>JABAOF010016398.1_pt1 | contig 10785 bp, 3 predicted proteins | sample 7062171 | NCBI WGS metagenome assembly JABAOF01 (sample SAMN14538628, study PRJNA623070) | marine sediment metagenome | biome: marine biome [ENVO:00000428]; feature: marine pelagic biome [ENVO:01000023]; material: deep marine sediment [ENVO:00002113] | place: India: Gulf of Khambhat ... | reverse complement strand
GAGGATGTTGCACCCAACACCACCTATCATTACCGGGTGACAGCCACCAATGCTAACGGCAGTGCCAATGGCGCAGACATGACCTTCACCACTTTGCCCCTCCCTCCTACCGCTGTCACCAATGCAGCTTCGTCCATAGGAACGACGGGTGCCACCTTAAACGGCACGGTGAATGCCAATGATGGCAGTACCATCGTGACCTTTGAGTATGGTCTGGATACCAGCTACGGCACCACTGTCACCGCGGACCAGAGCCCGGTGACCGGTTCCAGCGATACGGCGGTGAGCAAAGCCATTACCGGTTTGACTAACGGCATCACCTATCATTACCGGGTTGTGGCGGTAAACGCCGGCGGCACCACCTATGGTGCGGACATGACCTTTGCTACCGGGGCCACTGCACCGACTGCCACCACTGATGCGGCTTCCGGGGTAGGCTCTACCAGCGCCACCTTAAACGGCACGGTGAACGCCAATGGTGACAGTACCACCGTGACCTTCGAGTACGGCACCTCAACCAACTACGACCGAACCGTCGCTGCAAATCCCGGTACGGTTACCGGTTCCTCTGACACAGCGGTTGAGGCAGCGGTTTCCCTTCTATCTCCCAACATGACGTATCATTACCGGGTAGTGGCGGTTAACGCCGGCGGTACTACTTATGGCGAGGACATGACCTTCACTACCGGACCTGGTCCCGAAGTCACCACCGAAGCCGCTTCGGCGGTGGGAACCTCCGGGGCCACTCTAAACAGCACGGTGAATGCCAATAATGAAAGTACTACCGTGACTTTTGAGTATGGTTTGACTACAGCCTACGGAACCACGGTGACTGCCGATCAGAGTCCGGTCAGCGGTACTGCCGACACAGCTGTTAGCAAAACCCTTGCCTCTCTTAGCCCCAGCACAACGTACCATTATCGCGTTGTGGGGCAGAACGCAAGCGGTACGACTTATGGTGCGGACATGACATTTACCACCGGGGCAGCTGATCCCAACGCCCCTACGGCCGTCACCAATGCCGCTGTGTCAGTGGGAACCTCCGGGGCCACTCTAAGCGGCACTGTTGGTTCCCAAAATCAAAGTACAACCGTAACTTTTGAGTACGGGACTGATACCAATTACGGCGCCACGGTGACTGCCGATCAAAGTCCGGTTGCCAGTGAATTTTCCGTGAGCGTCAGCACGGCCATTACCGGCCTGACCAGCGGCACCACCTACCATTACCGGGTGGTGGCACAAAACGCTTACGGAACCGCCTATGGTGCCGATATGACTTTTTTCACCTCTGCACCCACTGCACCCACTGCCACTACCGGTGCCGCATCGTCTGTGTCAGCCAGCAGTGCCACTCTAAATGGCACAGTGAATGCCAATAATTATTTTAACACCATCGTGACCTTTGAGTACGGTACCACCACCTCTTACGGAACCACGGTGACCGCGGATCAAAGCCCGGTTAGCGGCGCTTCCAACACTGCGGTAAGTAAAACCATTAGCGGTCTGCTCCCTAACACCACCTATCATTACCGGGTGAAGGCGCAGGGTTTCGGAACCACCTATGGCGCCGACATGACCTTTACTACCGCTGGTGGGCCCACTGCGACCACCAATGCAGCTTCGGCGGTGGGAGCCAACACAGCCACTGTAAACGGCACGGTGAATGCCAATAATGCCAGTACCACAGTGACCTTTGAGTATGGTTTGAATACCAGCTACGGCAAAGTCGTGACGGCAGACCAGAGCCCGGTTACCGGCAGCACCGACACTGCGGTGAGCAGCACCCTGAGCCCTCTAATTCCCAATACGACCTATCATTACCGGGTAGTGGCGACAAACGCCAACGATACCGTCTATGGAGCGGACATGACCTTTACCACCGGCGGTCTAGCCCCCACTGCTACCACCAATGCAGCCACGGCTGTAACCACCACCGGCGCCACCCTGAACGGGACGGTTAATGCTAAAAACGACAGTACTACCGTCACCTTCCAGTACGGAACCGATACCAGTTACGGCTCCACCGTTACCGCGGTTCAAAGTCCGGTTACCGGGAGCAGCAATACGGCTGTCAGCGCGGTCTTAACCGGTTTGACCAGCAATACCACGTATCATTACCGGGTGGTGGCGCAGAACAGTGCCGGTACGACTTATGGTGCGGACAGGACCTTTTTCACCAATCCCTTAAGCCCCACAGCCACCACCCAGGCGGCTTCAAGTATAGGGAACACCAGCGCCACCTTGAACGGCACGGTAAATGCCAATAACAACAGTACCACCGTTACCTTCGAGTTCGGCCCCGATACAAATTACGGTAGGACCTTTACCGCAGACCAGAGCCCGGTTACCGGTTCCAGCGATACACCGGTAAGTGTCAATATTACCGGCCTGGCTCCGGATACTACCTATCATTTCCGGGTAGTGGCCCAGAGCAGTTCAGATACGACTTATGGTGCGGATATGACCTTTACCACCGGCAATCCCGTACCCACGGTAACCACAGTGGCAGCTTCAAATGTAGCCACCACCAGCGCTACCTTAAACGGCCTGGTTAATGCCAATGATTCCAATACCATTGTCACGTTCCAGTACGGGACCGATACCAGTTATGGAACCACGGTTACCGCAGACCAGAGCCCGGTTACCGGTTCCAGCGATACACCGGTAAGTGTCAACATTACCGGTCTGGCTCCTAATACTACGTATCACTTCCGGGTAAGAGGTCAAAACAGCTATGGAACGAGCGATGGTGCGGATCTGACCTTTACTACCGGCGCGGCGGCACCCACAGTGACTACTCAGGCGGCTTCAAGCATAGACGCCACCAGCGCCACCTTGAACGGCATGGTCAATGCCAATAACGACAGCACCACCGTCACCTTCGAGTACGGCACCGATACCAGTTACGGAACCACGGTTACCGCAGACCAGAGCCCGGTCACCGGGAGCACCGATACAGCGGTAAGTGCCAACATTACCGGCCTGGTTCCCAATACCACCTATCACTTCCGGGTAAAGGGTCAAAATTCCGGTGGGACCAGTAATGGTGCGGATTTGACCTTTACCACCCTTCCTCCCAGGATTCCCACCGTAACCACTGCACCTGTGACGAAAGTCACCCACCATTCGGCGAAATCCGGAGGTAACGTAACCGATGAAGGCGCCTCCCCGGTCACAGCCAGGGGTGTGTGTTGGAGTACCTCCCCCAATCCTACTATTGCCGATTCCATCACCACAGACGGTTCAGGTCCCGGTGAGTTTAAAAGTAAACTCAAATGGTTGAGCGAAAAAACCACCTACTACGTCAGGGCCTATGCCACCAACTCATTCGGTACCGCTTACGGCGAGGAATTCCAATTCACCACCGACAGCAAAAACCTCAGCGTTACTATTATAAAACCAAAGGATGGAGATGTGGTGTCAGGCACAGTGACCATCATGGCCGTGGCCAGATCGACCAGTGCGAAACTTTACGGTAAACACCCGAAAATCGCCAAGGTGGAGTTTTACATCGACGGCACTAAAATCGCGGAGGATGTAAAAACTCCTTATAAAACCGATTGGGATACCACCTCTTACCCTGACGGCATCTATACCGTCAAAGCGGTTGCCTACAATACCAACGGTGATAGTTCCGAAGATTCCGTTATGGTGACGGTGAACAATACGTCCCAGCCAACGGCTGCAATCACTGCCAACCGTGACCAACTTATTTTCAAAGCGGTTCCCTTTGGTAAAAAGGGTTTCCTGGTNNTCTGGTTACGCTTCCCCAGGTATTAGTGCTCAGGACCAGCGGTGGCGCCAGGGTGGAATGGACCATCTCCTCGGATGCCGGTTGGCTCTCCACCGCACCGCGGTCGGGTAAGGGTTCGAAGCTGGTAATTGTTTTTGCCAATCCAAAAGGTAAAGCCCCGGGCTCCTATTCTGCCTCATTAACAATCATGGATCCCAATACCTCTAATGTCTTTGATACGGTGGATGTCCAATTGGAGGTCCTGGAAAAAAACACCTCGACGCCGCCGTTCGGTGGTATAGATACACCATTGGACAGCGTCACGGTGAATAACGATGTCCCGCTCAGCGGGTGGGCTCTGGATGATATCGAGGTCACCTCTGTAAAGATTTACCGGGCTCCATTGGACCATGAAGGCAGCGATCATATATATCTTGGTGATGCTATCCTGTTGGACGGTGCAAAGCCGGATATGGAAAAGAATTACCGGAATTTCCCGTTAAACTACCAGGCCGGCTGGGGTTTTCTGCTGAAAACCGATTCCCTGCCCAACGGGGGCAGCGGCACCTTTACCTTGTATGCAAAAGCCGAGGATAAAGAGGGTAATATCGTCACATTGGGCAGTAAGACCATTACCGTTGATAATATCAGGGTGGCAAAACCCTTTGGTGCCATTGATATACTCAAGGAAGAAGGAGTTGTTGAAGGTTCGCATGTAGTGAATGTGGGTTGGACGTTAACACCGCAGCCTTACACCATTCCTGGAGACGGTTCCACCATAACTGTCTGGGTGGATGGCCTACCAGTGGGCAACCCGGTCTACAACCAATACAACAAAGAAATCGCCGCCTCGTTCCCGGGTTACAATAACAAGAATGGTGCAGGGGGTTATTTCTCCTTAGATGCCGCGTCGTTTACCACTGGTGTTCACACGATTGCCTGGTGGGTAGAAGACAACGCCGGGAACAAGAATGCCGTTGACTTCCGCTACTTCTCTGTCGAGAATTCCGAAATACCTGGAGATACAAATTCCATCGATATGATTTTCAACAGTTTCGAAGAGCTCGGGCACCTGGTGCCCCTGCACATGGAACCGGTTTTTATCAAAAAAGGTTTTAGTCCCGATGGAGAAGCCGGGTTACTGCTCCCGGATGAGCAAGGAATCGGCACAGTGACCATTAAGGAATTGGAACCTGTTGAATTGCAATTGGGTAACAATATTGCTGCTGTATCCGGTTACCTGGTAATCGGCGGCCGCCTGAGGGATTTACCTGCTGGTTCAAGCCTGGATTATGAATCCGGACGGTTCTCCTGGTTACCGGGACCGGGACATTTTGGCGAATACCTTATGGTGTTTGTGGTCAAGGATACGGAGGGTCAGTACACACGGATCCCTGTCCGGATAACCATCAAGCCGAAATTCAATAAATAGAGTAACAAATCGTTCAAAGGGGACTGCGTCAGCAGTCCCCTTTTTACCCTAATAAAAAGTTTTGCGGGGGTCCAGGGGGTGGTTTTTCAAAAGAACCCCCTGGCCGTCGGAGACAAAAAAAGTTCTTTTAGAGTTCTTATAGGAGTTCAGGATGGACATACAAAAAGTTTTTAAGTTCTTTCTTTTTAGTTTTTATGTCCATGCTGCAGATAAAAATAGGGGGTAGGAGATCCGCACGGAGGGCATTAGTTTTTTAGGAGTGCCCGTGTGGTACGAGCGATTAGCTTTAATAAGAAGGAGAAGATTTATAGTTTGACCTTAAGTCAACAGCATTGCCTCTGGACCCCCTGCAAAAACTTTTGATTAATTTCATTGGTTTCCGGGTGAGGGCATTGCATTGCACTCATGATTGACTGGCAGCAAATCTTTTCAGGCCGTAGGAAGATGGTTCCAGGGTCGTAGGAAAGGGGTCAGGAACCCGTAGGAATGGATCGTCATGCCGTAGGAAGATAGTTATCAAGCCGTAGGAATGAGGTGAGGAAGCCATGGGAACGGGTCGTTGACCCGTAGGAAGATGCTTGTCGGGCCGTAGGAAAAGGGTCAGGAAGCCGTAGGAAAGGGGCGCATTTCAGAAAACGGCCAGCAAATCTTTCCTTTCTTCCTCGCTTCTCAACTTCTTCTCTTCATCGTTTCTTCTCTTCCTCTCTTCGCGTGCCTTCGCGCTTTTTACCGCATTGTAAATGCCTTCGCGGCTAACCCCCTATTCACCGTATATGAAGAATGCGTTTCGCAAAGAGTGAGAAAGCAGGGCCTTTTGTTTGACCCCGCTTTCTCTTCTTCCCGGGGAACCTTATTTTTCAAATTTGGGCATGATATTTATCCTGATGGTTTTTTTCGTTAACTCTCCATTCTCCTCACTGACAATGAAAACCAATTGGTATTCTCCAATAAATCCCGGACCAGGCTGCCAGTAGAAAATGCCTTTTTTTGTTTCTAAAGTGGAACCCCCAGGCAGAAGTCTCAATTGGTTTCCAATTACATGGTAACCTCTCCATTGTGGACAGCCTAAATCTATCTCTACCCGTTCCAATTCCCTGATTTCGATATGGATATCACCTTTCTCATCAGGATAAATTTCCTGTGGTGTTGTATCACGGTTACATCCTTTTTTGACGCCAACAGGTGATGAATAATCAATTGGTATTGTCCCGTCTGATATGGGCGGCCACAGGGGGCCGCCTCTACATTCACGCCGTGCGCGCTGCGCTGTGCGCTGCGTCCTGCGCTCTCCTGTATTCTGAATGGTAAAATACCGGCTTCCGATGCCATCTGTGTTTCCGGCATTATCTGTGGCAGTCCATTGGATGGTGTGCACACCATTTTCATAGGTAGTGGTATCCAGGTAAAAATAGCCGATGGCACCATTACTATTGGCATAATCCGGGAATAAAGCGGCAATATCAGGTCTGTAAATATTATAGACTGGATGGCCGATATTGACTCCATCCACAATGACGTCGATGGTGGAGCCGTCTGTTGGGATGTGATTGGGCAGTGGTGTCAATACCCAACCCCAATTGATAAAACTGCTGCCTGAGGCAGTACCGCCCTGGGTGGGAGTATCGATGGCTCCAAATGGTTTTACCGCATTAGCATTATCTACTGTAATGGTTTTTGAACCCAATGTCACCTGGTTCCCTTCTGAGTCAATGGCTTTGGCATAGATGGTATAGGTCCCATTTCCGCCGTTGGGAAGAAAATTGGTCAACATCATATACCCCCAGCCTGCTTTGTAATTCATGGGGTAATGCGGATATGCCTGTTCTACATCGGGTCTTGCACCTTCAACAAGTACTGCATCCCCGATATAAACAAGATTGCCAACTTCTCCCCGGTAAATCTTAACACTTTCTACACCGATATCATCCAGGACCCACCCGGTGACAGGAATACTACTCATCACGATTGAATTATCCCCCGGAGTGGCAAATTCTCCAAATGGTTCTGAAGTAGCCCCTGGTCTGTAAACATTTAGGATAACTTTTACTGTTTGTGGAGAGTTAAAAGCATTGGGGTCTTTAACAGTAATGGTTCCAGTGTAGGCTCCCTCTGATAATCCAGAAGGATCAATTGAAATAGTGATAAATCCTAAATTTGTACCTGATATGGGACTAAGACTGAGCCAATTTTGATCGTCTGTAATTAACCAGTTTAAAGTCCCACCTCCACTGTTCCTTATCATAAATGATTGTGGATTTGGAGAAGTTCCATTTGCTATTGCTCCGAAAACAAACTGAGTTTTATTTAAGCCAATAGCTGGAGGTATATTGGCCAAGGTTACAGATATTTCGTGGTAATTAGTTTGGTTAAAAATATCATATGCGATTACTTTAATTTTATGATTCCCATCTGAATACGAGTTTGAATCCCAACGAAACTCGTATTGGTGACAAGTTTGATTTCCAGGTTCTTCTGATAATTTTTGTCCATCGATATAAAATTCAACTTTTGATATGCCTATATCATCTTTTGCATCTGTTTGGATGCTCAATTTGCCATGGACTGTCTCCCCATCAGAGGGGTTTGTTATCAATACTGTTGGGAGCTTATCATTCTCATCGGTTGTCAATATCACAATGCCATAAACCTCCAACCTTGGGATCATCATGTTTACATAGCCGCTGTCATTAGTGGTCGATAATATCTGAGGAACATAAAAATCGGGAGAAATATAGACTGCTTTCCACTCTTTTGTGTTGTCTGCAAAAATCTTTAGTGTAATGTTTTCTTTTACAGCTATCTCATCCGTATATTCATTATAGTCATAATTAACTAAATGCAATATGTATTTTCCATATTGATCTTGATAAATAAATCCTGTTGCTCCTCCAGGTCGGAAAACTTCTTGAACATTATTGGTCTTGATTTTTAGTTTTATGTAAGGAAGAATTATCGACTGAAAACGCTGACGCACTTCAGCATGTGGAATTCCCCAATCCCATAAATATGCTTCTCCAAGACTAAGAGAGTCATATACAAACTTTCCTGCACCAAAAGATTTTACTCCATTATTTTGCTGTAGCGAAATTAGTGTTTGCCTGTTAGCAAATGTTCCGTCTGGATTATTTGTACCAATATTGCCCATTGCAAAAATGATACCCCCACCTTGGACATAATCTAGGAGTGTTTGTACTTGATCATCACTAAGGGCAAAAGTGTGAGGTAAAACCACAACCTTGTACCTTTGCAATTGTGTAAGTGTGAAAGAGGGCAAACTACTAAATCTGCTATCGGGGCCAAAAATGACATCGAACTGAATATTGCTGTCGGTCATCAGAAGTCCAGTTCCCCATAAAGCACTTTGCCAATCCAGGTGGATATCACCTTCTATTTGCCAGTATTTAGCATTACGTGAGGCCATTGAATTGAGTATGGCTACTTGTGGGCGAAACACGAGGTTTTCATAAAAAGTGCGATTTGAAATAATGAAATTCATATATCGTCCATATATGTCAAAATCAACTTGTATAGGTTTTGAAAGACCATCACTAAGAGCCTCTCCAAAACAAATTAAACCTCCAACAGAGTAGATGTCAGCGATAATCAATTTTATCATATTTCGTGTATTCTTAGGGAGGTTTGATTTTTTAGGCTCAGGAATAACAACCACTGGCCAGTTCTTGACAGCTTTTATAGCCTTAATGTCGGTATGTGCAAAAGGGGAATGTGTTTCAAAAGTGAAATGCTCAGCTAGAAGATAATCAACTTTATCGAGTAAAAAGTAACCATTCGAATAAAAAGTTGGATTGCAAGACACAACAAATTGTTTTTCATAATTATCAAGTGCATAGTTGTGCGCATATGTTACAAGTTCACTAATAAATTTTTTTGACTCAAAATGTAGAAATTTATAGAATTCACTTGCAAGTCCCTTTAATGGTTGTTGATTCCATGTCAATTCTTGACCGTTTGTTTTTATCCATTTTCCATAATGAAATGTGTCTATGTTTGAAATTCCGAACCTGACAAGCAGTTCGTGATTTGAGTAGCTGTCCTTTAAATAATCACGAAAAGCAATCATCGTCAATGAATCAAAAGATGCAGGTTGGAGGTTAAAAGGAAGCATCATGTCAGAAACTAATACGTCATCAATTTGAATCCCATCAGCACCTAAATCTATTGCCTCTTTCACTGCATTTATCAATAAATTTCGCCAAGGTTTACTAAAAATTGTGTATTGGCGAGTATCAGCCGGTCTATTAACATAATTGCCATAAAGATCAATTAAGCGATGTGAATCAGGTATTGATGTTATATTGTCATTCAATAATCTTATGGTTGATGTGTTAAACATATAAATTTTATTTCTCGAATGCCACTCTTCAATTTCTAGTTGTAGAGTAGATATATCCCATCCGGTTGGAAGGTAAATACCCCAACCCGTACCAGTAAACGGTACTTTAGAAAGAATGGGACTGGGATTTACATAGTAACCCTTCCAGGCTTGAAAATGCTGAACCTTGTTAAACCACGAAAGATGTACTTGACTGTGATATTTTAGTACAATAGATAATAAAATGCCTAATAATAAAAATATCCTGGATATATGTTTCATTTTATTTCTCCCATTCTTTCAATAATCATTAAAGCTAATATTGCCTCATTGTAGATAGGGGGAAAGTAGATCATTATATCGGGGCTCACTCTTCCAGCATGCACGATCGGGCTCCACCTGCAGTTGGCATATACGTAAATCGCAAGTGCAACTAAAAAAGAGATGGACTGTCTATGGATCAAACGTTTGTAGTCTACCTGAGTATTCATATGCCTCTTCCTCTTTTCTCAAAGCTTTTTAGGAAAATTGCTTTTTATTACATGGATATTTTAATGGATTTGTTACCATATTTCAATAGATTTATCAGCAATTCTTTCTTCTCTTCTTTTTTTCTTCGTTTCCTCGTTTCTTCTTTTCTCTCCTTCGTGTTCCTTCGTGCAACTTTGTGACTTCGTGTCCTGGTGGTATTTTTGTATTTAATTATTTACTTATTATTTCTTTCCTTTACCCATATCGTGTGGGACGATGACAAAAACCTCGGCCGAAACGCTGTTGCCGGAGGAATCCGCAGCCTGGTATGTAATCGTGTAAATCCGGCCCTCCCCTTGCTCCAACCTCTCAGCACGAAGTTGAAATTCCAGGTCCGGTGTCCCGGGTTCGTGACCCATAATGTCAGGTGAGTGCTTCTTACCTGGCCCTTCCTCAGGCTCATTGCTGGTAATTGAAACCAGCGTCCAGGCAGGATCAGGGGCACCAATATCACTGACTGTCACCGCTGCCTGGATATTAACCATCTTATGGTTTGGAGGCCAGAGTACATCCGGGCTGACAGAAACGCTGATCTCCGGTGGTGTGGTGTCTTGAACAATAATTAATACATCATCTGAAGATGAAGTTTTACCATCGCTTACGGTTAGAGTAACAGTATGTTCACCGGGTGGGAAAATATGTGTCAGGGTGACATCAGTATCTGTGGGCGGCTCATTGGGAGCAGGAATGGTTCCTGAATTTAGCACTGTCTCGCCTTCTTTCCACTGGTAAGTGAGAGCATCGCCATCAGCGTCA
>JABAOF010023063.1_pt3 | contig 10786 bp, 14 predicted proteins | sample 7062171 | NCBI WGS metagenome assembly JABAOF01 (sample SAMN14538628, study PRJNA623070) | marine sediment metagenome | biome: marine biome [ENVO:00000428]; feature: marine pelagic biome [ENVO:01000023]; material: deep marine sediment [ENVO:00002113] | place: India: Gulf of Khambhat ... | reverse complement strand
CAGGTCCCCGGTACGGGCGTCCAGCCGCTCCGCACCCAGACGACTCAGGTAGACGTCGCCCTGGCGCAACTGCAGGCCTGCTATCCCCAGCACGCGGTCGAGTTCGGCGCGCATGGTGGTCAGGTTGAGTGAACCGAGCAGGTCCGTGGCGTCGGGCAGGCTGAGCGCTTCGAGTGCGGGGATTGGTTGAGCGGTTGACTCAGCGGCCGATTCTCCAGTCTCTGATCCAGCGATCACTGAGTCCTCATTTCGCCCCTCTGCGCTTCCCGCTTCTACTCCGCCCAATGCAGGCAGCAGTTCCTGCAACTGCTCTAGACTTCCCGGCGGCAACTGGGGCGTATCTTCGCCCAGTAGCTCGTTGAGGAAGGCATTGGCCTCAGCTTCGGTCAAGTCACCGGACGCCAGCGAGCCGGCGGCGACGACGGCGACGACGGCGGTGTTGAGATCCAGCGTTAATCCTGCGTCGGCGGCCGCCTGACCCGCCACGCGGAAGAGATCAGTGGCGGATTGGAAGACGTTGCCCACGCCAGGGTTGAGCGCTTCCATTTCCACCGGTTCACCGTCGACGTTGTGCAGCCCAAACTGCTGATCGTAGGCGTGATCGACGGCGAAGATGAAGCCGAGCGGCTCACCCTGTCCACTGCGCGTGTTGCGGATGATGGTGGGGAAGACAATCGCAGGCGCCACGCCATCGATCAGCGGTTCCTCCATGGCCTGCGCCTGTAGCTGTTGGTAACGCTCGGTGGAAATGCCGGGCAGCCCTTGGCGCAGAATATTGAAGATTAGCTCGTACTCCGTGCCCGCCAGCGGGGAGGATGCGGCCCCGTCGGTCGCCTCTGCGCCCTCAGCGCCTGCGGCGACTGCGGTAAAGGGATCCTCGCCGTCATGCACGCCCATCAGCACTGTAAGCAGCGGCGGCGAGACGATCTCGTCGATCTCGCCATAGGCATCTACTGCATAGCGCTGGATGGAATAGTCGAGTGCGTCGCCAGTGGCAAGAGCGCTGGCGATGATCACAGTGCTCAAGGTCAGGCCGCCCACGATCAGCGCAGTCTGGGCTGGGCGTCGAGGAATGTTGCGCACGCCCAACTTGCCAATTAGCGGATTGCGCAGCGACAGGACTGCCACATAAAGCAGCACGATGCCCAGCGCGACGAGCATGACGAAGGAAAAGGTATTGAGCCAGGGAGGGAGGAAATCGAGTGCTAGCATAGTGTTTCTCCGTCCAAGGGGTGACTGTCATATAGGGTGCTCACTCGTTCAGCTCTCCACTCACCCACGCGTTCTGCTGCGACAGCGACGCCGGCTGGTTCCGGGACGATGTCACCCTTGTGTCCGTTTCCGTCGTCCACGATCTCTCCGTCATGCATACGCACGACGCGGTCGCAGAGGTCGCCGATTTTGGGGTCGTGAGTGACGATGACGAAGGTCTGCCCTTGCTCACGGTTGAGGTGTTGCATCAGCCTGAGAATGTCGCTGCTGGTCCGGCTGTCCAGGTTGCCAGTCGGTTCGTCCGCCCAGACAATGGCGGGGTTGTTGACCAGGGAACGGGCAATGGTGACGCGCTGGCGCTGCCCGGCTGAGAGTTCCGCCGGACGGTGATGGGCACGGTCCGAAAGACCAACGCTGTCCAAAGCAGCGAGTGAGCGCTGCCTCGCCTCCCCTGGGCGCACACCGCTCACCAGCAGTGACATCTCCACGTTCTCGACGGCGGTGATAACAGGCAGCAGATTGAAGGTCTGAAAGACAAAGCCCATGCGCTGCGCCCGATAGGTGGTGCGCGCTTTGTCCTTCATATTATGGAGCGCCGTGCCTTCGATCAGCACCTCACCGCGATCGACCTGGTCCAGTCCCGAAAGGCAGTTGATCAGCGTCGTCTTGCCGCAGCCCGACGGTCCCATGATGGCGACCATCTCGCCCGGCTGGATCGTGAGGTCCACGCCGCGCAGGGCATGCACCTCGACTTCGCCGGTGCGATAGGTCTTGTGGATTTGTTTCCCTACGATGATTGGTTCGGTCATGATTGGTTTCTCCGATCGTTCCAAATAGGATTTGCCAGTAGCTGTCGGTAGAGATTGAGAGATGGAGCTGCACTACCCCTCGGTCTCTACTTGTTGAAACCTGACAGGTGTAGGGCAGTGCCAGCGGCTGAGATAGGTCAGTCGGCCGGGCCGGCTTGTGCTCGCTCGCGGCGAGGTACAGGTAGCGTTGAGGCAAGGCCGAGGACGATGGCTACGCCGATGGTGAGCAGCGACCCGGCTAGGTCGGGCTTGGCGATCTTGAGAAAGACGATGCCAAGGACGATAGCCACGCGAGTCTGGATGGAGATCCAGAGGATTGGGTCATTCACCAGGTTTTGGAAGGTTTGTGAAACTGGACCTTTCTTCGTAGCCAGGGCCCGCCCAATGGCCATCATCCGCGGCTTGGAGAGAGCAACCGAGAGTACGATCACCAGGACGAGCGATCCTATCGTCACCATGGTCCACGGCGCCCGACCCCACATTATCAGCATCATGTACACTCCAGTGATGACCGTGGTCAGCATGGAGGGGAAGCCCACCTTGTTTGTGCTTTTGAGAATTCCCATCCAAGCACGAACCTGCTCAGGAAGTACGGCGTTTCGAATTTGCCGCAGGCCAGTCCATTCCAGGCCAAGCGCCACGGAAAGTCCCAGCGCGCCCACGATGTGTAAGAACAAGGCAATTGAATAGATGTTCATGATTTACTCCTTTCTCACTTTTCACGCTGCAGATCTTGCCGTGCCGGAAACCTGCCCTCCTTGGTTGGGGGCAGGCTTCCGACGGATAGTTAACTCAGATCGGATAACATTTGCTGGTACTGTTCGCGGGTGATTTCCCCTTGGGCGTACCGTTCTTGTGCGATTTCACGGGGCGTTGCTCTGGATGTAGGGTTGTTCTGCTGCCCGAACAGGCCTGAAATTTGCCCGTTGGAACTAAATCGGCGCACGGCCCAGATGACCAGCAGCACAATTCCAACGATCACGACTAGATTGAGAAGCAATCCAATCAAGCCAAGTCCACCCATCATGCCACCCATCATGTTTATACTCCTTTCGTTTCTTTCCTGATTTGAAGGACGTGTGCTAAATATTCCTTCGTTTCTATTTGCTACTTTTATAGTATTAAAGCCATTTTAAGCTTCCATGGTATGCCTCCAGTCGTATGTCTAGCTGCGTTCTAATGACTACGAACCGGTGAAACCCCTTTATGATTGGCCACGAGAAGAACTTTGCCAGCGCTCATATTGTTCTGATAAAGGTCCACGGCATCTTGTACCGATGACAAAGGAATACGTCCCTGAAGAGTTGTTTGTAAAGCGGATTCCAGTAGATGCTGTATCTTCTGAGTGTCTCGCAGCTGCTGAAGAAAGCTCCTTCTCGCCAACCAATTCGGTAGATAAAAGCCAGCCAGCCGCTTATTTCCAAACGCCAATGTGTCCGCCACCTCTATCACGCCTCGTTCGCCTGATAACCTGCCATATACTAGAACCGTGGTTCCAAAGGGTGCGACATCCAAAAGCTGCTGGGTTAGTTCACCTCCAGCACCGGTACCAGCCCGCACGTCGCGAGGCGTTCGAAAAACGGGCCAGGTGGAACCACCTGCTCCGCAAAACAGATGCCAGGGCGCTCGACCTCACCCTCAGCCAGCGCGCGCGTCAGCGCCGCCGCACCAATCGCCGTCGCCGCTGCCTGTACGCGCCCGATGAGGCTCGCCCGCACAAATCCGCGCGCGCCGCGGACCTCCATAACGACGCTATACCAGTCGAGACCGGTGTATTGCGTTGCAGCCAGCCCAGCAGTCGGTTAAACCGTTCCTGCGCGCCCGCGCGACGTCTCATCAACGAGGGCACTCGCAGCCGGACTAACGCCGACATCAGGCCTCCGAGCCAGGCAGGATTGAGGCTCAAGCGTGCGAATGCGGTCCGGGCGCCCAGCGTTTCGGGGAAGAAGACTTGATCGGAGAAGGGGAATAGGTAAGCCTTGCGCCAACCGATGGGCGATGGAAATGGCACACGGGCAGCCCCGACCAAGGCGCGGGCCGGTTGCTGCCGACCGTCCATGAGGACGGAGTAGGGGAGGGTGATCTCCTCCATGAGGTAGCTGCGCGACGCCGGGCCGTAGACATCGCCGATGGAGAGCAAGACATTGCTTACGACGCTCTCCACTGCACCCACACGATTCGCTCCCAGGCGGGCGAGCATGCTTGAAATCCCGGGCGCCAACCCTGCCCCGAGCAGGATGCGCGCCCCGGTCCGGGCCGCGTCGGCCTTCATCGCCTGGGTGGGGCGGCGCTGTATCAGATGGGGTGTGATGTCTGTATACGCCAGCCCGTGGGTGATTGCTGCGTGCAGCAAGTGCGGCTCGCGCTGGTCAATGCAGCTCACGACCACGCCGACGCCCTCCAGGACGGCCTCGATAGAAGCCGGGTCATCGACGTCGGCCCGCCGCGCACGTACGCCATGGCCAAGCTCAGCGGCGAGTTGCGTGGCTTGCTCGAGATTCCGGCCAGCCACGATGATGCGGTCCGGGTAATCCGGCGCGAGATCGTCTGCAATCCGCCGTCCTACTGTCCCGTAACCGCCAACGATGAGGATGTCCATCTTTACATTCATGGTCTTGTCATCTCCTGATCCTAACAATTATTAGGTAGTATCTCTATTATTAAATTAAAGCTATTTTAAGCTTCCCTGGTATGCCTCCAATCGTATGTCTAGCTGCCTTGTAGAATGGGGCTATGCGGTCGTAGCGGGCCTGGGTGACGCCATCTCCCGGTCAAGGTCCAGCTCCGTGATCGCTTTATCTTTCGGCCAAGAACGCTCGGCAAGCTTATTCAGGCCGCAACAGGTCTTCCCGTATGTCCGCTTCCAACTCGGCCAGTTGCTGGCCGGACTCGAGGGCTTTGAGTTCGGCCTCTCGCGTCGCCAGTTCCTCGCGCAGCGTCTCGATGCGCCGTAGATTCTGGCGCAGCCCATCGACACGTTCCTGCAGCGTTTGAGCCCGCTCCAGCGCCTCCTGCTTGGTCTCCAGGTAGGCGCGCGCAGTCGCTTCGTCAGGCAGCGCACTCTCGGCTTTCTCACCGGCTGTCCTGGCCTGCGCCTGCAAACGCGCCAGGTCCTTTTCCAGGCTTTGCAGCACAGACTCGGTCTCCTGGTGCGCCTGGTCTAACCGGGTGCGGTGCGTGTAAAGCTGGTTGAGGCTGTTGACAATTTCGACATCTCGCTGGCGCGGCGTTGGCTTAGTCACAGGCCCTTCGACCCGCGTCCCCCGGCGTACCTTGGCCAGGTCGTCCCAGCTCAACTGCCCATTCTGCGCCATTTCCAGGAGGCGATAGTAGGTATCGGCGTTGATGTCGCCCCGCGCGTACATCACCTTCACTTCCTGCTCGATATCCGCCCGCCGGTCTCGCGGGTGCTCGCGACGATCCAGCAAGTCAGCATGGTCATCCAAAACCTCATCGATTAAGTGTCCGAGCATCCGATAGCTTCCATGTCCACCACACATCTTGTTCCACCTCCACTATTTTCACCAAATGCACATATCCCATCACAACCGATCGCAGTCGCCAGAAGGTGTCCTAGCCGGGAATAAGTCCCTCACCCCGGAACAACTCTGCCGCTTCCGCCAGCGTCAGATCAGCCGGCGGCAGGATCAAATCCGACCCGGTCAGCGTATCGTCTACCACGTTGCCGCGTGCCCTGACCTGGTCTGCCATCTCATCCAGCAACGTCTGCATCTCTCGCTCGGTCCGGGACAGCAAAGCCACGATCCGGTTGTCGATCCGGTTCAACTCGGCCAGCAGCCTCTCGCGGTCAGCGTCGATCTCATATTGACCGCGAGATGCCAGCCGGATAATCAGTTTGTCGCTCATGCTATCACCTCCGCCTTCAGCCGGGCCAGTTCTTCCTCAACCGCCTGGCCCCGACCAATGCGCGCCAGTTCGCGGTCGATGTCGTCCGCTTCCGGCGCCAGCGCGTCCGTCAAGACACCTTCAGCCACCAGGCTTTCAATCGCATCGGCACGCGATTGCATCTCGCGGATGCGCGCCTCGGCACGTTGAATGGTGTTCCCTACGTCGGCCAGGTCCTCCGAAACCCCGGACACGGCTTCTTGCACGCGCAACTGCGCCTTGGACGAATCGTAGACCGCCTTCAGCTCTTCCTTCTTGGAGCGGAAGAGGGCGATCTTGCGCTCCAGGTTGGCCTGGCTCTGTTTCAAGTTCTCGGCCTGGCCCTCCAGGTTGGCGATGTTCGTTTCCAGCTCCGCCTGGCGCGCCTGAGCCTCCTGTTTGCGTTCCAGGGCCGTGCGGGCCAGGTCATCGCGTCCGGCGCCTACGGCCGCCTTGGCCTGGTCGGCGTACTTCTGCGCGGCCGCAACCAGCTCATCCCGCTGATGCTCGAGCCGTGTCTTGGCAGCACTCACCTCGACCAGGCTGCGGCCGATCTGGCGACGACTCTCTTCCAACTTCACCAGGCTGTAGTCCAGGCTGGCCTTCGGATCCTCCATCTGGTCGACAACCTGGTTGGCCTTAGCCTGAAAAATGGCTCTAAACCTCGATAATAGGCTCATTTTCTATCCTCTCTTTCCATCTCTAATTGTCTCTTTACACTGATCCAGCCATATTGGCAGCCTTTGCCTGTGGCTAAAACCCAGCCACTTTTGTTGCTCTGTCGTCTTTAATAATAGAACCATCACCCTAGATTGAGCGATCTGCGGTGGTTCAACCGGGATCTCGCTCAGGCGTCCAGGCCGCGGCGCATCTCCTGGTACTCTTCCCGGCTGATCTCGCCCTGCGCATAGCGGGCTTCCAAAATGTCCAGGGGGGATTGTTCCTCCCGCCGGGGTGGCTGCTGCCCGTTTCCTGGCCGCCAGCCCAGCGCGTAGGCAACCGGCAGGCCGATGAGTATCAATGGTATCAGCCAAAAAAGGCCCATAAACATCACGTTCTTTCACTCCTTTCCTTTGCTTGGCCTTAGCCAATCCTTACACCTGACTCTAATACAAATCGTACCAGGCAGACTTATAGCCAGTGTGAACCGTGGGCAAAGTTTCTGTAAAGCTAACTTGTTCGCTCAGTGTGTTCAGAAAGGCTATCAGTCCCCGAGACCCTGGTCCGAACCTCACATGTTGCTCAGGCTGGGAAGAATCTGGTCCGCGACATGTCTGGCGGTATCGATCCGCTCAGCTTCGGGGACATCCTCCATGGCGTATAGATCTTCATATTTCTTGTAGAGCTGGAAAGCGTCAATATGGACGATTTTCTCTTCATCGACCAGGTTGTTCAAAACCCTGCCGATACATTTCAAAAAGCATCCATCCACCATGACGACTTTATCCGCTTCTTTAACCCAGCGCGCCATTGTTGAATGGGGTACCATAATCACTTCCCCGTAGCAAGCTCGTGCAAACGGCTCCTCCTTTCCCACAATATCGGCTGCCCTCCTGGCGATATCACCCCGAACGCAGGGGCCTTCACAAGCAAGCACGGGTATTGTCTTGTGGAGGATCTGCTGTTCTGTCCAAGCTTCACCCGCAGCGCAAACCCCTTTCACGCCATCGACCTTAAGGGTAAAATCTTGTGTAACTGTGTTCATCATTAGCTCCTTTCCAATCAATTTTGATCACACCACGAATAGGGTGATGGTTCTATTATTAAAGACGACAGAGCTACAAAAAAGGATACATCTAGCGAGCAATACCGAACGTCAGTGCTTCGACTCGCACGTCAGCACACTGCGTTCATCATACGAGAATGCACAGCCGGCTTCCAAAGCGGTTCGCAATTTACGACGAGCTCGATGCAGGCGGATTTTGACAGCAGGCAATGACTCACCGAGCAGGTGTGCAATTTCCGGTGAGGTCAGTCCATGCATATCATGAAGCAGAATCACAGCCCGATAGCTATCGGACAGACGGTTGAGGTAGCGCTGGACGCAAGCGCTCATCTCGTCCCGCTCGATAACCTGTTGCAGGGAAGGGGTGTCGGGTTCGGCAACATCCACTTGGTCGATATCAGTTTCGGACTCCATAGGGGCGCGACGAGCAAACTGGCGTAACCGGTCAAGACATACATTAGTGGCAATCCGGTAAAGCCACGCCTTCCGTGCGCCCTCATTTTGGAGAGAATTGCGACCACGATACGCGCGCAGGAAAGTTTCCTGAGTCAGGTCTTCCGCCTCCGCGGTATCTCGCACCATGCTCATCATGTACCGAAATATACGTTGGTAGTCTCCCTCGAAAATCACCGTGGCATTCTCTACCTCAAGATCGTCTCCCTGTATCATAGTAGTAGGGTCTTCCACTTTTTTCTCTCCTTATCCTGACCCAGTTCTACAGGTGATTTCACATGACCTGAAACGTGGGTCCAAACCTTTCACTGATAGAGATTGGCACACTGTTAGGATAAGACGTAAGCGCCATATGGCCTGTGTGTTTGGTGCGCTCGCTTTGAATGATGAGCTGACGGTCAACTGGGAAAAGTGCATCGGCCTTCCATGTATACACAGCTCTATGGAGCCTCCCTCCCGGCCACCTGGAGTTGGGTTGGCTCGTTGATAGCATTAAACCACACAACCGACCTGATTTGGGGTCACTGGCTGCCCCAAGCGGTGACCCAAAATGTGTTGCATACTGGAGTCTGGCGAAAATTCATCATTGTCAACTTGAGGGCCATACATAAAAGTCTGCTCTTCATTCTTTGCTATCTAAGGGTTCAGCCGTTGAAGTGCAAAGGTTGAATAGCTAAGAGCCACGCAGGCCTCAACGGGCGATGTGCCGGAGGGTGACGGAGACACCCAACCAGGCCATTTTGAGCCAGGTGGAGAGTTTGCGCCGTTCGTTGTACTCAGCGCGCAGGATGTAGCCGTCGCGCTCTATGGTATCCAGAACGCCTTCAAAACGGGCGCAATACCAATACCCCACGATCTTGCAGCGCAAAACGTCCAGTTCGTCCAAATAGCGCTTGCCCTCGCGGAAGTATTCCCGCGCCTGTTCCACCCGGTCCCGCACCCAGGCTCGGAAAGGGGGGCTGTCCACATCCTCCGGGCTGATGCCGTGCGCTTCCAGGTATTCACGGGGGATGTTGATGAACCCATCGGCCGTGTCCAGGAACGTGTCGCGGAGCAGGTGAGCAATGTGAGCGGCGATGGCCGCTTGCAACCGATCGTCGCTGGTCGGATAGGGATGGCCATTGCCAACGAAATACTGGATGCCATCGGTGACCGACTTCCCCAGACAGTTCGAGTACCACGTCAACTCAGCCTGGCTGATGAGTCGCCCTTTGCGGTAAGCGTCGAACTCGATGATGGCCAGCATATTGCGAATAAAGGATTGAAGCCCGCTGTTCTCTCCCCTGTCGTGGCTAATGAGATCGGCGACCATTTCCTCTTCGGGCGTCAGGTCGTCCGGTCGTTCGTCCCTGTATAGACGGTCAATCAACTCCCTTTGCCGCCTGATGAAGGCGATACGCTCGTCATCCGACGGGGATAAACCGTCGTTCGATGCAGCCGCATCCACCGATGCGGCCGCGTCGACCGATGCACCCGTATCCACCGATGCCGCCGCTTCGACCGATGCGGGTGCATCGACTATATCGTCGGCCCAGCGGAAGTAGGCGTAGGCTCGATAGAAATCATCCACCAAGTCTTTGTCCACCATCAGGCGGGCCGTGTAATAGGTCTGTTTGCTGCCTGCCCAAGTGAGAGACCGGGCCAAGGCTGAGGTATTATTGCTCAGAGGACACCTCTCCTCTTTCGCCGTCAACGTCTTCCGCTATTGGATTTAGAAGAAACCATCTCAAGGTGTATCCTTTTTTCTGTCCTTCTCGTCTATATAGTCAGACCAGGAATGCAATAAGGTACACTCACTGGGCATGTGGTGTAGCCCGAAAGTAGTAGACGAAGCGGCCGCCCATCATAGCTGGATCGAAGTTCCCGTACGTTGGGCCAGGAGCTACCGCGTCTGGTACAGAGTTTCCACTCGTCGTGCCAGGTCCCATCATGCCGTAGCCGCCCCATAGGATGCTGAGCACCCCTATTCCGACAGCCTAGATGAGCACGACCACCACGGCGAAAACAGCCACCGGCGTCCAGGTGATTCGCTTTATCGTTCGCTCTCCTCTCCCAATTGATTTATATAGAATGTCATATCCATCACTATATACGATCTAGGCCTCTGGCCAGCGCTTAAGTCACCCTCTTATTGGGGTGGCCGGACGAATGCGCCACGGAATCAGCATAGGCACTTTGCGCTGGTAGCTGCGATATGCCTCGCCGTAAGCAGCCACAAGATCGCGTTCTTCGAGTAGGGTCGCTACGATCACCCAAACTGTAAACAAAAGATTTAACAGCAACCGATCCAGAGTCAGGTCCGGGTACGACCAGATCATCAACAGGGCCGACAAGTAGAGCGGATGGCGAACCCAGCGATACGGGCCGCGGACGATTAAAGGCATTGGCTGTGGTTCCGTGCCGTGCAGATCATCTATTATCGGGTGGAGGCGGAAATTGACAAAGAAACCCAGCGCCCAGATGGTCCAAGCAACGCCGGCGATCGACAAGACAAAAACCGCGCGGAAGGACCAACGTACGAGGCCCTGAGGCGCTATCAGCGTGTAGGCCTCCTGCCAGAACACTACCAGCGCCAGCGTGACGACGCCCGAGGCGATTGCGTACAAGGCGCCGTAGTACTTCTCTGGCAGGAAACGCGCCAACTGTTGTCGGTACGGTTTTCGGGCCATGATGCTATGTTGAATGAAAAACGCTAGACAAA
>JABAOF010033519.1_pt1 | contig 10789 bp, 5 predicted proteins | sample 7062171 | NCBI WGS metagenome assembly JABAOF01 (sample SAMN14538628, study PRJNA623070) | marine sediment metagenome | biome: marine biome [ENVO:00000428]; feature: marine pelagic biome [ENVO:01000023]; material: deep marine sediment [ENVO:00002113] | place: India: Gulf of Khambhat ... | reverse complement strand
CAAGCTCGACGTCGAGCTGGCCGCGGTGCTTCTGGGCGAGGACGTCGGCGCTCTCACCGGGGAGCTGATCGCCCATGGCGCGGACGCCGTCCACCTGGCTCAGGACCCCGTCCTCGCGCACTACCGCACGGGGCCTTACACCGATGTGCTGGTAGGCCTGGTCAACCGGCACAGGCCCGAGATCGTGCTCATCTCGGCCACCCCGCAGGGACGCGATCTCGCCCCGCGCGCAGCCGCCCGCCTCTCGGCGGGCCTCACCGCCGACTGCACCGGGCTGGACATCGACGAGGAGAAGCGTCTGCTCGTGCAGACCCGCCCCGCCTTCGGCGGCAACCTCATGGCGACCATCATCTGCCCCCACGCCAGGCCCCAGATGGCCACCGTTCGGCCNNGTCCCCGTCCACCTCGACGAGCGGGCCGTGCTCGCCAAGATCCTCGAGGTCGTCCAGCAGGAGGAGGACGGCCGCGTCAACCTCCAGGACGCCGAGATCATCGTCTCCGGGGGCCGCGGCCTGGGCAAGCCGGAGAACTTCGCCATCATCGAGGAGCTGGCCCAGGTCCTGAACGGGGCCGTCGGCGCCTCGCGGGCGGCGGTCGATGCCGGCTGGATACCCGCTTACCACCAGGTCGGCCAGACCGGCCGGACCGTTCAGCCGAAGCTCTACATCGCCTGCGGCATCTCCGGCGCGGTGCAGCACCTGGCCGGCATGAGCAGCTCGGACTGCATCATCGCCATCAACAAGGACCCCGGCGCGCCCATCTTCGGCGTCGCCAACTACGGCATCGTCGGCGACCTCTTCGAGATCGTGCCCGCCCTGACGGAGAAGCTCAGGGAAGTGCTGTAGGCCCAGGGGATTCGTACACTCCTGCCTTCCCAGCTGCCGCCGAGGGTGATCGCATTGCACCGGCGGCACTGCGCCAATAGCGCCTCCGATGAGCGGCAGCGCGCCTTAGTAGGTGCATGGGGGCAGACGCGCCTGTCGGCGCCGTGCCTCAGGGCTCGCAGGCCGGCTTCAGCGGTGGCTGACGGCGTGGGCGCTTTCAGGGCCGGTTGACCACCACACAAGGAGCGGACGCGTCGCTACCGGATCACTATCGCGGCACGCCGGTCGCGGCGGCGTGAGCGCTGATGACACCTTGGTAGATGCCGAACGAAGCCTTCCGGATGCCGTCGAACCCTATCAGTCCCCACTCCTGTTCGGCTGTCGGATGTGCTGAGTATGAGTCGTAGAGCTTGTGCCAGAAGAAGCCAATCGCCCCATGCGCCTTCGCTTCCTGCGCGGCCTGATCGATGTAGTTGTTCTGCTGTTCCTGCGTGAGTCCACCGAAGTACGGAGGGAAACTGAACGGATCCTGCTGGAAGGGACCTGACTTATAGCCCGTCTCCATGATGATCACGGCTTTCCCGTCAGCAAATTCCACCGCCCTGGCCACCTGATCGCCGAACCACTCAGCGGCCCGGAACTCATCCGCGAAGTGAGCGTGGCCAATGTATGGGATCTCTGGGTCGGAGGTCCCCATGTAGTTCGGGTACACGCTCAGCCCGACAACATCGATGAACGGCAGCACGGGCCGCACCGTCCAGTCCCATATCGGATCGTAGGCGCTGATGTTCATCGTGTTCTGAGCGCGCGGATTGCCATAGTGTACGGCGCGCCACAGCACCTCCATCAGCTTGTAGAGGAAACCTGGGGTCGTCCAGCCCGTGCAGGGATATCGCCATCCGAGCATGGGCGCCCACATCGCAACGTTCAACTCATTCTCCGTGTTCCACAGAGCGATCTCCGGAAGCGGCTGGTCCCGCTCGTCCAGATGCTGACCGTCATACCTTCTGGCAGCACCTGCCACAAACAGGAAGACATGTCCCAGGTAGTAGTTGTACTGCTGCGGGGAATTGCCTGGGTTCAGATACAACCAAGGGATTCCCAATATCTCGGGCGGATGTTCGGTGCCTCCGTCGGCGATGTTGGGCACGGGGACGATGCCATTGGCGGCCAACTCTAACATGATCGCGTCGTACTCGCTCCAGTCCACCAGGCCGAGGGGCGGGCCGATGTCGCCGGTCGCGAAGTCCTCCACCAGTCGTGCCGTCTGCGCGGGGTGCAGCAGCAGATTCGTCCATGAGATTCCATCCAACGGGTTAACGGTGGGCTGCACCTTGTGCCAGACGATCCACGGCTTCGCGGCGGAAACGCCAAGCTCTCTCATCCACCCCACCTGGGTCGTCACTGGCTCCGGGCCCGGATATCCCTCATTGCCGTCGCCTAGGTAGTTATCCCAGGGATGGGCGAACACGACCCCCCAGATGAAGAGGTCTGCCTTGTAGACCTTGATGGTGGGATGGCGCTCATCCTCCCAGACGCAGACGCCGTCGCTCACGTCTATCTTGAGCTGGCCGCTCGGATGGTCGCAGACCGCGAACTCTGGCCCGCCGGTCAGGTTCTTCGCCCAGACGTCGGAGTTCCCGTTGCGCAGATCACGCCACACCACCCAGTCGCCGTCAATCCTGGGCTGATCGGCGTTGTGGCTGCCGACATGGACGTCTTCGTCGGCTCCTGTTGCCAGGTCGTGCATCCCGATGACGTACTGAGACCCTTCAGGGGGATGGCGCACCTCATCCCATACGACCCGGGTCCCGGATATCGAGGGCCGGAAGTGGCCGATGCTATCCACATGCAGCGTACGCTCTTCTGTGGTGGCTAGGTTCCTCGCCCGGAGAGCGAAATCGCGCTCTGGGGTGCGACCCTCGTACACGACCCAGTCGCCGTCGATATCAACGCATTGCATGCACTCCACTGGCCCGGCGATGAGGTGCTGCTGGAGCTGCCAGTCATAGACACGGAGGTTCTCGGCGGTGTCGCGGTAGGCGATTCGGGCCCCGGAAATGCGTGCTCCCCGTCCCTGGTAGTGGTTCTGGTCACACAACACCAGCTCCCCGGACTGACTGCCGAGATCGTATACGTAGAAGCCGCGAGGGCAGCCGTCGAGTTGTTCTCGCTCATCTTCCCAGAGTATGTAGTTGCCGTCGATGTCAGGGATCGACTGGTCGAAGCCTGTCGGCTCGACTCGCTGGTATTCCAGAGATAGCTGATCGTGGATCCACACCTGCCGCGGGTCACCGCCCCCCGGGGCGGTCTCGAACACTATGGACTGCCCCGATACCGCGGGCAGCCCTTGGTCCACATCGAGGTCGGGCGCGATCGGCACGCCATCCGCCGCAAGCAACGGTGCCACTCCAATCGCGATGATCGACAGCATGGCAGAAGGGACCAGCGCTCTCATCTGTGCTACCTCCTTGCCTTCGCTACTGGCGTCGCCGCCTCCACCCCGACGCTGCTCTTCCGCGCCGCCGGGCACGCTCCCTACGACACCACGTCAGACACGCCGTCCTCTACGGCACCACCTCAAAGGCGTCGATGTCGACGTAGTAGCCCGAGGAGTTGGGGTCCTTCTCGCCCGACACCTCGATGAGGATTGTGTGCGGGCCGAGGGCGAGCCCGGTTCTCTGCGGCGCAATCAGTCCGAGCCCTGGACGGTAGAGGTCCAGCCGTGCCGCATACGCGCCGTCCAGGTAGACGTCCGCCATCCCTCCCATCGGCCCGACGGCGAGGTGCCACCGGAGGCCCGTGCCGTAGAACAGAAGTTCAGCGGAGGCGGCTGTCTCGTCCGAATACGAGATATGTCCTGCGGTTGCGGCGGGGTGCGCGAGTTCGGACCAGGCGCCCGTGTAGGCGATCGCCGAGTCGTCGTCCTCGAACCAGAGCTGGGGGACGAACTCGTCCGCCCCGATGTCGACGTGCGCGCCCCAGATGCGGGGCTCACCGTCCATGTCCGTATTATCTGGCTCCACCATCGCATCATCGCCAGCGTCGATGCACGGTGAGTCGGGCCGGACGTGGTAGTTGTCTGACGCCACGTCCACGAACATGGGGTCCTGGGAAATGTCTTCGAACCCCGGCTGTATCCCGGAGTAGTCGTAGGTGGTGTTCCCGTACACGCAGTTGTTCCTCAGCCAGGGCCACCCACCACTGCGGTAGACGCCACGATCGCCGAAGGCGATTATGTTGTTCTCCACTGTGGCGTCGGTATTCGAGAGGTTGATCCCGCCGCCCTCGCGGTAGTCGCCGGTAACGCTGTTGGCGACGATCGTATTGTTCACGATGGTGTGTGGTAGCCCACTGCAGTGAACGCCACCTCCCCGTCCCGGTTCGTCCACAGTGAACGGCTTGTACCAGTAGAGCGCCTCATTCCCGACAATGACGTTGTTTGATATGGTACCCGTTGAGTTCGCGTACCTGATGCCACCCCCGCGCGGGCGAGCTGTGTTGGCGATGATGACATTGCTCTCGACCCGGGCCGCCGAGTCGCCACATAGGATGCCGCCGCCCTCCTTCGCGTAGTTCCCCTCGATCCAGTTAAGGAATATCGCTGGCGCGCCACCGGCGCACCGGATCCCTCCGCCACCGTGGAAACCATCGGATGGCCCAGGTCCCGTGTTGTCTTTGATGAGGTTGTTGCTGATAGTCGGCGACCCGCCGGTGGAGTAGATGCCGCCGCCGCTCGCTGCCCAGTTGGCACTGATGGTATTGCTCGCGATCGTGGGGGATCCCGAACACCACACGCCGCCACCCTCCCACGCTTCGTTCGCGACTATCGTGTTGTTCGTGATCGTCGGCNNTGCCCCCACCTTGATCGTCTCCGTCACCGTTGCGGATGGTGAAGCCGTCGATCCGGCTGCCTGGGCCCGCGCTGGAGGCCACTGTCAACACTCGACCTGCGTGGTTGGAGTCCAGAATGGTGACGTTCGCCTCCCAATCCCGCCGCTCTCGCTCGGTCTCGGTACCGTCGAACCCCCCATACATCGCCGGCCCGGAGGGCATGGTGATAGTGCGCTGCAGGTAGACACCGGCCGCCACCCACACCTCATCGCCCTCGCCGGCCGCATCGAGGCCGGCCTGGATCGTCTGCATTGCCGTTTCCCAAGTCAGCCCGTCATTGCTGTCGTTGCCATCAGTCCTGACGTGGATCACCGTCGACAACGCCGGCGAGCACGTCATCCCAAGGGCCATCCCGGCCAGCAATAGACATCCTACCAGCGTCCAGGGACTTCGGTTCATCTCTTCGCCTCCTGTTCCTTGCCGAAGTTAAGCCAAGAGTTAACTCGGGCTGTTCGTCGAACCCGGCTCCCTCGCCCGCGCCCATCGCACGCGCGGCCGCGGCACGCGACCCGTCGCGCATGGACCGACAAGTGGGGAATGTAGATGCTGAAAGCGGGTCCCCGCCCAACGACAACGGACACCAGGCGACGGACGACGGTGAAGGTGCTGCCACCCACAATGAGAAGCTCAACCGGTCGCTGCTCGACTGTCGCCTACCCCACCCGCGGGGTCCTCGTACAGCGGGCTGGCTAACAACCGCCGGATTCTACCACATGCCGCCGAACACGGCAATGGGCGGCTCGGCAGAGCGAGTTCGCGACTCTCCGGTTCTGCTCCGAACGTTTCCGAGTGGCAACTGCAGGGGCAGCGTCACACCGGTCTCGCCGCCGGTCGACATCCGGTTGTGGTCTCGCGCTGGCAAGATGCAACATCGCCCCGGTCCGCCTGCTACCGACAGGCCGACCCAGCACGATTCCGACGCCGCTTGACCAGCGCATCCCCTTCCAGACCGGCCCGGCAGCAGCGGACGAAGAGGTGCCTGGCGAGCCCCACGGAAGTTCGGGGGAATGCCGGCCCGCGATACAGGGCGTTCTCGACGGCGGTCTTGGCCCGTTCGGGATCCGGGATCGGTAGCGAGGAGCTGGCGCCGGACATCCGAGCCCATGTCCAGCAGCGGCGCGCGGTACTGTCCGGCGGACAGCCGCGTGAGCAGGCTTCCCGCCAAGGGGACGCGGGGCACTCGACGACGGGAACAGCCGGACTCCGGGGCGGGAGGGCTGCGCCATGTCTTCTGCCGTGTTACTGCGATTGGACGCACGAGTGACCGCTGCCTGCCTGGCGATGGCCGCGACCCTCGTGGTTGCGGGGTCCCCTGGCAAGACCGCAGTAGTGCACCTCAGGAATGGAGCGTGCGAAGAGGGCGAGATCGTCGAAGACGCAGGCGTTCATGCTACGATGGAACTCGCCGCCGGCGGCAGCTCCATCCGCTGGCGCGTCCCGAAGGATGACATCCTGTGGATCGATGAGACGCAGGTGGCGCCGGAGCGACCTGAGACCCACAGCCGCCCATTCGAGACTGGCGATCGACCACTACCAGATCGGCCTGTCAAGTCTGGAGACCGGCGATGTGGAAGCAGCCGCGGCGGAATTCAGCACCTGCATCGACATCGACCCTGGGGACGCGGAGGCACATCTCTTGCTCGCGCTGGCGCACCATAGAAGCGGCAACGCGGAACGGGCCGCGCTTCACGCCGCCCGGGCCATCACGCTCGACCCTTTGCTCAAGACGTGGTCCCTGTTCAGAGATACATTCGGAGACCGTCTCAGCGCCATCGGCGTCCACTACCTGAGCGACTACATCCGGCCCCTTGAGAGCGATGGCAACCTGCTCCTGAGCATCGTGCGAGACGGCCGCAAGGCCCCTGCGGGCAGCGTGCCGCTTGGCCTCGATGCGACGGTCGACGGGAATGCGATCACGATATCCGGAAGGAAGTTCGACAAGGGGATGGGGACGCATGCGAACGCGGAACTCGTGTTCGATCTCTCGGACGGGGCCTATGACCTGTTCACCTGCTGGGTGGGCCCCGATGATGAGTCTTTCGATCCGCAGGATCCGGCAGAACCCAGTGTAGTGTTTGAGGTGCATGTGGACGGCCGATGTGTTTTCAACAGCGGGATCATGACTCGCGGCCAGATCAGGCGCGTCAGCGTGCCCATAGCCGGGGCCCGGAAGCTCGGTCTCGTGGTGGGCGACGGGGGCAACTGGCGGTACCATGATCACGCGGACTGGGCCGACGCAGCACTTGTGGAGCTCGGCATACCACTCGCAGCCGACGCCCCAACTCCCACAGACCTTCAGGCGGAGGGATTGCAGCACTGCGAGGGGCGCCTGCATCAGAGCCTCGATGACCCCAACCTCCACAATGAGATGGGACTGGCGCGCATGCTGCGTGGGGACTTCCCGCAGGCCCTCGAGCAGTTCAGAACAGCACTGGCCCTGGATGCCTCCTTCGCGCCTGCCTACACCAATGCGGCCCTCACCTACGCGCGGATGTACGCTTACGAGGACGCCCGCCCCTTCTGGGAGGGGCGCGCCGGGCTGCCGCAGGCAAACGTGTGGGACGCAGTGGCGCAGGAGGAGGCGAATGCTCGACTCGTCGATGCGCGGCTTTTGCTCGCAATGCCAGAGGTATACGCTCACACCGCCCCCTGGGACGAGATCATCCTCTACCGCCGCCTTGTTGCACGACTCCCCGAGAGCGCGCAGCGCTGGGTCCTTGGGATGGGCCAGTTCCTGGATGATCGCAGACTGGATGAGAGCGAGAGAGAGGCCCTGCGGGCAATTGCCCGGAAGGACGACCCGCTGGCATACCTGACGCATCCCCGGATTCTGGACGGCATCGGCAGATACGACCTGGAGTGGCTGGAGGCGTGGTCGCCCCGAAGAGGCGACTACATGTACCTGGATCGCGATCTGGAAACGCTGGAGCGGGGAGGAATGGCCGCGAGCAGCACACGGCCGGCCTTGGCCGCCCTCATCGCCGCCGCGGCGACGGACGCAGAGGTCGAGAAGGGGCTCTACCTGATCGGCAACCTGGGCCGGGCTCCAGACTACCTGTTCAGATGGCGTCGGCGATCTGACCTCAACACCCAGCTACTGGTCCTCTGCCGACTGCTCGAGGACGGGATCCCGGCGGGCGAGGAGCGGCTGGCGGTGGCGGGCAGCCTGGGGTATGGCGCTCTCCTCGTGGTGGCCGACGAGCAGGCTTGGCCGTACCTCACCGAAGACCTCCGGCAACGCCTCGCCCTGGTTCGAGAGACAACCCCACTGCTGCACGCGCAGGGGGCCGACTGGGACCCGCGGGAGTACCCGCTCGAGGCCTGCCTGGGGCTGCTCTGGCCCGGGGTATGCATGAGCGCGGACCCGCGGGTGCGCACCGTTCCCCTGGACCTGCACTGCCGCGAGCAGGGCATGGGACAATCGGCCTTCAAATCCCATCTTGTGAGCTGCAGCACCTTGCGGGAGATGCGCGATGCCTTCCTGGAGCGCGGTCTCTTCAGCCAGCGCACCAAGCTGGCAGCAACCGTTGCCAGCACTCCGTGCTTGGCAGACCACTACAGCTCAGACATCGACGCTGCGGCCTACTTCGCTCATCACGAGCTTGCCCTTGCGGATGCGAAGCCAAGCTATCCTGAGGAGTGGCCTCGCTGGGACGTCAACTGGCAATGGGAGCACGTGAAACGAACGGGGGACATCGCGGGCTGGTGCACGGAGTGGGGGCCGACGGTCGCCTTCTTCCTTCGCAGCCTCAACATCGCGCCTCTGGAGAGCCCCCACCAGCATTGGTACTACGAGCCCGCAAGGGGCGTTTGGAGGGCGGATACCTGGGAGCAGACGCATTGGTGCAATGACACGGATCACCCTCAGCATCCCTGCTACTGGCGGTTCCCCTGGGACAACTTCCACTTGCCGACGGATTCTGAGGTTGGGAGCGGGGCCCCAAAGGAGTACGATCCGGTCAGGAACATCTTCTGCCTCATGCGCGACAAGAGCACGCTTCCAGCACACGGAATTCCGCTCGGGTACATGTTCCGGCGGATAACGCGCATCAGGTAGCCTCTCGTATCATAGTGACGGACTCGATCCCGCAGGGGGCCGGGGAATGCGTCGCACGCAGGAATATCCTGCATTCCGGCGATCACCCTGATGTAAGAGATTCGGCAGATAGTACTGGACGAGAGTGTCGCTGTCACTACAAGGGGGCGCCTCAACAGCCGCTCCTGTTATGTGCCTCGCGACGATCTCCCGATCTCTGGCGAAACATATCCCTGTCGGCGCTGACGTCGCGCTTGCTATCGTCGGTCTCAAGAGGGCCTCTCAGGTCAAATGTGGGCTCTTGCTTCGGCCGGACGGCCTGGCCCTGTCAAGCCGCCGTCGGACGCCTGAGACAGTCCCATCGGCTTGTCTGCGGAGGCGAGGCATTCNNCGACTCGAATACCTGTGGACGACCTATCGCGTCTTCTCGGCGCGGACCGCAAGCATGTCTGGGCAAGCAGGAGGAGCGACATGAGGATTGAGCTTGGCTGCTTCACCCGTCCCTGGGGCAGGTTCTCGATGGAGCAGTCCCTGGCCGGGATTGCCGCCGCCGGCTTCAGGACCTGCGGATTCGGCCTCGCCGAAATCCGCACGACACCGCTGGGCAACGAACCCGGGGGCGGAGACGTCGCACGCATCAATGCGCTCGTGAGCGCCAATGGTTTGCAGGCCCAGGCGCTCTTCGGCAACGCGGACGTCTCTGTGCCCATGGATGAGTCGGTGGCCAAGCTGAAGGCCACAGTCGATCGCGCCCTCGAGCTCGGGATGTCCTACATCGTCCTGATGGGGACGGAAGACGAGTCCAGGTACGACCACTGGTACGGCGCCACCGAAAGATGCCTGGATTACGCCCGGCAGCAGCGCATGATGCTCGTGTTGAAGCCACACGGCGGCCTCAGCGCGCTGGCCGCCGACCTGCTGCGCGCCGCGTCCCGGCTTGACCACCCAAACTTCGGCATCTGCTATGATCCTGGCAACATCTACTACTACACAGGGGAGAAGGCTGAGGACGACCTGCCCGCGGTGGCGACCCACGTGAAGGCGGTGTGTATCAAGGACGTGGTCGGCGGCAAGCATGGGGAGGTGATGATCACCCCGGGCAGCGGCCTTGTTGACTTTCCCCGGATCTTCACCATCCTCAAGGATGCCGGCTTCTCCGGCCCGTGCTGGGTGGAGTGCCTTGGCGGCGGCTCCCTGGACGAGATCAACGCGGAGGCGAGGAGAGCTTACTCCTACATCAACNNCGAAGTGCCCGCCGCGGGCGCCCCGGAACTCGAGGCAGTTGGTTGTGTTGGACTCTCTCAGCGTGAGAGGGCTCTTCACCGTCGAATGGGAGGGACGCCCTACCGGCTTGGCGAAGGGCCTCTGTGATCCCCGCCCCAGTCGCCGGGTAGGAGCGCCCCTGGAGGCCGGTGCTGGGGCGCTCGGACACAGAGGCAGGCTCACCTCACGGATGTCTCAGTTCGCCCGCCGGTCTGATGTCCCGCGAAAGCTACTGCCGGACAAAGGGAATGGAGCTGCGCTGTCATGGGCTCGTCGCATCTTGAAGAAGAGCACACTGAAGAGGACAGGCTTGGGCGCCCGCAGACGCCGATGAACTTCATCCGCCGGGCCGTCATCGAGGATCTGGAGGCCGGGCGATTCGACGGCGTCCACACGCGCTTCCCCCCGGAGCCCAACGCCTACCTCCACATCGGACACGCGAAGGCTGTCTGGATCAACTACGGCATCGCCCAGGAATTCGGCGGCCTCTTCAACCTGAGGTTCGATGACACCAACCCCGCCACCGAGGAGCAGGAGTTCGTCGAGGCGATCATCGATGATGTCCGCTGGCTGGGGGTGGACTGGGACGACCGGCTGTTCTTCGGCTCCGACTACTTCGAGCAGCAGTACCAGTGGGCCCTGGAGCTCATCAGACAGGGCAAGGCCTACGTCTGTGACCTCTCGCCCGATGAGCTCATCGAGACGCGCGGCACGCTGACCGAGCCAGGGGTGGAAAGCCCTTACCGCAGCCGCAGCGTGGAGGAGAACCTGG
>JABAOF010008554.1_pt2 | contig 10790 bp, 8 predicted proteins | sample 7062171 | NCBI WGS metagenome assembly JABAOF01 (sample SAMN14538628, study PRJNA623070) | marine sediment metagenome | biome: marine biome [ENVO:00000428]; feature: marine pelagic biome [ENVO:01000023]; material: deep marine sediment [ENVO:00002113] | place: India: Gulf of Khambhat ... | reverse complement strand
CTGCTGCTGTCCAGGACATAACGCATAAGATCGGAAAGTTTCAGGACGACATCCGGAACCTGGTCGGATTTCTCTAAGCTCAAGGCATAAAGGCTGTTTAACGTGTTGAAAAAGAAATGTGGATTAACCTGTGATTTCAAGAGAGCCAGCTCTGTCTGCACTTGCTTGAACCTGTCTTCCTGGAAGCGGTACTGTTTCGTGATGCCTTCTTTAAAGTATTTCATTCCCGTGGTCAGAACAACAAAGAACAATGCCATTGAAATGCCAGAAGTACGTCCTTCCGGATCATTCATTACGAAATAAAAAAAACGCTCAAAAATGAATCCGGAAAACACAAGAATGAAAGGCAGAGAAATCGCATAAGAGACATATTTTCGTTTCTCAAAGAACAGCCTCATTGACAAGAAATGAAGATAGACTGGGACTGGGGCCGGGGCAATGATAAAAGCAGCAACCTTCAAGGCTGTTTTAAAATTTTCGATAAATAAAACAGTTGAAAAAAAAGCCAGGAATGCGCTTGCCCAGAAAACAAAATGACGCAGTATGAGGGAACTCTTCCAGATCTTTTTTATTGCCATCCCCAGATGCACAAACATGTATCCAATATACGGACGCTCCAGGGAAAAATCAATTTATAAATGATGAAAGGTCTTTACATGTCTATAAACGGTGTTTGTCATTAAATCGGAAACAGATGTCATTTTTGGGTTTCGCTCGAGTCAGGATTGCCTTATATTCTGGAATATCAGGTAAGGAATAATATCCAATGAAATAATTCACCTGTAAAGGAGAAAGGAAATGACGAAAAAGAAATCTTTCATGAGGACAGGATTCAACTTCCTGTTTGTATTATTGTTACTTGCCGTCTTTCATTGTGGGCAGTCTGAACCACTCAAACCAGATCAAGACGAAGGGAACAATGATCAGATCTCAAAGAACTCGCTGGAGAAACTAAGTTTAGCGCTTGAAAACAAAATGAAGGAACACCAGATACCTGGTTTGTCCATAGTTGTGGTCAAAGGCGATGAAATCCTGATGAGCAAGGGACTGGGATGGACTGACTTGGAAAAGAAAATCGCAGTCACAGAGACAACCGTGTTCCCGATAGGCTCGAGTTCAAAACCCCTGACAGCCACACTTGTATCCATGCTGGTTTCGGATAAGACCTTGGATTGGGATGATCCGGTCACAAAGCATCTGCCGTATTTCCATCTCAAAATAAAAAGCAGCAACCCTAAAGATCAGGTGACGATTCGTGATTTGCTTTCCCACCGCACAGGTTTTTTTCACATGGAATTGATCCAGAAAGCCATCAATTGGGGGCAGGATCCCGAATGGGATTTGGAGAGCGATCCGATACGCAGCTCGCGTGAGGCTCTATTGAAGGCAGCGGCCGCATTTGAGGCAAAGGATGTCTTCCGGACAAAGAACAACTACAGCAATATCAGTATGGTCGCGGCCGCAGAAGCTTCGGGAAAAGCGGCGGGTTTGGAATGGGATGCACTCATGAAAAAAAGGGTGTTTGAACCCCTTGGCATGACAAACACCACCACTTCGATCACACAGATCAAGGAATCTCACAATCTGGCAAAGGGTTATTTAAAAGGGAGGGATGGTAGTGTGCCCGCTATGCTTCTAAATATGGATGTTGTTTCACCCGCTGGCGGCATCAACTCCTGCGCCCGAGACATGGCGAATTTTCTGAGACTTTTATTGAACCGAGGTGTTTATAAGGGGAAGCGCCTGATCGACAAAGCGGAAATTGAAGAGATGTGGACGACACAGATCGAAGGAGCCTTGATACCCGGGTCAAGTTATGGACTGGGCTGGTTTATTCGATCCTGGAATGGCCATCAAGTTGTGGAGCATGCGGGAAATAGTCTGGGGTATACCGCCAATATTGCGCTTATACCTGAGCTCGGCATCGGGTATGTGATGATGTCTAACGTCATGCCGACTCCGATCCTGGAAACGATAAATGAAACCGTCTGGAAAACGCTTGGACTGAAATAGCGATGAATACCGCGAGATATTACATTCCTTTCTCTGATATTTCATTATGGTGAGAAGTACTCATTTAACCACCGTCTGTGAAAAATATATCGAAATATCAATCTAAGGAATTAAAAAAATTTAACGCTTTTTGGGAATTAATCGCTTATCTAAAAAAAAGGATTTACTGCTCTGAATCAACCAAATGAAGGTACTTTTTCCCTTCCTTGTAAGGATCTAAAGAATTCTCAATTTTTAAATTTTGCCCTGCTTCTGACAAATCAATAAGTTCCTTTTTTTCTTCAGGTGAAATGACCTCAACCTTGGGATTGAACATATCATTCTTGTTCTGTTCTCTAACTACGGCGATCCTTCCATCACTCAAAGTGACAATTGTTTTGACTGGCCAAATACCGATTATTTTGAAAAACTCATCTAAAAGGCTGGGGTCGAAAGATTTTCCTTCACCCATCATCATTATTTCATAAACCTTAAGAGGTGGAAAACTTCTCTTATAAGGTCGTCTCTGGACGAGGGCGTCATAAACATCGCATTGGGAGATGAGAAGGGATGCAGGATGGGGTTTTTGAGGATAAGGTAGTTTGGGATAACCTTTACAGTCATACCTGAGGTGGTGCTCGAAAGCAACCACTGCGGGCAATGTCCCCATAGTATCTAAGTATTTAAGGAGGATCTCTGCTCCTAAATCTGTGTGATGTTCCATACGGGAAAATTCTCTTGCTTTTAATTTCCCTTTCTTCTGGAGTATTCCTCGAGAAATAGAGAGCTTCCCAATATCATGGAATAAAGCCGCTATCCCCAGGTCCAGAACTTCATCTTTGGAAAAACCAATCTTAGAAGAAATATACATTGAAAGAACAGTGACATTTAAAAGATGAATGTAAGTCGTAATGTCTTTACTTTTAACCAAAGTTAAGTCTAAAAACTCCTGATACATTCCAAATAAATTTTCCACAAAATTATTCACGCTGAACCTCAACTCTAAACCATCAAGCTTTTCTTCGTTGAGCAATGATTCCGTATATTTATCAACTATTTCTAAAGAATATTTATATTTATCCAGAAAACTCCTCGCTTTATCTCTCATCTCCTGAGAAAGAGCCTTTATTTCTGTGGCTCTAATTCTCCCTGCCTTGATATTTTTAATTCCCAGGTTAAGGAGGGATACCTCTGCATCTTGCTTTCTTTCTTCCTGAGGAGCTGTTAAAAAAGAAATAAAATTAATCAATTCCTCTCGCTTCAAGTCACGATGAAAAGCGATCCTTTCGATATCTCTCTCCAGTAAATAAGTAATAAGCGGCTTCAATTTCTGACTCATATCAAAAAATATTTCACTCCCAATGGATAATTCTCCTTCTATAATACCGATAACTAATTCTGCGTTCTCTTTCAGCATATCTTGAAGGCTCTTATAGCCTTGATCAATAAATTCTTCAAATTTTGGATGGTCTACCGAATAAATTTTGGCTGCTTGAATGGCCGACATCAAATGCGATAAAGTATCTTTAATATTATCGTGCATCCCACTCTTCCAAGATCTTTGTGGTCTCTCTTCTCAGTTTTTTATTCCAGAAAAATTTTCCTTCACTTAGAGTCATTAATCTGTCCCTGGCTTTTTCTAATTCCATATTTTGTATTATTTCTATATTCTCCAGAAGAATCCTGTTTTTTATGCCAAATGGAGACAGAATCGAAAAAAGCTCTTCAATCACTCTCTTTTTTGTATGCTCACTCCTCATCAATATTTTGAGCGCTATACTCTTTAAAGGAGCCCCTCTCATTTTCAAAATATCGAAGAGAAAATCTTCATCTTGTATGGACAACTTCTCTATGGATTCTAATACTTTGATTTTCATCGATTCATGACAAAAAGAAAAAATGCATTTCAAGGCCTCTAACGAGGCTGGCGAATCGACTTTTCCCAAATTCTTAGTAATTTCTTCAATGAAATCAGTATCAGAAGATCTCTTCAATAAGTTCTTTTTAAAAAGGTAGTAACTTCCAGAATATATCTGAAAAAATAATTGTAAGATAACAGGACCCACTTTATTTTCTTTGAACATTTTATCAAGGAATGCATTCTTGCCCAGATAGGTTTCTCTTAAGTAATTTGTGACATCATTGAAATCTGAAGGAATTTCTTCCTCGATAACGCGGTACTCCGCTATAAAGTATAGAATTTGATTATTCGTTTTCATAAAAATAGGATCAAAAGACAAATCACTTCTTTTCTTCTCCAGGACGGTGACAAAATATTTAAAAAACTCTAAATTTCCCTGCTTGATTATACTCTCCCATTCACTCAAGATTTCATCTAAAATGTTAATCGCCCGTTCAGTATCTTTTTCTTTACTCAGAAAATAGAGAAGCATAAAGCGGTAATTTTGCTGGAGCAAATCGTGGTCAAAAGTCAATTCTCCTTCATAGGAAATTTCGCTGAGGATAGAGGTCAGGGTTTTTTGATAACCTTCTGAAGTAACGGCGTCTGATGAGCCAGTCAACAATTCTTTGATTTTTTTTCTCATTTGAGGGGAATGGCTTAGAGCCTTTTGCTCTTGAGAAATCTTCTCGAAAGAATCAGCAATACTTTTTTGATCTCTTTTTTGAGTGAGCTTGGAAAATATCTGAAGACTCAAAGGATTAAAACTATCATCCGTTGAAATCTCATCCCACAGCACAGAAGCGAAATCATCATTACTCAAATCTTTGAAAAGTCCCCTTAGATCGTCGAATTCAGTTTCCTGGATTAATTTATTGTCTTTAATGATCGACTTTAGCAAATCTTTTGAACACTGACGATATTTATCTTCCTCCAGACTTTTCAGACGAGTGAAAAGCTTGTCAATGTTTACCTTGAGCTCATCATTTCCGACCAGATCTTCAGTGTTTAAATCCTGCATAAAGCTTTCAAAATTGTCTGCAAATTTAATGATCTTCTGTAAATTTTCCTGTTCAACTGCATCCTGCAGCAAATATGGCCAGACGTTCTCGACTTCATCCCCCTCACCCGTCAGGAGCTGAGAGTAGTCCAGTTCTTCTACAGTCAGATGAGAAATTCTTTCTTCCTGTAAAATACTATTTATGCCCCCCTTTTCTTGAATAACTTCAGGGAGAAGATTGACCTTGGTGAGAAAAGTGATCAACTCTTCAATGGTTATCCCCTTTCGGATCTGTATGCTCTGTATTTTACGGAAATGGAAGATACGGGCGAGTTCCTCGAATATTTTATCCTTCTCAAAATATATTTCCTCTGCCACCAACGAGCTAGACATAAAACTAATTTTTAGAGGAGAAACAAAATCTAAGAGGGTATCAATGTGTTTCTTCACTTCTCTTACAGATTTAATGAAAATCGGATGCTCTTTAAAATAGACCGAGGCATTTTTTAGGGCCGTATTTAAACTCTTAAAGAAGTCTTCATACACTCTTTCTTTATTCATTTTTCATCTCTAAGGAGAAAATAGAGCATGACTTCGGCAATCTATCCCTTGACCCTCAAACGTCCCTGGACCTTGTTGACCAGATTCTGAAGCCTTAGGCCCATATCCCTGTCTGTTTCTTTGAATGAACCATAATAAGTGAGGGGAAATATAGCTATGGATTTGCACCATTGTTGGAGGCCCCGCTCTCTTCTCTTATGAGATTGTAAACTAATAAAGTAAATTTTATCAAGTGAAAATTCACAAAATTATGACATTCGGTAAAAGCCTTAGATGTGATGTATCCCTGTGTACCTCTTACTCTTTTTTCTATTCTTGTTCATTATCGGTCAGTAATTTCCGTTCCCAGGCAATTATTCTTTCCAAGGTTTCCGGTCGATTGTGCTCTTTTTTCTTCCCAAATGGATTAAACTGAACTCCAATCTGATATTTATAATTCTCCGCAGGATTTAACGAAGTCCATTTTATCCGCCCCTTGAGATTGAGGTAAAAACTTTCTCCTGGAATGTATATTTTTAATGATATTTTTGTAACGATGGTTGAAACAAGATTCCGGCATAGAAACCGAATTCCGCCGCGGCTGAGATCGACAACAGGGCAGAATTCTTCAGAATATCTTTTTTTAAAGTGTCTCTGGTTGAAATTGACTGTGGCTCCTGGGATTTTGAGGCGTTTAAACTTCTTTCTTTCTATCCCTTCGTATTTCATTCAGCCTTTTTCACATAGAGTTAAAAAGTATAATCTCTCAAGTTGTCGTATTGTGCAGGCTTTTCAAGGATTGTCGAGTCATCAGCCTGAAAAAAGTGCAGCTTAACGCAATCCTTACAGAACAGAAATTTGCCTTTCTTCTCTCAACTAATTTTTCCCTCTTTACTCATTCCCGAGATTCCCTCAGAAACATATAGCGAAGTCAATATTGATGTCAAGTTGAAATTGCACTGATCCTTCATGTGGCGCATGGGTGATAAAAAATGTTGAAAGGTATTGAATTGAAGTATCAGGTTCGGAGGTTAGTTACTTTTCCAACACCTTTTTTAAAAGTCTATCGATTGCATTCCTTGAGGCTTGTTTCGCCATTTCATAATCATACGGAAATTTCTCTTCAGTCCAAACTTTTAACGCATTCCTGAAGCACTGGATCGCCTTTTCCAAATTATCCTTTATGTGGCCTGTCTGTAATTCGCTGTACGCCACTCCTAAATTGTACTGGGTCATAGCCCAATCTAACGGAAAACCCCGCTGTGTTCGAACCCGAAGCGCGTTCTCATAACATTCTATAGCCCGCTTTAAATTCTCATCCCGGTCGCCTGTCGGTAATTTGCTGTATGCCTCTCCCAAATCGTGCTGGGTCGCTGCCCAATTTACAGGAAAATCCTGTTCCGTTCGAATCCGAAGCGCATTCTCATAATGAGCTATAGCCCGCCTTAAATTCCGCTCCCGGTCGTCTGTGGGTAATTCGCTGTACGCGACTCCCAAATTGTGCTGGATTGTCGCCCAGTCTATTGGAAAATTCCGTTGCGTCCATATGTATAAAAAGTTCCGATAAACATCAATCGCTTTCGCCAGATATTCAGTCTTGCCAAGATAATGTCCCAAATCTGCATAGGTCATCGCCAACCAGAACCGAATACTGTTTTCATAGGCAATATCTTTATTTGGCAGCTCCAAGCACTTTTCAAACTCGATTTTAGCCTTTTCAAATTCATACTGGCTGTAGTAGCTCTGGGCAAGTACAAAATGAATTAAAAATACAGGTCGTTCAACTGAATCCGGCGGCAGCTTAACTTCTTCAATGACTTGAGCTTTAAAATCTTGGTTGGCTGTTCTAGCAGAGAGATATTCTTCAGATATCACTGTAATACGGGAGTGAATAATTCGTTGACTTAAATCGCCATCTCGGTTGCCCCAGATCACCAACTTGGCTTTGTATTTCTTTCCGTATTTCCTTGCCTCCTCATGCCCCAGAGCTTCCATTATTGTGAGGGGTAAGGTTTTGACTTCAATGCCCATCAAAATCGTATCTTTTTTTAACTCAGTGTTCAGCGTATTCACTAAATCCTGCCGGATACCATTTTCCTCATCACCTTCAATCTGAGCGACTAAAATGCCAGTTTTCCATTCAGGAAAAGCCTTGGGAAATTGAACAAATACCGCTTGAGCGCCGATAACAACAACCGCTATCAATATAATCCCAAGGACTCGGAGTAGTCTTTGGCCTAACCGAGCTTTTTCCACTATTTTTTTGCCAGAAAGCCACCAATAAATGGCTATAATGACCAAGGCAAGAACGGCGACTATTAGATTGAAATCTGTTAATTTATCAAATATCTCCCCGACGAATCTCTTAAAGAATGCAGACATTTATATCTTTCTCTGAAACCTTTTCTTCAGGATTTACTTTATTTCATCTTCCATCATCAGCTCCATGAATGAGAGTCATCCTGATTCCCGTGTGAGCCAAATCAGGAGTTTTCTTTTTTTACTCATTTTTGATGTTCCCGGAACTTCTGTCATTCCTTGATTTTCGGCAAATAGTTCTCTTTCCTCCCATACATAAAACATATAACAAAGGAAAAATATCCTGTCAATTGAATAAATTATAGAAAAGAAAATACTTATCTCCATCGTCCACATCCGCACTTTGGGAACCGCTTCCTCCTTGATGTTATTGGCGATATCAATTGCCTACAGAGTCACAGGCAACGCAAACGAATAATCAGGCTCTCCAGGGCCGATCATTTTGAGGAACTTTCCCAGAAAAGATTCGTAAACACTATAAAGACAATTAATTCATACCAAAAAAAGGAGAGAACCATGGAGAGCAGAAGGGAGGCATGGAAGAGGATCATCACTTTTATTTTTATCACCTTCGGTATCAGTTCAATTTTCATGTATCTCGCAATTTCCGCGGGAAGCATGGGGGCAGGTGGTGGCCTTGTTGCCCTGGGCGGCATGTGGAGTCCGGGGATAGCGGCNNTGGAAATGGGGAAAAACGAAATATCAGCTCTGGAGTTATGCGGTTCCTGCTCTTTATGCCTTCGCCATTCATGCCTTCGTCTGGACGACTGGCCTGGCTGGCTTTGTCCAAGACTCGCCCACAGAAGTAATCCTCACTGCGCTCAAGGCGATCGCTATGGGTACGGTGTTTGGCAGTATATTTGCCTTAGGCGAGGAAATTGGATGGCAAGGATTTTTTATACCACTGTTAGCTAGAGTCACCAGCTTCACGAAAACCGCATTACTGAGAGGAATTGTCTGGTCAGTCTGGCATTATCCGCTTATTATTTTTGGAGTCTATGGATCTGAAGAATTACCTGTATGGTATAAACTCATCTGTTTTACTGTGATGTTGACGGGCGTAAGCTTTGTCTTCACTTGGTTTCGGCTGAAATCAGGCAGTCTCTGGACTGGAATGTTTTTGCACGCAAGTCATAATCTGTTCATTCAAGGACTCCCGGATTTAACGACGGATAAAGGAATGACTGCCTATCTCATTGACGAGTTTGGAGCCGTCTCAGCGGTTGTGGCGATCATAGTGGCATTCATATTCTGGAAAAAAAGAGGGCAGCTCACAGCAGGCTTTTCTAAGGGATGAGAAGTCATTGAGTCATTCCTTTTTGGATTGACCTGCTTTTTGAATCCCCGTTAAAAATCAATCCCTGTATCACCGGCATAAAACCAGCTTATAAAAAGGCCAATTTTTTTCTTGACAACAAAGTATAATATTTGTATACTTCAATATATATGAAGTATAATAACTATGGGAGGCGATATTCAAAATGAAAAACACCCATCAAAATTCCACGTTAAGCAAATCCAAGCGGAAAAAATCTGCACTAGGGATATCGATTGTTTTTTTAGTCATCCTTCTTGCAGCTAATATTTATGGCCAGAAAACAATCGAAATACCGATGCGGGATGGAATAAAACTGGCTACAGACCTGTATTTTCCTGAAAGTGAGAACGGGCCTTTCCCGGTGATACTGATGAGAACTCCCTACAATAAAGACATGCTCAAACCTTACGGAACCTATTTTTCAAAACATGGCTTTGTTTACGCCATTCAGGATGTCCGCGGCCGATTTAAATCCCAGGGGGATTGGGAACCGTTTATCAATGAAGGAGAAGACGGATACGACTCCATCGAATGGCTGGCGGCACAGGAATGGTCAACGGGTAAAGTCGGGATGTATGGCGGATCTTATTCGGCATTTGTGCAGTTTGCCACCGCAATACTGAAACCGCCACACCTTGTCACCCTTATTCCCAATATTTCTTCGGCCATGCCGTTCGACAACATGCCGTATGAAGGCGGTGTACTGGTCATGGGAGGAAATATAAGATGGGTGGATATCATTGAAAATGCAAAAACAGCCGTGGACATGCAGAAAAAAGCAAAAGAAATATTCACAAAGGACTGGAGCAGCCTGTTGAGTTTTCTTCCGGTCATCGATCTCGATAAGAAGATCCTCGGGCAAGAAATCCCCTACTGGCGGAGATGGGTCAAACACAATAGAGATGATTCATACTGGAAAAAGGTGAATTATCTTGAAGAGCTTAAAGAACTCGATATCCCGATTTTTCTTCAGTCGGGATGGTACGATCCAGGTAACAGAGGAACAAAACTCGCCTATTTCAGTTTAAAACAGTCTAAAAACAAATACATCAAAATGGTCATGGGCCCGTGGGAGCACACTGACCAATCGTCAAGATACCTCTACGGACAAGATCTGGGAGACGCTGCGGACATCGGTCTGATAGGTCTGTATATACAGTGGTTTGATTACTGGCTAAAAGGCAAAGACAACGGAATTATTAATGAACCGTTGGTCCAGGTCTTTAATTTTGGCCCCAACAACTGGTTGAAAGCAGATGCCTACCCCTTACCGGCGACGTCTTTTGTTAAGTATTATCTATCCTCTGAGAAGGGGGCGAATACCTCGCGCGGGGATGGCACACTGCAGACACAAAAGTCCTCTTCAACCAAGCTGTATGATACGTACACATATGATCCGGGCAATCCGTCTCCCTGTTTTATCGACCATTTAAAAAAGAGAGCACTGGATAATTATAAAAATTTGGTCGGTTCCAGGGAAGATATTCTCGTCTACCAGACGGCTCCTTTCGAACAGCCTTTGACAATTGCCGGTCCTATCTCAGCTGTATTGTACGCTTCATCATCCGCGAAGGACACAGACTGGTGTGTAACACTCTATGCCGTTTCCGAAGAAGGAGAAATAAGCCCGATGGGTATGACATGGGGTGTACTCAGAGCGCGTTTCAGGAACTCCATGTCAACTCCTGAATTCCTAGAAAAAGATAAAATCTATGAATTCA
>JABAOF010018285.1_pt2 | contig 10795 bp, 9 predicted proteins | sample 7062171 | NCBI WGS metagenome assembly JABAOF01 (sample SAMN14538628, study PRJNA623070) | marine sediment metagenome | biome: marine biome [ENVO:00000428]; feature: marine pelagic biome [ENVO:01000023]; material: deep marine sediment [ENVO:00002113] | place: India: Gulf of Khambhat ... | reverse complement strand
CCACTGTGCAAGCAAATTCACACAAATTGCAGAGTGGAGGATCGTTTTGGGCGCAGCCGGGTTCTGCCGCATCGCCGATCCTACTCTTGATCACAAGCAGAGGGGATATCCGGGCGACAGCTTGTTTCCTGAACTGCAGGGAACAGGCTGCGGGTGCCAGCGTCTCTGAGGCCAACTTAGACTGAGCGGGATCTGGTGCAACCAGGAAATTTGACAAAGTAAACCCATTTTTGAAGTGAGGGTGAGTGTGAAGCTTGTTTTCCGGGTGAAGATTCTTCTTGACTATATGGATGGTTTTGTTATATTTTTGTTTGGCTGTTTCTTTCGGAAAGAGTCAAGTATCTTCAAATGGGAATTGAACAGAATCTTTATGTTTAGCTTCCAATCCAGTACATCTACAGGCAGGAGGAGAAAATGGGTAGAGGCAGGCTGATTGCAGCGTTTATCGTTTTGACATTTCCGTTTACTTTGTCGAATCTGAGCTTCGCCGATCAGGATCCAAACGACCCTTACGGGCCTGACTCGGTGTTGTTCAGGTCAAGAGAGCTTTTGGTCCCTTGTCCGCCTGAAATAGGTCAGGCGGTAATACCATTGTACTTCAGAAACGATAATCAAATCATCGCTCTCCAGGTTCCACTTACCTGGACCGGACCGGTAAACCTGGATTCCGCCAGCTTCTTCGGAAGCAGGATAAGCTATGTGGCGAACAAGAACGTTACCATAGACAATCCCAACCAGAAGGTTTTAGTCACGGCTTCTGTGGGCGCGCAGCAGCCCATAGCGGAAGGAAGAGGCATGCTGGTGAAGTTCTATTTCTCCACCAGCGACACGGGTGATCTTTTAATCGACACGGTAGCCAACTCGCCACTTCCAGAGGAACATCTTCTGTTTATGCGGGAGGACTCGGTTACGTACACCCCTCTTTATCGCATGGGTCAGTTCCATTTGGTCTGTGAACAAGACCCTCACGATCCGGGAGCGCCGGATTCGGTCTCCTTCTATCCTCAATATGCGTATTATCCCCTGCCCAGCGGTCCAGGCCTGTTCTACGCTCATCTGCGTATAGCCAGTGATGATTCGGTTGGAGCCATCACCCTTCCTCTTACCTGGTCCGGACCGGTGCATTTCGATTCGGTCACCTTCAGGGAAGCCATATTTCCGGATTCGGTAAGCATTGTTAACCCGGATACTCTAAGTCAAGAGGTGCTCATCGGGCTGATCCCGTTCCACGATCCTCCCATCCCTCCAACGCAGGGTCTTTTCACCACCCTGTGTTTCACCCTGACCGACCAGACCGGCCTGGTGCAGATTGATTCCACCTTCATCCTGCCCATCAATCATCTGCTCTTCACAACCACCGAGCCGGAAGGATATTGTCCCCAGTTTGTGGTGGGAGAATTTCCCGTCTTGCCTTACTGGCCCGGAGACGCCACGTTTGATGGACGGAAAGGAGACGTATCAGACGTGGTTTATCTAATTAATTACATATATAAAAACGGTCCGGCTCCGCCCCACCCCATATCGGCAGACATAAACGGCCCGGACAGATTGATAGACGTCGAAGATGTGCTTTACCTGATCAACTATCTGTATAAATCCGGCCCGGAGCCCCTCCCCGGTGATCCCTGGTAGATAGCATAGGGTAGGAACGTAAGCGATGATTGTACGGGCTTTTCCTGGCATGGTCATCAAGCTGAAGCTTCGAAATACTGCTTGGCGGGAGTAACTTTTGGTCTATATCTTACTTACAGAATCATCGAAAGCTTTTCCCGATTGTCCTCCAGTTGGGACCAGAAAAGCAAAGAACTCCTTGTCACTTCGGTCTGGGTTGCCATATAGTGGAAATTGGTCGAAATATGTCAGGACCAAAGTGTACGATGGAATCTAACCCCTCAATTCGGTGTGAGATTGTTGTTGTAACCTATTTCAAAAATGGAGTTTGGCGATGAAAAGAAGTGGCCTGGTTTTGTCGGGATTGATGATCCTGGTCTTCGGACTGTCTACCTTATCCCGGGGTCAGTGCCCGGAGGACCCGAACGATCAAGGAGAATGTGATACCCTCAATGTGATCTGTGTGGATGCCGAGCAGAGTCCGGGTTCCGGACCGTTCTTTGTGAGGTTTCCTATGCTGGTGACGCATGACCAGACGGAGATTATCGACTCCATAGCCGGATTCGTGATTCCTCTATCCTGGACTCGCACTAATCCATCAGCCTACTGCAGCCTCAGCCGCTATTGGAACACCACTTCTACGCTGCCGTTTTACCCCGACTTCGTGAGGAGCATGTTCCGGCACATAGTGGACGGCACGGATACCCTCTACCATAACCGGATGGCGGACATAGGACTTGACGAAAACGGCAACCCTACAAATGCGGACTGGGACACCCGCATAGTGGATTTACGCAATGACGACTCAACCCACATGTGGATGGCTTTATTCCCTACCGGCTCCGAGGATCAGAGGTGGTGGGAGAGCGAAAGAGTCCTGTTAGCCACCATGACCTTCAGGATAGAGGATACCATGCACGTTTGCCTCGACACTAGCTTCTGGCCTCCGGCTTCAAACTTGAACTTCATCCGAGACGACGGCGCAAGCTACGTTCCCAGAGACAACCTGCCCGATTGCTTCTTTATCGGCCCTCCCAAGATTCGAGTCACCTCTCCTAACGGAGGTGAAACGTGGGTAGTGGGTGAGACCCATGACATAACCTGGGTTTGCGAGAACTTCTACGGGGAGAACGTGGACATAGAATTCTCCACAGACGGCGGGGCCAACTGGATGCCTATCATAGATAATACCCCAAATGACGGCGTCCATCCCTGGCTCATACCCGATGCCACTTCGGAGCAGTGCAAGGTGAAGGTTCTGGATGCCGAAGACGGGGATCCGTACGACGAGAGTGACGACGTTTTTTCAATTATATACACATCCTATTTCGAGATCGATGCCCAGCCTGATACTCAATGGGTCAAGCAGGGAGACACCACCAGCTATGAGGTGATCTTGACATCCTTTTTCGGGTTCAACTCCCCTTGCACCCTGAACATAGAAGGTCTTCCCCCGCAGGCCACTTACGAATTCGATCCCCCGACGGTCATTCCTACCGACACCTCCATCTTGACCGTTATGGTGGATTCGCTTACCCCTTTAGATGTTTATGAACTGACCATAATCGGCACCGAGATAACCACCAAACAGATAGCCGACACCACTAAGGTTCTGCTTTATGTTATCTCTTCTCTGAACCGAAAACCGGAAATCACGGTGCCGGGACCGCAGACAGTTTACGCTGGCCTGCAGCTCACCTTCCCCGTGATTGCCACGGATCCAGACACCGTCGACACATTGATTTTGACCAAGACCGGAGTGGGAGACTTTCCCTGCTATCCCCGAGTTTCACCGGTGGTGTGCTATTTCCAGTGGACTACTGTCGACGAAGATACGCTGAACTCTCCTTACGCGGTCATGTTTACGGTCGAAGACGGTCGTGACAGCACCGATACGGCCATAGTGGAGATAACTGTTTTACCTTACAACGTTCCGCCCTCAGGAGCGCCCGGGGACCTCACCGGAGATTCCACTGCCAATGTTGACGACGTGGTGTTTATGATAAACTATTTCTTCCTTTACGGACCTCCGCCAAACCCTATCGCGGCAGGTGACGTCAACGGAGATTGCTTTGTAGGGTTGTCGGATCTGATCTGGCTGATCAACTACCTCTATCGCTCCGGTCCCCCTCCGCAGATAAGATGTCTGCCGGGCGACTTTAATTATGACGGATACGTGGATCTGCTCGATCCCCCGTATTTCATCGATTTTATGGCTTACGGTGGACCTTCCCCGTTATCCATGAGATCGACAGACGTGAACGCGGACTGTTTCATAAACGTGGTGGATCTGGTATACGAGATCAAGTACCTCTTGAGGGGAGGGCAGGCACCTGAGCCCGGCTGCGTCGAGCCTAAGATGGCACCAGCTGCGGGTGAAGTGACGCCTCCTGGAATGGCCCAGGTCGGGTTTTCCACTGTGCACTATGACGGAATCACCCGAGTCAGCCAGATGCCGGTTTTTGCCAGCTTCGACGAGCCGGTTGCCGGGGTGGAGCTCACTGTGACCTTCAATCCAGACCAAGTCTCATTGCTGCCGCCCGCTCTCACCGACAGAACTGAAGATATGGGACTGTTCTACAGTCTGAAGAGAGGAGAGCTGAAAGCGGGACTGGTGGATCCAGGCGGAGAGAACTACATCCCTCCGGGCAGTGATCCCATCCTCAACCTGAGATTTGTGCCCGCGAATCCAGCGACCTTCGATCCAAGCAGCATCCGGATCGAGAAAGCCACCTTCGTGAATATGCGGGCGCAGGAGATGTTCCAAGAAGTACTTAAGTAGTCTCAAGCCCACCATGAAATAGAACTGGGGTCTTTCTGCCCGACTTCCCGTGACAGGAAGACCCTTTTGTTATCTTCGGTACACGGCTCCGGTCAGGCTCAGATTTTCGACCTTCAGGCGAGGAAATAGCCCCAGAAATTACTTGCCTCATGTGACAGGACTGCTTATAATAAACAGGAGGGAATTTGCATTCGGGAGTGACTCTCAACAAGGGCGGCACAAATCGTTGGCGGAGGAAGATTACTACTCTTTCTAAACCGTTCAGTCGTACTCTTGTCATAATCCTAAAACGCAGGAGGTGTCATCATGAAACCTAACGTCGGGGCAACTGACAGGATCATCAGGCTTATCCTGGGGGTCATTATCATCGTGGTGGGAGTCATTTTCAACAGCTGGTGGGGACTCGTTGGGGTAGTAATCTTCTTGACAGGGCTTTTGGGTCGGTGCGGATTATACCTGCCCTTTGGAATAAACACCTGCAAGGTCAAACCGCAGGAGCCTGTTGAGACAACCAAGGAAGAGCAAGCATAAAGATGACCGGAGCGACCGACATGCAGTGACCGGTGCAAGTGCAGCCTGATCAGATCACAAAAAGGTCCACCTTTGCCGTGACCGGCAGCGGTGGACCAGCCTATCAAAACCGGATATTCTGGCTCTGTTGGTATCGGTACGATTTCTATTCCTCGATGATGATTGCTTCGGAGGGGCAGGAATCAGCCGCTTCCCTCACCGAATCTTCCAAATCCTCGGGGATCTCGTCCATTTTGACGATAGCCTTATCGCCCTCCATTTCGAACACCTCAGGACACACCTGGACGCAGATCTCGTCGCCGTTGCAAAGGTCCGGGTCTACTTTACACTTCATGATCGCTACCTCCTGTTCCCACCGGGTTTTGTTCACAAGAGAAAATTACCGAAAGAATCGATTATTCTGATACTCGCACCCACGATTATGCGTTTGCGGCGATTTTCTTCTCGGCAAAGTACTCCCTCACCACCGCGAATTAGCTTGTCAACGCCTGCTCGCTCAACGAATCTTTAAGTTTTGGATGCACGAATATCCCGTCTTTGCGGATAAGCACATCGTCAAAGTAGATTTCCCCTCCCCCGTGTTCTTTCGTCTGGATCAGAACCAGATCCCAGTGGATGGCCGACTTGTTTCCGTTGTCCGCCTCGTCATACGCCGCTCCAGGCGTTAGATGAATACTCCCGAATATCTTTTCATCGAACAAGGTATCCTTCAAGCACCTCTTGATGGCCGGATTTATGCCGAAGGAGAATTCTCCTACGTATCTTGCGCCCTCGTCAGTGTCAAGAAGCTTGTTCATCCTCTCCTGATTCACCGTGGCTTTAGCGTCCACAATTTTTCCGCCCTTAAACTGAAGTGTGATCCCATCGTACAGAACTCCTTCACGAAGCGAGGGGGTGTTGAAGGCTATGTTTCCGTTGACAGAATCTCTCACCGGAGCGGTGAAAACCTCGCCGTCTGGAATATTGAGCTTTCCATCACACTTTTTGTTGGGTATACCCTTTATGGAAAATGAAAGGTCGGTTCCCGGTCCGACTATTCGCACCTTATCCGTCTGGCTAAGAAGCTTGCACAGAGGATCCATGGCCTTTGACATCTTGGCGTAGTCCAGGTTGCACACGTCAAAGTAAAAGTCTTCAAACGCCTCCTGAGAGGCCTCTGCCAGTTGGGCGAAGGAATTAGTGGGATAACGCAGAACCACCCATTTGGTGTGTTTAACCCTCTGCTCCAGATGAACCGGCTTGTAATAGAGGGTCATGTACTGCTTCATCTTCTTCTCGGGAATGTCTCCCAGATCAAAAACGTTATCCCCTCCCCTGAACGAAACGAACGCATCGGTCATCTTCATCATGGTCAGGTGAAACTCTGTAAACTTCGTAATCTGAATCTCACTGCACTCCAGCAGCCATCTTCGAGTCAGGCTATCGTCATTGTAATACCAGAAGGGAACCGCTCCTTTCTTGGTCGCCTGGGTGATCATTTCCTTAGCCATCTCCAGAACCGGGAAACCTCTGGTCTCGATCCACACTCTCTCTCCCGGCTTCAGATCCAGAGAGTAATTCACCAGATTTTCCGCCAGGGTAACCACTCTTTGGTCTCTCATCTTCGTCTCCTTTGGTTGAATGTGACTTTGTGCTGACTCTCTTCAGCGTGGAATTATACAAAATCTTGAATCCTCAAGCAAGCTCAAAGATCTTACGAAATCGCGCATATGCAGTCTCATTTCCTTTCTAAACGGAGAGTTACGGCGGGCTGAAATGTGGAGCGGTGGGATGAATTCCCGACGTTTTAGGGGGATTTGTATCCACAGCCAAATTAAGGGCAGGGCATTCAGCCCTGCCAACAGTCGAGCACGGATGAACCTGAAGCTTCACACCCCACAGCAGACAGCATAGACAGGTTTCTTGGATGGGCTATGAAAGCAGTTTGACTATGAAGTACAAGAGTCCGGCTATGAAGGCGGAAGCCGGGATGGTAATGATCCAGGCGATTACAATGTTTTTGACGATTCCCCACCTGACCGCGGAAAGCCCCCGGGAAGAGCCCGATCCCATGATGGCTGTTGAGATGACATGGGTCGTGCTGATGGGAGTACCGATCAGTGACATTCCTGCGATAACGGCCGCAGCCGAGGTCTCGGCCGAGAACCCGTGTACCGGTTGCAGTTTGAAGACTTTGCTGCCCATGGTCTTGATGACTTTCCATCCTCCCACGCTTGTGCCCAAAGCCATGGCGCTGGCGCAGGCAATCACCACCCATAAAGGAACTTCAAACGTGGCTAAGGCGCCGTAACTCACTAAGGCCATGGCGATGATGCCCATGGCATTCTGCGCATCGTTCATGCCATGAGAGAAAGCCATCCAAGCGGCTGAGAGTATCTGCCATCGCTTGAAATTCCGGTTTACTCTGCGGAACGAGGAGCCTTTGAAAATCCATGAGACGGCAACTATTAGTAGCAGCCCGCCCAGAAAGCCACAAATCGGCGAGATAACCATGGCCAAGAGAATCTTGGTTATTCCCTTAACCATTATTATCTCCCATCCGGAAGCAACGACTCCAGCTCCCAAAAGCCCTCCTATCAGGGAATGAGTTACGCTCACCGGAATCCCGGAGAAGCTGGCCATACCGGTCCAGGCGCTGGCTCCGATCAACGCTACCAAAACCAGAGTCAAACTGACTTGCTGGGGGTCGACCACTCCCTTGCCTACGGTGGCCGCAACCGCAGTGTGACTCAGAGCTCCAAAGAAGTTTAGCACCCAGGCCATAATAATGGCGGCCCGCGGGGAAAGGGCTCGTGTGGAGACGGTGGTAGCTATGGCATTAGCACAATCGTTAAAGCCGTTAAAGAAATCGTAAATTAAAGCTGCCAGGACAATGGCCAGAAGTAGCAGAAGATCATGCACTTTTCACCACTATGCTCTCGATCACGTTGGCAATATTCTCACAATGATCGGCCGCCGTTTCCAGACGGCCATAAATCTCCTTCCATTTTATCGCCACCCGCCAGTCCGGCTCCTCATCCAGAAGCCGCCCTACCATCTCTTGGGAGATCTGGTCTGCCTCGTTTTCCAGGCTGTTTATCTCAATGCAAAAAGGACGAAGATTGTCAAAGTGTTCCAGATCAGAGATGGCCTTCTCGATCTGTACCACTCCCTGGTAGATGATGTTAACCAAACGGATGCATTCCGGGGTAGGCTTGGGAATCTTGAAGTTATACAGGCGGCTGGAGATACCCTCAATCGCGTCCAGAACGTCATCCAGCTCGGAGGCCAGGATGTGAATATCCTCTCTATCTATGGGGGTGATAAAGGTTTTGTCCAGCTTGTCCATGACGCTATGAATGATGGTGTCGCCCCGGTGTTCTATTTGCTTAATCCTCCGAACCTTCCTTTCTACGTCGGTGTAGTCTTCCACCAAATCCTTCAGTGCCTCCGCACCCTCCAAAAGATTCTTAGCGGAGCTTTTGAGCATGTCGAAGAACTTCTGATCCTTGGGCAAGAGCCGGGGAAGCTTAATGGCCATAGATCCTCCCTGTTCCGAATTTTCTCGGTATAGTATATACGCCCCAGTCGAATTACGCAACTGGAAACTTCTTAATTTTGTTGACGAGCAGCTGCACCCGTGAGGACTTCACGGCAGACCGAACCCGGGGTGCGCCTGGGGTAAAAAGGAACCGCCTCCCCTCACTCCCGTTTGCCCGGGATTGTGGGACGAGGTCGAGCATCTTGCGACATCAAGGAGCAGATCTCAGGATCTCCCCCTCCCATTCCGGATACAATCTTCCCTCACGGGTCGTGCGTATTATGATTAAACCTCTTGCGGGCGACCTGTGTCATATATGATATGAAAAGAAAAAGGGAAATCTTATGAAAAAGGTACTTCTGGTAGTCGCTGGTTTGGCGGTAGTGATTTTGCTCTTTTTGATTTTTGTAGGGGGGGATAGAAAATCAGAGGCTACCTTCGTCACGGCCGAAGCGGAAAGAGGCAACATATCCATCCTGGTAACTGCCACCGGCACGCTGGAAGCGGTCACCACTGTGCAGGTGGGCAGTCAGGTGTCCGGGACGATTTCAGCCCTCTATGTCGATTTCAACGACCGGGTAAAGAAGGGACAACTCATCGCCCAGCTGGACCCCACCTTTCTGAAGGCCCAAGTGGCTCAAACCAAGGCTGACCTGGAAAGGGCAACCGCTTCAGTCGGTCTATCCAAGAAGGAGTACGAGCGGGCCATGTCACTCTTCCAGAAGAATCTGATCTCGGAGTCTGAGAGAGATTTGTCGCTGACCAACTATGAATTAGCGGTAGCCCAGCAAAAGTCGGCCACGGCCGCTTTGGATCGAGCTAGGACCAATCTCGATTATGCTACAATAGTGTCCCCAATTGACGGGGTGGTCGTATCCAGAAACGTGGACGTAGGACAGACCGTGGCAGCCAGCCTGCAGGCTCCCACCCTTTTCACCATTGCCCAGGATTTGGCCGAGATGCAGGTCAATACCAGTATAGACGAGGCAGACATAGGCCAGATAGAAGAAGGGCAGGAGGTTCTTTTCACTGTTGATGCATATCCGGATCTGACCTTCGAAGGAAAGGTCAAACAGATAAGACTCTCCCCGGAGATAGTACAGAATGTGGTCACCTATCAAGTCATTCTGGAGGTGTCCAATCCGGAACTGCTTCTCAAACCGGGGATGACCGCCAATGTAACCATACTGGTCGATCACCGGGAAAACGTTCTGAAGGTTCCTGTCGGTGCTCTGCGTTTTCGCCCGCCCGTGGAGGGTGGCGAATCCTCCTCTGAGGGAGTACGCGCCGGGATGCCTCCGCCCGGCTCCCGCCCGCCAACCGAAGGCTCCACTTCTTCGCGTCCCAGGGGTGCGGAGCGCGCCGGGCAGGACCGACTCTGGATACTTGACCAACAGGGAAAACCGCACCCGGTTCCAGTTCAAATCGGAATATCGGATGGTTCTTCAGTCGAAATCACATCCGGAGATCTCAAGGAAGGCGATCAGGTGATCGTCGGAATGGGAAACTCGGTAACGCTCCCGACCAACCAGCAGGTTAATCCTTTCGCACCCCGGTTCGGCAGACGCAGGAGATGAAATTGGATCACTTGATTTCCACAGAAGGATTGGTCAAGATCTACAACCTCGGTGATTTCGACATTCACGCCTTGAGGGGAGTGAGTCTGTCCGTAGATAAAAGCGAGTTCGTGGCTATCATGGGCCCCTCCGGGTCGGGAAAATCAACTCTGATGCACATCCTGGGATGTCTCGACCGACCCACCAAAGGAAGGTACGTTCTGGAGGGACAGGACGTCTCTTCATTGGATCGAAACCGTCTGGCCTCAATCAGGAATCAAAAGATCGGCTTCGTGTTCCAGACCTTCAATCTTCTTCCCCGAACAACCGCCCTGGAGAACGTGGAACTGCCCCTGCTTTACGACGGCACCTCCACCAAAGAGAGAGTCCGAAAGGCCAGGACAGCTCTGGCCAAGGTTGGACTGGAGGGAAGGGAGAGCTCCTATCCCAATCAGCTCTCCGGAGGTCAGCAGCAGAGGGTGGCCGTGGCTCGCGCTCTGGTCAATGAGCCTACCATCATTCTGGGGGATGAGCCTACAGGAAACTTAGACACCAGGACCTCCGTGGAGGTGATGGAGATCTTTCAAGCCCTGAACGATTCGGGGATCACCATCGTGCTGATCACCCACGAGAGAGACATCGCGGCTTATGCCAAAAGAAACATAACCTTCAGGGACGGCAAGATCGTAAAGGACGAACCTGTGATCAATCGAAGAAAAGCCAAAGAAGAACTTCTGACGCTGCCCGAGGCTGAGCCGGAGGCGGAGATATGAGATATCTCCAGATACTGAAAGT
>JABAOF010009920.1_pt1 | contig 10795 bp, 11 predicted proteins | sample 7062171 | NCBI WGS metagenome assembly JABAOF01 (sample SAMN14538628, study PRJNA623070) | marine sediment metagenome | biome: marine biome [ENVO:00000428]; feature: marine pelagic biome [ENVO:01000023]; material: deep marine sediment [ENVO:00002113] | place: India: Gulf of Khambhat ... | reverse complement strand
GATATTCGTCGAGCCATCCACACCGATTGTCGACAAAAGAGGACGAACCCTGGAATTCGGCCATCTGAAGCCCGGCAGATGGGTCTCTGTCGAAGTCGAACCTGACGAATCCTCAGGGATGGTGGCCAAACGAATTGTGTTGACCGGAAAGAAATAATCAATAGACTTTTCTCACCTCGTGGCCTTTACCCAGAACCTCTTTGGTATCGTTGACCACCACAAAGGCCTCCGGGTCAATCGAGAAGATCAGGTCCTTTAATTCGATGAGTTCTCTCATCGTGATCGCCGTATAGATGATCTCCCGAGGAGTTCGGGTATAAGCTCCCTCACCTTTGAAAAGAGTCACTCCCCGGTTCATCTTTTTCAGGATCTCGTCGGCAATCTTTTGGGACTCTTCTGAGATCACAAAGACTGTTTTCCGCTGGTTCAACCCGACGAGGACAAGGTCGATGACATAGGTACTCACAAATATGTAGATCAGCGTGTAAAGCGCCAGGTCGATCCCAAAGAGAAATGCACAGGCCAGCAGAACAAGCGCGTTGAAGGCCAGAATCGTTTGTCCCAGACGGATAGAATACTTCTGATCGAGGAAAATGGCCACAATGTCCAGCCCGCCACCAGATCCGTAGGAACGGAAGATAACACCCGATCCAAATCCCGAGATAATGCCTGCCAGGATAGCGGCCAGCATCTGATCATGAACGGCGATGTTCACCTTGGTCACCAACAGGGCAAGAGAAAACACACCCATACCGAACAGACTGTAGAAGAAGAATTGCCGGCTGATCCTCACCCATCCGATAATGAAAAGTGGCATGTTGAGAATTAGATAGAGCCAGCCCACATCAACCCCCTCATAGAAATAGTGAATCGTGAGGGCTAAACCCGTGAAGCCCCCGCTCAGGAAGTGTTTTGGCACCAGGATGCCGTTGACAGCCAGTGCACAGATAAACGACCCCAGGGTCATGAGAAAGCAGTTCCAGGTAATGGTCTTGACCTTTTTCCAGTTCACTTTTCTCACCATTTCAGCCCCTCCTATCCAACAAGACACCCTCAAAAAAGCTCTCATGAGCGCCCTAATAACCCCCCGAGATTCCTCTCAAGAGATTCTTGGGACACCTGTGAACAGATGGGAAAGGGAGATTTGAGCACGAATGGAGATTTTTTTCGTTAACAGTTCCCGGCAACCAGATCGTGTCTTTCCTTAATGGTCCGTGGTCTGTCGCGGAGAACATCAGGATTAACAGATTCCGACAAACAACCCGGCAGGACCGCGGGTTCCTCATTGGAAATAAATGATTTGAATCGTCCATAACAACTGACCTATATCAACCGACAGTACTGGAAAAAGCTTTGAGCAGCGAAGAGCGAACCTTCTTGGTGACAGGACCTTATGGTGAATTTGACCTTTTAGCCCTCCTATCTTATACTCTCGCCGAGAATTCTTCCAGACAAACCCATGACCCAATCGGTTCGCGGGGGAATCTTTGACACGAATCGATGTAGTCCTTCCATATGGCCAAACGCCAGACTTCGAATGGAATCTCCGTCAATTGAACTCAGGCCCAATCGATTCGATTATCGTCCCATACACCCAGAAACCTCAGAGCCTTCCTGAGGGGGTGCACGCTCTGCCTGTCGATAACCTTTCGGGTGGGGTCGATCTCATGGCTGTGTTGGAGCGGTGTAAGGCCGATTTCATCCTCATGGTCTTTCCCGGCCAAAGGATTCGGTTGGGATCCCGGGCCCTTGAGAGGTTTCTTGAGGTCGCTTGCGACACGGGAGCCGGCCTCGTTTACAGCGACTACTACGAGGAATCGAAAGACGGGGCGATCGTCGAACACCCGGTCATTGATTACCAGCTCGGATCGCTTCGAGATGATTTTGATTTTGGGCCACTGGCTATCTTATCCAGACATAGCATCGATCATGTCGTGAATTACCACAGCGGTCTCGATCAAGGAAAGGGGTCTGGTTTTTACAACTTGAGACTGAAGATTTCCATCGATTCGAAGATCATCAGACTGCCCGAGTATCTCTGCTCAAGGTTCGCAGATCCTGAAAAAAACAGGGGCGAAAGGCTTTTCGATTATCTCCGTCCGGAAAGTCGGGAAAACCAGATCGAGATGGAAAAGGTTCTCACGGGCCATTTGAGGCGAATAGGCGCATTTCTTGAGCCCCGCTTTGAAAGGCTTCGCTATCGGGACTTGCCTCAAACAACAAGCGTCATCATCCCTGTCAAAAACAGGGAGAGAACAGTTGGAGATGCGGTGAACAGTGCTTTAGCTCAAGAGACCCGTTTCGATTTCAATGTCATTGTCGTTGATAACCATTCTGCCGATCGTACACCCGAGATCCTGCAGAAACTCGCAATGGAGGACTCACGCCTCATTCATCTCTTACCCTCACGAAAGGACCTCCTCATTGGCGGGTGCTGGAACGAGGCTATCAATTCGCCCAAGTGCGGAACCTTTGCCGTCCAACTCGATTCTGACGATCTCTACGCATACACTTCCGCCCTTCAGAGAATTGTGGACAAGTTCAACGACGGCGGATACGCCATGGTCGTTGGAGCCTACAGGACGACAGATATCAACCAAAAAGAAATCCCTCCCGGAATTGTGGATCATCGGGAATGGACTCGAAAAAACGGTCACAACAACCTCCTTCGGGTGAACGGAATGGGGGCCCCGAGAGCCTTCTACACGCCCCTACTCCGAAAACATCCTTTCCCCAATGTGAGCTATGGAGAGGATTACGCAGTGGCGCTTCGCCTATCGAGGCATTATGAAATTGGCAGGATATTTGACCCGATCTACACCTGCCGCAGATGGGAGGGCAACTCCGATGCTGGCCTGTCCGTAGAGTTCCGTAACCGATATGATGCATACAAGGACCGATTGAGAACTCTCGAAATCCTGGCACGGCAGAAATTGAACAGGGAGAAACGCTGATCGTGTGGGCCAAAAAAACCGTCCATACCAGAGATCTCACCCCATACATCACTCGAGACCATGACCAGAGCCTTTCCTCTCGACTGGCAGCTCTCTATGAGCAACAGAAGCGGAGCTGGCCCCAGTTTCGACGTGGCCACGAGGCCATGAAAAAAGCTCAAGTCCGAACAATCCAGCTTGGAGGTTGCTGGGTCCGATGTCAGTACACGCCCCACCGAATTACCAGTGTATCCGCCCGGGTCGACCCGCGCTCAATCGCTCGGCGATCGTGTTTTCTCTGCCCAGAGAATCTGTACCCCCGAGAAAAGGGGCTGCCATATGGAGAGGATTATTTTATTCTTTGCAATGTGTCGCCGATCTTTGACTTTCACGTCGTCATTACTCATCAGGATCACGTACCCCAGCAAATCGAGGGGCACTTCGATACGGTTCTCGAGCTTGTCCGCGACATATCACCCCACTTTGTCCTCATATACAACGGCCCTCGGTGTGGTGCTTCTGCACCAGACCATCTCCATTTTCAGGCCTTTCCAGCTCAGAACCTTCCCCTCGAGTCCCAGGCATGGGCTGTCCATCCGCACATCATCGAGACAGACCAAATTCTGATAGGCGCCCCCTCAGGGTTTTCAAGGCGCTTTCTGACCTTCGAAAGCGATAGATCCGAGGCTCTTTCCCTCTGGTTTCATCAGAGTCTGGTGGCTTTGGCAGAGACTGAAGCGTCGGTTCGAGAACCCATGATCAACTTCGTGATGGAATATCAGGAGGGGCGGTGGAGGATGGTCCTCTTTCCACGGCGTAAGCATCGGCCTCGATGCTACCACAGGCGAGGAGATCAACAAATGCTCATCAGTCCAGGAGCCATCGACATGGCCGGTGTTTTCGTGATTCCTCGGAAAAAGGATTATGAGCGGTTAGATGCAGCGACTCTACATCACATCTACCAAGAGGTAACGACGCCTGAAGATCGGTTCTCCCGTCTTGTCGAGAAATTGAGGGAAATAAATGAGACCGGAGCGTACCGTTAGGTCCTAATGACAGATCCTCTCGTTCTTCCCCCTTGCCATCCTCATGCTTGAATCGAGTCGGCGAGTAACGCCAATTGTCCCTGGGCACTTGTGTGGAACCATTCCGGTCACTCGATTGGGGATGAGATACCTTGAACCTTTTCCCTGTACCTCCTAAATGCGCAGATTCTGATCTCTGCACAATGAACCACGGACCACGAGCAACAAACAAAACTATGGTGTTCCCCCGAGACCGATCTGGTCAGCCACCTCCCGCATTCCCATGATCACATCTTCGATCAGTTCCGATTTGTCCACACCCAACATGGCTGCACCCTTCTCAATGATGGAGCGGTCCACGCCGGCCGCAAAGGCTTTGTCCTTCCACTTCTTTTTCACCGACTTCGGGGCAAGGTCCATGACACTCCTCGACGGCCTCACCAGAGCGACGGCAGTAACGAGTCCCGTCAGTTCATCGATGGCATAAAGAACCTTTTCCATATCACTCTTTGGTTCCACGTCTGAGCAAATCCCCCATCCGTGAGAGACAATCGACCGGATGTACTCTTCGGGCCACCCACACTCTGTCAGAATCTCCTGAGTCTTCTGACAGTGTTCGTCGGGAAAGCGTTCATAGTCGAGATCGTGGACGAGACCGATGATTCCCCACTTGTCCTCATCCTCGCCCCTCTTCCGAGCAATGTAACGCATCACACCCTCCACGCAGAGGGCGTGCTTTATCAGGCTGTCGCTCTGATTAAATTCGGTCAGGAGTGCCCAGGCGTCTTCCCGGGTCGGTTTGCTGTGTCCCATGGTTGGACCTCCTCATCCATATCACTTTGCACGTCTTCGTGCCTCTGCATATATCCCATCCACGTTGGGAAGTAAACCCCACCGGAAGGCTTGGAGGGGGTCTCAAACATCTCACAAGCAAGCTCTTCTCTCCGAGAACTTTTCTGCCCTGAGCAATGTTCAATCCTGGAACACTGAAATGAAGAGGAGTACCCCATTTTTGAGGGTAGCGTTCCCGTATGATTTGAATTTTGTTGAAAAAACTCGGATCTACAGAGTGGATTCACTCACAGGTTGAGAAATTGCTCACCTACATACTGGGTGCCCCCCAATTTCTGGGGGAGCTCCTCTTATAATGAAGGGCTGCTATCCAGTTAGTCGCGACGGGGCCCCTTTTTCTCCATGAGGTAAGCGTCCTCCGTACGGTAATAAAGACGAATTTTACTCTTGAGGTGAAATCCGAGCCTCTCATAGAATTTTTGGGCGCCCACATTGCCTATCCTTACTTCTACGAAAAGCGTGTCCCCTTTGCAGTGAGCCTCGCAGACCTGCATAAGATGCGTTCCAATTCCCTTTCTTCGGTGAGGCGGGTCAACGGCAAGGGAAATCACATGCCCACTCGGTTCGAAAATGATGTAACCGAGTACCCTGTCTTCCTCGAAAACAAGGAAAGTCTCTGAGAAACACCGATAAAAGTCAAAAAACATCTCCGCAGTGTATGAGGATTTCGGAAATGCCTGAGCCTCAATCTGGAGAATTTCGTTTAGGTCGGTCGGTTCAAATCTCCGAATCATGACTTGTCAGGGGGATTCAGAGAGAGCTCTAACCCTTCACTGTGAAGAACGCCTAACACGTGTGTCCCTTTATATCATGCTCCGGTTTCTGGTGCCAAGAAAACTGATCCAGAGGGGCCACCCCTATCGGCTTTTCCGGACAGCCGATTTATTTTCCGGGGACGGCAATGAGCCATCATCGATGCCGAAAGGGGAGACCTTCAAAGGAATGTTTGCCCTGAAAAGGTAAAACGCATGCCGCTGGCTAGGGGTGTTCATTAGGCCCCAACCATCGAAAATGGAAGCCTGTCGGGTATCATCTGCCCCACAGATATTCTCGAGTTCATTCCGATTTGTTCTGATATTGGAATCCGTATCGGGCCGGCCTCCTTTTGGCCTTGTTTTTTTCCAACAATCGTGTCAAAATTTTAGTAGACTCAGAGATTCTGTGGTTGCGGGAAGGAACATTTTCCATGAAACTCGGCCTAGGTCACCTGATCGTTTTGAGCGTCATCGTTTTGACGATTGGTGGATGCGTGCATGCGATCTCCCGCCAAAACAGAGAGTTGGCCTTGCAAGATCTTACCCCTGACTCAATTCTCCGGGGTTTTGACACCTACCGAGGCAAGCTCGTTCTGATGGGGGGAGAAATCATCGAAACCAAGAATTTGGAGCACGAAACGCTCATCGAAGTGCTACAGAGGCCCCTGAGCCGAAACACCGATCGTCCTTTGGAAGATGAGGGTGCAGATGGCAGATTTTTTGTCAAGTACCCGAACTTCATAGATCCATACATTTACGCTCAGGGAAGGGAGATCACCGTTGCCGGCATTGTGACTGGAAAAAAGGTCTCAAAAATTGGGCAGAAAGATTACACCTATGTGATTCTTGAAAACAGGGAAACACACCTCTGGCCGGAGCGAGTGGATTACTATGAGCCCTATCCTTACGGGTATCCATACTGGTATCCCTATTACCCATGGTGGTACTACCGCCCTTACTATCCCCGCCATTACCACCACTGAGCATCCAACCCATGGGAATATCAATTCAAGCAAGCTCTTTTTCTGAACCTCACCGCCGATTCTTGAAGGGCTGTTACCCAAATCCCTCTTCTCGACTTTTTCCGATGAAGGCGGAAAAGGGTGCTTTTCACTGCCCAGAAGCTTTTCTTGGTGCTGTCAGTTGTAACTATCAATTTACGTCATTCGATTGAAAATCAAATTCCCTGGGCCCGTTACTTGAATAGCCGTGGATGAGCAAATCTTAGTCTTTATACAACGGACCACGAGCAACGACTTTTGGTTCAGAGCTTCCTTGCCTACTTTCTGGCGAAATATTCTTGCAAAGCCTGAATCAAATTGTTCCAAAGGAATATCGCCAACGGCCCATTGAAGACTGACTGATCAAGTGTATGTAAATCACATCATGGATCGAAGACCTTTCAGTTTGGAAAACCGTTCATAGAGCCTCAGAACCTGCTCTGCCGACTCCATCTCCAAGCTGAGCGTAATAGAAACATAACTGCCCCCAGAGCTCTCGCGCGTGGAAAGGCGTTCTCCTAGATCCATCATCTCCCCGAGTTCCTTTGAGACCTCCAACAGAACATCCTCATAGAAGTTTGAGGTGTTTTCGCCTATCAACTTGAAGATATAGAGGCCGGGAAATGAATGGTGCTTTTTGAGCAGGGTGATTGCTTCTGATGACTTCATTTTTGAGGTGCAGATTCATCGCTGTCTTTCCCAAATCCCTCGCCTCTGGATCCCTCCAGAATCGGATCATCGGGCGAAGAAATGGACGAAGAGGTTTCGATCATGAACTCAACACAGTCCGGCGAAAGGGGAATCCGAGAGAATATCCTCTCCTCCAGTCTCTCCACGTTTCTCACCATTTCCTGGAGACGGCCGCGTTTGTCAGGGCTTACCCCGTAACGGGTGAGGAGGTCCTTGAATCGTTCCTCTAGTGGGACCACCTTGTCATGTTGAACACGTTTATCGGCATAGTTGACCACAGTCGCCTCGTCAATGGTATCGGCGATCTCAGGACCCGCGTCCACGTGACTCCCGACAATCCGCGCCACCTCGGGATAGCCCATTTTTATGACCATTTGTCGGCCCATCTCGACATGGTTTCCTCCTTCCCGGAGTGATCGGGTCTTTGCAATATCATGGAGAAGTGCTCCGGCGACAATCAGGGAAATCTTCAGATCAGTTCCCCCTTTATTCAGAGCCCTTCCAAGAATCGCAGCAAGTCGAGCGACCATGAGAGAATGGCGTCGAATGTTGGGCATCATCCCGTGAAGGTCCATGAGAACGAGGCACTCATCGACGGGAGGGATACGAACATCTGCACAGAATCTTTCTTTCTTTCTCATTCTATTCTCTGGGCTATGGTTGCCGTTCCGGAGAACACAGCATGCCTCATTTCGAATTCGAACCTCTTCACCCCTCAAGAATCTCCCTGTTTTGAGACATGGTCTTCGAGGACCTCCTGAATCCCAGCAAGGCAAAGAGCGATCGTGCCATCTTCCCATCACAGAGGGACATCGAGGTCAGACCCTTCAGGTGGTTTTCCAGAAAGAATCGGGAAGGATCAGATTCGATCTTATGGAATCGCCCTCCGACATCTGGAGCAGAGCAGAGGCCTCTTGATGTCAAGATCGAAGAGTTGAGGGGTGTCAAACATAGCGCACAAAGGGTTACTGCATCCGATAACCCCATACGTATGTCCGATCTGTTGCACAGCCTCCTTTAGTACCCGTTCTTGCAGTTTCTGAGGGTCGCCCGGAAGTCCGTAGTGTTCATCTCGAAGGCGGTGAATCGAAATCACCGCCACCTTCCTACCCCGACTGGCATGGCCGAAAGTGCCATGGCCATCTTGCCGATAGAGATCGACCTCAGTTACTCCCAATAGCCTTCCCCTCGTTAGGTTCCTGATCTGAGCTAGTTTCAAAAGGATGGCTTCGGCCAGGTACTGCCCTCTCTCTTTATTGTGTGCATAGATCGGATCCTCAATAGGAGAACCTAATTCCACCCTCTTCCTAAAGATTTCCGGAAGGCGGTTATTCAAGACATCTAATAACGGTGCCTCCACCGCTCCAACCGGGATGACAGTGATCCTCTCAATAGCAAAACCAGGCCGAAGCCTTCTCTTTCGGACCATCGGACCTCTCAATCAGCAGATCCCGGATCCCAAGGGCCGAGTTCAGAACTCCAGATTCGTCAGGATCATGATTGACCCCCCTTTTCCATGGTCTTTGATACACCCCGTCAGTGTATCATCATCCCATTCCCCTCTGATTCTCCTTCCCCGGTCGCCTCACGCACAAACCTGTCCCTGCAGAGTTTGCAAAGGAGCAGGCCGATCTCCTCGTAGACCTCGCGTTCCAGATCCTTCGGATCTCGGAACTCGACCTCCTGGAGAATTCGTTCCAACTCTCCCTCAATGTCCCCTTCGGGAATAGACAGCACGCCATCAAAATCGGCGAAGACCCTGATGTGTACAACGTACCTTAGGTTTCCCGACGGCAGGTATCTACCGCATTTGCAACAGTTTTGATCACCCATGGGCTCACCTTTTTCGATCTTCGGGTCGTTGGCTCTCCCTCTATGGCGATTGCACCGCTCCCGCTCGGATGACACCCACCGAATAGAAAGAGGCCCCCAGGACTGCTCTTTTCTACGGATCAGAGCTCGAAAGATTTGAGCTGCTGTACTCTTCCACTGAATCCCTCCATCGCTCGATATCTTTAAGTCCTCTTTTGGCCAGAAGTCTCCTTTTCTGTGTTCCCTTCACCCGTTTCCCAAGGGGCGGTAAGAGGCCAAAATTGGCGTTCATTGGCTGAAAGGTGACCGGGTTTGCATGGGTAATGTAATGGACCAGAGACCCCAGGACAGTCGCCGGAGATGGTGTGATCATCCTCACCCCCCTAATCCGCATCGAGGCGCTAACTCCGGCCAGAAGCCCCACGGCCGCAGATTCCACGTACCCTTCTACACCCGTGATCTGACCCGCCAAAAAAATCCGTGGATGATTCTTGACTTGAAGGCTCTCACGGAGGAGTCGTGGAGAATTGATGAAGGTATTTCGATGGAGACTACCTAATCTCGCGAACTCCGCCTTCCCAAGTCCAGGAATCATGCGAAAGATTCGCTTCTGCTCCTCCCAGTTGAGCTTCGTTTGAAATCCGACCATACTGTAAAGCGTACCTAGCCGGTTGTCCTGCCTCAACTGAACGACAGCGAATGGCCTCTGCCCAGTCTTCGGATCAGTGAGGCCGACTGGCTTCAGGGGCCCAAAAGCGAGGGTGTCTTTCCCTCGCTGTGCCAACTCTTCGATAGGCATACATCCCTCGAAGAAAGCCTTTTTCTCGAACTCTCTCAGGGGAACTTTCTCAGCCAGAATCAAAGCCTCCACAAAACCATAATATTCATCGGCATTCATGGGACAGTTCACATAGTCATCGCCCCCGCGTCCATACCGAGAGGCTTTGAAGGCAATCCGGAAGTCTATAGAATCCTTCACCACAATGGGAGAAACAGCATCATAAAAGTAAAGCGAATTCCCCCCCGTGAGTTGCATAAGACTTTGGGTCAAAGCCTCTGAGGTCAATGGGCCCGTCGCAATAACGACAGGGTCGTCAGGAGGAATATCCGTCAATTCCTCGCGGATGATTCTCACTTGATCCTCATCTTCAAGACTCCCGGTAACAAAGCGAGAGAACTCTTCCCTGTCGACGGCTAGGGAGTCGCCCGCTGGAACTCTCGTTTGATCTGCTGCTCGAACAATCAGCGATCCGAGCCTCCTCATCTCCTCTTTGAGGATTCCTACCGCTTTATCCAGCGAGTTCGATTTCAGGGAGTTGCTGCACACCAATTCGGAAAGAAGGGGGGACCTATGGGCCGGAGAAAACCTCCGGGGTTTCATCTCATACAAGGTCGTCCGAATTCCCCGCCTGGCGGCTTGCCACGCGGCCTCACATCCAGCGAGGCCGCCTCCGATGATCAGAAGTTGATTCCACCCCGTCACAGGTCCCCCTCCCCACAAAACTCATAAACCCAATTAGCGTAGAGCTTCCTGAGTTTTCAAAGCAACAAGTTCGTAACTTACTGATGTTTAAAGACAACCTTGAATGTTTTGATTGGACCCTCATATCCCTTCGCTCCCTTGCTCTCGCGTTGACCCTCGCGGGGCTCACAGGTGGGGAATTCTTGCCCCTTCCCCGCTCTGAAGGCGGGGTTTTCCCCTTACGTTCGGCTGAGCTCACGTCGAA
>JABAOF010009873.1_pt1 | contig 10798 bp, 13 predicted proteins | sample 7062171 | NCBI WGS metagenome assembly JABAOF01 (sample SAMN14538628, study PRJNA623070) | marine sediment metagenome | biome: marine biome [ENVO:00000428]; feature: marine pelagic biome [ENVO:01000023]; material: deep marine sediment [ENVO:00002113] | place: India: Gulf of Khambhat ... | reverse complement strand
ATCTTCCTTTTGCGGAGAACCCGGAACCCTGCCAGGGTGAAGAGTGTGGGAAGGATATACCTTCTTCTTGCGCTTCCGGCGCTCTACGCTCTCTTCCTCGCCATTCAGCAAGACAAGGCAATCCAATACGCAATCTTCCTGACCATTTTCCTCGCATTCCTGGCGCTGGAGTGGGTTTATGATTTCCTCTTGAAGATTCCCTTCCGCAAGAACTGGAAACTGCTCACCCCCTATCTCGTGCTGTACTATGCAATGAACTACGGCTTTATAGTGATGCCCTGGAAGCACTCCCAAACCGCCGGGATTATCATACTCGTCCTTTTCATTATTCAGCTTGCCGCGAATATGTCGTCACATTCAAGAACATAAACGCGGCCAATTAGTGTGGGAAATGGTATTGCTATTCCTGTATTTCCCAGTAACATACGTCGGAAGAACGAGATGATAAGAGTTCTGCTCATAGTTGTAACAGTGTTTCTATCCCTACCATTCGGCTGCTCTGCACAAGTGCAGAGAACAGTCGAGCATGTTGACAACGGAAGTGCGGCAACTCGCGGGACGCAGACGATCCGCCAGCGTATTCCGCCTCCCCGGGGATTCGAACGCGTGCCGACTGAGCCCGGCAGTTTCGCGGAATGGCTGATAACGTTGCCGTTGAAACCGGAAGGCTCTCCGGTGATGCTCTGGGATGGTAGGAAAAAGCCCAACCAGAATGCTCACCACGCGGTAATCGCTTTGGATGTTGGAGACCGCGATCTTCAGCAGTGTGCCGACGCTATCATTCGACTGCGGGCCGAGTACCTCTGGGCGGTTAAACATTATTCAGACATTCATTTCAACTTCACCAGCGGTGACCGGGCCGATTACGAAAAGTGGAGCGAAGGATACAGACCGCGTGTCTCCAATAACGATGTCACCTGGGTGAAAAGTGCTGCTCCTGATAAATCGTACGACGGCTTCCGCAAGTATCTGGATACACTGTTTCAATACGCAGGTACCGCCTCGCTCAGCGCCGAACTCGTTTCCGTGCCCCAAGTGGAGCGTATGGCCATCGGCGATGTGTTCATCCGGGGTGGCTTCCCGGGGCACGCGGTGATCGTCGTGGACATGGTACAGAGCCGCGATGAGAAGAAGCGTCTGTTCCTGCTCGCCCAGAGCTACATGCCGGCACAGGATATACACGTGCTGAGTAATCCCACAGATAGCAACCTCAGCCCATGGTACGAACTCGAATTCGGCGATGAACTTGTGACTCCTGAATACACTTTCCTGCGGAGTGAACTGAAGAGGTTCTAAATAAGCAAGTGTAGATTTGCGAAATCAGGGAAATCTGGGAACAGCAACCGTATTTCTCTCGCTCTTCACCACTCCTGCAGCCTTTTTCACTACCAGGTAATAGGTGATAGTCATCTATTATTCTAAACCTCAAGCAACTTAGCAATCCAGATCAAGCAAAAGATGGCCATGCCGTGATACTTTCCCATCGTAGGTGAGAGCATGGAAAGTCGGGAAAAGAAGATTGCTGTTCAGCGTATGAAGGATTACATCGAAGAACACATCGCAGAACCGATTACTCTTCGCATGCTTGCTGACTCGGCAAACTACTCGCCCTGGCATGCGGCGAGGATATTCAAGGAGGTAACCGGGAAAACGCCGTTTGAGTATGTCCGAGCGGTTCGCCTGTCTCGGGCAGCGGCTCAATTGCGTGATACAAATGCGAAGATAGTTGATGTAGCCTTCGACTTCGTATTCGGTTCCCACGAGGGGTTCACAAGAGCCTTTTCCAAACAGTTCGGCATGACACCCCAGCACTATCGCAAGAATGCACCGCTGATCAAGTTCTTCGTCCCCAAACCGTCCCGTGGCTATCACCTTACATCACAAAGAGGAGAGAATATCATGTCTGAGGATTCCAACACCATTTTCATCCAAGTGGTCGACCGGCCGGCGAGGAAACTGATTTTGAAGCGCGGCAAAAAAGCGACCCAGTATTTCGAGTATACCGATGAAGTAGGTTGTGATGTGTTTGAGGCGTGGTGGGAGGCGCTTGGAAACATCAAAGAAGCTCTATATGAACCAATCGGAGTGTGGCTGCCTGAGAATTTGTGCAAGCCCGACACCTCAATATACGCTCCGGCTGTCGAAGTCCCGGCCGATTTCACAGGTGAGATTCCCGAGGGCTTTGAGATTATCGACCTTCCCCCCTGCAAAATGATGGTCTTTCAAGGCCCGCCTTATGAAGATGTAAATGATAACTATGCCCCGGCCGGCGAAAAAGTAAAGCAGGCGATGCGTAACTACAATCCGACTATCCAGGGCTTCGAATGGGCCGACCAAGACGGCCCGCGCTTCCAACTCGCCCCCATGGGCTACCGGGGGTATATCGAGGCAAGACCGGTAAGACAACTCAATGTAAAGTGAGTTGCGAAAAATAGGTGACAGCTCCCGCAAATACATTGATAATGGAGAAACAGGAACGCCGCGATGAAGCAGAATATCTTCGATGATCCGCAATTCTTCGCAGGATACCAGGCAATGCGTGAAGCGGGATCCGGGCTAAATGCGGTTTTGGAACAGCCGGCAATGCGCACCCTTCTGCCGCCAGTTGCCAGGCTTCGTGTGCTCGATCTTGGCTGTGGTGTCGGCGAACTGTGTCGGGAGTTGTTGGCGTCAGGAGCGGCAAGTGTCGTTGGTATCGATTTGTCAGAGAAGATGCTTGAGTGTGCCCGGCAGTTCGGCGAGGGTATCCGTTATGTTCACTCCGCCATTGAAGATTTCGATACTTCAGCCGGTTCATTTGATCTTGTGGTGAGTTCTCTGACACTCCATTATGTAGAGAATTACTCAGACGTTGCTCGTAAAGTCTTCAAGTGGCTCGTCCCGGGAGGGTTCTTCATCTTCTCAATTGAGCATCCCATGGCCACAGCGGCCCAAGGCATCCATCCCGGCTGGATACGAGACGATTCTGGACACAAGCAGTACTGGGCGGTCGATTGCTATCAGGATGAGGGGCAAAGGAAAAGCACCTGGTTTGCTCAGGGAGTTACGAAGTACCATCGTACAGTTGCCACCACATTGAATGCACTCGTCGACAACGGCTTCTCTATCGTTAGAGTGCTTGAGCCGCATGCTGTGCAACGCGCTGAACAAGAGAGGCCGGAGTTGCTCGATGAGCGTCGCCGACCGCCGTTCTTGCTCGTGAAAGCGCGGCGGGTGTGAGATTCGAAATTTCGGGGTATTATCGCAGAGGAATCGACCTCCGGGGAGAGCGCGCGAACCGTGGATTCTTGACAACCAAGGGCCCATGCGATACCCTGCACTCGGCTGACCACAGAAAAAACAATAATCCGATAGCAGGATAACGCCATCAGCCCTTGCGTGCCTGCTTTTTGCCATTCTATCGTTGACGGAGTGGGGAGAAGCGGGCGCGTTTGCTTTATATAGCTAATAAGAGGAAAGAGCAGATGAAGCGCGAGAACAAGATCGGAAAACCATGCCAACACGAGAGCAAGAGCGTCATGGAGTGTATACATGCGCGCCGCTCGGTGAGGAATTTCCGACCCGATCCTATCCCGGAGAAAGTGATCCGGCAGATCTTGGAGGCGGGTCGTTTCGCGCCGTGTCCGGGCGGAGTTGAGCGGTGGCGCTTTGGCGTCATTAGAGATCAGCAGCGCAAAGAACGGTTAGCGAAGGCGGCCGGCGAACAGACTTGGATCGCTTCGGCTCCGGTTGTGCTCGCATTGTGCGCCGACATTAGCAATGCATTCCCGCGCTCGGACTTCGCGCGNNGGCCAAGTTTCGGGCAAACAGCATTCCACTTCTACCTGGCGTACAGATCAACTTGGCTGCTGTTAGCTTTGGGCTGGGGGCTTGCTGGGTCGGCTACCTCGATACCGACGAAGCCAGTCGGATTCTTGGCCTTCCGGAAAACATTGTCTGCTTATACCTGATGCCGATTGGTTATCCCGCGGAAAGACCCGAACCCGCATCGAGAAGCGATCTCAAAAGCATAGTTTTCTTGGAGGAATGGGGTAGGGATGCCGGGATAATCACCGATCCAGCTGACTAATTCACTTGCAACACTTGCACAGGGGAGATGAGAAACGTGAAGACTTTGGTAGATATCGTGAACCGAATACCAGTACCTGAGCCGTGGCAGGAGGGGGAGAACATCCCCTGGAATGAGCCGGGGTTCAGCCAACGCATGCTGAAAGAGCACCTCTCCCAGGAAAGTGATGCCGCCAGCCGCCGCTTGTCAAAGATCGAAGAACACGTACATTGGATTCACTCGGAACTCCTCGGAGGCCGCACTACCCGCATCCTGGATGTTTGCTGCGGGCCGGGGCTATATACAAATCAGCTGGCGGCCCTGGGACACGAGTGCGTCGGGATTGACTTCTCGCCGGCGGCAATAGCCTATGCCGAAGAAGAGGCCAATGCCAAATCACTCTCCTGCCGCTATTTGCTGGAGGATGTCAGGCGCGCCGAATTCGGTAACGGTTTCGGACTGGTGATGATGGTCTTCGGCCAGTTTAATGTCTTCCGGCGGGCGGAGGCACAGGCGCTGTTGGCCAAGGCAAGGCAGGCGCTCACCGATGGCGGCATACTGCTGCTGGAGCCCCATACTCTTGCTGCGGTAGAGCGCATGGGTAAAGCGGGAACCTCCTGGTATTCCGTCGCCGAGGGCTTATTCTCGCCACAGCCGCATCTTGTACTGGAGGAAAACTTCTGGGATGCCGCCGCGAAGGCCGCCACCACGCGGTTTTTTGTGATTGACGCGAAGGATGGTACAGTGACCCGTCACGCCATGACAACACAGGGCTATTCCAATGATGAGTACGAATCCCTGCTGAAAGAAGCCGGTTTCGGCGATATACAACACTTTCCATCTCTCACCGGCAAGGAAGATCCTGACCAAAGTGACCTCTTCGTCCTCACCGCGAGAGCGATGCCTCATGCTTGACTTTCTGACGGAGGCCTGCCCGCCTGTGGCGGGTTCGAAGTGTCGGCATGCAAAGCCAGCGAATGAGGAAGGGAATGCCCGGTGGTGCGCCGAACCTTCGTGATACCAAGCTTGGTGGGCGCGTGCAGTCATGGATACGACAGGGAAAAAGACTGACGCTGTGCAACTTCACGTTGTGCCCAGGCGAGTGTATGCCGCTTGCGACGGTGTGGCGCCGCAATGGCGGTTTCAACTGGCTGCAATCAACACCTCAGATGAGACGATAGTCCTGGAGAGGGTAACCGTAGCCTTGCTCGCAGCGGCCCGACAGACTCGGCGCACTCGCTGTGGGGACCGCATCCGGGGCATCGTGCAAGGGTCCCGGCGCGTTCCAGCGGGCGAGGTCGTAGTGCTGGAGATGCAGGAGGGCAATACTGCCAGAACTCTCCCGAGTGCGGCGGAAATAGAACTCCTATTCCGCGACGTCAAGGGCGCATTGATCAGCGCGGCCCGCCGAGTGCCGCTGGAGGCGCACGCAACGGCTTACCTCCGCTTTCCGTTCGGCGGCCGGTGGGCAGTCGCCAACGCGCGTACCAAGAAACACTGTATCGGCCGGCAGTTCGGATTTGATTTGATCGCGGAACAGGATGTGCGGATCTTCGAGCACCCGCCGCAGGAGCAGAAGCGGTTGATGGAGTTTGCCAGCTATGGTCAGCCCGTGTTCTCTCCAGGACGCGGCACCGTGGTGGCCTGCGTGGATGACCAGCCCGACCTGGCTCCGACACCCGGGAAGGCCGTATCCGCCGGATTCGGTAACTACGCGATGATCGCCACCGATAAGAAGGAACACGTCTGGATGGTTCATTTCATGCGGGGCAGTCTGCGCGTCAAAGTTGGCAGTCCGGTTCGCGAAGGCCAACAGATCGCGCAAGTCGGGAACTCGGGAACCAGCAGTCAGCCCCATCTGCATATCGAAATGCTGGACGGATTGCCTTCCGACCTGACCCAGGCGGTTACCCTCGACTTTGCCCAGTCGGGCATCCCGTTCGGGTTCAAGAACGTCATCTGTGAGCGGAAGAAAAGAAGAGCCTTCGCCGAACGGGTCGTTCCCCGACGAATGGACCTCTTGAGTGCCCCGGAACCTGACTGATCTGGATCGGTCTCCCGGCGGCTTGAGCAACTCGCCTTCGGGCCAGGAAGCGAGATGGGGTGGGTCTGGCTGCTTCGTCTTGAATAGTTGCCGGCCGCACAGGTGCTTTTGCACGGCCAGTTGGTAGCGGCGAAGGATCAGGACGTCAATGTCTTCGTGCGCTCGCGTGACCCTGCCCACGAACAGGTCGAGCGTCCATCCGCCAGCTATCTACCAGGGAACGGGCACGGCCTCAAAGACCTCAGCAAGCTCTTTGACGGAGAGCAGAGACCAGTTGCGAGGATCGAGGTTCAAGAGCATTCGCTCAGCTCGACGGCCACGGTACCGCGCGGATTACCATTATGTCTGGGATGCGCCAAACGTGGCCTGTTTCCGCGCTGCGCTCGAAGTCCGGCGTGGGCTCAAGGAGCATGTCGACCACATATCCGACTGACGCCAGCACGTCGAAGTACCAGGAGAGGGGCCGGTGGTAGTGGCGTGTCGGCCCCCAGATCTCAATGACCTCTGAGCGCACAGTCAGGTAGTCATCAACAGGCTTCCAGAGTTTGTTGCCGGCGGCATCTCGTTTCCAGTTCCACATGAAGAAGCATGGGTGGGTTATGGAAAGGACTAAACGCCCGGCGGGACGGAGGACGCGACGAAACTCCGCAAGCGTTCTGTCGATCTCGGGGATGTCCATCAGGACCATGTTGGCGACGACGCCATCGAATGAGTGATCTTGCAGCGGCAGAGGTGAGCACAGATCGGCCTGCATGAACCGGATGTTCTGCGGAGCATCCTTAGCCCGCTCACGCGCACGGAGGATCATCTGCTCGGCGGCGTCGATCCCGACGACACGTGCGCCCCGACGGGCGATCTCCACGCTCAACCATCCCGGCCCGCAACCAGCGTCCAGAATGTCCTGATCCTCCACCTGGTCGAGCAGCTGGAACAGTGCTGGGTTGGTGATGTGGCACTGACGCCAGTTGTCGTCTACGGCAGCATCATACGGTTCCGCAGCCGCATCCCACATTTCGATATCGTCCATCTCATTCATGGGCATTCTTCTCCTGTAATCTCAAGTATCCGCTCAATGAAGTCTTGCTTTCCTTCTTGGTATGCAGCGCGGTCCGACGAAGACTGCGAGACGAGGTCGAGCTTCAGCCTCTGATACTCCTGTCGGGCTTCGGGATGCTCGCGGAGGTAGTCTCGGAAGGCCACGTGAGTAAACCAGCACTCGGTGTCGAGTTCGGTGATGTTGAGATGATGGGTTGATCTGTCGTCGGGGAGTCGCTTCACGAAGTAGAGCCGCCCGGGCCTGTCGTTCTCAGCCTTGTGTACATAGCCGAGGGGTTTGAGCGCTTCCTCGAACACTGCCGCGTCGGCCATGTCCCGCACAGCGACGACGATGTCGAGGATGGGCTTGGCGTCCAGCCCAGGGATAGAGGTGCTTCCCACGTGCTCGATCTGCACGACCTGGTCGCCTAGGGCCGCTCGCAACTGCTCAGCCTCCTGCTGGAACAGTTCAGCCCAGGCAGGCTGGTAGGGCACGAGTCTCACGAGATGTCGTTCACAGCCGAGCACGCCAGTCGTATCCGTCAAAGAGCCTTGAGAGTCATCCGAGTGTGCAGACCCTCACCAAACAAGACTATGGTACCATCCGTTTCGTCATCCAGGTGATCTCATCCTCCTATCCGCCAAAGCCACCTGCAACTCCAACTTGCCGTCTAAGGGCAATGGGGTGGGCAATAGGTAACAGTCAACTATTCTTGGCCGGCGCTGGCAGTATCCCCATTCGCCGGTGGGAGGCTGGCGAGTACTTCCCGCGCGTCAAGCGGCTTGGGCACAGAACTATCGGCGACTACACGGCCGTCTCGGAAGCGCACGATGCGGTGGCAGTGGTGCGCGATGTCGTCCTCGTGGGTCACGAGCACTATGGTCTTGCCCTGGCGGCTCAAATCCTGCAGGATCGCGATGATCTCCTGGCCTGTGCGTGTGTCCAGGTTCCCCGTCGGCTCGTCGGCGAGAATGAGGGCCGGATCATTGACCAGAGCCCGCGCAATCGCCACTCGCTGCTGTTCGCCCCCTGACATCTGAGAGGGACGGTGCCGGGCGCGGCCGCCGAGACCGACCGCCTCCAGCGCTTTTGTGACACGTTGGCGGCGTTCTTTCCCACCGGCATAAAGCAGGGGAATCTCGACATTTTGCATCGCATTCGCCCGCGGCAGCAGGTTGAAAGTCTGGAAAACGAAGCCGATGCGGGCATTGCGGATATCGGCGAGTTGGTCATCGGAGAGTTGCGATACTTGTATGCCATCCAGCCGGTAGGTCCCCGTTGTCGTCCCATGTCAGCCATCGCCCGTGTTTCTGGCCATCTTTATACTGTCCGGTGCCCTTCAACTCGCCGTTCTCGTGCCATTCGAGGAATTCCCCATTGAGCTGACCGTTGCTGTATGTGAACTCCCGCCATCTCTTGCCGTCACTGTTCCACACGGTCCGGCGGCCATGGAGAGTGCCATCTTGGTATTGCTGCATTACTCTCATGATGCCGTTATCATCCCACTCAAGCCATGTCCCGCACTTCTTCCCATCTATATATGATCCCTCGCCTCTCTTCCGGCCGCTCTTCCACCAGTTCATCGCCATGCCGTTAAGACGCCCGTCTCTCCATACCGCCTCTGACAGCTTCGCCCTATCTGTATCCCAAGTGGTCCACGATCCCGTCTCTTCCCCGTCCCGGAAACTTCCCGTCTTGAATATGGTTCCATTGTTATGCCAAAGGGTGGCCTCACCATTCTGCTCGTCGTTTTGCCATTCTATGCTGCTCTTCTTGCGCCCCTTGTCATCCCACTTCGTCCACATGCCGGTCTTCACGCCGCGGCTGTACTGGCCTTCCTCCCGTTTTTGACCATTGAAGTGCCAGGAAAGGAAAAGGCCGTGGCGTTCCCCGTTCACATAGACACACTGGTTCATCATCTGCCCATTCTTGAACCAGTTCGTAAAAAGCCCCTCAAGTTTGCCGTTCCTGTAGTACCCCTCAGCCCACTTCTCTCCAGTTTCATAGTAGGTCACGTAGGGACCATCCAACCTCAGCTTGCACTTCCCGGTTGTTGACCCAATCTCTCGTTCTTCCCAACCGGCGAGAATGGAATCGCCCAATTCCTGATTTCGTGAGGCCCCGTCTGTCGGCCACGCCAGGGCCGACACGAGAGCGACAGCCATGAGGGCGTTTATCCTCATGGAATTACGTTTCACGATTGATCCTCTAAGTTTCCGTTCTGTCCACATAGTCTGTTCCAGCCCTGCTTGGAAGCGCTTCCACTCCTCGCAGCATGCCTCCTTCGCTCCCGGCACACACAAGGTCCTGACGCCACGTGAAATCAATGCCATATGGAGGCCCCGCAGACTCTTGGGGCGGAGTGCCTTCATCGAGCTACCGCGGCTTCAGTTCCAACTTGATCGTATTGGAGCGTGCCAAGGTGGGGGCCGGCCAGTCGATATCCCAATCATAGAATACCCACTCCACTGAGTAGCTGCCAGGGTTACTGCCGAAGGTGCCCGCGGGCTCTGGTATCTGGCCGGTGCCATGGGCGAAGACCGTGGGCCTTCCATGGGTGAAGACCTCTGTCTCCATCTTGAACAAAGGCAGATCGTCGAGCCGGGCGGCAAGGACTAGAGACTCCCCCGGCTGTAGACTCTGTAGGCTCCCCTCTCCCACACTAAGCGACCGAGTGGAATAGAGCCGATCATCGTCGCGGCGAAGAACGAAGCACTCTTTGACGTTCGTCATGTTCGAGTCGTGGCCGAGAAGATGGAAGCGGTACTCAGTGGGCCCCAAGTTCGTCAGGCAGCACTGAAGCTCAACGGGACTCCCTACCTTGACTTCTGTATGCTCTGGAATAGCCAGGCTGACTCGGAGTCGGGGCTGACTGGAATCTACAGGCAGTTCTGCCGCGCTCCCGGGTGCTGGGAGGTACTGGCTCGTGGCCGGGTAGCCATCTGGAATGGTTCGACGCGCAGCAGCGCCCACCGAGCGCACAGTAGCCGAATCTGGCTGACGACAGCCCGCGAGCGTTACTACGAGGACTGCCACTGCCGTCAACCCGAAGATGCGTCCCTTCCTATGCTTCATCGTTCGCCCCTTTCCATATCAGCCGGCGATGGGGGTAATATCCCGTCTAACCCATTAGACCTCACATACTGGCGAAGTGTTCCAAGAATAATCTACACCGTATCGGTGTTAAGTAGCGATGGGACACGCCTGAGTGGTTGCCGGGCTTGTGCGCGGGCTGGGAGAGTGGAATCGAAGGGGCCCCTGTTTATCCCGTTTACCCTGAGCGACGTGTCCTGAGCGGAGTCGAACGGGCCTGCCCTGAGCCTGTCGAATGGGCTTCGGACAAGGTCCGCCGATTTCAATGCCGGGGGGTTTTAGTCGGCAAATTCGGCTCGCATCCAACAGGATATCTCGGTATGTCTCTCCGGTAGGCTGCCAGGTCACCAACTAGGTGGCGGACGGATATGAAACGGATCAGTGAAGAGACGGCGCCAGTATGTTTATATGACGGGGCTCATAATCTTTGCAATCTCGTCTATATGAGTGTTATCTGTACCACAACAGCCGCCAACAATTCTTAGTGTTATTAGTTCTGTAAGCTTTTTCATGGACTGTGCTAATTCTATAGGGTCAGAGCATTTTGGTTCCTCGGAATTATCCAGTTCTTCAGGCG
>JABAOF010001645.1_pt2 | contig 10798 bp, 11 predicted proteins | sample 7062171 | NCBI WGS metagenome assembly JABAOF01 (sample SAMN14538628, study PRJNA623070) | marine sediment metagenome | biome: marine biome [ENVO:00000428]; feature: marine pelagic biome [ENVO:01000023]; material: deep marine sediment [ENVO:00002113] | place: India: Gulf of Khambhat ... | reverse complement strand
TGTCTCTCAGATGTTCCAACCGCAGGTCGGCGAGCGCGCCGAGATGATCGAGGGAGACATCGACCAAATTGCGGCGAGACTTGTTGAATTGTTCGGGGATTTGGGAGTGATCTGATCCCGGAGAACAATCGTCTACGGAGGTAGCGATGGATGGCAACATCTATGTCGTCATAGAACACTTGCAAGGCCAGGTACGTGAAATTTCTTATGTGATGCTCGCTGCAGGTCGTGCGCTCGCCGATGGAATCGGTGGAGAACTGGTCGCAATACTGCTTGGCCACGAGGCGCAGAGTCTCGCCGCTGATCTGGCGGCAGACCGGGTCTTGTATATGGAGCACACTGCGCTTGCTGAATTTACTCCCGAGGCCTATCAAATGGCGCTTGCCGAATTGATGAAATCGGACCCACCGCGCGCTATTCTTTTAGGTGACACATCTGTAGGTGCTGAAGTAGCAGGCGTGCTTTCGGCTCGTTTAGACCTTCCCCTGGTGAGCCGATGCAGCGCGGTTCACGTTAAGGAGGGACAACCCAAGTTCGTCAGCCAAATTTGCGGAGGCAAGATCATGGCCGAGGGCGACTTGCCTGGCCCGACGGCCTTCGTGACGATGGTCCCTGGAGCGTTCAAGGCTGATGAAGGAAAAAGCGACCAGCCAGTAGCGATAACCTCAGTGTCGGCTCCGTCCTTTGATGGACTTCGGGTGACGCTAAAGCAATACATAGAACCTGAAGTTGGGGATGTGGACATAACCACAGAACCGATCCTGGTCGCTGTAGGACGCGGAATTCAGCAAGAGGCCAATATTGAATTGGCTGAAGAGCTGGCGAGCGCGATGGGTGGTGTGATATGCGGTTCCCGCCCGGTTGTGGACCAGGGCTGGCTGACCACAAGCAGGATGGTAGGCAAATCAGGTAAGTCGGTCAAGCCGAGAGTGTATTTCGCGCTCGGCATTAGCGGCGCTCCCGAGCACGTCGAAGGCATGGGCGACAGCGAGACGATTATCGCCATCAATACCGACCCCGCCGCACCGATCTTTGATGTGGCCAAGTACGGAGCCAACGCCGACCTATTCGACCTGGTACCGGTTTTGACCGAACAACTACGTAAAGCTAAGGAGGGGTGATGACACAATCCAAACGCATCACTATCGTTCTAGCCCTACTCGCTTTGACCCTCATCGCAGCCATCGGAATCTTTGTTCCACGGGGTCAGGCCGAACCAGTCCTCGCGCAATTACCAGAGGATCTCTCAGATCTCAGCGGACCTGTCTCTGATTCTCCAATAATGAATGCCACACCGCCACCTCCACCTGAAAAAGACACCTGCCAGCACTGCCACTTGTCTGGCTCAATCGATAATATGTGGACTCCCGTATGGCGCTGGATGTTGTTTGGTGCTATGGGTCTGGTCTTCGTGTATGGGACTTACCGTGCCGGAAGCGCCTGGGTCAGCCGAAAACCCTGGAAGCCTCTTTGGACGAGAACTGTGGAGTGGTTTGACGAGCGCTATGATGTCGTCGAGCCGATGCGCAAGATTCTCTCCAAACCAGTACCACTTTTCGCAACGCGTTGGATGTACTGCCTTGGCGGGATCACCTTGCTCTTATTCGGCATCCTGTCGGTCACCGGCGTCATGCTGACCTTCTATTACAAACCCACACCAGAAGAAGCGTATGCCAGCATTCAATTCATCGAAAACGAAGTGCGGTTCGGCGCTGCGATTCGTGCCATCCACCATTGGTCTGCAAATGGGATGGTGGTAATGGCCGTCGCCCACATGCTGCGCGTGTTCATCACCGGGGCCTTCAAACCGCCGCGCGAGTTTAACTGGACCACCGGAGTGCTTCTTGGGCTCATCACACTAGGTTTCGGGCTCACCGGCTACCTCTTGCCATGGGATCAACGGGCATACTGGGCCACGACGGTGGCCACGGAGATCGCAGGTGGCATACCTCAAATCGGCGATCTGGTGTTGGTCTTCTCCCGAGGCGGTTGGGACGTCACCGCAATCACACTCAGCCGCTTCTACTCGTTGCACATCATGATTTTACCGGTAGCGCTGATCCTGTTTGCGGCCTTGCACCTTTTGATGGTCCGACGGCAAGGAATCGCCCGCCCGCTATGAAACTGTGTTAGATCGGACCACGAGATGTAATCGGATGGAGAGACCATGACTGAAGTAGAAGAAGTCTCACAAGAAGAGAAGACAATCCCTTTTTACCCGGATCATGTTCGAACCGAGGCAAAGGTCGCGCTGGGCATCCTAATCATCGTTGTGATCATAGGGGCTGTCGCGATGAGATACCCCCTCGGCCAGGGTGAGCCAGCAGACCCGATGAACACTCCTGCCCACGCCACACCTGAGTGGTATTTCCTGTTTCTTTACCAGATTTTGAAATACGTACCAAAAACGACGGGTGTCATCCTACCGATCGTTGGAATTGTGGTCCTGGCTCTTTGGCCGTTCCTGGATCGACGCGAGGATTCAAAGCGGGCTCGGAATGTCCGCGTGATTCTGTCTGTTGTTGGATTGATCGCCATCATCGTACTGACCTTGCTAGGCGAGTTCACCTAGGTCGGCTTGTAAGTGCGTTTCCAAGCCCAAGTCAAGAGCAAGGAGAACTCTATGGCCGAAGAAAAGGCATCGCTTTCTCGAAGAGGGTTCCTCAAAGTTATCAACCAGGTGCTCGTAGCCACTGGATTGGCTGCACTCATTACACCCATCGTGGCCTTCTTTTGGCCCGCCAAACTGGAAGAGGTCCCTTCCGAGCCAGTGGCCGTCGGTCCGCCGGATTCGATCCCGGAAGGCCAATCGAAGGCCGTTCGTTTTGGACGATATCCGGCGTTGGTGATCAACACTCCCGACAAAGGGCTCGTTGCATATTCCGGAGTTTGCACTCACTTCGCTTGCATTGTTAAGTGGAATCCAGCCACTGGGATGATTGAATGCCCTTGTCACGAGGGCTATTTTGAACCAACCGATGGCTCTGTAATCAGTGGCCCTCCGCCCGAACCGCTTGTTCCAATCCGGGTCTTCATCGAAGACGACACCCTATTCATTGGGGGTGAGGCGTGACCACGCAAGCCGTTCGTGCTCCAGCACAAACTACTCCAAGTCTGACAGCGCGTTGGCTAAGGGGAACACGCGAATTTCTATTACACGCCATTCTACAGGATCGCGTCCTTCAGCGTTCATATCCAGGCATAATGCACCTAATGATCTTCTGGGGCATGGTGATCCAAGGCCTGGGAACGGTTTTCAATCTCCTACAATACCCCCTCTTCCTACCCATTGAACTACCCTGGCCACGTGGATCGGCTTATCTAGGTTTCGAGTTGGTCATGGACATTGGTGGTCTCATGATCGTGATCGGGGTAATCATGGCGGCTCTTCGACGCCTCATCAGGAAACCGTCCTATCTCGTCAACCGCTGGGACGACTGGTATGCGCTGGGGCTGCTGTTGGTGATCGCACTCGTTGGATTTGGTTCCGAGGCCACACGGCTTATCGCGGTTGCACCAGAGTGGCGCGCCTGGTCCCCGATCGGCAACCTGCTCGCCACCGGTTTTACCGCAATTGGATTATCTGTCGAAACGATTGCGTCGCTGCATGGATACTTCTTCTGGATGCACGTGGCAACCGCTTTGCTCTTCGTAGCCAGTTTGCCTTTCACGAAGCTACGACATTTGATCACAGGGCCGCTCAACATCGCCGTACAAACAGAACGCGCGATTGGTTCGCTTGAATCCGGGGGGGACAAAGATGCAACCATGCAGCTGGGCGCGGGTGAAATCGACAAGTTCCAAAGTCTGGCACTGCTAATGTTCGATGCTTGCGTGCAGTGCGGCCGCTGCGAAGACGTATGCCCAGCGACTATCAGCGGGATGCTGTTTTCGCCGCGAGCGCTGATTCAAACTCTCCACGAGTCAATGCATGCTACGCTTATCTCTACCCAAAGCAATCAAATACCTTCTCTATTTGACAGAGCCATCGACAACAGTTTCCCCTGGGGCTGTACCACCTGCGGCGCCTGCATTTTGACTTGCCCGTTGTTTGTAAATCCTGTGTCGGCGGTTGTGGAGTTGCGCCGCTATCTGGTCAATGAAGGAGAGATTGACACCCAGCTCCAAGATGCGTTGGCCAATCTAGGCCGCTATAGCAACTCCTTTGGGCAATCCGAGCGTTTTCGCGCCAAGTGGACCCAACCCGTTCTTCCCAGGATCAAAGATGCTCGTAAAGAACCCGTCGATTACCTGTGGTTCGTCGGTGACTATGGTTCCTACCATGCAAGCCTGACTGACATCACTCGCAAAACGGCGGACGTTTTTCAGAAGGCAGGTTTGGATTTCGGCATTCTCTACGACGGGGAGCGTAATTCTGGTAACGACGCACGCCGGGCAGGTGAGGAGGGCTTATTCGAGATGCTGGTCGAGGATAACGTGGCTACGTTGAGCAAGTGTGAATTCAAGTCCCTTGTAACCACGGATCCCCACACTTTCAACTCTTTAAAGAACGAATATCCAGATGAGATCAATGGAGATCGCCGAATCCTGCATTACACCGAACTACTCGACCAACTCCTTGATACAGGCCAGCTTATGTTCAACAAAAAGTTGCCCTATAAAGTCACCTACCACGACCCCTGTTATCTGGGACGTTACAACGGTGTTTACGATCCACCGCGCCGGACGATTGAAGCTACGGGTTGCGATCTGATCGAGATGCCACGCTGCCGCGAGCAGGGTTTCTGCTGCGGAGCAGGAGGAGGTCGGATCTGGATGGAGGAAACCGAGGTTAAGGAGCGACCCGCTGAGGCGCGCATCCACGAGGCGGTGGGACTCGACGGAGTGCAGGTTTTCGCAGTTGCCTGTCCGAAGGATGTCACCATGTTCGCAGATGCGGTGAAAACCACAGGCTGCGAGGAAAGCCTCCTTGTCAAGGACATTATCGAGTTGGTTCACGAGGCGCTGTGAAAGTGAAGGGATCTAATAATGTCATCTGAAATCGTACTCCAGGCATTGGCTTCCATAGAGTTCTCCAAGGATCTGGACCAAAAACACCTGGAGAAACTGGCCTCGATAGCTACCTATGTCACCTTCAGCGATGGACGCTGAGCCAGTCCCATATTCTCTCAAACTCCGCTGTTGCGGTGGATCTTTGATCATCTCTAGCCGAGAGGCTGCGCTAAGCATGGTATACAACCTGGTAAAGAATGCTACCGATGTCGGCGCGTCGGTGATAGCAACAGCATGTCCTTTGTGCCAGATCAATCTGGAATGCTATCAACAACAAGTCAATCAAGAATATGGCACCAACTATTCCTTGCCAGTTGTGTATTTCACACAACTTCTAGGATTGGCTCTCGGAGTTCCAAGTAAGAAATTGGGGCTTGGGAGAGAACTCATCGCGGCTACGCCCCTAGCGTCTTATGCAAAGTGAAGAGTGCGAGACCCACAATCTAAACGCATTGCACCTCTTCGAGGGTTATCACGAAAGGAAGGGATTCTATGAGCGACAAAGTGGGAGTATACATCTGCCATTGTGGCTCGAATATCGCTGGGGTAATCGATGTCGGAGAGGTCGCCAAGTGGGCAGGCAAAAATCTCGAAGGCGTCACTGTCTCGCGCGATTATAAGTTCATGTGCTCTTCGCTCGGTCAGGAGCTTATCGAAGACGATATCAAGAACGAAGGCCTTACTCGTGTCGTTGTGGCCGCTTGTTCGCCACATCTTCACGAGAGGACCTTCCGTCGTTCGTGTGCCAATGCCGGGCTGAATCCCTATCTGTGCCACATGACAAGTATCCGCGAGCAAGTTTCCTGGGTTGTTGAAGACAGCAAAGCCGCCACAGAAAAGGCGAAGGCCATGATCGCAGGCGCGGTTAACCGGGTTCAGTTACACGAAGAGCTCGAACCAAGCCTGGTTCCAGTAAACCCGAATACTTTAGTTGTCGGTGGTGGAATCGCGGGCATCCAAGCGTCTCTGGAATTAGCTGATGCTGGTTACCCCGTTTATCTTGTAGAACGGGAGCCTTCCATCGGTGGTCATATGGCCCAATTTGATAAAACCTTCCCCACCCTAGACTGTGCGGCTTGTATCCTAACCCCAAAGATGTCAGATGTCGGCACCCACCCGAACATCAACTTGCTGACCTACAGCGAGGTCGAGGAGGTTTCTGGGTACGTAGGAAACTTCAGTGTTCGCATCAAAAAGAAAGCCAAATATGTCGACGAAGAGGCATGTACTGGCTGTGGTATTTGCATCCAGAAATGTCCCAAGAAAGTGATCGACGATGTTTTTGAGGCCGGGATGGGATACCGCAAGTCGATCTACCGTCCCTTCCCACAGGCTGTACCCAACATACCGGTCATCGATACCGAATCTTGTACATATTTTGAGCGTGGAAAGTGTAAGGCTTGTGAGATTTTCTGCCCGACGGAAGCGATCGACTTCGAACAGCAAGACAGTTACCTCGACTTGGAGGTAGGGAATATCATTCTGGCAACCGGCTACGACCTTTTCGATAGCAAACGCATCCCCCAATATGGATACGGACGTCTAGCCAATGTGTTCACCAGCCTCGAATTCGAAAGAATGTGCAACGCATCCGGACCAACGGAAGGCAAGGTCGTGCTCCGTGATGGCGTCACCGAGCCCGAGTCTGTGGCGATCGTCCACTGCGTCGGTAGCCGGGATGAAAACTACAACCGCTATTGCTCAGCTATCTGCTGCATGAGCTCGCTAAAGTTCGGACACCTGGTCATCGAGAAAACGAATGCCGAGGTTCATTCTTGTTACATCGATATGCGTACGAATCAAAAAGGATATGAAGAATTTTATGAGCGCCTGCTCGAGGAAGGCATGCACTTCATACGTGGAAAAGTGGCTGAAATTACCGACGCCGCTCGCTTCCCCGGCGAGGAGGGCAAGCTCATCGTGCAAGTCGAAGACACTTTGCTAGGTAAGCAGCGACGTATCCCCGTCGACATGGTGATTCTGATGGCCGCTATAGAGCCGAGGGCGGATTCCAGGGATGTAGGCCTGCAATTCGGCATCGCTTGCAGCATGGAGGGTTGGTTCACTGAACGCCATCCCAAGTTGGATCCTGTTGCCACAATGACCGACGGAATCTTCATCGCTGGCGCTGCACAGGGTCCCAAGGATATCCCGGCAACCGTCGCGCAGGGTGCTGCCGCGGCTGCACGTGTCCAAGGCATGATCACCAGAGGCGAGGTAGAAATCGAACCCGTCATAGCCACCATTCACGAGGAGAACTGCTCAGGCTGCAAGATCTGCAACACACTGTGTCCTTTCAACGCGATCGAATTTCTAGAGGATAAAGAAGTTAGTTACATCAATACTGCCTTATGCAAAGGCTGTGGTACTTGTGTGGCAGCTTGCCCAGCACAAGCCATCTTTGGGGCGCACTTCAGCAATGAGCAGATCTTCGCTGAGATTGAAGGTGTCCTATACGATGTTATCAGCAGCGACGGTGCAAAAGCGCTGCAAGTAGAGCAGGAACCAGTCCCTGCCTAGTGGAGGAAGTAACCTATGGCTGAAGAAAGATTCGAACCCAAAATCGTGGCCTTCCTGTGCAATTGGTGCTCTTACCGCGCCGCAGATCTGGCAGGGACGGCCCGCATTAAATACCAACCCAACATACGCATGATTCGCGTCATGTGTAGCGGTCGTGTTGATCCCACCTTCGTACTTAAGGCTTTGGCTTTAGGAGCTGATGGGGTCATGATCGCTGGTTGTCATCCTGGGGAGTGTCACTACCTGGAGCAGAACTACAAGGCAATGAGGCGTTTTTCAATGCTCAAGCACAGTTTGCGCGACCTCGGTCTCGAGGAAGAGCGCGTTCGTCTCCAGTGGGCATCTGCTGCAGAAGGTGTACATCTAGCAGAAGCGATCAATGAGATGGTTGATCAGGTACGAGCATTGGGTCCACTAAATTGGCCGAGCCATTGGTCTGAAGATGGTGATGTCGAAGCAGCGGTCGAGCGCCTTGCCGAAGAACACGCTGAGGCGATGGAGGTGCCAGTATGAGTGCCAAGAAAGCGACTACAAAAGCCAAAGCGAAACCCAAGAAGAAGGCAAAGAAGGAACCCCAAAAGGGCAAGCTGGCATTGTACTGGGCAGCTTCTTGTGGTGGTTGTGAAATCGCAGTCCTGGGGATCAATGAGAAGATCCTCGATGTGGCTAACGCTTTTGACATCGTCCTCTGGCCGGTAGCGGTGGATGCGAAGATCCGCAGTATCGAATCGATGCCGGATAAGAGCATTGACCTTTGTCTCTTCAATGGCGCCATACGCACCAGTGAACAAGAGTACATGGCACGCCTGCTTCGTCAAAAATCCAAGGCGTTGGTCGCTTTTGGATCCTGTGCTCATGAAGGCAGCATTCCAGGGTTGGCAAACGTGACGAACCGTGAAGAGATCTTCCAAACGGCATACCAGGATACGCCAACCACGGATAATCCTGAAGGCATTCGTCCTCAAACCGAGACCGAAGTAGAGGAAGGAATGTTGTATCTCCCACTTTTCTATGACACGGTGAAAACTCTCGGACAAACCATCGAAGTGGATTATTACCTTCCAGGTTGTCCTCCAGAACCTGAGCGCATTTGGGATGCCATTGTGGCGATTTTGGAAGCCAAGCTTCCAGAGCCCGGTTCAGTGATCGGGGCTGAGACCACGGTTTGTGACGAGTGCCCGTGCACTCGTGAGGAGAAAAGGATCACAGAGTTTAAACGAACCTGGCAGATCATCCCCGATCCAGAAATCTGCTTACTCGAGCAAGGGCTCGTATGTTGCGGTATAGCAACTCGTGCCGGATGCGGCGCGTTGTGTCCAACCGTCGGATCGCCCTGCATTGGATGTTACGGCCCCAATGCGGGTGTAGAAGACTTCGGCGCCCGCATGATGGCGGCCTTGGCATCCGTGATCGACTCGGAAAATCCCGAGGAAATCGACCGAATCATCCACGAGGGGATCCCAGATCCAATCGGAACCTTCTATCGCTTTAGTCTAGCGGCCAGCCAGCTTCGTCGCAGTGCACTCGGCGACCAGGTGGCCGAGATGGCCTGAGAGAAGGAGGGAGTGAGTCGTGAAAAGAATATCCATTGACCCCATTACTCGTCTCGAGGGCCATGGAAAGATCGACATTTTCCTCACCGATGAGGGTGATGTCGCCAACGCCTATTTGCAGGTGCCCGAGCTGCGAGGATTTGAGCGCTTCTGCGTAGGCAGACCAGCAGAGGACATGCCCAACATCACCAACCGCATATGCGGTGTTTGTCCCGAGGCGCATCACATGGCCTCCACCAAAGCACTCGACGCGCTGTTCCATGTCGATCCACCTCCGACGGCGAAGAAATTACGTGAAATGTTCTACAGCCTTTTCTACGCCACGGACCACACCACGCACTTCTACGCACTTGGCGGTCCTGATTTCGTGATGGGACCCGATGCGCCAGTAGCCGAGCGGAACATCTTGGGGATCATCAATAAGGTCGGCATGGACGTTGCCGGCAAGGTGCTTAAAATGCGCGCTGACGGCCATCACCTGATCAAGATGATCAGCGGCCGACCTGTCCACCCCAACTGGGGCCTCCCCGGAGGGGTTAGCCGGGGAATCAGCGAGGAGCAGCGGGAGGAAATTGAAAGACTCGGACGCGACGCAATCGAGTTTGGAAAATTCACCATCCAGTTGTTCAATGAGATCGTCCTTGGCAACGAAGCCTATGTTGATCTGATCAAGAATGACGCCTACGTTCACCGCACGTACAACATGGGTACGGTTGACGAGAATAACCACGTCAACTTCTACGACGGCATGATCCGCGTCGTCGGTCCGGATGGCAAAGAGCACGCCAAATACCATGCGAAAGACTACCAGGAGTACGTCGCCGAGCACGTCGAGCCCTGGTCGTACCTGAAATTCCCCTTCTTGAAGAAGATCGGTTGGAAAGGTTTCGTCGACGGCGAAGATTCGGGAATCTACAAGGCTACGCCGCTCTCGCGACTTAACGCCGCCGATGGGATGGCCACACCGCTCGCTATGGCCGAATATGAGCGCATGTACGAAACGCTGGGCGGCAAACCCGTCAACCATACCCTAGCCACCCACTGGGCTCGCGTCATCGAGCTGCTCTATGCAGCCGAGCGCTGGGTGGAGCTGGCCACCGATCCCGAAATCACGGGCGAGACCTTCCGAGTTCTGCCTACCGAAACGCCCGACGAAGGCGTCGGCTGTGTCGAAGCGCCGCGCGGCACGCTCACACATCACTACTGGACCGATGAACGCGGCATACTCACGAAGGTAAACCTGATCGTCGGTACGACCAACAACAACGCCCCCATCAACATGTCGGTCAAGAAGGCCGCTCAAGGACTGATCACGAAAGGCACGGTCATCAAGGAAGGTCTGCTCAACACCATCGAGATGGCGTATCGAGCCTACGATCCTTGCATGGCCTGCGCCACGCATACCCTTCCGGGGCAGATGCCGCTCGAAGTCGTTATTCGTAATTCCGATGGAGAGGTCGTTGAACGTTTGACGAAAAACCTATGAGGGAAAAGGGATTAGGCAGCAGGGATGGGGGATCAGGATTTAATATTCTTGGGCACCGGGGCACCTGGGCACCGTGGCACCAAGGATTTTAGAACCCTGAGTGCCCATATGCCTAGGTGCCTAACTCCTGATCCCTAATCCCTAGATCTACGATAGGCGACACCTTGAAGACACTCATTCTTGGTTTAGGTAATCCGTTGCTGAAAGACGACAGCGTCGGTTTGCG
>JABAOF010003091.1_pt4 | contig 10799 bp, 6 predicted proteins | sample 7062171 | NCBI WGS metagenome assembly JABAOF01 (sample SAMN14538628, study PRJNA623070) | marine sediment metagenome | biome: marine biome [ENVO:00000428]; feature: marine pelagic biome [ENVO:01000023]; material: deep marine sediment [ENVO:00002113] | place: India: Gulf of Khambhat ... | reverse complement strand
TGTCGCTGAGCGTATTTTCAAACCTATCGGTATGGCATACAGCAATTTCAGCGTTATCGACTCACAGAAGGCCAACGACTTTGCGCAGCCATACTTTACATTCGCAGGTAATCCGGTAAAAATTCCCTTTCGAAATCTTGACGCGCTCGGCCCTGCAGGCTCGATAAATTCATGCATCGAAGACTTGATGGAATGGGTAATGCTCCACATCAATGCTGGAAAAGTCGGTGACAGCCAGCTCGTCTCTGAAACGAGCCTAGCGCAAACGCACCTTCCGAATATGGTCATTAGGGATCCTCTATATGAAAAGATGGCGCAGTCTTCGGTGTATGGGCAAGGATGGGGGATTTCCAGCTATCGGGGATACTCACTTGTCGAACACGGCGGCAATATCGATGGTTTTTCGGCCGTGGTCAGTTTCCTACCGAAAGAAAAAATAGGAGTTGTTGTCCTCTCCAACTCTTTAAATATCATAGGCTATGTCATTGTTCGAGATATTTATGATCGCCTTCTTAGTCTGGAAGAACGAGACTGGAACTCGCATTACAAGAATGTATTTGCAGAAATCATGGAAATGTACGCTGCCTCTGGAGAAGCAAGAGAAGAGCCAATACCTAACACTAGTCCTTCCTTACCACTGACAGATTATGCAGGAGTCTACGAGCATCCAGCTTTTGGCCGTGTTGAGGTATCGGTGGACAATGATAAATTGAAAGTCAAATTCCAGTCAGGAATATCCTCAGTTTTGGAACACATCCACTTTGATGTTTTCAGGGGGCCTACCTCTGAATTTTGGCTGCCGACGATAAATGTCCGCTTTCATCTTAGCGTTGACGGTACTATCGATAACCTTTCCATACCTTTACAGGAGGACGTATCTGACATCATCTTCAGCCTTGTCAAGGAAGAATAAAGAGGATAAATTGAAAATATTAGGTAAACCTTTAAATGAGTATTTCAAAGTATCCTGGAAATTCTTGGCCATAATATTCCTGATTGCGATGGTCATTGTTTTTTTGCGTTTGTCCTCCAATATCCCGGCAAGTATTCAATCTCTTCTCACTCTTGGCGGAATCGCTTTTATTGGATTCGCTGGGTGGTCAATAGGAAAAAATCATGAATTTAATTTAAAACACGTGTTTTTTGTAGGGATTCTATTATCGTTTGGATCTCACTGGTCCGTACCGATTTTCCACAGAGCAGAAGAAATGTTATATATTATTTTAATTAATACCATAATATTTTTCACTGTAACAGTTTTTGGAGGATGGTTGGCAAAGAAGTTGAAAAAGCAGAAATGAAGATAAAAACATCCCGGTTAAAAAAGTCAGTCATCAAGGCGTCGCAGGCAAAATGATAAATATAAAATCCATCGTTGGTTTAACATTATGCACTTGTGCCCTTATTCTCATCGCCCCACATGCTTCCGGTGGAGATTCAATTGCTGTGGATGAGAACAATCCTTATGATCCCATTCAGTATATCGTACAAGTCTTCAGAAAGTATCCCATGGTCTGTTTAGGGGAAGGAAGCCATGCGGTCGCTGATTCTCATGAGATTATAAGGCAAATTCTCTCTGATAAAAACATAAAGAATATCGTGGATGTGATCATTGTGGAATTCGCTACCGAAAGATACCAGACTGTGTTGGATGATTTCATTCAAGGAAAGGATGTTGATTTTGGAGAATTGGCCAAAGTCTGGCGTGACACGAGCACCTCTCCAATAGCACCCTGGGACAGCCCTGTTTATTATGAGCTTTTAAAAAAAGTGAGAGAAAATAATCGTTCGCTTTCTCCCGACAAGAAGATCCGCATCCTCGCAGGGGATCCGCTTATCAAATGGGAAGAGATTAAAACCAGGGATGATTTCCGCAAGTTCAGAGTGCCAAGAAACCAGTATGCGAGCGAACTGGCGATAGAGCAAGCATTCGAACTCAACAAAAAAGTGATGATCATATACGGTGGACTTCATCTGGCAAGGATGAATGTCGGTCCTGAAGGGGACCCAAGAAATCCCATCACCTACCGCATCCAGTCCAGACATCCCGACTCTGTAAAGTATATTGAATTTATGAAGCCGGAAGATCTCCGTATAACAGACTGTCTGTCCAGCCTTGAAAAAGGAAAACTCTATGAAACCCGGAGCCATTGGGTAGGGAAAATTAGTGCAGAATATCTTTTCCCGGGAGTGTATGCACCTCAATACGACAAAAAATTGGGAGAAATGACCACGAACAAAAAAACTCTGTATAAGAGTTATTTTGTAGAGGACATTGTTGATGCCCTAATTTATATAGGACCATCAAAGGATTGGAAAATCGCGAACGGTTCCCAGGAAGCCTATCAGGATGACGAATACTGGGCGGAATTGAACCGCCGGAACCAGATCCGGTTCAATCGACCTATGGATGAAAGTTTACGAAAGAAGTATTGAGTCCCGATTTACGAATCCATGAATCACTTTTTTTCTTTTTCACGCCTCCACAAGTTCCACCCCTGACACCCAGAAATAAAGTCAAAATACCAAAAACGACAAGGTCAATGACAAAAAAAAACTGTTGAACAGAGTTGCAAATAATTAATAATTTAGGGACATTTTTATTTCTTCCAAGGATAATAAGAAAGCTGCGTGAAATATTACATTTAACGCCATTTTTTTAGATAACGAAGTTGTCTTTAGATTCTCCTAATCCATTTATTGACCTGGGCTTTTTCAGTGTGATAGCCTTGTTCAAGCATATCTTCGGGTGAATAAAGAAATAAATCAAAAAATAGGAATCATCTTGGATTTGAAGGGGATTTTTATTAATGGATCAATCTGAAAGGAGGGAAAATGACTAAACAAAAAGTTGGCTTGGTCTTATTCTGGACTGCTGTTATTTGGGCAATTCTCTGGGGAGTGGTTGGATCGGTTTTTGTGGACTCGGCTTTCAGAAATCTAACGATGGATGAGCTAAATTTGACAATGTGGGCATACCAGGGTTCTTGGATAATGATATGGGGGCTTTTCGGTGTACCACTGGCGGCAATAGTTGCCATAATAGGAATTTTGCTCTATTCAGACGCAAGAGGGTCGACGGTACTGAAATATGGAATAGGAATATTCCTGGCGGTTTTGGCAGGAATGGTAGCAGGATCTCTGGGGCATATGCCTCTTTTGTTCGGTATCGGTGGAACGCTTATTTTATTGTTCTTTATCGGAATACTTTGGTTATGGGCAAAAGAACGTATGGCATTGAAGGAAACGTCCTTTGCAGCAGCTAATCTTAAACTGGCCGGCTACGTGTTTATGCTCATTGCAGCCTGGTTTATCTGTGGAATAGCCAGCCAGCCTTTTTTGAAAGCCCTTGAGGGCGAGGCTCCAACCACCCCGATACACGTAATAATATTCTTGGTCCTGGGATGGTTTTTTCTATTCCTAGGTCATTACAAATCACGCAAACAATAAAGTTCAGAAGGATCATAAATAGTTAGGCATTGGCTAATAACAGGCTTATAATCTCGATCATCAAACATTTCTTTCAATAATTTAGCTTTGACATATTCAGACCATCAGACAATTAGCCTGGAAAATTGGGAGACGGATCAAGATATTTTTTTTACCTTTTCACTTGTCTTTTTCCTTATAAATAATTGATATAATTAGAATTGCTGTGGCCCCACCCCCTAATACCAAGCACCTCTTAATACCTTAATATTCAATAATACAACTTTTATTTGTATTAAAATATGATATTTATTATTACAATTGTAGTTATTTTGAAAAAATTACTTGACATTTGGAAATATTTATGTAATTATATAATACAAATGATGATTAAGGCTAATCGAGAATTCAACTCTCAATAAGAAAAAGAGGTGAAAGAATGGAAAAACTCGTAGTCAGTATCAAATGTCCCTACTGTAAGAAGAGTCTCATGGATGAAGACACTCAAATCGATGGATATCCGAGTGTCAGAGTCAGGATTCAACACGGCAATAGAAGTGGTTCTCTTTACTTAAGCTCTATCTATGGCAGTTACAACATCATAACTGAAACACATATTCCCAATAAGGAAATTGTCCTGTTTTTCTGTCCCGAGTGTCATGCTTCTCTTCTGTTGAAGGACTCATGTGAACAGTGTCATGCACCATTGGCCTTCTTTAAATTAAAAAATGGCGGTAAGATCCAAATCTGCTCACGAAGAGGATGTAAATACCATGCCATGGATTATTCGAATATTTCGCAGAAAATTTCAGCGTTTTACAGAGTTCATGAAGTGTTTGCTGATCCGTCAAGAATCGAGCAGAAATCCTGAGAGCGCTTTTTTCATCTATGTTTTCCAACCTGTCCAAAGCCTAAAGATTATCTGATTGACTGGTTATGTTTCATCTATATAACATTAGCTATAAATCCAGATCTAAGATGAACATTGAGGAAATTTGATCAAAATGAGCTGGAATGAATACTTGATAAATCGCGCCCGCAAGATAGCGAGCCGGAGAAACCGGATATTCGGTCTCGAGCCATCGCCTGCTGTAACGGGTTTGCTGGCGAAGGAATACACAGCTATAAATATCCGTGAATCCTGCCGCTTGCTTATCTATACTCTTTTCCAATCACCACACCATCGATTGAAGCTTCTGTGGCAGCGTCTCACGGACCGGGACACTCCCCTCCGAAAGCGTCAAATTAATTACCTGGCCCAAGATCTAAAGCCTCTCTTGAGTGAGGGCTGCTGTGTTGCCACGAACTTTTTCGAGAGAAGGAATTTTAGCCAGGATTTGGCTCGTGTCCCGCCTTTAATGGAAACTTTTCTCTTCAGGACAACACCGTCTCTAGTGGTCCGGCCAAAGAATGAACAAGATATCGCTAACATCCTAGCATTCTGCAAATCCAGGAAAATAGCGGTATTCCCAAGGGGTTCGGCCTCATTTGCTTTTGGAGGCGCTGTTCCCACTCGGAACGGGATCGTTATGGATATGTCACGGATGATGGCCGTCATCGAGGTTGATCCTGTCGAACAGACCGTTCGTGTGCAGCCAGGAGCCCGTTGGGCAGATATGGCGACAAAACTAGAACCTCACGGCTTGGTCCCGACAACAACACCGACCAGCCGTTTTTCCACCGTTGCTGGGTGGATTTCCACTGGTGGTATGGGATTGGACAGTTATGCTCATGGAAGTGTATTCGAATCAGTCCTCGGAGTCCGGGTTGCTAAACCAGACGGGACCATAGAAGAACTGGACTCCCAGAGTAACGCAATAAAGGATCTTTTCGGAACCGAAGGGCAATTCGGCATCCTTACCGAAATCACTCTGCGCGTTCGACCAAAACCGGAATACAGCGGTCCATGCCTGATTACGTTTGATAGTTCGCCACAGGCACTCGAATTTATCGAACAGCTCACTAAAAGCAACAATCATCCCTCCCATGTTGTTTTTTTTGATCATGAATACATGAAAAAAGAAAACTTGCTTTTTTCGGAGCAAAACAAGACGGAGATGCCGATAGTAACCGAACAGGATACGGTCCTTCTTCATTTCGAGACATTGGAAAGCGAGCAAAAATTCATATCTTCGTTAAACGGAAAAACAAAAAAGATCCTGGAAAACAACACAGCTGCCCGCTATCTTTGGTCCGACCGGTATTTTCCTCTCAAAGCCCAGCGGATCGGTCCGGGTCTTTTAGGGACAGAGGTTGTGGTCCCCGGGGCAGAGGTACCCAAATATATTGCCAAAGTCCGGAACCTTGCAAGGCATTTCAACGTAAAACCCTTCATCGAAGTGATCGTATGCCGTGATGGCGAATCATATTCGCATCTCGTTATCGTGTCCTTCAGCTGCGACTACAAAAAATCCATTCATTATGTTTCAAGCCTCCTGTTTATCCAGCTTCTGGTCAGGATAGCCGTGCGCCGCGGAGGACATCCATATGGGATTGGTATCTGGAACACTCCTTTTGTTAGCAGCAAATATGATATGGGGCAATTGGAGAGGCTGAAGGAAAAAAAACTCGAGATAGACTCTGGAGAATCTCTGAACCCCAATAAATTTTTTAAAATCAAGGGACGTTTTTTCAGCCTTCCCGCGCTCTTCATGCGCCCGGTCGTATTCCGCACGATTCTGGCCGTTGCCCATTTTATGGCACCGGTATTAGGGCTTATCACGAGATTCGTCAGGCCTGAGCAGCTCGACCGGTGGAATATCCCCACAAAAGAAGACAATCAGGGCAAAAGCCTGCTCCACCAATGCGCGGAGCGCTGCACTCGGTGCGGTTCGTGTGTCTCTGTTTGCCCGGCCTACCATATCACCGAAGATGAGCTGGTTACCGGCAGGACAAAGCTGCGTATGGCAGAAGCGATGATGAACGGCGGAGAACTGACCCAATCAGAAGCACATGCACCTGTACAGTGTTTACACTGCGGTCTGTGCGAGGAGGTCTGTCAAACACGTTTACCACTGCGCGATTGTTATCTTGTGCTCGAGGAATGGATAGAGGAGCGATTCGGATCTCCAGCCGAAACCGTGCAAAGGTTTGTGGAAAAACTGGATAGCAGCCGGGAATTCATAAAGGATATCTTCGGTCTGGATTTACCCGAGTGGTCCCCGGATGAACGGCTGCCCAAAGTACCGACTATCGAGCGGCCCAAGAAGGGAGGCGAAGCATGATCCGTCCGAAGCGCCTCTCACCCAGGCCGACATCCTCCCGCTACCCGATTGTCACTCCATATCGCATCCTTCGCAGTGATCGCTGCATTAACTGCGGCACCTGTATTGAAGCCTGTATTTACGATTGCCATAACCGCTCAGAGGAAGATTCTCGCCTAATGGCCGACCCGAAGGACAACTGCTGCCGGAACTGCTTCGCCTGCATCCAGGTCTGCCCACGAGAAGCATTAAGTATGCATGTGAGCGAGGAATTTCAAGCCTTGGGAGATAAGACATACACGCCTGACCGTATCCGCTCTATTTCAGAACAGGCAGAGCAGGGTAAGATTCCGGTCAGCGGGTCCGGTTACCGAGGGAATTTTGCCGGTGATTATTACGATAATATCTGGACAGACATGTCTGAAATCGTGCGCCCGACACGCGACGGAATCCACGGCCGGGAGCACATTTCAACCACAGTTACTCTGGGAAAAATGGTGAGTGACCTGTGTGGAATGGTGTTCGACAAGGACGGCAACCTGAAATCTCTGATTCCCCTTAACCGGGAAATCCCGATTCCGGTGATTTTCGGGCTGATGCCGTTTTTTCCTGGATCGCTAGCCCTTTCTTCCCTAGCTTTGGCAGCGAGTAAACTGACGACCTATTTAACCATCCCTGCAGAAAGGACTTCCAAAGAGCTTAAAGAATACTACAGCCATCTTCTCATCCGTTTAAAACCGGCTGAAATCGATCAGTACAGAGACGTTATCGAATGGGCGACTATTGTAGAGTTTGATTCTGGCCCTGATCAGATTGCCGCAATTTCCCGCGCAAGAGAGATCAATCCAAACGTGCTCACGGTAATCAATGTTCCTGTATCCGGAAAAGCGGAGAAACAGATTCTTGAACTCGCCCGTAGCGGGGCGGAGACCGTTCATTTGAGTGGCGACATCCACGGTCGGGGCGGTGACGGTGTCACTCTGTTGGATTCCCTCCACTCGACCCACACTTCGCTGGTAAAAGAAGGACTGCGGGATAGGATAACGCTTGTGGCCTCGGGAGGGATTGCGGCTGCTGAACATATCCCTAAAACTATAATCATGGGCGCCGATGCAGTTGTTGTGGATGTTCCGCTGTTGATTGCTATGGACATCGTGGAATGGATTCCGAGCGAAAACGAAAATCGAACTCCATACCCAAAAGCAATTGAAGAGCTGGATCCGCGATGGGGAGCATCCCGGGTCATAAACCTCATGCTTTCATGGCGGGATCAACTGCTGGAAGTGTTGGGAGCTATGGGGCTTCGTGATGTCCGGCGGCTGCGAGGAGAGACCGGTCGCGCGATGTTCGCTGACCAGGAATACAGGAATTTTCGCGAACGACTTAAGAATATACCCGATAATCCCCACATGGTCATCGCTGAGAATTCCGAGAAAGGTTCCGAGGAGCCACTGCCACACGTCAAAGCCAAGCTGATTCCGGATCGGTTCGCCATAAAGCACGGGGAATGGCGCGCTGTTGTTGATCGCACTCGCTGCACCGATTGTGCTTTATGCGTGGTGAGCTGTCAGTATGATGTCCACCGCCGAATCGAAGGTAAATTATGTCTGGATGAACCGGTTCACAGCCGATGCATCGGTGTATCATGTAAAGAAAATGACTGGTGTTGTGTCAATGTCTGTCCCTGGGATGCCCTGGAAATCGTTAAAGACCCGTTTGACACGGTCCTGGGTGATCCGCGCTGGACGCCGTCGCTGCTGCGCGAAACCTATCGAATGTCGAGAACCGGTTCACCAACACGTTTGAAACCCGAGCAGCAGATCGGCTCCTCTGGAGGCGGGTTTGACAGGATGCTTCTTTCTACCTCTATTCCCGGAGTCGCACCAGTCAAAGGACCGGTAGATCTGTCTATTCCGCTGAATCGACGCCGCACTGGCCCGAAGTTGAGTATCTCCCTCCCGATTTATGGAGGCGGAATGTCCTATGGCTCTATATCTCTGAACGTCATGTTGGGCCGGGCCATGGCAGCCAAGAAGATCGGATCATTCACCTGTACGGGTGAAGGCGGCTATCCAAACGAACTCGTTCCGTTTGCAGATCATATCATTACTCAGGTCGCAACTGGGCTGTTTGGAGTGCGGGAGGAGACAATACAGCGTGCCCGGATGATCGAGTTCAAGTATGCTCAGGGAGCAAAACCAGGGCTGGGCGGTCATCTGTTGGGAGAAAAAAATACACCGGAAGTGGCCTTGATGCGTGAAGCCGTTCCCGGCACGAACCTGTTCTCACCGTTCCCGTTTCACAGTGTGTACTCAGTGGAAGACCACAAGAAACATGTGGACTGGATCCGTTCTGTACACCCTGACGTTCTTGTTTCGGTTAAAGTCTCTACTCCTTCGGATGTAGATATGGTCGCAGTGGGAAGCTACTATGCGGGGGCGAATGTCATCCACCTGGATGGTTCTTACGGTGGGACGGGAGCTGCCCCTGACATCGCCAAGAAAAACATCGCCATGCCGATCGAATATGCCACAGCCCAGGCCCACGAGTTTTTGGTTAAAGAAGGTATTCGGGATGAGGTTGTGCTGGTTGCGAGCGGCGGTATCCGGACCGGAGAAGATATACTCAAGGCGATCGCTCTGGGTGCGGACGGGGTCGTCATCGGAACAGCGGAATTGGTGGCCATTGACTGTGTCCGCTGCGGCAACTGCGAACGAGACCGGGGCTGCCCGATCGGGATTGCCACGACCGACCCAGAGCTGGAGCCGCAGATGACTCCCGAATGGGTATGCGACCGGATCTGCAACCTGTATAAAAGCTGGGCCATTTACATAGAACAACGCCTGCGCGGCTTAGGAATGAACAACATACGACAGCTGCGGGGACGTTGGGACCTCCTGAATTTTATGAACGATGAAGTGAGCCAGAAATGATCTCTAGAGATAATGCATCAAAAATCGCAGAGACGATTACCCGATCTCGTCTGAGTATGGTCAGAGGAAGAACCATCGAGAAAAAACGGTCTCTGGAAGGGGGATGCGGAGTCATCGGTATCATTGGCAGTGAAAAGCTGAAGGGAAACTGCATCATCCGCCCCTGTGAACAGATGCGGAACCGGGGAAACGGGAAAGGCGGCGGGGTGGCTGCTGTCGGATTATTCGATGAGTATAAAGACCATTATGCCCTGCACATTGCCTACCTTGATGAAAAAGCGAAAGGCCCGGTCGAGAAGGAATTCGTGGAATCCGTTTTTGATGTTTCCCTGGCCGAAAAACAGGAGAGTCTCGACGACTATCGTGAAACCGGACTGGAGGTCAAACCGCCTCTTGTCTGGCGGTATTTTGTCCGGGTTAAACCGGAGAAACTGGAACCTTTCTCCGAGAAAAATAAGATTACAGAGACACAAGCCGCAGAGGATGAATTTGTTTTTCAGAACAGTTTTCACCTTAACGCAAAATTTTACGAAAACCGGAAAGATCCAGCCGCGTTTGTTCTCTCCCACGGCCGGGATCTGATGATCCTGAAAGCTGTCGGGTACGCTGAGGAGATCGCCCGTTATTACTGCCTGGAAGAGACCCAGGCCCATCTATGGATCGGGCACCAGCGGTATCCGACCAGAGGACGTGTTTGGCATCCCGGTGGGGCCCATCCTTTTGTCGGCTTGCACGAAGCGCTTGTTCATAACGGAGATTTCGCCAATTACCATGCTGTGTGTGAATACCTGCGTCAGTGGGGGATTGTCCCGCAGTTTATCACTGATACAGAGGTTTCAGTGCTGCTTTTTGATTTATACTCTCGGGTGCTCGGCTATCCCCTGGAGTTTGTGATCGAAGCTCTGGCACCTACTCCAGACGGCGATTTTGAACGGTTGACGAAGCGTCGACAACGAATATACCGGGCGATCCAGTCAGCCCATCTCCACGGCTCGCCTGACGGCCCCTGGTTTTTCATCGTCGCTCGGGCCGAGCCCGGAACAGGAGCGCCACAGCTTATCGGGATCACAGATGTCTCGATGCTCAGACCGCAGGTATTCTGCCTACAGGAAGGCAAAAAAAGCTACGGGGCTATCGCCAGTGAAAAGCAAGCACTCGACGCATTTTTTGAAGAGATTGCCCTTGATGATACCACTATACCGTCGATGGCAGACCGGTACTGGGCTGCCCGAGG
>JABAOF010010746.1_pt1 | contig 10805 bp, 20 predicted proteins | sample 7062171 | NCBI WGS metagenome assembly JABAOF01 (sample SAMN14538628, study PRJNA623070) | marine sediment metagenome | biome: marine biome [ENVO:00000428]; feature: marine pelagic biome [ENVO:01000023]; material: deep marine sediment [ENVO:00002113] | place: India: Gulf of Khambhat ... | reverse complement strand
AAAGGGAGGTGGGCCGTGACGAGGGAATTGCGTTGGGCGCGGCGAGCGGTGGGGATGCCTCGGTTCGAGCGCGAGTGCCGGACGGTCGTGAGCGAGGGCCGTCGGCGGCGAGCGTACTGTGTGCCGGGAACCCCCGAGCATGGGGAATACTGCATGCGGCTGGCGCGCATGCGGCAATTGCTGCGGGACTAACCCCGCCGGAGAACGAGGGAGGGTGGGCCGTGGTGAGACGCGAAGTGGACGACGAGGTGAGTCTGTGGTTGGAGCTCGTGAAGGGTGCGAGCGAGGAGAGTGCCAAGCGCGTGGTGGCGTGCGTGTGGGCGTGGACGGCGCTTTACAGAGCGCGCACCACGCGGGAGTTCGTCAAGGCGGCGCTCGATTACGCGCGCGCGATTGGACAGCTGGAGGGCAAGTCCGCGCGGGCCTAGTCCACCCCGGTATCCCCCGTCCCGCGACGGGGGAGTCCGGGCGGGAGCGGGTCTCGCTCATGGAGGGAGAGTGGACTGTGATGGAGAACGACTGGCGGGTCGCGATGGAGAGTCTGCGGGGTGTCGGGGGATGTCTCCTCATGGTGACTGATGAGGAACGGGAGGGTGCGGGCGAGGCGTTGAGTCGCCTCCACCGCCTGCTGGAGCATTACGCAATCGAGGCGGAAGAGCGGGAGGACGAGAAGGCGGCGAGCGATCATCGCGTCGAGATGGACCGGCGGCGCGAGCGGCTGGAGATGGCCGAGCGGGAAAAAAAGGTGCGGCGCAAGTCCTAGTCTACCCCGGTATCCCCCGTCGATTGACGGGGGAGTCCGGGAGGGACTAGATATGCGCGGCGTGTGTCGCGTAGGAAGGGGCGGCTCATGGCGGGTCCTAGGATGGAATCGATATGTGTCACTGGTGCATGGGACCGTGAGAAGGTGTCTGTAGAATACCTCCCGGGACGATGTGGGGGCGGCGCCCCGACGAAGTCCGGGCGCTGGCGGCTCCGAGTCCGTGACGGGGAGGGGTGTGAGCTCTGGCTGTCCCCGGAGGCGTGTGAGCTACTGCGCGAGGTGTTGCGGGAGCGGGACTAATGGCGTTACGACAGCTGACCGCCGGGGTATACGTGATTGCGTGCGACGGAGAGGGTTGTCACCGTCTCACGCCCCCCACGTGCGGCGCCGCGCGGGCGCGGTTACAGGCTCGTATACGCGGGTGGATTATGCGTGCGGCGGATGACAAGGATTACTGCCCCGTTTGTCAGTGGAGTCGGGTCACCACGCCACGAGAGGAGCGGCGCCCGTGAGGGAGCATCCCTGTGATCCCTGCTTGTGGAGTACGTGGCAGGTGCATCGCGAGCGTGGCGCGCGTGCGGCATGTTGTCTCGGCCCGACGGAACAGGTATACGAACCGTGCGAGTATCGCGCGCCGGACGTGGCGGCGCTAAAGCGGCTGTCGGCGGAGGGTGTCGTTCAGGTGCCTATCGACTGGCGTGAGCGTATGCGCTCGCGCATGACTCCAGGGAATCGGCCGCGCGATAGAGAGGAGTGAGCGCGATGCTGCGGCGACGTTTGGGGGCGAACCAGTTGAAGCACATGCCGGCTGCCGACGTGCGAGCCGATGATTACGTAATGGTAGCTGTCGGCGCGCGGGAACTGCGGCGGGCAATGGCGGGGGCGCCCGGGGCGAAAGTTTCGACGGTGGTGACGCGCGCGCTTCGACAGGCGCATAGCGTCAAGACAAAGGGGAAAAAGCAGCATGAGTAAGGAGAAACTGGTGGGCTGGGCCGCGATGGACGAGAGTGGGTTTTTCCGAACCGAGGAGCTGATTCTCGGCGACGACGGGGAAACCGCGCTGTTCGTCCCGATGGGTGAACCGCGGATGGAAATCGACCGGAAGTTCTCGAAGGAAGGTCGGCGTCTCGCGATTATCCCCGTCGTGCGCTGCGGGGATGAGGGTCTCGATTCGTCCGTCTGCTGGTACTGCCAGGAGTACCGGATGAGCGCTCGGGCGGCGCGGCGGTACCGTGCGGTCGCCGGCGGGCGGGAGGGCCGGGTCATGGTGCGGGTCACCCGGCACGGGCAGCACGGCGACGTGAAAACGACCTACCTGTTCACGGTCGAACAGTCGTTGTCGGACGCCGACGCCGAGGTTTGCGCCAGGCTGTACGGCGAGTCTCAGTAGTTGCAACGGCGCCCGACGTGCAGTAGAATGCGCGCCGGGCGACCGTGCCGTGGTCGGGGGATTTGCACGGCAACGGCACGGTCGCCTGGACGCACGGCGTCTGAAAGCGCTCACTTGTGGGAAAGCGCCGCACGAAACGCACGCGTGTTCGTCGCGCGACGGCGGCGGAACGCCGGCGGGCACAGCGGACCGTTTCCGGGGCATTCAAGAAAATCGGTGTCGAGACGCGCGGGCGGAAGCGCGAGACCGCCAAACGTATTCGTGTTGAAATGGCTAAGGTGATTCGTCGGGAGTTTTTGTCCAAGGCTGGGGAACCGCTGACCGCACGTGAAGCGGAATCGTTGTCTCGCCGATTTTCGCTCGCCGGCGTCGCCCGGCGACAAGCGGCGCGGACGCGTACCTACTATGTAGACGCGCGCGGGCGTTTCCGGGACAACCGGCCCGCGACCCGCGGGCGGTTCATATCGAGTACGAGCGCTCGACGGCGCGACTCTCTCGCGGCGTATTGGGCGACCGTGAAACTCATTGCGAGGGCCCAGGGGGTAACCGTCGCGGAGGCGCGGCGGGCCTATACCATTACGGGGGGTGAACCGTGGCGGGAACTGTCACCGCGACGAACGCCGTGAGCTACGTCGGGTTGGACACTGAAACGGTTGACGGCCGCGCCGTTCTGGTATGCACGCCGGAGCGCGTCTGCCTGCAACCGCGCGGTTGGGCCGACCTATGGCGTTTCCTGAAACAGGATAGTGACTATATCACATGGAACGTGTCATATGACGCGCGGGCGATTCTCGCGTACCTGCCGGGAACGGCGCTCACGGCCCTTCGGCGAGGTGAAACCGCGGAGTACCGGGGCTGGCGCGTCGAGTATGTCCCGCGCAAGCGGTTGGCTATTCGCAAGGGCGATGAGGCTGTTCGCTTCTGGGACGCGTATCCTTACTACGAATCGTCGCTCGACAATGCGGCTAGCTGTTGGTTGGGAGCGCGTAAACTGAGAATACCGTACCGGTGGTTGTCGGACATGTCGAAACCGCTGTCCCGCCCGCGTGACCGCGAGCGCGTAATTCGGTACTGTTGTCGCGACGCCCGGTTGACACAAGAGCTTTGGGAGATGGTGGCCGCGCAGTATCAGGAATTGGGAATCGACCCTTACCGGGCCGCATCGCCGGCGTCGCTCGCGACCCGCGCGTTTCCCGAGAGTTACGACCATGGGCGCGTTCCCGGCTACGTCCAGGGAGTATTCCGACGCGCGTACTACGGTGGGCGAACCGAAATCTACTCGCGCGGGAACTGCGGGCGGGTGTGGTGCTATGACATACACAGCGCCTATCCCTCTGTGCTATCGGACCTGATCGACCCGGCGTGTACCGAACCGGTCCGTGTCGAGAGCGGGCAGGTACGTCCGCGGCCCGGCGCGGTGTACGGCGCATACCGCGTGACTGTAACCGTCCCGCTCGACGCGCGCATTTCTCCAATTCCGTTCCGCCCGGCACGCGGGCCGCTCGTGTACCCTGCCGGTGTCGTGACAACGTGGGTGACGCTACCGGAAATGCGGATGCTGGCCCGGCGCGGATTCCGAACGCGATTGCGCGACGGGTTAGAACTGGTATTGACGGGCACGCCGCGCTGCCTGTTCCCCGACGTGACGCGATACTACCGGATGCGGCGGGAGGTACCGGCTGTATCCCATGCGGTGAAAAAGCTCCTGAACTCTGTTTACGGGAAGTTGGCCGAAACGCGAACGATACCGGTCGCCGTCACGAAACGCCGTATCCCCCGCGCGGCGCGGATGCACAAGGGTCGGCTCTGCGTTCGCACGCAAATCCCCACTCGGCACACTCATTTTGCCGTGGCCGGCGCGATAACCGGCGCGATTCGCGCGCGGCTGTATGACGCGATGATGCTCGACCCGGAGGCGATCGTGGCCGTGCATACGGACGGTATCGTCGCGCGACGTAAGCTCGACCTGTCGCTGGGTAACGGATTGGGCGATTGGGGTCTGGATCACACTCCCGATACTGCAATCGTGATCGGCTGCGGGGTGTACGTGTATCGGGAGAACGGCGTCTGGACGGAGCGAACCCGCGGCCTTCACCTGGACAAACCGTTACGGTCGCTGCGTAACCACAGGGGGGCCGTCGGGCATTTCCGACTGCGTCACGCGAATACGTTGGCGGACGCCGAACGGACCGGTTGGGCGACGCTGAACCGTATGGAAACTATCGGGAAAGGCGTTGACGCGAACATGGATAGGAAACGCGTCTGGCCGAAACCGTGGGCGTCGTTCCGTGACGTGTTCACAACGCGCCAGGATTCAGAGGCGCTGATTGTCGTAACCCGCGACATGCTGCCGAACAAAAATAAAAAACGCCGGGCCCTTGCGCGCCCGAAACGAAAATGATACTCTCCATGTGCTTTCGGACGCGCGGGCCGGGCGCCACACCCCTTCCCGGTCGTTCCCTGGGCCGTCACTGTCACCTCCAGTGGCGCCCGGCCGCGCCTAGCTGGAAGGGGCTGATAGTGTGCGCAAAGAAACGAAAGGGCGAGGCGGGGCTCGAGCCCGAGCCCGAACCGGAACCCGAACCGGAAGCGGAGTCGGAACCGGAGCCGGAGTCGGAACCGGAACCCCACCCGCTCGAGGAGCGGTTGTCCCTGGCAGAGGCCGAAATCGCGCAACTAAAACTGGAGCGCGAGCGGCTGAAAGCGAACGCCAAGACGAATCCGTTGCTGGCGCGCTTCGCGGCGATACTGGACAAGGAAATACTGTAGACGAGACGCCACCTATCCCCGACCCCATCGCGGCCGGGGAAATCCCTGACAAGCAAGGTCGGAAGGGGCGGGCGAAGGGCGGGCGCCCGTCCCGCGCGGAAAAGCGCGAGCGCGAGCGTCAAGAAGAAGAGGCCGAGCGCAAAGCGCGCGAGGCGCGGGCCCGCGAGTCCGCAGAGGATATCGGCGGGCTGTTCGTGCTACTGTTTCACATGGTGGCGACGCGCGCGGGGCCGCATTGGGAACTGGCGAAAGAGGAAGCGGATCGTCTCGGCTACCGGGCCGCGCGGGTCGAGCAGAAGTGGGGCGGGTTACTCGATAAGTATGGTGAAGAACTCGCGCTAGTCGGCTGCGCCGCGGCAGTGCTCTATCCGCGTCTCGTCGTCGAGGGAGAGAAGCGACAGGGAAAACCCGTCAACGTCCAGGTCGTCGAGGCCCCGGTCGAGGGTACCTGATGTGCTGACCGGCGTTCATGCAATCCTCGGACACCGCGGCTCCGGCAAATCACGACTCGCCCGCGCCATAGTTGCGCCCGCCCGCCGCCTGATCGTCGTCGATACTCTTGGGGAACACGGCTGCCTGGGTACAACCGTCGCTCCCGACGCTCTCGCCCGCGCGCTCGCGGCCGGACCCGATGCGTACCGTTACTGCGTGCGTCCCGACAACCTGGATACCGTAGACTGGTTAGAGCGCGTCGCGGCATCGCGGCCCGGATGCTGCCTGTTTGTGGACGAAATCGACTACTGGTATCAAGACGCGCGTGCAGTCGCGGGAGAGGGTTTGTTATCCCTGGCCCGGTACGGCCGGCACTACGATCAGGCGCTCGTTGCGGTTGCCCGCCGGCCGGCGGACCTGTCCCGGAGCGTCACGAGTCAGGCGACCCTCTGGTGCTTTCCTATGCGCGAACCGCGGGATCGTGCGTACGTCGCGCAATTCACAACGTTTGACCCCGCGACTCTCAGGATACTGCGCGAGTCGCCCGAGGGATACGTGCTCGAAACCGAACTGGCGCGGGCCGGGCTCCGGGGCGTCGAGCGCGGGCGGTTTGACCTGTCTACCGGTCAGTTTATATTCCCTTCAAAAGCCGTTTCGCCTTGACTCGCGGCATTTCCGGTCGTAACGTTTCGTTAGAAAGGCGGTGGAACCGTGTCCATACGAAGCATGCTGATGATCGCCNNGCCGCCGTCTCGCTCGCGGCCGTGGCCGTGGCGTCCAGGGTTCCCATGCTCCGGACGCTTGTCATTCCGCCGCTGGCGTGACAGCCGACGGGCGCCGCGCGGCGCCCATTGCAATCACCCGCGCCGCGGCGCGGAACGAGAGGAGCCGGGGTCATGGCGGTCAGGAGAAACCGAATTGCCACGTTCGCGTACGGTGACGGGAAATCGGAGACGTTCAATCTTATCACGACACGCAAGCTCAGACGCATTATTTTCTCATTCGTCGGAACGCTCGCGGTCAGCGGGGGAACAACGGACGGGACGCTCGTCCAGGACGGGCTCCTGCGAACCGTGCTCAACGTGCTCCGGCTCTCCGTCAACGGGCGCCGACCCATCGACGTGGACGGCGTGCTTCCCTACTGGTTCCGCGCGATACTGACCGGTTCGCCCGGCGTGCTCCAGGACCCGGCGGTCACTGTCGGGAACAACGCGTGCCGGTTCGCGGCCGTGCTCGACTTGGATTCGCTGCGAACGGCCGCCGCATTTGCTGGGCGCATCAATATGGACATAATGCAGCAGGCGTTCCTAGAAATCGTGACGGGGAACGCGGACGGCGGTATCGTGACCGGCGGCGACCGCGTGGAGGCGCTGACGGGCGACCTGGAGATACTGGCCGAGTATGACGATACCGAGTGGCGCGGGGGGCATCGTGTGCTATCAAAGCAGCGGTACCTGAACGCCGGGGCGACGGCGGACGGGCGTGTCGTCATACCATCGGGACAACTCATATCCGGCATCCTTCTGTACGCCGTTGACAACGGCGCCCGCGACGACGCTATCGTCGAGCGCGTCAAAGTCCAGGTGGGCGAGGACGATGTTCGGCGCGATACGACGTGGGCCGCGGCGCAAGACCAGAACGTTGATGACTACGGGCTCGAGCTCGACGCGGGCGCGCCGCCCTATGACGGTGTGGCGTTTCTCAATTTCGACGTGGACGGCGACCTGGCCCCCGCGAAAATCCTTGACACGCGGGGTCTCGTGTCCAACGCCGCGCGAGTCGTGCTCCAGGTAGGCGCCCCGACCGGCACGTCGTATGTGGACGTGCTATTCGTCGGGACGGACCCGAAGGCGAAGCCGTAGGACCCGACTGGACCGGGAGGTACTGACATGGCCGGGGTCGCCCCCGAAATCGGCGCCACGCAGAGCGTGGGACAGGCTGCGTTGACCGGAGCGCTGGCCGGGATACTCGGCGCGCTCCAGGGACGGGCCCCTGCCGCGGCGCCGACAGTCGCGCCGGCTGCGGCGCCGTCGATAGCCCGGCCGGCGCTGATCGCCGGCATACCCGTCACGACGGCGCTACTGATAGTCGCCGGCGTGCTCGTCGTAATGAAACTGGCGCGATAGCGCCGGACGGACGGATGGACGGATGGAGGGAGCGGGACACATGGCTCTTATCACATGCACGCGTTGCGGGACGGTCGGGGACGCGTCGGCTGCCCCGGTACAGGTCACCACCATCGAGGGGGCGGCGTATCGCGGGATGCCGTTGCCGAACGCTCGTCAGGAAGACCGACTCTGCCGGCACTGCGGCGGACTCCTGGAGCGCCGGCTCGACGGAACGGTCGTCGCGGCCGACACGCCGGACCCGCGCGTGAGCCCGCCCGCCGGATAGCACGCGTTCGCGGAGGGACACCGGCCGTGGCTAATGTCGGATACTATCCCGGTACAGACGTTGCCGCGGCCGCGGAACTGACCGGGCATACCGTCGCGGAACTTTCGTCCGACTGGTACACCGACGAGCTTCTCGCGACGCTCATGCAGCAATACTACGAAGGTAGCCTGGCTCCTATCGTCAATCCGGGACAGGGGACGAGACCACCGGACGAGGTGTGGCGTGAAACGTTCGTGTCGGGCGTTGGACAGGATATCGCGAGCGCCGGGAGCCAGATTGCAGAGGCGACCCGCGCGCTCGGAACGGGACTGGTGAGCGGAGTCAAAACGGTTACCGGTCTCGCGGGGGCCCTGCCGCTCATACTAATCGTTGCCGGCGCGGCCGGAGTCTGGTACCTGATCCGGCGGAAGGCGTGACATGGGCGAACAAAAACGACTCCGGCCGTTGCGCGGGGAAGGTGACGTGCAACGGATGCTTTCGCGTCTCGTGGGCTACCCGCCCGGCCGGGCGCGTGACCTCGATCCCCTGACAACCGTCGCGCTCCTGTCGCGCGCCGACGCGTTCCCGGGCGAGTTTGCGGGCTGGGTTGACAGCGACGGAACGTCGAGCGCCCGTTGGCTGTGGTGGGCGGACGCCGCTGCCACAATCCTATTCAATATTCAGGGCGGCGGCGTCCGGCGACACGAACGATTCTGGACGCCGCCGCTCGGAATACTCCCGTCACCGGATGCCCCGCAACAGTTTGCGAAAGACCCGCTGTCGGGATGGTATTTCTATCCGCGCCTGATAGTGCTGCGTTTCTACAACGCATCCTGGGTAGGCAAAGTTGCGCGCGTGACGGACCTACTGACATACGCGGCCTACATATCGGAACTCGGGAATCCCGGTCTCGTGCAGAACTACGGCGCGCGGGAACTCGCACACACCGTCAAGAGTACGAACGATCTCATTCAGGCGTTTTCGACGGACGGGCCCTTCGAGAACGGCGATCTTGGCATAGGGCCGCTCTGGCCGGCCCCGCTGATTCCCGGTCACGCGATTCTCCTGACTGGTATCAACGGCCTTGTCGCGACGGACAAGATTCGCCTTACCATGGCGGGATTCTGGTATTTCACCCCGCGTTTGGTGGAGGCGACAGACGAACGGGACGGCTAGCTGTGGACCCGATAACGCTCATTGCGCTCGCGGGACTAGGGATTGCCTACGCGGCATACTCCCAGGACCGCGCCGCTCGCGCCGAGGCCGCGGCCCGGGAGGCGGTTGTCGCGCCGCCCGCGGCCGAACCCGACCTGACATCGTCGCTTGCGGCTGCCGGGCCGCTAGTCGCTCTGGGTATTACCAGTGTCGTATCGGCGCTCGGGGAGCGCGCATCGCGAGAGGCCGAACGATGGGATAACAAGGAACGCCTGAAACAGATAGGGCTGGCGCTCGCGAACTACGAATACGCCGATCTGAACGGCGTGCCGGACGCCGAAGTGCTCGCGCCGCTAGAACTCGCGGTTGGCGTTCCGCCCTGTGTCAGCCTGCAATTCACTCCTAGTTGGGAGCGGGGCGCAACGTTCGTAGCGCTCGCGTTGGCGACACGTCGTAACGAGCTTCACGCGCCGGAGACGCTTGAAGGCGCGCTCCCGCCGGACCCGCGGGGTACGACGGCTAACGCGCTTGCCACGGCAGGATACTACCGGGCGAAGGGGAAGAATGTGCAAGCGGCGGACCTGACCCTTCTCGTTCAGGCGGAAGACACTCTCACCGCCGTGTCCCGAAAGCTAGGTGTGGCGTGAACTGGATAGCGCAAGCCCGCGAACTCGTCGCGCTGGCGCTCGTGATAATCTATATCGTCGAGCGGGTTACTGCACTCAATCGCGCGTGGCGCTCGCGGACGGGGGCGCTCATGGAAACCATCGAACAAGAGGAACGCATACACTCGACCGCGCAGGCTTCGACCCCAACGCCGCCAGTGCTCCCGACGGCGAAAGAGCTGTTGCCGAAACGACTCCGGGGCGATGCGCAACTGGACGCGCTCCTCGACGATATGGTGCAGCCGAAGGCGCGCCGGCGGGTGAACCGCTTGCGGCGCGTCGCCGGATTCGCAATGCGGCTGCTTCCTCTCGTGTCACGTTTCGCCGACCGGCGGGGGGCCGACTTATGAGCGAGCGCCGAACGGGCGTTTTCAGGCATGACGACGAGGGTCGGATCATCGTCCCTGTTGACATGGTGAATCTGGCCGGCGAGGTCATCGGCGGCAAACTCGGCGACTTTGCCGTGGTGGATTATACCGGGGACGGGACGAACAGCCGGGAAATCGAAATCGGTTTCGTGCCGGATTTCGTACTTGTCGTGACGCGCGACAATTACACGGCCGCAACCGATCATCTAGGACTGGCATGGGCGATACGCGATGCGTTCGGAGTCCTGTACGAACTTGGGGCCAGTGTCGTGGCGCGCCATGTGGCGAACGCCTCGGGGAACGCGCAATGGTTAGGGATTGTCGGGAGCCCTAGCACGAAAATCCGCTTAGGCTCTAATGGGGCATCAACCTACGGCACGAACCTGACCGGCGTGGATTATCGCGTGCTCGCGTTCAAGCTGGGGAACAGCTAATGCCGCGACTCTCGTCACGACTCGTGGATAAGGCCGGCACACTCCAGAGCGTGCTTTTCCATCGCAGCATATGGAGTGTGCGCGAAGCCAAAGCTCTACTGCGCCGGCATGGCCGGCGCGTTGCAGGGCATGACAAAGCAAGCAAGGGCGGTTACCACCGGTTCCGCATACGCCCTGTTAGTAAGTTTCGCCGTGGCTCGCTGCGTACGGTCACGACTCAGTATGCTGGGGTCAAGGCTGTCGTCGGCGAGCCCCGCGTGTCTAACCCCAAGAGGAATCGCGCCCGCGGGTTGGCCGAGCTCGTGAACGACTTTCTCGCGCGGCGCTTCCTCTGCACGAGTATACCCTTCCGAAGCATCAGCACCCCCCACCCCACAGGAGGCTATCCTGCCAGGGCATGACGGGGCTATCCTGGTGGGGGTTATGTGGGCGGGGGATATTTTGGGGGTGGCGACG
>JABAOF010047126.1_pt5 | contig 10807 bp, 7 predicted proteins | sample 7062171 | NCBI WGS metagenome assembly JABAOF01 (sample SAMN14538628, study PRJNA623070) | marine sediment metagenome | biome: marine biome [ENVO:00000428]; feature: marine pelagic biome [ENVO:01000023]; material: deep marine sediment [ENVO:00002113] | place: India: Gulf of Khambhat ... | reverse complement strand
AATTGCTAGAGTCTCTTGACATTAATTCAGCCGAGTCTATAGAATAGACGGGTATAAAACACTTCCTTACAAAAAGATGAAACGAGAAAAGGATTTCTACCAGCTTGAAAAAAACATCATCCGCCTCAGAGATGAGATAGAGAGGATTCGATCGAGTGAAGAAAAAGACAAAAAGGAAAAAATCAGCACGCTTCAGAAGGAGATTGAAAAGGAATGGGCCGAAATAGGCCCCCGCCTGACTCCTTTACAGATTGTTCAGATTGCCCGCCATCCCCAAAGGCCATACACTCTCGATTATATCGAGCATTTGACCCAGGATTTTATTGAACTCCATGGAGATCGCCGAGCCGCCGATGACCCGGCTATTGTGGCTGGCTTTGGTTTTTATAGAGGGAGGACAGCTGCTCTCATCGGTCACCAGAAAGGACGAACAACAAAAGAAAGGATCAGTCGGAATTTTGGCCAGCCCAATCCTGAAGGCTATCGGAAAGCGCTCCGAGTGATGAAGCTAGCCGAAAAATTTGCCTTTCCGATCATCACCCTGATTGATACACCAGGAGCGTATCCAGGCATCCAGGCTGAAGAGCGAGGTCAAGCCGAAGCGATCGCCTATAATCTCAAAGAGATTTCTCAACTTAAAGTCCCGGTTGTCAATGTAGTTATTGGAGAAGGAGGAAGTGGAGGCGCTCTGGCCATAGGTGTGGGAGATGCGATTTTGATGCTTGAGCATTCTTTCTACTCTGTCATTTCTCCAGAAGGCTGTGCAGCGATTCTCTGGAAAGAGCAGAAGGCTGTTGCCCAAGCCGCCGAGAACTTAAAGATTCGAGCCCAGGATTTGATGGATTTGGGTATCATCGACAAGATTATCCCAGAACCACCTGGAGGGGCCCACTGCGACCCCCAAAAAACATTCAAAAGTGTTGATAAGGTCTTGAATCTAACTTTAGAGAAACTAGAACAAAAGACTGTAGAACAAAGATTGCAAGAGAGATATGATAAATTCAGAAAAATCGGAGTTTTTAAGGAAGAATGAACAAGAAAAAACAGATTTCGGCCATAAAAGGAACAAAGGATATTCTTCCTCCAGAAGCGAGGAAATGGCAGAAGGTGGAGGCCGAGGCGAAAAGAGTCTTTGAGCTCTATGGATACAGGGAAATCAGGGCTCCGATCTTTGAAGCTACAGAGCTCTTTGAGAGAGGCACCGGAGAGACTTCAGATATAGTCATCAAAGAGATGTACACTTTCAAAGACAAAGCCGGCCGTTCGCTTACCCTAAGGCCTGAGTACACACCTTCCATTGTCCGTTCGATTATCGAGCATCGCCTCTATCTGCAGCCTCAACCGCTGAGGTTTTTTTTCATCGGTCCGATGTTTCGCTATGACAAACCCCAGAAAGGCCGCTACCGGCAATTTCATCAAATGGATATCGAAGTCTTCGGAGAAGAAGATCCAGCCGTTGATGCTGAAATCGTGGAGATGGCCGACTATCTTTTGAAGAAACTAGGTGTTCTTGGGACAGAAACTTTAATCAATTCCGTGGGTTGCAAGAAATGCCGGCCATCCTACCTGAAAGAGTTAAGAAAGAAGGCCGAAAAGGCAAGAGAGCGTCTTTGTTCAGATTGTCAAAGGAAGATAGATACAAATCCTTTAAGGATTTTTGATTGTAAAGTGGAAACATGCCAGGATACATCGGCCCGCTTTCCCCAGATCACGGACTATCTTTGTCCCAATTGTGAAGAGCATTTCCGTCAATTCCAATCCTATTTGAAGGATTACAAAATAACATACAAAATTGAGCCTCGCTTGGTCCGGGGAATCGATTATTACACAAAAACGACTTTTGAGATCGTCTCCTCAAAATTAGGAGCTCAAGACGCAATTCTCGGGGGTGGAAGGTATGATGATATGATGAAAGAGTTTGGTGGACCTGATCTCTGCGGAATCGGCTTTGCTGTCGGAATGGAAAGATTGATTTCCCTCATTCCCTTTTCTGGAGAAACCGAGGACTTCCTCTTTATCGTCCATTTGGGAGCAGATGCGAGAAGAGTTGGAATGAGGTTGGCCAGGGATTTACGAAGGAGTGGCGTAGAGTGTCTGATGGAGTATAAAGAGAAAAGCCTCAAGACCCAGATGAGCCGGGCAAATAGATTGGCTGCGACTTGGGTTTTGATTATCGGTGAGGAGGAATTAGAGAAGGGTAAATATCAGCTGAAAAACATGGCCACAGGCGCGCAACAAGAAGTGCGCCCTGNNTTCTCCCTAAATCTGTCTGAAATGTAAAATCTTTGTTATTCCGAAACAAGGAAGGTAAGTAAGAATGAGAACCAAGAGATTGTCTGGATGGAAAAGGACTTCCTACTGCGGCCAACTTCGGTCAGATCATATAGGAGATGAAGTCACTCTCTTTGGCTGGATTCACAGACACAGGGATTTGGGAAATCTGGTTTTTATTGATCTCAGAGATAGAGAAGGGCTTGTTCAGGTGGTAGTCCCTTCAGAGAAGGGTGAGCTTTTAGAGATGGCCAAGAAGATACGGATGGAGAATGTGATTGCCGTGAGAGGCATGGTCAAGAGGCGAGACGAGAAATCTCGAAATCCAAATCTTTTCACCGGTGAAGTAGAGGTTGAAGCCCAGGATTTAAAAATTCTGAACACAGCCGAGGTCCCGCCTTTTGTCATCGCTGATCCACCTCAGGCCACAGAAGAGCTCCGCTTCAAATACAGATATCTAGACATGAGAAGGCCCTCCCTTCAGAGAAGCATCAAACTCAGGCATCAGGCTGCTCTCTGCATCCGCAACTTTATGAGTGAGAATGGCTTCCTAGAGATCGAAACACCTTTTCTCACCAAATCCACTCCTGAAGGAGCCAGGGATTACCTTGTTCCGAGTCGTATCTATAAAGGGCGGTTTTATGCCCTGCCTCAATCCCCACAGATTTTTAAACAAATCCTGATGATTGCCGGGTTTGATCGCTATTTTCAGATTGTCCGCTGTTTTCGTGATGAAGATTTAAGAGCGGACCGCCAGCCCGAATTCACTCAAATCGATATGGAAATGAGCTTTGCTGATAAAGATGAGCTATTTTCCCTGGTTGAAGGGATGATGGCAGCTGTTTTTAGAATCATAGGAGTAAAGATCAAAACGCCTTTTATAAGGCTGACCTATGAAGAGAGTATGGAAAGGTACGGCACTGACAAACCAGACTTGCGCTTCGGAATGGAAATCAAAGAGTTGACAGAAATAGGCTCGGGAGTCGATTCGGAAATCATACGGGAGGCACTCTCCTCTGGCGGAGTTTTGAGGGGATTGCTGGTAAAAGGCGGAGGGAGCCTTCCACGCAGTCGACTGGATGATTTAAATAGAAAGGCCCAGGAGCTCGGCGGCAAGGGAGTTATCTGGATCAAAAAGTCAGAGGGATTCAAATCTTCCTTGAAGATGGAAAAAAAGGATTTCAATCTCCTGTGGAAAGAGCTTAAAGCAGGTGATGAAGATCTGGTCCTTCTTGTGGCTGGCCAGAAAGATATGGCTTCAAAAGTGTTAGGAGAAGTAAGGAGGGAATTTTCTCCCCAGGAATCAGAGAGTGAGAAGTCCTACGAGTTTGCCTGGATTACGGATTTTCCTCTGTTTGAGTGGAGCCAGGAGGAAGGCCGCCTTGTATCCATGCATCATCCTTTCACCTCTCCTCATCAGGAGGATTTAAACCTTCTTGAAAAAGAACCGCTCCGTGTTAAAGCCGATTCTTATGATTTAGTTCTTAACGGCATCGAGATCGGCGGCGGCTCAATCAGGATTCATGACCTTTCGCTTCAGAAAAAAATATTCAAGATTCTCGGCTTAGGCGAAGAGGAAGTGGAAGCAAAGTTTGGGTTTTTCCTAGAGGCACTCACCTATGGTGTTCCTCCGCATGGAGGGATTGCTTTGGGGTTTGACCGGATCGTGATGATCTTAGCAGGAGAGGAATCCATAAGAGATGTGATCCCCTTCCCCAAGACTACGAGCGCGCTCTGTCTGCTTACAAAGTCGCCTGCTGACGTGAAGGCTGAGCAGCTGGCTGAGCTGGGCCTTAAAAAAACTAAAGACTAGCTCCTTCACTTTCCCTCATACCTGACATCCACACCCACTTTTTCTCAAGATTTATATTTTGTCTCATTCCCAGAAACCTTTGAATTCGTTATCGAGGCCGAAGGATTGTAAGATCAGCCTGTCTAGCACATCTTCTTGTGCATTTTCTTTTCTAGATACTTTAGCATCATAGAGGATAGAAAATCATCTAGATGCCATGATTCCAGATGCTTCATCAGGCTCGGGATCTTGTCATAATAAGTTTTTTTCCCCAACATGATTTCCATCAACATCCACATGATCAGTCCTGGGCTTTTTGGCTGGGGATCGATGGCCACATTGACACAAGCTGGTAAGCCTGAGGAAAGTGCCCTATGGAGGGCAGGATGGATATCTTCTGGTTTTTCCACGAATTCACCATGACCCCCTAAGGCTTTGACCACTAGATCGTACCGGACTAGGCCCAGCTGATTCCCGATCTGACGTTCTTTTCCGAAGAACTCAATCTGCATGTCCCTGGTCATTCCCCAACCCGCATCGTTATGCACAACAGCCACGATTGGAATGTTTTCCCTAACTGCTGTTTCAAATTCCATGGCGCAGAATCCAAAAGAGCCATCTCCTGTGTGCAGAATGACATCCTTGGAAGGATTCTGCAGCTTCATGGCCAAGGCATGAGGGATTCCAGCTCCTATAGCTTCTAGATCCCCGATAGGAGAGAATAAAACTGGGCCCTCAGGCCTGGGTTCTATCCCTAGTACGGCCCAGAGCGCAGAATTCGAGCCATCCAAGACCAGGATAGAATCTTTTTTTCTTATCTTTTCGATCTCGTTGATGAGGCGGAGGGGATGTATCGGGACCTTATCAGAGGATAAGAGGGGAGAGATCTCATTTTTAAAGCTTTCCCTCTCTTTTGCCAGATAATCTAACCATGATGTCAGAGATTTTTGCTTTTTCAGATTAGAATTGAAATATTTAAGGATTTCCTTTAAATCACCAGCAATCCCGACCACCTTTTCCCTATTTTTTCCTATCTCAGAAGGCTCAATATCAACCTGGATCATTTTTTGCTCTGGGCTAATAAAAGGGGGCTGGCCAAATCCCAACATGAAATTTATCCTAGTCCCGAGAAGGATGATCAAATCTGCCTTAGAAATAGCATGGAGAGAGTATCTTCCCCCTGCAGGAGTTCCAACTCCAGAAATATATTGGGGAGGAAATCTCATGGCCGTGGCCGCAGTGGTGATAAAGAGTGGCATTTTGCTTTTTCCGGCGAATGTTTTAAGTTCCTCTTCTGCTCCAGACCAGAAGACACCGCTTCCGGCGATGATCATCGGCTTTTTGGCTTCAGCGATGAGTTGGATGGCTGTGGAAAGAGATGTTTCGTCGCCACAAGATCGCATCCGCTCTGGTTTTTCAGGAAAACAGACATCTTNNCCGCTCTGGTTTTTCAGGAAAACAGACATCTTCTTTTCTCACTTTTTCTTCCAAGATATCGTATGGGATTTCTAAATAGACTGGGCCTGGTCGGCCGCGAAGGGCATAGCGGTAAGCTTCATTTATGTATTCTGGTATTCTTTTGACGTCATAACAGCCTTTACACCACTTGCTGAAAGGCTTCACGATTTCTATTTGATCCATATCTTGAGGGAAGCCCATATCTCTTTTGGCCATGGGATTTGTTCCAGAAATAACGAATAAGGGCGTGTTAGCATAGAAGGCCTTGGCTAAGCCAGTAAGAGCATCTGTCAATTCTGGTCCTCCGGCGAGCAGAGCTACTCCCATTTCCTGATTGGCAAAAGACATTCCTTCTGCCATGTAGACAGCCGATAATTCGTGTCTTGTAGAGATCAGTCGAAGCTTTTCATCCAGACAGCCGTCAAAAATAGATAATATTTGATGGCCTGGAAGAGAGAAAAGAGTCCGGACTCCATATTTTTTCAGTGTCTTGGCCACAATAGCTCCTCCCCTTATTTTCATCTTCCACCTCCTATATCATAGTCAAACTTCATCTTTGTTAGGGGAAAATTCCCTTTTATGATACGGGATCAGCTTAGGGCGCTGTTATTTCTCAATTCTTTGCTTGAATTTTACCAGAGTGGCTTCGTTTGGGTCTCATATCTTATATCATAGGAAAGGGTGGATATCAAAAGGTGTATCATTTAAAATAAAGGAAAAATGGATAAAAAACATTTGCTTCCTGATCATAGATGTCTTATAAATTATCTTTATACAGAAAAGATGGCTAATTTCCAATAATAGATTTAACATTAATGAAATCAAAATTTTAGAGGGTAAAATGAAGGTTGGAAGATTTCGCAAAATTTGGACTTCAGGATTACTGTTTGGGTATTTATCAATCTTTTGTATTGCGCCCAAAGCATATACACAGAGATTTCAAGTCTCTCTCTTTGGCGGCTGGAATCGAGTTTTCGAATACGGCTCAGATGATGATTATGTGTTAGGAGAAAATGATTTTCCCGTCACTCCAGCTCATACTCCCCTTAATTTTGGAGCGGCTTTATCTTTCTTTCTCACTGAAAAAATCGGAATAGAACTGGATGGCCGATATGCGTTATCGTCAAAAGTGACTCTTGTAGATCCTTCTGATCAGGATACATTAGAAATTTACACTTCTAAACATTATTCTATCACGCTAAATTTTGCCTATCGTTTTTTAGAAGGTCGTTTTAGACCTTATATTCTGATCGGAGGGGGGATTGATAAGCTATTGGCCAAGGAGGAAAGCTACACCTCTGAATATGGTTTTCAGATTGATTTCCTTCCTCCTGAGAAAACGATAGATCCGATAGCCAACATAGCAGCAGGAGTTCAATTTTTTATCCGTTCCCGCTTGGGAGCCAGGCTAGATTTACGTTACAGTATAATCTTCGATGATCCAGATAACCAGAATAGTCTCAGCATAGCTTTTGGCCTTTTCTTCGTATTCTAAAATCTTGGAGGGGATTCTGTCCTTAATTCTTGAATATTGACGAAAAATAGAGGAATTTAGTACCCAAGGGAAGAGTGATAGATTTCACCGGTTTCATGTCTTCAGATAGGCCTGCTTGCCGACTTGGTAAGATTCCTTTAGCAAGATCATCACTTCCCGATCGAGTTCCTTCAGAGATTGGACACGGAAGTGGTGAACATGGCTTCTTGGGGAAAGAGACTCAATCTTTCTAAAGCGCTGATTTTTCAACCTTTGCGATAAAACCACGTGGATGTCGATCCAGTTTTGCTTCACTACAACTGCGGCAAAAGTCATACGCACCTGAAATCCAATTCTGGTCTTAACTGGAACAATTTTGACAGGCCCACATCTCCGCACAAGTTGCTCAAAACGAGTATATAAAGAAACGATTTTAGAGCTTTTTCCCTTAAGGTGATCTTGGACGCAATACCTGCCGCAGGAGTGCCGCTGGTTTCTGTTGGCAAACAGCCTTCCGCATCTTGGGCATTTCCATAGATGTTTAGAGCTCATTGTATGATTTTGGATGGCAGACATCTCATCGCCAGTCAGGCCAGGATCTCTTTTGAAAAAAAGAGGCCAAGCGGAAAGCTCGGCCTCTCTGTTAGTCTAAAGAATAGGGATCAGAATCCTGGAGTAAAGCTGAACTGGAAGTACCAGCCTTTCTTGGGTCTGTCGAGTGGTCGAACGAAATGCACTCCTAGGATAAGATAGCCGAAGAAATTCGTCCGCAAGCCAACACCTACACTGGAGACAGGTTTACGCTCGCCTCCAAAGAATGTGGGTTTATCATCGTCTACCCAAGCAACTCCTGTGTCGAAGAAGGCAATAAAATCAGTCGGCAGGATTCCATAATATCCTCTTCCGATTCCAAGCACGTTGAACAAAGGAAAGCGAAGCTCGAAATTGGCCACCATCAATTTGCTTCCGATCAATCGATTGAAATCAAAAGGATCATCAGATTCAAATTCTTCAAAATTGTAAGAGCCGGAGTTATAGCCGCGGACAAGAGTTTCGTAGCCGATAAAAAGCGAATAGAGACGAGGGTCTTCGCCTCCTTTTCCGTAGCGGCCATAATGGAGAAGACGGAAGGCCAGAGTAAAGGGCCTCACCGGCATGAAATAACGGCGATAATCAGTAAGGAGGGTGTAATAATTAATGGTCCCTATCTGAGGAGACATCTCTAATCGGTAAGCTTGTCCAAGGATAGGACTTGTTGCTCCAAAGAAAGAGCTGTCATAGACGAGGGCAGCGCTGGCAAATCCAAAGTGAAGTCCTGGCGGGGCAGGCAGATCTTCTTTTTCATTGATAATCTCTCTTCCAGTTATAGCGGAAAAAGCCCGTGTACGGACTTCTTGATCAAAATCTATGAAGCTATAGCCTCCAGTAAGTTCGACGCGGTGGACTTGGCTGAAAGGATAGGCACCAAAGGCAGCGAGTTGATAATTGATCTGCCTGAAGATGAACTCTTGTTCGATGATGGCTGGCTCGCCAAAGACATTGCCAAAACTCTGTGTGTAGCCTGCGGAGACATAAGGAATTCGCTGGGCCACAGCGCCCCAGTTCAATCGATCCCTGCTGTTCTGGTATCCAACTAGGCCAGCCGCATCCTGAATCCGGCTTGTCAATTGAAACATGGTAGCCAGGCTGTGATAGCCAAGCATGTCGCTAAAGAAAAAGGCGATTCCTCCTCCAGCATAGGTGCCAAAGCGATCGACTCCGATGGCTAGTTGAGGTTGAGCGACATAATCGAGCATCAATTTTGGCTTGTAAGCTTTAACCTCGTATTCCTTTTCCTCAGGGAGACCGAATATAGGATTCTTTAGAAGCCCGAGGACTGCACCTCCAGGCTTTTTCCTGGGAGGCAGAACAGAAGGTCTGATCTCGGCAAACTCTGTTATCGACTCTTGTCCTTTAAGTGCCTCAGCAGAATCTATGGAATAAATACTGTATTGGTCTTCCTCATAGAGACAATAAGCCATCTCTCCAGTTTTTTGGGCTACAGAGAAAGCAGGACTTAAGGCGGTAATGCCGCTGACACCTGTATAGAGGTTTGTGATTTGAAAGATCTTGCTTGTATCAAGGTCAATCCTATAGATATTTGATATGTCATTGTAGTCAGATAAGAAATAGAGACTTTTAGAGTCAGGAGACCACTGGGGATTGATGTGTTTGCCACTCTTGAAGCCAGGAACTTTTTTTATCTGCCCCGTCTCAGGATTCAAGAGGGCAAGCTCGTAATCGCCTATGCTCAGGATGGTTAGGTCAGTTGAGAAGCGGTCGGTGGAGAAGGCAATGTGGTTTCCGTCAGGTGACCAGGCAGGTTGGATTTCAGCAAAAGGGTCTTCTGTCATTCTTTTCAATTGGTTGGTTTCAAGATCATAAATAAAGAGGTCCGTGAATCCCCCTACTAGAGCTGAGAAAGCGATGTAGCGTCCATCAGGCGACCAAGTCGGGCTTAAAATTTCTCCCATCTCTGGGAAGGCAAACTCTCTCTCTTTTTTCCCTTTGTCGACATCGAGCACAGCGAGGACAGGCTGCCCCTTTCTCACAGCTCCAAAAACAAAACGGTTCCCATCCAAATCCCAGCTTCCTGAGGATTTGATGAATTGTAAGCTTTCAAAATGAGGATCGACGGCTGTTTTGATCACTTTTTGAGTGATCTTTCCAGTCTTTCCATCTGCCAGGAACATATCAATCGATAGAAGGTCTCTGGATGAGAGGAAGACAATATTTTCTCCGGTGGGACTGAGTGAGGGCGAGATATTGAGTCTGTTCTTTTCAGTGCCTTTAAACAGGACTCGACTCGATTTGTCAGAGACCTCTGTCAGTTGAAGAAGGGGATCATAGGTTTCTTCTAGAGCCTTGTGCCAATCTTTTGACAGTTGTTCGACTTTAAGACCGGTTATCCTCTTTAATACGGTCTCGTAGTCTCCCATACGGCTGACTCCTTTCATAATTCTTTCTACAGCTTCATCACCCCATCTTCCTGTGATATAGGCCCAGAGAGACTGTCCATAACGATAGGGGAAGTACTCAGGACTAACCATTTTTTTAATGGTCGGCATCTTTTTTCTTCTCGTCGCATCGCGCATCCACATGGCTGTATGAACATCTACAGGGCCGATAGAGAGATATTCAGCTAGGCCCTCGATGAGCCACAGCGGAAGCCTGAGTGCCGATGGTGCAGCATTCGCATAGCCAGGACGATGCTGGGATGTTATATCAAACTGAAAAGCGTGTACCAGCTCATGCCCAATCACATGATCGGATTCTGCTAAAGAGGCTCCAAAGGGGAGTACGATTCTTCGCTTGAATGATTCTGTGACACCCCCGGTCCCTTCTCCTATCACACCCGGTATAGCCGTGGTCTGTTGGAAATGGGGGGAACTAGAGTAAATAATAAGAGGCTGACGGCCTTTCAGCTTGTGGTTGAAGATACGAGATAACCGGGCATACCAGCGTTCGGCCATGATGGCTGCTTTCTTTATTGCTTCTTCTTCCTCTGGGTAATAGTAGATGTCAAAATGCTTTGTTTTCATGATCTTGAAGTTGAAACTCTCATACTGCACTTTATTTCTACCAAAGTACTGGGCACTCAGGGTAGAAACTATGAGCCCAATTCCAAGAAATAGTGATAAAGAAACGATCAAGATTCTTGAACGTTTTGTGAGTTGCATTTTATATCCTCCCTTTTTTATTTATGTTTTCTATCCTAGTAAATCTATAGTTTATATATTATAACATAAAATAATATAAAAAGTTACATTTTT
>JABAOF010011360.1_pt2 | contig 10809 bp, 10 predicted proteins | sample 7062171 | NCBI WGS metagenome assembly JABAOF01 (sample SAMN14538628, study PRJNA623070) | marine sediment metagenome | biome: marine biome [ENVO:00000428]; feature: marine pelagic biome [ENVO:01000023]; material: deep marine sediment [ENVO:00002113] | place: India: Gulf of Khambhat ... | reverse complement strand
TTTGGCATCACAGTACAAACAAGGCATCTCCCAAAATTACCTCTAAAGCGAAGAGTTGGACCCCCGCTCCAGCTCTACATCTCGAGGGGGCGAAGATGGCCCAGGTGGATTCAGGGTCGCTCAAGATAACTCCCTAAACCGGTAGCTCACGAGGAGGCCCATGCCCAACCGGCCAATCCTGGTCATCGACGACGATCCTCGGTTTTGCGACCTGGTAACAGGGATTCTCGCGCACGCAGATTTCGAGGTTGTCTCGGCCCACGACGGATGGTCAGGGATCGAGGCCGCTCGCTCGGCGCAACCAGCCGTCATCCTCCTGGACATGGTCATGCGCGGACTTGACGGGATTACCACCTGCCAGCGCCTGAAACAGGATCCCGTCCTCAGAGATATTCCTGTAATCGGCATGACCAGTTCCGACGACCTGAAGTTTACCGAGAGGGCCTTTCGTGCCGGAGCCGAGCTCTTCCTGCCGAAACCCTTCCAAGTAGTAAGCCTGGTCCGTCTGGTGGAGTTGGCCGTGCAATTAGCTTATCGTGACTTCTCCATCCACCGTCGCCGCCGCCACCCCCGTATCGAGGCTTCGGTCCATGCCCGGTGTCTCGTCGGGGGGATTGTAGCATCACCCCGAGAAGTGGTGGGTCGAACGGCCAACGTGAGCCTCGGCGGCCTTCTGCTCCACTTACCCGAAATGCTCATGTCCGGTACGCTGTTGCGTCTCGGGCTGAATCTCCCCGAAGGGATAATCACTGCACATGGGGCGGTGACCTGGATAAGCCACCAGCCAAGGGGCGACCAGAACTGCCGCCACGGCGTCCGGCTCCTCGGCTTTGTCGAAGATTCCGGACTCATCCGCTACCGGCGTTTCCTGAGCCAGGTCGCTGTAGGCCAAGGAACAGAACTATTCTCCTGACACCGAACGTCGCTCCCTGCAGGCCTGATTCAAGACAGGAAGGAAATGATATCAATGTGGGGTTCACCCTCGAAACGCCCAGAGCATACGCGGGTCTCGGAGGCGCTGCTCGAAAACGCCGGGGTTGCCAATGCCCTCCTGGAAGGCGCAATGGTGGCCATCGTGGTCACCGACAGGGATGGGCGCATCGTCTTCGTCAACGTTAAAACCGAGAAGCTCTTCGGATACCACCGGGAAGAACTGCTTGGACAAACCGTCGAGATTTTGGTGCCGGAGCGCTTGCGCAAGGCCCACCTTGAACACCGTGTAGCCTATCTCTCCCAACCCCACATGCGGCCGATGGGCCTCGCCGTCGATCTCGTCGGCCGACGCAAGGATGGCACCGAGTTCCCCGCCGAGATTGGTCTCAGTTTCATGGAAACAGAGGACGGCATCCTCGTCCTGAGCTTCATCGCCGACATCAGCGAGCGCAAGAGGCGGGCGGATGATGCGCTCCGGGAAAGCGAAGCACGATTCCGCTCACTGGTCGAAACGACCAGCGATTGGGTATGGGAAGTCGACCGAAACGGCGTCTACACGTACGCCAGCCCAAAAGTCAGGGACCTCTTAGGCTACGAACCAGAGGAGGTCATCGGCAGAACGCCATTCGACCTCATGGTCCTGGATGAAGCAGATCGGGTAGCCCGCTTTTTTCACGACGTCGTAAAGTCCCGGAAGCCCTTCACAAACTTTGAAAATACCAACCTGCACAAGGATGGACGACCTGTCATCCTTGAAACAAGTGGCGTACCAATCCTTGATGCGCGTGGAAACCTCGTAGGATATCGGGGGATCGACCGCGATATTACCGAGCGCAAGCGGGTGGAGGAGGCGTTCCAACAGGCTCACCGTGCTCTTCACGCGCTGATTCAAGCCTCCCCAGTAGGTATCATTGCCCTCAACCTCGATGGGAACGTCACGATGTGGAACCTGGCCGCGGAGCACATCTTCGGCTGGAGCGAATCAGAGGTCCTTCACCACCCTCCGCCATTTGTCCCCGAGGACAAACAAGAAGAATTTCGTGCGCTGCACAACCGGGTGCTCCAGGGCGAATCCTTGACGGGAGTCGAGATCCGTCGCCAGACGAGGGACGGTTCTACGATCAATTTAAGTCTCTCAACTGCACCGCTCCGCGACGCCAGAGACGACATTATCGGCGTCATGGGGGTTGTTGCGGACATAACCGAGCGCAAGCGGGTAGGCGAACAACTTCGCCTGCAAGCTTCCGCACTCGAATCCGCCGCGAACGCCATCACCATCACGGATCGCGATGGCACCATTCTCTGGGTGAACCCCGCCTTTACCAGCTTGACGGGCTACACACCCGAGGAGGCCATTGGTAAAACTCCTCGTATCCTCAAATCCGGGAGGCACGCGGAGTCATTTTACCACGATCTGTGGGAGACGATCTTGTCAGGGCGGGTTTGGACCGGTGAGATGATCAATCGGCGGAAGGACGGAAGGTTGTATACCGAGGAGCAAACCATCACCCCAGTTCGGGACGAGCGCGGCCAGATCTCCCACTTCATCGCCATCAAGCTAGACGTCAGCGAGCGGAAACGGCTGGAGGAGGAAGCACACCAAAGAGAGCGCCTGGAAGACATCGTCCGCTTCAAATCGGAGTTCATCGCCAATGTGTCCCATGAACTCAGAACGCCACTCAACTCCATCATCGGCTTCTCCGAACTCCTCCTCCATGGAGTCCCTGGAGAGCTGAACGAGAAGCAAGCGAAGTACGTCAACCATATCCTGGTGAGCGGCCAACACCTCTTGGCGCTCATCATTGACATACTGGACCTTTCGAAGGTTGACGCGAGAAAGATCGAACTGGAGGTGGAGACCCTTGACATCACCGACGCCCTGGAAACCACGCTCACAATGGTAAGACCGCAGGCCTCGAAGAAGCAGATCTCGCTGACGAGTGAGATTGCATCGAGCATTTCGACGATCACTGTTGATCCTCTGCGCTTCAAGCAGATCATGTACAATCTGTTGAGCAACGCCGTCAAATTTACCTGTGACGGAGGGCAGGTACACGTCACTGCGCGAGTGGTTCACAGTGAGCCTGTCTCTGGCCGTGAACCGTTAGCCGTGAACCGTGAACCACACGGCGATTGGATGGAAATCGCGGTGCAGGATACGGGGATCGGCATCAGCCCGGATGACCAGGACAAGCTTTTTCAGGCGTTCAGTCAGGTGGGGAGAAAGCACGGAAGTCGGCAATTCGGGACCGGCCTTGGTCTGGCTCTCTCCAAAAAGCTCGTCGAGCTCCACGGCGGGCGCATCTGGGCTGAGTCAGGGGGAGAGGGGAAGGGAAGCACCTTTTTCTTCGCGTTGCCGGTAAATCGTCCACCATCATCAGCCGAAACCCACATCCCTCCTGGGTGAGGCACCATGCAAACGGCACATCATTCTGACGCACGGGTACTTCTGCGGTGCATCTGATTTCCGTTAAAGATCTCGACTATTTGTCTCAGTGATCCAAGAAGGCCCTGCGCGTCAGGCACCGCAACATTTTTTGTATTTCCTGCCGCTGCCGCACGGGCATGGCTCGTTGCGTCCAATCTTCCCGCCGGCCTTGACAGCAGTCGCAGGAGCCGGGGCCGGGGAAGGCTTGAGGGACTGCTTCGGGGCAGGACGAACAGGTTGCCTGCGAACCTGGGGAGCGGTTCGGCCATCACCGGAAGGAACCTCCGCCTCGGTAGAGACCTCGGCGGCAAGGTCCGAGATGGTCGGTTGAAGGCGGAACAGATACTGAACCGTTTGTTCCTTGATCCGCTCGACCATAGCGTCAAAAAGTTCGAATCCTTCTCGCTTATACTCCACTAGCGGGTCCCGCTGACCATATCCCCTGAGACCGATCCCTTCCTTCAGATGGTCCATGGCCAGCAGATGGTCCTTCCACTGGGCATCCACCACTTGGAGCATGATGACCCGCTCGAGATAGCGGTAAAGTTCTGCTCCGAGCTCCCGCTCCTTTCGATCGTAGACGGCCTGCACCTTCTCCCAGAGGTCCCCCGTCAGGGTGCCGAGCGTTATCTCCTGAATGCCGTCGGTCGGGACCGCGAACTCCACACCGAACTGGCGGTACATCGCCTCCGACAGGCCCCTGAAATCCCACTCCTCTGGGTATGTATCCTCCTGAGCGTAAAGGCTCACCAGGGATTCCAAGACTTCCTCGGCCATCTCGAGCATGGTCTCCTTGAGATTCTCACCTTCTAAGATCTTCCACCGTTCGCCATAGATAATCTGGCGCTGGCGATTCATCACGTCATCGTATTCCAGGAGGTGCTTGCGGATCTCGAAGTTGTGTGCCTCGACCCGTTTCTGGGCCGTCTCGATAGCCTTGGTCACCATGCCGTGCTCAATGACTTCCCCCTCCTCCATCCCAAGCTTCCCCATGATCCGTTGGAGGCGTTCGCCGCCAAAGATGCGAAGGAGATCGTCTTCCAGGGAAAGGTAAAAGCGGGAAGAGCCAGGGTCGCCCTGCCGCCCCGACCGGCCCCGCAGCTGGTTATCGATCCGCCGGGCCTCATGGCGTTCGGTGCCCAGGATGTGCAGCCCACCGAGCTCCACCACCCGTTCGTGTTCGGCGTCGCAGAGACGGCGGACCTTGGCCAAGGATCTGGCATAGGCCTCCGGGTTGATGGCGTGTTCTAAGAGTCCGTACTGCTGCATCCGTTTGGCTTCTTCGGACGCCGTTTCCGCGGAGTCCCCGTCCTCTGGAATCTCTCCCCGCCTGGTCATCTCTCTCGCCAGCGAATGGGCATGCCCGCCCAAGAGGATGTCTGTCCCCCGACCCGCCATATTGGTCGCAATGGTCACCGATTTATATCGACCAGCCTGAGCGACGATCTCGGCCTCCCGCTCATGGTATTTCGCGTTCAGCACCTGATGCGGAACACCACGCCGCTTCAAGAGCATCGAGATCTTCTCCGACTTCTCAATGGAAGTGGTCCCGACCAAAACCGGCCTCCCATTCTCGTAAAGCTCAGAAATTTCCTCGACGACGGCATCGTATTTCTCCCGCTCGGTCCGATAGATGACATCGGGGTAGTTGGTCCGGACAAGTGTCTTGTTGGTCGGGATGATGACCACGTCCAAGTTATAGATCTGGGCAAACTCCGCCGCCTCGGTGTCGGCGGTCCCTGTCATCCCGGCCAGTTTTTCGTACATGCGGAAATAGTTCTGGAAGGTGATGGTCGCCAGGGTTTGGTTTTCCCGCTCTATCTTGACCTTTTCCCTGGCCTCCACTGCCTGGTGAAGCCCGTCAGACCATCGGCGACCGGGCATGAGGCGGCCCGTAAACTCATCCACGATGATCACCTGACCATCTTTGACGACGTAGTCGACGTCCCGCTGGAAAAGGTTGTGGGCCCTCAGGGCCTGCTGGACGTGATGCAGGGTGTCGATGTTGCTGGGGTCGTACAGATTCGAAATCCCCAACAGATGCTCGACTCTCGCCACTCCCTGTTCGGTAATGGCCACGGTCTTGGCTTTTTCATCGACGATGTAATCCCCTTCCCGCACCGCCTCGATCTCCGCCAGCTTGCCCTCCGTGATGGTGGCCGCGCGCTTAAGGCGGGGGATGATCCGGTCAACTTGGTAATAGAGGTCCGTCGATTCCTCGGTGGGCCCGGAGATGATCAGGGGGGTGCGGGCCTCGTCGATGAGGATCGAGTCGACCTCGTCCACGATGGCGTAGTGCAGCTCTGATTGCACCATCTCCTCTCGGGAAAACTTCATATTGTCCCGGAGATAGTCGAAGCCGAATTCGTTGTTGGTTCCATACGTAATGTCGGCCGCGTAAGCCCGCTGCCGGTCTCCATCGTTCATATCGTGTTGGATCAGACCGACGTTCAGCCCCAGGAACTGAAAGACCCCTCCCATCCACTGGCTATCCCGCTTCGCCAGGTAATCGTTTACAGTCACAATATGGACACCGCGGCCCTGCAGGGCATTTAGATAGGCGGGCAACGTTGCCACCAGGGTTTTTCCTTCACCAGTGGCCATCTCGGCGATCTTTCCCTGATGCAGGACCGCCCCACCGACAAGCTGCACGTCAAAATGGCGCATGTTGAGCACACGGCGGGCCACCTCCCGGACGGTCGCGAACGCCTCGGGAAGGATCTCGTCCAGTGGCGCTCCACGCCCTAGCTTTTCCTTGAATTCGGCCGTCTTGGCTCTCAGGGCCGCATCCGGCAGTTTCTCAAGCCCCGGTTCCAGCTCGTTGACCCGAACCACAAGCGGCTGGAGTCTTTTGAGCTCCCGCTGATTCTTGGTCCCGATTACCTTGCCGACAAGGGTGTTCCAGAGTTGCATATACCTTTCCTTTCCATCAAAAACACTCGGAAGTGCCTTGTTTTAAGGTAGCATACTCCCCCCACCCCATCAAATGCAAAGGATTGGCCAAAAAAAATCCCCCGAAGCCTCGGGGGATTTTCCGGGAAATTCGAAGGGGTGCGTGCGCCTATCGGCCGCGAATCACTTCAACCCGCCGGTCTTCATCGAGGATGTACTTCAGGGGGTTGACAGGTCTCTCTTTTACAAGCACTTCGTAATGCAGATGGGAACCCGTGCTATAGCCAGAGCTTCCGACCGTCCCAATCACCTGACCGCGCTTCACCCGCTGTCCCTTTCTCACCTTGTTTTCGTGATTGTGACCGTAAAAGGTTTTGAAGCCAAAGCCGTGGGTGACGACGATGACCCGCCCGTAGCCAGCCATCTTGCCTGAATACGTCACCACCCCGTCGGCCGCCGCCAGGATCGGCGTCCCGCGCGCGGTTGCGATGTCGATCCCCGTGTGCCGCTGCCGCCGCCCGGTGAAGGGGGAGGTGCGAGGGCCAAACTTGGAACTCACGTAGCCCTTGGCCGGCCAGATAGACGGTGTGGCGGCCAATCGGTCCCTCTGCTCGCCGAGGTAGGTGGTGAGGGCCTCGAGGCTCTCGGCCCGAAGGGCCACCTCGCGCTCAAGGCGTTCCAGATCCTCATAGAGCCGTTCAATGAGCCGCTGTCGCTTTGCCTGCTCCTCCGCGGTGAGGGCCTGCTGGATCTGTAGCGTTCCACCCCCCATCCCCAAGGTGTTCTCTGCCGCCGGACCGGCCTCCATCCCTGCCAGGCGGCGGATCTGGTGGTCCACGGAGCGCAAGCGTGTAACTTCCTCAGTCAGCGTCTCGAGCCGGGAGGCCAACCCTTGCTGCGCCTTGACAGTCTGCCGCAGTCGCTCGAGCTCACCATAGTCTACTTGAAAGGCGATGTAATGAACGACGAGGAAGGCGATCGTGAAGAGGACAAGGGTCCCGCCAAAGAGGATTCCAGCCACCATCCGCTGGCTGACTCGAAGCTGGCGAGCACGGTCGGTGTGGTCCGTCAGGATGAGGATGGTAAAGAACCTGGACACCATAAGCTCCTCCTGGCCAAGAGGGTGAAGGACCGGTGACGCGTTCAGCTTGCTGTCTATCTCCTGGGGCCCGCTCGCTTCCGAGCGGTGCCCGGAACGGAAATGTCCGCCACAAGGAAGGACGCTACGGGGTCTAGGTACGAAAAGGTCGCAGGAAAGTAGCATAGAAGAAGCAAGGATGTCAAGTTTTTTTTAGGCTTTAATCCCGATCCATCAAGATAATTGTGAAGCCATGAGCGGCCACCTGCCTGGCAGCGCGTCTCGCCTGCTCCCGGTTGTCAAAGGATCCAACGCGAACCCGATAGAAGGTCTCGCCGTTCACAGTGATCTCGCTGATGTATGTCCCACGCGTCAGCGCGTCGAGGCGGGTCTTCAGGAGAAGCGCGTTCCGCGCGTCCGAAAAGGACCCCACTTGGAGTGTATACGTCCCGGGCCCTCGGGCGAGTTGTGGGGGCGCCCCGCCGAGAGGCCGAATATGCACCCGGGCAACCCCTTGCCTCACCATGCCAATGGCCCGGGCTGCCGCATAAGACAGGTCGATAATTCTCCCCCTCACGAAAGGGCCCCGGTCATTCACCCGGACCTGGATCGATCGGCCGTTCTGCAAGTTGGTGACGTGCACCCACGTACCGAGGGGAAGCGCCCGGTGCGCAGCGGTGAGTTGGTGCATGTTAAAGACCTCCCCGCTCGCTGTTCGGCGCCCGTGAAACTTCGGTCCATACCAGGAGGCGATTCCTACCTGTCCCCCCGGCCCTGGCAGTTGGACCCGGGGACCCGCGCAAGACGCGAGAAGGAGGAAAGCGATCACACCCCATCCACGACGGAGAGAGGCCGGTCTCCAAGTGCTGTAACTTACGAAATCTCCCACTGTTTCGCCCCCCACGATTTCAAAATCGCCCCACTCTACCGATCCCACCACTCTCTGTCAAGGTGAGGGAAAGGGATTTGGATTATCTTTTGCATTGTAGATGCCAAAGCAAAAAGATACTGACATGTTTAACTTTTTCCCTCCTCCGCCGTCTAAATGGACAGGGGAGGAGGTGAAAAGGCGATCGGAGGGACCAGAGGTGACGGAAGCGGATCTTGCTTTGGTTAGCCGACTCCGGCATGGTGACCAATCCGCCTTTGNNCTTTTCCGGTTGGCCTACCGGATGACGCGGAACGCTGAAGATGCAAAGGATCTGTCCCAGGAAGCCTTTCTCCGCGCCTACCGAGGTCTCGGGAGCTTCGATGGGCGGTCGAGCCTTTCCACCTGGCTCTACCGGATCACGGTGAATCTCTGCCTGAGCCACTTAAGGCAACAGCGGTCCACTGACGAAGGAAACCTTCCCGCGGCTTACCAGGACGCGTCTCCGAAGCCCTTGGATGAGCTAGAGGAGCGGGAGCTACACCAGGCCGTGGCGGAGGCCGTCACGGAGCTCCCACCGCAACAACGCGCCACCCTGCTGCTGAGGGTTCACCATGACCTCCCCTACCGGGAGATCGCCGAGATCATGGAGAGCTCCGAGGGGACGGTGCGGGCGAACTATTTCCACGCCGTGGCGAAGTTGAAATCGCAGCTCAAAGGTCTCCGCGAGAGCACGTGAGGACTTCAATGGAGTGTGAGGCTTACCGAAGCAAGCTTTTCGAATACCTGGATGGCGAACTGGCCGGCGCCGCACAGGCGGAACTCGAGGCCCATGTGAACCAGTGTCCTGGGTGTCGAGAAGAATTACACGAACTGCATGAGACATTGGCGCTCATTGCCAGGATGCCGACCCCGGAGCCGCCTGAGGCCTTCTGGCAGCAGTATCTTCGCGAGCTTCGCCAGAAAGTCGCACCGGTCCCCCGCATATCTCGTTTGCAGAACTGGTTTGCGTCTCTTCCGCTTCGCCCAATTCCAGCGCTGGCGGTGGGGATTGTTCTGATTCTGGCGGTTTTCCTTACCGGGAAGGAGAGACCCGAGCAGCCGCCAGTGCCAGAGCTTACGACGCTCAACTTGACCCAGCAACTGGCCGTGAGCCAAGACCTCGACCTCCTCCGGGAGATCGATTTGCTGGAGGAGATCGAACTGCTCGAAGACTGGGACCTGATCCGCTCCAGGGACATTCAGGGTCCTCCGAGGGCCACGTGAGATGTCTTGGAGGTGGAAGCTTCTGTTTCTCCTGGGTGTCCTGGAAGCAGTAACAGGGGGGGCTGGATGGAGCGAACAATCGACACCGGTTCCCCAGAAGAACCAGCAAGAAGACGAAGCAATTTTGAAGGACTTAGAGATCGTAAAGGACTTGGAGATGCTGCAGATGCTCGAAATACTGCAAGAAATGGAGGTCCTGAGAGAGCTGGATCCATCCCTGCCTCCCGGATCCCAGAGTGAGGAGGGAGCGCGATGAGAAGAATCGCGGCCTCGTTACTGGGTTGTCTGCTCCTCCTGCCGTCTGTGTCCTCGGCATGGGCCCAACAGCCCGGTCCCCAGGGACCGCCGGTGAAGTCCCCCGCCCAATCGCGGCGCCTTTCACAGCAGGGGGCTCGGAAAGAGGAGCTCCGACGGTGGTGGCGCAGCCTCTCGCGCGAGGAAAAGCAGCACCTGGGAAAACTCCATCAAAGGTGGCAGGCCTTGACTCCGGACCAGCGACAGGCGATACAAGAGCGGCTTAATACCTTCCGACGGCTTCCGCCAGAGGAGCAGGAGCGGATCCGCAAGAAATACGACCGCTGGCAGCAGCTTCCACCGGAGCAGCGGGAGCGCATCAGGGAGCGGTTCAAGCACTGGAAGGAGCTTCCGCCGGAAAAGCGGCAGGCCCTGCGGGAGCGGTTCCAGTATTTCCGCAATCTCCCCCGGGAGGAGCGGCAACGAATTCGGGAGAAGTGGCGGCGGTTCCGACAGCTCCCCCCTGACGAGCGTCAACGCCTCCGACGGGAGTGGCAGGAACGGCGCCGGCACCTCAAGCAGCTTTCCCCTGAAGAACGCCGGCACTTCCGACGGGAACGGAAGGAGCGGCGGCGGCGTCTCGAGAATCTCCCACCCGAGGAGCGTCAGCGGTTGCGCCAAAAGTGGGAGAAACAACGTCGGCGTGACCTACAGCATCGGTCGCCGCAGGGCCGTCAACACTTCCCTTCCAAGCAAAGGGTGTCTCGGGGTCGCTAAGACACCACGAGTTTTTTCCGACCGACGATTCCCTACCCTTTCGTCGCCGACACGCCGCGGTCAACCCTGTCCAAGGCGGTGGATCACGTGGGGGATGATGAGGGTGGCGAGATCGGTCCGGGAGCCTCCCCCGAGCACCGTGAGGAGCTTGCCCGCTGAAGCCTCCCGGGCCGCTTGAACCATGAAATCCGCGAGACCCACGAATGTGCGAAGAGAAAGCCCCATATCCCCGTAATCCCCCTGGTGGCCATCGAAGCCGAAATACCAGATGGTGAGATCAGGACGATACCCCCGGACTCTCTGGGCAAAAGCCGATTCCGCGGTTTCTAGATA
>JABAOF010010124.1_pt2 | contig 10812 bp, 5 predicted proteins | sample 7062171 | NCBI WGS metagenome assembly JABAOF01 (sample SAMN14538628, study PRJNA623070) | marine sediment metagenome | biome: marine biome [ENVO:00000428]; feature: marine pelagic biome [ENVO:01000023]; material: deep marine sediment [ENVO:00002113] | place: India: Gulf of Khambhat ... | reverse complement strand
TGCCTTTAGCCCAAGCTAAGTAGGCATAGAAGTCTTATCACATAAAAAATGCAGCGCTCTTAGAAGATAGGAATTTTCTTTTTTGGATTGTGATAATTTTCTGCACCCCTTTGCTAAATTTATACCTTGGAGTTAAAATTGGGCGGAAATAACTACAGGAGGAAGTTATGAAGCGGCTTTTTGTTTTTATATTCTTGTTGCCGATGTTTCTTTTATTGTTAGCCTGTACATCACAAAAGAAGCAAGAAGAGGATTCTTCTCTTCTGGATCTAGAGCGTATTTTCAGCTTGGAGGAGTTCAAGACCGAGCGCTTAAGTCCAACGCGTTGGCTGAAGAACAGGAATGCTTATACTGTGCTGGAATCTTCAGAGTCGAGTCCGGATGCCAAGGATATTGTCCTGTATGATCCTGAGACCGGAGCACGTGAAGTCCTTGTGCCTGCTAACCGGCTAATCCCTCCCATGAAATCAAAACCTCTTACAATCGAGAATTATGAATGGTCTTCGGATGGAAAAAAGCTCCTTATCTTCACCAATACAAAACGCGTTTGGCGTCAGAATACCCGAGGAGACTACTGGGTTGTTGATTTAGACTACTGGGAATTACATAAGCTTGGAGGAGACACAGAACCTTCAACACTCATGTTTGCCAAGTTTTCCCCTGATGGCAATCGAGTCGGATATGTCAGCAAAAACAACGTCTACGTGGAAGACCTGAAAAACCATCGGATAGAGCAGTTAACAAAGGATGGCTCTCAGACAATAATCAACGGAACTTTTGACTGGGTCTATGAAGAAGAATTATCACTCAGGGACGGGTATAGATGGAGCCCGGATGGAAAATGGATAGCCTACTGGCAGCTGAATACAGAAGGAGTAAAGACTTTTTATCTGATCAACAATACTGATTCACTCTACCCAAGGCTTATCCCTATTCAGTATCCCAAGGTCGGGGAAATAAACTCTTCGAGCCGTATTGGAGTAGTGAGTTCCGGAGGAGGGGAGACGAGCTGGTTTGAATTGCCCGGTGACCCGAGAAACCATTATATTGCCAGGATGGATTGGGCGGGCAACTCTAGAGATGTCTGTTTCCAGCGCCTCAACCGCCTTCAGAACACTAACTGGGTGATGCTGGGCGATATTCAGACCGGTGAGGTGCGCACAATTCTGACTGACCAAGATGATGCCTGGGTTGACGTAAGGAATGACCTGCACTGGCTTGATAAGGGAAGACAATTCACCTGGGTAAGTGAACGTGATGGCTGGAGGCATATTTATATTGCCTCACGGGACTGGAAGCAAGTTGGTCTTCTAACTCCTGGCGAATACGATATAATAAGTCTGCAGAGCGTTGATGAGGAAGGAGGCTGGGTGTATTTTACAGCTTCTCCTGATAATCCTACACAGCGTTTTCTTTTCAGGGTTCCCTTAGATGGTTCAGGCCAGGATGAACAGGTAACGCCTACTAATCAAAGCGGTACACACAGCTATCGAGTTTCCCCTGATTCACGTTGGGCCTTCCATACCTTTTCCTCATTTGATGAGCCACCGGTGACTACACTTGTGCGCCTGCCTGAACATGAGGTGGTACGCACTTTAATTGATAATTCTGGATTGCGGGAAAAAATCGATGCTCTCAAGAGAAGACCGGTAGAATTTTTCCGAGTGGAAATTGAAAAAGGAGTCGAACTTGACGGATGGTGCATGAAACCACCTGATTTTGACCCAGGAAAGCGTTACCCCTTGCTTTTCTTTGTTTATGGCGAGCCTGCTGGGTCCACTGTAGTGGATAGATGGGGCGGAAACCGCTATCTGTGGCATCTCATGTTGTGTCAGCAGGGCTATTTGGTCATGAGCGTGGATAATCGTGGGACCAGAGTGCCGCGCGGGCGGCAATGGCGGAAAAGCATATACCGCCAGATAGGAATCCTTGCTTCCTCTGACCAGGCGGCAGCAACAAGGGCGATAATCAAGCGCTGGCCTTATGTGGATTCAAACCGGATAGGCATTTGGGGCTGGAGCGGGGGAGGCTCTATGAGCCTGAATGCCATATTTAGGTACCCGGAGCTCTATCAGACTGCCATGGCCATAGCCTTTGTCAGCAACCAGCGCTACTATGACACTATTTATCAGGAAAGATACATGGGACTTCCAGATGACAATGATGAGGGTTTCATGAGCGGCTCCCCGATAAACTTTGCCCATCAACTGGAAGGGAACTTGCTTCTTGTTCACGGAACAGGAGACGATAATGTCCACTATCAGAACCTCGAGGCTCTTGTGAATGAATTGATTAAGCATAATAAACAATTCACGATGATGTCCTACCCGAACCGAACTCACGGAATCAAAGAAGGGAATAACACAACACGCCATCTTTATGAGTTGTTGACAAGATTCCTGAGAGAGAACTTACCACCAGGTGCGGCATCGGAATAATATTTCAAAGATAAAAAAAATCCAAAAAAATGTATTATATACAAAAAATTGGATTATATTTTTGGTTGACTGGTTATTTAAATCCATAAACTCTTGATAATAATATAATTCCGTTTTCGTCATTTTAAATACAAGATGGCACAAATTTTGCAAATCAAGCAAGTGTTGGGAATCTTGCCATTAAATAATTGAAAAAACTACATAGATATAAAGAATCCTTAAACAAGTTTTAGGTGTTTTTTACGCTATAAATTCGGCAGAATTTTAAAATGATAAGGAGGTGATAATTAAGCAGATCTCTAAAGTAAAAGCTTAATGGTGCGAGTGGGGTAAGATTCATAAGCTTCGAAGAAAATAAATACTCCACTCCAGGGATTTTAGGGTAAATTGATTGACATGAATAAAACATAGAAAAATCATGTCAAAGGAGAAAAACGCATGAACTTAAGAAACTTTTTAAGCGTTTCACTACTCCTTGTTTTGTGTTTTTCTTTAACTTCCGTTACCTTTGCTCAGACCACATCAACTACCGGAAGTATAAGAGGAACTATTACTGATGACGAAGGAATTTTTCTAGCTGGCGTGGAAGTTACGGCTAAAAGCCCTGCAATGATAGGAACCAAAGTTGTAATCACTAGTGCCAGAGGAGTCTTTAACTTCTTAGCTCTTTCTCCTGGTACTTACGAAGTAACCGCAAAACTCCCAGCATTCAATACAGTAGTCAAAACCAATGTTAAGGTCTACTTAGAGTTCACTACCAGGGTGGATATAACGATGACACCTGGAACAGTAGAGGAGGAAATAACTGTTATTTCGACTTCTCCAGTAATTGATGCTGGCAAAACAGAGGTGGGAGCAGACTTTGACTCAGAGATTTTGGCTGACATGCCTACAGCTAGAACCTTTCAGGATGTCACTTTTATGACTCCCGGAGCAGTTGGAGGTGACTTAGGACTGAATCCGTCTATCATGGGCGCTTCTGCAGCCGAGAACAGGTATATCATCGATGGTGTGGATACCACTGACCCTGCCTTTGGAACGTTCGGGGCCAATATTCCCTTTAACTTTGTCGATGAGATTGAGGTTAAGACAGGTGGTTATCAGGCAGAGTATGGAGGAGCATTGGGAGGTGTGGTCAATGTTCTGGTGAAATCCGGTGGAAATGAGTTTCATGGCTCTCTTTTCGGTTATTTCAATAATGACGGTTTATCAGGAGAAACGCCTCCCGTTCCCAGAGGTTATACAGAGCTGGGCTTCACAAGGTATGACATCGGAGTCGACCTTGGTGGCTATTTCATCAAGGACAAACTCTGGTTCTATGCAGCTTTCAATCCCTTCTGGGATAGGGATAAATACAGAACTGTTGATAAAGTGGATCAGCCTGGAACGGGGATAAATGTGACAGAGAAAACCTTCAGACCTTACTTTGCTGGGAAATTGAGCTGGCAGATCGCTCCAGAGCTCAAAATGACTCTCAGTGGCTTTGGAGAGTTCTCTAAGCTAGAAGACATCAATCAGTACTGGAACGTCATAGAACCCATAAGGTATGACCAAAACGTAGATGCCTTTGATCTCTCAGCAGTCTTTGACTGGACGGCGTCCCCCTCAATATTCATTAATGTATTGGGAGCTTTTCATCGAGTGTGGAATGAGTATGTACCTGAGAAGAATGAGCCTCATTACGAAGATGGATGGGGAGTATATTCATTAGAATATCCTGGACGTGTCCATTGGGGTGGCCCCACCTTTAGAGGGAAAGACCGGCGATTTAGAGACACCATAAAGCCAACCTTTAACTGGTTTCTTGGTGATCATCAATTCAAACTCGGTGCTGAATACCGTCGCAACTTCTACAAGGACTTTACGTTTAGAGCTGGTCCGGGGAACAATCCAGACCTTCCGCTTGCTGATCCCTCTATTATCGATCCTCCAGGTCCGCCTTATGATGCAGATGAGCCGGGTGCCTACTGGAGATTGAGGTCTTGGGGTTATTACAACCGAAACTACAAAAACGACACTGAAGGTGTGACTAACGAGATTGCCCTCTATGTCCAGGATAGCTGGAATGTCACCCCTTACTTCAGCATAGTTGTTGGAGTCCGTGCAGACTATTTTAATTCCAAGGCTAAGGATAGAACGGGTGAAGTTGATACCACTGAATTAAGATTCAGTGGTCTTGGAAATGAACTCACTATTGATCTCCTCCATCAGATTGCTCCCAGGATTGGATTCACCCTGGATCCAACCAAGACAGGCAAGGCCAAGATCTACGGCCACTACGGCAAGTTCTTTGAGTCGGTTCCCTTGGATCTCAATGTCCGGATGTTCGGCTACGAGAACTATGACTTCTTCTATTATTATCACGCGACAGATGCGCTTGGTAATATAGTACTGCCAACTTGGGAGAATCGCGGTGAACTATTCTACCTTTACACCTATGGTGGCGGAACAGAAGTTCTGCCTAATACGGATATCGGTTATGACTACGTCCATGGTCAGTACACCCAGGAATTCATCCTTGGAGCCGAGTACGAGATCTTTCCAGACACATCGATCGGAGTGAAGGGAATGTATCGCACTCTGGAGGACGTAATCGAGGACATCTCTTTTGACGGAGGTATCACCTACATCCTCACTAATCCTGAGGGATATAGAGGTGTAAACGAAGTGACTGGTGAGGAGCTCGTATTTCCAAAACCGACAAGAAAATACAAGGCATTGGAACTTAGCCTGAAAAAGAAATTCTCCAACAACTATCAGTTCTATATTTCTTATCTCCTCTCCCAGAACAAAGGAAACCATGGCGGTCTATTCCGACAGGATAACCAACAGCTGGATCCCAACATCACCTCGGCTTGGGATTTGCCGAGTCTGCTTTTTGACACGGTTACAGGAGAGCAGGTAGCCTTTGGGTTGCTCAACAATGACCGAACACATCAGCTCAAACTCTATGGTTCCTATCACTTGCCTTCAGGATTTCTAGAAGGATTAGTGATCGGGGCTGCTGGATCTTGGATGTCGGGTATCCCCATCAGTAGGTTGGGAGAACATATCTCCTATGGAACCAATGAAAGATTCATTACTCCACGAGGAAGCGAAGGAAGAACAGATTCGGTCTGGTGGTTAGATTTGCATCTTGAGTATCCTTTCCAAGTGTCCAACGTCCGAGTTTCCGCGATTGTGGATGCCTTCAATTTGTTCAACATCTTTGGTCCGGATAGCATTGCGATGACAGCGACACAAGTTGACCAAGAGTGGAGTTGGGGTGTCTATGCAGACGATCCTGATCCAGGGCTCAAGACCAACGACGACTATGGAAAACCGTTATCCTATCAACCACCTTGGCGGTTGCGGTTTGGACTGAGAATAAGCTGGTAAATACCGAGTAGCCACAGACGTTGCAAAAGGGAAGGAATTTTCGGATTCCTTCCCTTTTTTTTATATTATCATTCATGATTGAAGGCTAAAATCCTTTATGCTAAAATTATAATAAATGAACGCTCAGGGAGGAGAGATGATATTAAGAAGAGCTGCATTTATATTTATTCTTTTTTTATCGATGCTTACATTCTCCTTTGGACAGGAGATGATAGCCAGAGTCAAAGGGACTGTAAGAGATGAGCAGGGCACTCCCGTTCCTGGAGCCAAGATAACTTTCATCTATTTGCAGCAGAACCTAAGAGCAGAAGCCAAGACAAATAAACACGGAGAGTATGTCCGTGCCGGGCTTCGTCCCGGCGTTTATAAAATCATTGTCGAGGCTGAAGGATTCGCAACTTGGGAGAGAGAAGGAATTCGAATAAGAGCCGGAGAAACCGATATGGGCGGAGTCCCGAAACTGGATTTTATCCTGGAAACCACAGAAAAGGCAAAGAAGAGAAAAGAAGCTATCAAACGTCAGAAAGATTTGGTAGTCATAAAGAAGGAGTATAATGAGGCCAACGAAGCTTTTGCTGCCAAAGATTTTGACGCGGCCATCGAAAAATACAAAAAAATCTTGGAGCTGGACCCGAATCAATTTGTTGTCATCTACAATTTGGGCATGTGTTATATCAACAAAAAGATGTTTAAGGAGGCCGTTGAGGTTTTGAAGAAGGGGTTGAACATTCAGTCTGAGGATGCTAACGCAAATTTTTATTTGGCTTATAGCTTGATCATAACTGAACAGGAAAAGGCCAAAGGGACTGAAGAAAAGAGTGAAGAAGCCCCAGAAACAGAGGAATCACTGGAGGAGGCTGAGAAGTTTTTTCTCAAATCATTAGATTATGGCTTTAAAGACGCAGACGCTCTTTTCAGTATGGGGGCAATTCTAGTTAATAGCAAAAGGGAGAAAGCAGCTCTTGAAGCCTTTACTAAGGCGGTGGAAATAAAACCTGGTTTTGAACGCGCTTTTATAGAGATGGCAACGAGTCATGTTAAACTTGCAAACTATGAAAAAGCAAAGGAGCTATTCGAGCAATATCTCAAGGAGCATCCTCAAGGAGATTATGTCTCTCGGGCTGAGCAAATGATCAAAGCTTTAGAAAGGATTTTAGAGAAAAAGGAATAAAATAGATAAATTCTTCTCTCAATATCTTCCTAGGAAAAATGAGAATTATGCGGAGAAAGAGATTCATCGTTCTCTTCATTTTATTATCCCTGGCATTTCTTAGCTTATTATCCTGTAAAAAGTCTCGCCAGCCCGAAGAGAAGCTGGCTCAGCAAATTCCATCCGAGGATGCATATCTTTCAGAGGAAAGCCTTCGTTTGAAGCAAGAGATCTCACAGAAAATAGTCCAAACAAACAGCAAAATATTGCTTATTGGTTTGGACGCAGCCGATTGGCTCATCATCGACCCTCTCATTAAACAGGGAAAACTCCCCCATTTGGCGAAATTAAAGAGCCAAGGCGCTTGGGGAAATTTCCAGTCGTTTCCTCCTGTCCTTTCGCCGATTGTCTGGACAAGCATCGGGACTGGTAAGCCTCCGGAAAAACACGGGATTGTAGATTTCCTAACAGTCGATACTAGGACAGGAGAGCAAGTTCCCATTTCACGCATATCCCGGAAGGTAAAAGCCATCTGGAATATTCACTCAGATTTTGGATTGAGCTCTGATTTTATTGGCTGGTGGGCCACCTGGCCGGCAGAAATAATCAATGGACACATGGTAACTGAAAGGATTTCTTACAATCTTTTCAATCTCTCAGAGGAAGATTTTACAGACGAAGGAAAAACCTATCCCCCCGAGCTATTTCGGGAAATTACGCCGTTTATTGTCGGAGCTGAAGATATCTCTTATGAAGAAATAAAAAATTTCATCCATATATCTCAAGATGAATACGATCAAGCCTGGAAAGAAGCCGAATTAGGGAATAGATTTGATAACCGTGTCAATCATCTGAGGAAAATCATAGCTAGCACTAAAACGTTTCATAATATAGCCTTGCATCTTCTCCAGAAAGGACAGGCTGATTTGTTTTCTGTTTATTTTGAAGGGATTGATACAGTTTGTCATCGTTTCATGTTATATATGCCTCCCAAATTGAATAGAGTCTCTTCCGTAGATTTTAGAAAGTACAGAGATGCAATCGAGAATTTTTATGTCTATCAAGATAAATTAGTCGGTGAGTTATTGGATGCCGTGGATTCGGAGACAACGGTGATCGTCGTTTCCGATCATGGTTTTTTTTCTGGAGCGAAGCGTCCGCTGAGCAAGCCAGATGATTTCACAACGGGAGCTCCTGATTGGCATCATCGGATAGGAATCGTCATTTTATCCGGAAAATGGATTAAACCTGGAAGATTAGCAGGGGCGACGATATTTGATGTCACTCCAACACTTCTTTACCTTTCCGGCCTTCCCATTCCTAAGGACATGGTTGGCAAGCCTTTGACTTCAGCCATCTCTTCGGAATTCAAGAATTCTTTCCAGATAGCTCAAATAGACTCGTATGAAAAAGTCAACCCGATAAGGCATGCGAGAGTATTCCGGGCTTCAAGAATCGACAAGCAAAGGATGGAAGAATTGAGGGCCTTAGGATATATATCGGGAGCAAGTAGTGAACCCGAAAGCCAAAAGACTCCCCCAGAATCAACTTCCCAGCAAGAGGACTTCAGCAGCACTATAACCAAACACTACAATTTAGGAAGAAATTATCTCAGCAATAATGAATTTGCCAAGGCTGAGCAGGAATTCAAAAAAGCCCTTTCTTATGATCCCAACTTTCCGTTCGGTCTTTATTTTTTGGCCCGAACCTATGATCAGCAGAATAGAATTGAAGAAGCGATTCAGTGTCTGAAGAAGATTATTTCCACTTCCTCTGATGTATTCCCGCCCACCTATATCTTATTAACAGACATGTACATAAGAAAGGGAGAATTCGAGACGGCAGAGAAAATACTTCAATCCGCGCTTGTCCTAAAAAAAGAAGTCAGTGAGATTCACTCAGGTTTGGGATTTATAAATGAAAAGAGAGGGCATGTTAACAAGGCAGAGGAGGAATACCGAAGAGCATTGGAGCTAAATTCATTGGATGTTAACGCCATAAGCAGGCTTTTTTCGCTTTACATCAATCTAAATAGGCTACAAGAAGCAGAGAATTTAATTCTAAAGGTATTATCTATTTCTGATGTCCCTACCAGAATTCTCAACGACCTGGGAATAATGTGCCACCAAAAAAAGAAATACGACTTGGCTGAAAAAATATTTAAAAATATTTTGCAAAGGAGCCCTCGGAGCCCTGGAGTCATGGTCAATCTTGGTTTCAGCTATGCAAGCCAAGGAAAGGTAAAAGAGGCAAAAGCCATGTTTGAAAAAGCTGTGGAAGAGATGCCGGATAATCCCAGAGTTTTATATAACCTGGGAGCCTTGTACGCTAACACCGGAGAGCTTAAAAAAGCCTTGGCGTGTTATCAGAAGGCTTTGGAAATCGGGGAGGGAACACCTCAAATCTATAATGCCATGGGGAAAGCTTATTTTCGGTTAGGTCAGAAGCGTTCTTCCCTTGAAATCCTCAGAAAGTCGCTCCAATTAAATCCGAATCAGCCTGATGTTAAAGAGATGGTCCAGTTACTGGAGAAAGAATTGGAAGGTGGAAATAAATATTGAAGATATCTTTCCAGGCAGGGGTAACCAGTATCTGAGGAATGGCAGATTGGATTAAATCAGGCTCATTCATACAGAAAATTAAATTTTAACTTCTATCTTCTTCCTCCGAGTTCCTTCTCCGGTTTTGTTAAATAATAAAAAATTTATTGTGTATTTTCCTTTCTCAAGATCGAGCGGAATTTCAATTAAATAACTTCCTCCTTTTATGATTTCTTCCTCAGCTAAAGATAGCATGTATTCCTTTTTGTGCTCACTCACTTTTTGATTCTCTGAATTTAAAACCTCGCAAGTTAGCTCCAAGGTTGTCTCTAATTTATCTTCTTTTTCCACTAACCAGATATTCTTATACGGGACCTTGATACTAAAGAGAATCTCATTTTCAATACCTCTTTTTATATCGATTTTGAAATCTAAAAAGATTTTTTCAGTGATAGGGGCAAATGGCTTTGACTGCATTGATTGGGCTTTATTTATCTCAGCTATGGTTCGAGCACTGAGCGGACTTAATTCATATTCACCAGACTGGGTTCTATCGACAAATATTATGGGGAACAACCCATAGTGCCATACTTCATAAGGCCTATCCTTTGAATATTTGCCCATAGGATAACTTATTCTTTGGTCAGGAGGTCCTAAGAGAACATAAATTCGACCTCTGTCTTGAAGCCATCCGGGTTTGACTCCTTTAAAGAGCCTGTTGGCTTCATCAATTCTTCTGAAATATTGTTCCTTAAATTCATTAAATTCAGTATAAGGATCAGGGTCTCTGCGCTTCCAGAATTCTTCTATGAATTCCTCTATTTGCTCAGGAGCAAGATTGCGAAAAATCTTTCGCTCTTTCTTGGTCATAATATATCTTACCTTTGACAGAAATTCTTTGCTTTCTGGATCTAAATTCTTCCTTAGATTGTAAGATCCACAGGAAGTCAGAAAACCAAGGCAAGACACAAGAAGCAAGAGGAGGGAGAAGAAAAAGTAAAAGAACTTTAGATGACTACTCTTTTTTAAACCGTTTATTTTAGTTTCCATCTTTTTTCTCCTTCACTGACTCGATGATCTGTTTTATTTTCTCCTGCTCGGGATTTATTTCCAAGGATTTTTGCCAGACTTTCAAGGCTTCTTCCTTATTCCCCGTCTGAAAATAACAATCTCCTATTGAGTTGAGTACATTTAAATTGGTTCCATAATGGGAAAGATATTCTTTATAGTAAGAAATTGCCTCTTCATATTTTCCGAGAGCGTGAAAGGATTTCCCTAATAGAGCTAAAAATCCATAATTTTTTTC
>JABAOF010007868.1_pt1 | contig 10813 bp, 20 predicted proteins | sample 7062171 | NCBI WGS metagenome assembly JABAOF01 (sample SAMN14538628, study PRJNA623070) | marine sediment metagenome | biome: marine biome [ENVO:00000428]; feature: marine pelagic biome [ENVO:01000023]; material: deep marine sediment [ENVO:00002113] | place: India: Gulf of Khambhat ... | reverse complement strand
CCACAACAGATGTAATTGAAATCATAACAATAGATGTCCTCGCAACCACTCACTTCTGCGAACAGTGATGCTATCCTTGCCTGACCAACTAAAAAGAAACCTGCGGATACAATAATGACTACTGCCAGCACGCTCCACAAGATTGTTGTAATACTTTTCATAATATCCCAAAATAGCTAAGTATGTATATGACTCCACCTATCACTGTTATCACGGCTGCCCATCTCACCCAATTAATCATATTTTATTTCACCTTCAAAACGGCCACAGTGCTCCCGGCTCGAAACCCAGTGTTATGACGCCCATGTATATCAGCACGAACACTCCACCGAATATTGCTCCCCACATCACATTGCGAGTGGGAATAACAATGTAGCCTGCAAAAAACCCTGCTACGAACACTAAAAGCATTATCAATATGTCCATTTTCTCACCACTTTAAATATTTCCATCCTATTAACCCACCAAGTATCCATAGTGGTATGTAATTAATCTCTGGAAATCCTATCATAGCAAATAAAAACTGGCCAACAAACCCCATGCCTAATGCCCCTGCTATTATTCCTAACCAACCCATCTAATCACCTTAAACCAAGGCTGTTACAAGATATCCTATGACAAACCCTACAACTGCCCCTATCAAAAACGTCTTATTGAATATCATTTTCTTTTCCTCCTTTTTTTACACGGCATTTAAACACCTATCAGTTGCGGTAGTACTCCCAGTACCCCCAAGTTGTAGGCAAAGTGCGAACCGGTCGAACCCATCAATCCGAACCTGTTCCTTACTAGCACCCAAACGAATCCCAGACCCATCAATAGGAACATTGCCATCCAGTTCACGCCCGTGACTGCAAAGTGGAACACGCCGAACGTTACTGAAGAGATTATGTCGGCGTAAATCGACCCACCCATGATTTTAGGAAGCACTCCTCTGAACACGATTTCTTCATTGAAGGCTTTGACCATTGAATGTAAAAAACCGAAACCTAGGGCCATTGAAAGGCCTGTCTCCAGCTGACCTGTCACCAGGAACATCGCTGGAACTACTAGCATTACCACTGCCGTCAGTATGAAGCCGATTGAAAAATTGGGTATGTCCTGTAGTCCTATCCCTGACAATATCTGTATCACTATCGGACTGAATAGAGCCAATAGGAAAAAGTATGTGACCAGCACTGTGCGAACCATGTCCGCGTACACGCCGTAGATGTAGTCTGCGTTCACGTACAGGAACAACTGCACAAGTATTACAAACAAGCCTACTGCGAATTTTATTTTGGGAACTACCAAAATCGCCACCCCTACAAAAAGTTAAGAAAAAGGGTGACTACAAAGCACAGATTTGCACTCCTGTCTGTTTGCCCCTTGGTGATGTTTCTGTCTCGTCCAAACCTACATCTGCTTCCGATGTGTCGTGTCCGTAAAAGTCAAAGTGTATCAGGCCGTCGTCCCCTCTTGCGTATGTACAGTCCTTTGCTATGATAGCAAAACCGTTCATGTTGTTTGAAGTTGTCAAAGACTGCCTGTCCTGCGGATCGTTTGTAGAGTGTGCTGTTACAACGAACTGCTCCTTTATGGAGTCCCACTCGTGCAACATTATTGGACTGCCCGCCTTGTACATAGCATAATCCCTTGTAAGTGATGCAGTTGTCGTGTTGACTTCCACTGCCACGGATTCCATGTGGACCGGCGTCGGGACTTCAGTGTATGTAGCTTCGACGTTCTGTGGTTTGACATCAGTAATGTTGTAGAACTTCACGATTCCCCATGCACAGAATTGGTATGCCTTGTTGGCTACGTTATTCTTTAACTTTATGTAAATGGACTCTTCGGAACCTGCTCCCAAAGTAAGGTTGTAATCCCCGTAGTTTGCGCTAGCAGTTGCACTCAAAGCAGTCGAACCAGTGTCGTCGTATGCTGTAATGGCAGAGTTTGCCTCGGGCATTATTGCATGCGCTTCTATTGACAAAGGCTGTCTCTGTGTCTCGACACACAAACCTTCTATCGGGTCTGCATAGTATCCTGTACCACCACAATAGTAGTAGATTGTATCCCCTACTGTGTAACCGGACAATTCTTCTGCTGATGTGTCAGCTGATGGCCCGATGTAGTCTGTGGCCTTGTTGCCATTCTTGTAGATATGACAGTTCGTGGTCAAGTCAACTGCCGATGAATAAGGCGTGTTGGATTCCATATCCCATGCGTTCACGTCAAGGGTTGAAGCCTTGCCCAGCAATTCAGTTGTAACAGAAGCCCTGCACCCCTGCGGTGTTGTGACAGTTGTTGCCGGTGGTGTCACTCCTGCTGACGGGAACATTCCGCCCAACCAACCGTAACTCATTGCAAGGTAGCCGAATCCGACTATTGCTATAAGCCACAGCCACTGCTTCTTTAAAGCAAAAGGTATTGCCTTGAATCCGATTGCTGTCAATAAAGAAGCCAAGGCTAGTACGAAGATTACTGTATGCAGAAGTCCGCCTGTTATTCCGAACATAGTTCCTAACCAAAACCAAGTGACAACGAATAGGATTGCAAAAATAATCCATCTATTCATTATCTTTTCACCTCGTTTTTTTTGTCAGACATTTCAGTCCTCCCTTTAAAGTATAGAGTATACTTCACTACCGATAAGTATATAAATGTACATTTATAAAGATATGTAGAACAAATGTGGAACAAACAAACAAGCTAGAGGACGCGGTACGCATCAGATTACCTAGGGAAATCAAGGAAAAATTGATGGTCATATGTAGAAAACGTGGAACAAATGTTTCACAAGAGTTGCGACCATTGATAATCGAGCATGTTAACAGAATAACGTCCGACATGGTCATATCAAGACGGTTGAGAAAAATATTTCTGGAGGATGATAAGAATGCTAAAAGAAAATGATGCTTTCAAATGGGCGGTCATACTGTTCTTCTTGACACTATTGATTGTTGCAATGTACTTTTCAAAAGGAGTCTACGCAGACTGCCTTGACTCGGAACAAATCGAGACAGTGGAACTGCTCTGCAATAAAATGAACCTTTCTTTGAATGAGACATTACTTATGGTGGACCTGTTCGAGTCGTTGTGCGAACAAAACTCCACTTATAATGTAACGCAGAACATCACGCAGAACATCACTTATGAATACAATGATTCCATGCTAATGAATAATATTTCATTACTACTTAACATGAGTGAAGATTTGGAAGAATCGTTAGACAGTATAAACGATTCATTGAAGTTCTTTTGGAATAACACCACTGTTGCAACAGAGTTAGAACACATTTATGACAAGATGACGACACGCGAAGTGATTGACGAGTGGAACGATACCATGGTATCGAAAAGAGCGGAAGTGAGCGACGACTTGGAGGAAGTGTTCGACGAGAAGCTTGTATATTTCAAAGACTCGTACGTGAGAAAGGAGGACTGGAACTCTACTGTTGAAAAGATGTGGATTACCATAAGGAACATACCACAGGAAGGCGATTGGTACGCCAAGATGGCCTTCTGGGGGGTCATAATCATCGGTGGCATAGTGCTAGCCTTCCACTTTGTCAAGACAGTGAGACCCAAATCGTTTAAAAAAATTAAAATCAAAGAAAAGGAGTATCCGATCGATGAGGAGACTTCCGAGTCGGACATCATGAGGAAGACAGAACGTATCAGGAACCTGAAGTTCGAAGTCGTGAAAAACAAGGACTTGTCAATCGACGAGAAGAACGGCCTTATCAAGAAGATTGATACAAACGAAGTGTGGGACGACGACTCGCTGGAAAAGGAAGTCGAACTCATAATGTCATTAAAGAAGGCCGACAAAAAGCAGAAGAAGAGGGTTAAAAAATGAAATACCTTTTAAAATTGAAGGTTTTTTATAGTAAATTCCTTAAAATTTTAAAGAAATTTTAAATGGTACACCCTATTCAGGCAAAATAGGGCAAAAGAATCCATTATGTATTAATACAGTAATGATAAACATGGAAGAAGAAGAAAAATCAAACTGGAAGGAGTATCTGATTGACAGGGGATATATAATCCTGATACTCGTCGGCATAGGATGGTTCCTGTTAAGGGGAAGAGTCGGCACGAGGATGTTTGACAACGCCTCCTTGTATGCGGGAGCAATCATAGTCGGTTTCTTCATGTTCAAGGGCATGTGGAACTCATGGAAGAATGCATCGCCCAAGGTAATCTACCCGTATGGCCACACTACCTATGATCCAGGGAATATCGTGAACGTGGGAAACTTCAAGACAATCCAACCGCACATAAAAGCGTATGACTGGTACTTTAAACTGCCAGGATTATTGGTGTTCCCAATGGAGGCCAATGCCAAGTACGGACTGAACGTGGCAGTGTCCGCCGAGATGGAGAATGTACCAATAAGCTCCTTACCAGACAATGTACAGAACTATGTGGTACAGAACAACGTCAAACCACCCTACCTGATAGGATACGCGAATGCGGAACAATACTCCGAGGTGCTGAAGGATCCGGAGCTGATTTCCAAGCGCCCCAAGCCATCAGTCGAATATCTAATCAAGCTTGTCAAGGAGCAGAACGAGCTCATCACATTCCTGAGAGGTATCATCAAAGGCANNACGTGGAGCAGTACTCAAAAGTGTTGAGCGACCCAGAGCGTGTGTCCAAGAGACCCAAACCCAGCGTCGAGTACCTTATAAAACTAGTGAAAGAGCAGAACGAGCTGATAACGTTCCTGAGAGGTATCATCAAAGGCAAGTACAAGGACTTGCACGGAATCGTAAAGTGGTCGAGAATGATAGGTGGCAAAGAGAAAAGCGGTTTCGAAGCCTTGAAAGATATGTTCACGGAAAAAGGTGAAGAATGATGGAAATAAGTCCTGACGAAGGGAAGCCGATGGGCTACTTCGAAGCCCTGAGATACTTATACGAAGAGGGCGAGATGTCAAAGGTAGACTGGTTCTGGGACAATGTCATGGAAGGCGACGCGTTCCACGTGGAAAAGAGCATCATAAAGAACAAGTCGGACTGCATCACTTTCGCCAACTTCATAAAAAGCAACTATGAGCTCACGGAGCAGGAACGTGTTGATAATGTGCTAGACATTCTAGTGAGAGAGGGCTCGTCGACCATAGTCATCGGAGTGCGCGGTTCAGGAAAGACGTGCGCTGTCATGAGCTTTGCCGAACGCCTGCTAGCACGCGGTCAAACCGTCTATTGGTACGGCTACCACCCCGAACTTGAAAAGCAGTTCCCAGACATCAAACAGTCCTTCGATTGGCTGTCCTTCAAAGAGGGAACCATAATCACGGACGAGGGTGCCATGCTTGCCCAAGCTAGAGAGGCAATGACTAAACAAGCCATAAGTAGAGTGAAAAGGTTCGCAACCGTGAGGCACAAGGGACAATCCTTAATATTCATAGTCCAGAACATAATGGACATCGATGTCTCCATTTTCCGTAACTCGACGCTGATTTGGTTCAAGGCAACTCCATTTGGCGACATATTTCAAAGGAGCCAAAAAGACAATTTGGGAATATCATCCTTCTTCAAGTACATCATACCGCAGGACTCTCACACTGAAAAAGAGAAGAACGCTGTCTACAATCGCGAGTCCAAACAGCTGTACACGTTCAACAATATACCTCCCTCCAAATGGAACGACGACATGAGCAAGCCGTTCAAGCTCATCAAAAGCAGGGACATTGCCAAGAGAATCTATTTCCAAATGGAGAATGATAATGTCGACCCAAAGACGATTCACACGATGATGGAAGCATACGGATGGAACCTTTCAAGACTGTTCAAGGAGGAGATTGAGATGGACAAGCAAGTCGTTATTGAAAAAAAGATGAAAGAGAAGGCAAAACCGAGTCTGCTGTGCCCCAAGTGCAATTCCAGTGACTTCAAGCTCTACGGCAAGCTTGGCCCCAAACAGAGATACATGTGCAACAGGTGTGGCAAAACATGGAGCTGACGACCAAAAAATTAAGAAGAATGAAGATTATGAAAAAAAATCCTAATTTTTTCCTTGTATGGAAAATCCAGGGGGCAATCATATGGAACTAGGAGAAAAGATATTCTGGACAATAATGATAGTCGTGTTCATATTCACCACTGGAATGATACTCGTGATTTTGGTGAACGAACCGTTGCCAGACTGCAGGTATGAATGCGAGTGGGACTTGTGCAAGCAACATGGTTCAATGGAAGTGTGCTTCGGCCTGCCCAGCGAATGCGAACTGCTGGAGTTCAAGTGCACGCGCGAGCCCAGTTATATGGAGCAGTGGAACCTCAGTTGTTCCTGGCTGAACAACACATGCACGTGCTATCAAGAAGAATAAAACCTTTAAGATTCAGCAGATACAATGCCAACCAATAAACTTTACTCGTGTACATGTTCTACCTGCTCTAGTTTCCTTTCAATCCGCTTTACCAGGGCTTTGATCCAAATACTTTCAATATGAAGGAAGCAGAACTCGTCCACTATCTTCCTGGCAGTCTCGAAGTTGACCACTACCTGTACACGCTCGTTCTTCTTCTGTATGCGCACCCAGCTGTCATTCACGCGCTTCATATCCTGCTCGCCTTCACCATTATAGAGGAGTATGACCTGTTGGGTGTGACTCTGGCATTGAACTCGCTGGCAAGAACGCGACCCTTGAATCCCTGCCTTTTTAGTGCATGCAGTATTTCAATCTCGTGCTGTCTCCAACCAGAACCCCTGCCAACCTTCCTCCTCGGCAGGAACGGCTCCTGCTTGGATTCCTTCCAGAAAGTGCTCTTCCTTATCAAACCTAGAACAGACTTCTGCTTGCCAGTAGCACGCTCATACTTTTTTAAACCGTACTTGCGCCTGACCTCCTGGACAAGGTTCTCCTTGGTAGTAGCCTTGGAGATGTCAATGCGCATCTTAAATCTCAACCAGTCCCACACACTCGTCCTCTGGTCAGGACCCATTGGCGTAACCATATCAATGCACGCTTGCCGTATACCTAATCGTTTCCACCTCTTTTGATTTGTCAAGCCTTGTAAAACACTGCTTCAATCGTATGTTGTCCAGCTTCTCAAAAAATCCTATAAGCGCATTGTATGAGGAACGCTGACGGCCGTTCTTTTTCTGGACAACAACCTCCTTCAAGAGCGAGTATGGGCGCTTTATTTCACCTTTTTCACTCACTTTCTCTCCTATGCGGAGAACCCACACCCTCTGCTGGTTGTACTTCCAGCAGAACTTGAAAGCGCTATCGCACCGCGTTAAGCTTATCAAACGTTCAACTGCAGGAAAGCTGAACTTCGTGAAAAAGAAAACATGATACGATCCTACCTCCTGCTCCTTGTAATTTTTCAAGTGAGTCGTCCTGACAAGGGCAGTGCCGGCATTAAAGTTTCGTTGCAGCATGCTTATCTCCTCGAGAACAGTGTTGTATTCGACCGTGTCAAAGTCCAGGAACACGACAAAACGGTTGTCAGGCGTGCGGTTGGTAAGGCCCCACGTTATGGTCGTGGGCACACGCATGACTAGGAATGGATTCCTCAAGCTTATCAGACGCTGTCCAATCCTCATTCTCATTTCACCTGTTCTTCAAGCATTCTCAACACATGAAGCTTTGCCTCTTCCATGAACTCCGGCGTAAACACAATCTTTCGTATAGCCATCTCCAAATGATCCTTGCTAACCTCGATAGTGTTCTTGTCAATCTTCTTGTAGTGAAGTATAATCGTATCGATTTTTTTCATAATGAAAAACTCCTTTTAATGAAATTTTCATTACCTAAATTTAAAGATTTCTATGCTTGAGTATACAATGGAGTGAAATTAACAGGCTTGAAGAATCTGCATTTCCAACCCTCTTTCACCACATAGAGCCTCCACTGATGCCAACAACACCACATCTTCCTGTTCTTCGTCTTCAAAAACCAATAGCACCCACTACAATCCATAACACCGCCATATTAGATATATATATATATATATGTATTTGAAAAAAAGGCGTTTTACGCCTTTTTTCGTTGTTTTGAAAAGGTTTTAGGGTCGTAAAATCTGTCATTTTTGTCAGGATTACTCTCCCGTTCATCTCTGCATTTCTTTGCTTCTGTTATAGCCCTAATCATCAAAGTAAGCTCGTGCTTCAATGCTTTCAGCTTTTGCAAACCCAAGGCAAACCTAATGTCATGAGCACCACCTGTGATAAACACGTTACACCATTCTGCCCCGCGGTACCTACAAAACTCAATACGCTCTTTCATTTTGTTCCACGAAGAGAAGTTATGCTGTTTCCTTTTACTCATAACCTTATGGAACTTCTGATCCTCATCTATATACTCAAAAACAGTGTCAACCTGCCTGCCATGAGGAGTATCACCGTCAAGTATCAATAGTTTTCTTTTAACAACTTTACGAGGCAACATATCACCCTTCGACAGAAACAGATAGCTTTAAATACTACTAATACGTAATAATTAACAGAATCCTGTTTCTCTTTCTTTAACTAGACTAGTAAAATCTATATTCTTTTCCTTCTTTTAAAAAGATTTCTATACTCTAGTATCATTAACGCAAGATAAGTATATCACAGTGTTATATACCACCCATAAGTGATTATAGTTGTAAAATATATGTTTTATAGTATATATTTCATAATATACGAATCAATTTAAATACCCATGAAGAACTATTCTCACTGATTGCATGATAAAAACTCCCACCAAACGGCAGTTAATCAAGGATTACAAGGAGCTAGGATCACTCACTAGAATCGCCAGAAAGTATCATGTGTCGATAACCACAGTGCAGAACTGGTTCAAAAAGAAGGGAATCAAGACCGAAGAACAAAAGTTGAAGGAGTTGCACAGAAAAAGATGGAGGGAAAAATTTGGTGATGATTCATGAAACCACGCATTATTTTTTTACGGACTATTGTCCCAATCAAAAATGTTGACAAGTTGAGTTATGAATGCTCAAGAAAATAAGGAGGAGACGAAAGATGGACATGAGTAAACACAAAGCGCAGGGCTTTTCCGAGTCCGAGACCATCAACGCGGAGAACGCACCCTCTGGAAAGCTGAAGATCACCAGAGTGGACGAGGTCACAATCAGTTCAGGCCCGAGAGCCGGTACAGACGCGCCTGTCATNNACAAAGCGCAGGGCTTTTCCGACACAGAGACCATAAACGCGGAGAACGTGCCGACAGGCAAACTGACCATAGTGAGGGCAGATGAGGTGACCATTTCAAGTGGCCCAAGGGCAGGGCAAATAGTACCAGTAATCGAGTTGTCACAGGACGACAAGGCTTACACCTATTGGCCCAACAAGACCTCAATAACCACACTTTGTAATAAGTTCGGAGACGACTCGGACAAGTGGATCAACAACGAGATTGAACTGGACACAGAGAACGTCATGGTCCGTGGTCAGAAAAGAAAAGCGATTTTCGTGGCACCCTAGTTTTTTAGTGCCACAACCCCTAGGGATTCACTCCCTTTAAGTATAAACTACTATGTGGTAATAATGGTTATGAACGAACAGTGCCAGTATTGCTGGCACTTCAAGGAGAACAGGTGCAGGGGTGTATCCTCCCAACCAAAGATGTTCCTCTGTGAAAACTGGGTGAGGGTTTAACATGAAAAAAGTGACTGTGTATTTACCTAAAAACTGTCCGGTCAGGCAGTACTCGAACCACAGCCTCATGGACCTTTTAAATAATAAACCGCGTTGCCCAGACAGCGACTGCTGTCCCAGAGAGTGTGATTATAAGTGATCATATGAAAAAAGAAAAAAGTGTAAAATACGAAGCGAAACTGGTGAACGGCAAAAAAGAAGTTTTAAATAATGAAAAGGAACTGGTAATGTTCCTCGAACACTTCGAACTCGGCCCCGACATCAAATACGTGAGAGTGTTAAAATGAGCAGCACCTGGTCCCCCACGGAGAACTGCGAGAACTGCGGACACACAATCGAAATACTGAAGGACGACTACATCGAACTGTCCGTGCACAGCACGCAGAAGGATCACATCTTCTGCGAGAAGAAGTGCCTCCGCGAGTTCATCAACAGCCCCGATTTTTAACGAATATGTGTGATAAAAGTGAATGAAATTTGTAAAAAATGTGACAAGATGCTTAGTTGTGAGAAAAATCATAGTTTACTTAGAAGCGATGCTAAGAAATGTGATGATTTTGATGATTCAATAGCAAGAGAATTAAAAAAATTAGCTGTGTTTAAGAAGATAGCTAAAAAACATGCTCTTATATGAGGGATATAAATGAATGAAGTAAAACCAATACACGGAATATATGTATTGCTAGTATTTGTTGTAATTTTGATAGCTTCACTTATAATTTGTGTATTGATGTAACGAATATCGAGGATAAACATGATATTTGATGAATCATTTGAATGGGGTATAGCAATAGTAGGTTTGATTTTATTAATATGTCTAATATTAAGCCTATTATTTTATCACTAATACGGGTGAAAAGTGAATGAACTGCCCCAAGTGCAACAGCAAGAACGTACTGAGAAGTTATAAAGGCTTCATCGAGTGCCAAGACTGCGACTACGGAGGTTAAAAAATGACAAATGAAAAAATCTTTTTAGTGAAAGCAAAAGCAGAAACAAAATATGGAACTAAAATAGAAGATGCTTTGTTTGAACTTGATGCAGAAGGAAAATGGATAGAACTCACAAAAGAGGAGATTCCTAATAAAGAAGAAATAAATCATGGATTACAAGTAATTTTAGCTTCAAATCAAACTTGGGAAGAGAGACATCCAAGATGTGCTAATCTCCTCAAAAAATTGGAGAGTTTACAATAAATGACTAAAGACAAGTCAAC
>JABAOF010013212.1_pt5 | contig 10816 bp, 12 predicted proteins | sample 7062171 | NCBI WGS metagenome assembly JABAOF01 (sample SAMN14538628, study PRJNA623070) | marine sediment metagenome | biome: marine biome [ENVO:00000428]; feature: marine pelagic biome [ENVO:01000023]; material: deep marine sediment [ENVO:00002113] | place: India: Gulf of Khambhat ... | reverse complement strand
GGGATTTTCATCAACTGTTCAGTCTGATCGTACCACCAAGACGTATCTTCCAGGACCGCCGGTGTGTTGGAAGCGGCAGTAATAGAGATAGTGTCCCCCCCGCTTCCGATCACATCGGCCGACGTGGCATTGATTATGTTGGCATTAGCGATCAGGTTCCAAAGGTCTTGCCGGTCGCAAGTACCGCTGATCGTGGTAGTTCGTTGTAGATTCGCCATCAGTCCCTCAGGTTCATGGCAAAGTCCCCGCGGACGCTCGCCGTGCCGACAACGGGACGGGTGAAGCCCCAGTGCAGGAATGTGGCCCCGGTGTTGGCGGGGGTGAAATTGGGCGTCGCGGCGCTGAAGGGCCACGTGTAGAAAGTGTACTGATCGTAAAAACCCAAGGCACTATTCCAGGACAGACCAGCTCCCGCGATTAACGTCCGCTGACCGGTATAGGTGGTCTGAACCGTCGCAAACATTGGGGTCAAGCCCTGGATACAGAACAGCGGATGGATCACTGTAGAACAGGACTGCATGGTTCGGTCGTAACCGAGATCGTGGCTCTCAGCACTTGGCCAGATCGTCATGGGACCGAATATGTCGCGGCGCGGCCCTTCTTGATACCACGCCGCGTAGCAATACGAGTTTGTCGGATCTATCCCGGGCATCAAAGATTCTTTAGTGATGCTGAAGTTGGTCTGAAAGCCTCCGTGTGGTCCGAGTTTGTAGAAAGGTGTGTAGAACGCCCGTTGTCGATAAGCACTATTGCCGGGGTAATACAGAGCCACCCGCTTAGTGAAAAGGCCCCCGCCCATGAGAGGCGCCATCCCCCAGCGCGTTTTAACGTAAATCTTCCCTGTATTGAAGTTAACCTCGAGGTCTCCCTCATTCGTCATTCCGGTGAGACTATAGGCCGTGCCGGCGGCCAGCCCGCCCAAGTTGACCGGGGCGGTGAGGCTGCCGCCGCTCAGCCACTGCAGTAGTTTCTGTGCTGTGACCTCTTCCGTCAGTTCGAAGTCATAGCCTGGATTCACGGACATCCGAACCCCCCAAAGAAAATCTCAGCCACGTAGTACGGTACCTGCGTCTGAGATGCCTCGTTCTCAAATATGTAGGGTACGAGCGTAATGCCTGACTCCACATAGACTTTACGGCAGTGCCCCAGGCCCATATAGGTGATTGTGGCGGCCTCATTCTCCGCATCGAAGCCGATCGTGGCCACCGGGAAGTGGTCGTCGCTCGACTCATTGTACAGTAGCCCGTACGAGCCCGGGGATGAGATGTTTGACGAGTAGCTGGCATGAACCAGCGCCTGTCCGAAGCCGTGCTCCAGCACCTTACACAGCCCGTTCTGCGCGTCGTTTTCCTCGTCCATTACCCCCCAGTACCCCGAAAAGAACTTGCTGGAAGGTTGAGGCGTGCCGCTGCTCTCGCTCCACCAGTGGAACCAGAGTCGATTATCCTGGGTAACCCTGGGCAACATCCACCAGCCCCCGGCCGACCAAGTGGTTTGTGCGGCCCCGGACCACCCGCCCCGGGATCGATCCAGATCGCCCGGCACGAGGGTGGGCAGCCCTTTGTACGGCTGGTACCCGGTCAGGTTAAAGTACCAGGCCGGATAGGACTTACCGAACCAGTGCCGAACGCCGCCCTCCAGGGACACATTGGTGTGGGGGGCCCACACGAGTTTCTGGCTGGAGAGCACCATAAACCCATGCTGCCCCGAAGCAGGCGAGGCCGCCAGAATTGTCCCGCCCGCCTCATATTCGCTTGCCTCTAGCTGATTTATGACACAGTTGTCCACCATATTGTGAAGGAAGGCGGGGGTGATGGTGGCACCCGGCGATGGCAGAAAACTCGAATCTAGCGATATCTTCATTCCCACTTCTCCGGATAGTGTGTCGCCTGCATGCGCAACAGACGCATTCCGAACGACGCCGGGGTGTCAGTTGTAAATCGGAACTGTAGCCGTTGGCCGGGAGGCAGGTCCTGAAGGTTAATACGGTACGCCTGAGGCAATTGCTGTTCGAAGTCAAAGGGTAGCTGGGCGGGGAGAACTGGATAGTCCTGAATGGCTGCCACATCGGCATAGTCTATCGCCGCCCAGTCCAGCTCGTCTACCTTCGCGTATGTGACCAGTGTCACGTTGGACGTAGCCGGTTGCATGAGCAGTTCTAGGAAATCCCACCGCTTCTTGGTCCCGAAATCTCCAAACACAAACGACTTAGTCTGCTCTTCATATGAATACGCGGTAAGGCTCGGGTCGTGGTATACCCCCGATACTAATGCCTGAAAGACATGATTAGTGCTCGTAGCGCCCAGCGCCGGCAGCGTCTCCGTGGTGACAAACGGATACTGGTAGTACATGGCATGGTCGCTAGAATCCTGGGTGTGGGTGACCACTGAGTCCACGACCTGCCAGTCGTACTCACCAACCCACACTTTTTTAATCAGGTCAAATACTACCGTCACGTTATTGGATGTGGAGCCGTCGACAGGCAGGCTCAAAAAGATCTTATGGTCATAGACCTGTGCTGTCGCCCCCAGCACCGCATCCCAGTTGATTCGGTCGAAGACATCTCTAATCGGTTCTGAGATGGCCTCGCCAGCGCCACCGGCCACGTCCTGTTCGACACGCCGCAGGCTCCGATACCCATCATCGGCCAGGAAAAAGACGTCTGATTGGCCCGATCCCGATGTATAAACGATCGTTTTTGGGGCCACACAGCCCTTATCCTCACTGACTGTGCTCAGCCGGGAGTTCGACGTATCGAGGGTGTTCTCTGTTGAGGGGATATACACACCACTCCCCCAGACTACGTCGAGGGCGTAAACATGATGCTCCTTGAAGATGTAAAGCCGAGGTTGTGTGCCGCGGGTGGGCACTAGAGCTGTAATGCGGTCGCCGCTCTCCCGGTCGATATCAATATAGTTGTTGTCGGTGTCCCAGGCCAGTGCATCCCACAGATTTGACCAGGCCAGACTTGACTCACCGATGTTGATACAGCCGGCCCAGAGCCGCCCCTGCCACCACACACAGGCGGCCGGAGACAGCGAGGCGCCCATCGTAGCATGGTCCCCGTCCTTCGTGACAAACTGCAGCTCGGGGTAAGTCGCGTTGGTGTATGGTTTTACACTCCACAGTACAGCGGCCGGATGTAGTATCGTGGACGGGGCATCATACACATAGAACTGACACTCCGCCATACTATAGAAGCCATCGGCCAGGCTGACCGTGGACGTGGGGTTTAGCTTGGTCCAGGTCAGATCAAAGCTGGTTTCATAAGTGTCCGTCCCCCACACTCCCAGCACGTGCTGCACTTGATCAGTGCCGAGATAGGTCCCGAGCCCCTGAGGAGTGCCGCCGGGCCCGCCTATGGTCTGACAGCCCAGCCGCTTCTGCCGCAGGCCGGGCACGTCCATGTTCACATTCTTCAGGTATGCGGCTTGGTTCTCCTCCAGATAGTAGGGCTCTACCAAGCTGTTCACGCCGCCGTCGTACCCAGCCACAGCTTCAAGGATCGGTACCTTATTAAGGTCCCCCCGGGGCGGTTCTCGCGGTGTTGCAGGCATCAGATATCTTCCTCAGTATCCGGCACAAGCTGGCCGTACCAGTCCCCAAACATCTTTTCCTCGGCACAGTTTTCGCGCATTATGGCACCGGCTTTGGACAACGCTGCCTGGGAGCGCTCTCCCTCACCCAGCTGATAGTGAATGTCGGAGGCCGCCGCCCAGATCATAAAGTCCGTATCCACCGAAGGGGGTGGGGCCTGATAGGCATTCGTCAGGCGAGGCGGGCGGGTCTGGATTCGGGCTCGAAACACGGTGTTGGCTTTAGGTATTTCGTATAGTTCGACTACCGGATACCGCGCCTCCAGATCGTAGGGGCCAATGTGACCGACCGTATTGCCCTGGCAGTCAATCGTTAACACGCCTGTAATATCGGCCGCTTTGGCAATCGAGGTAACACGGGTAAATGTGTTAGAACCCGTGACCGGAGTAGCCCCCACCACCGAGAAGGTCTCCCCCAGCTCATACAGATCCCGAGGGGCCGTGCCGCCTGTGGGCAGCACCTGGCCTGTAGCGTATACGGAAACTACATCGCTAGCGTCACTGGAGTAGATTGCTAATGGCCCAGAAGCGGTTGTAAAAGTGGGAGAGAAGCCGGCCAGCCGCCAAAACTCCGGGTTGCTGGACCGGTCGTTTGCGTAGCCGTATGTGCCCTGCCTATCCCACTGATCACGATACTCTAGCGACTTGGCGTTGGTCTTATCCATGAGCCACACTACCCGCTCCACCTCTGAGGGCAAGTACAGCGTACGCCCACCGGGATGGGTAATATCCACCACGCGCTTAAGATCGTCCCAGGGCTGGGCACGGGCCCAATGTCGCAAGGCCCGGTTTATGGCTTTATCGATACGGGAATCAAAGCCGGAGTCGTTCCGACCTGTGATCCGCTTTACCTCAACTTTCATGTCTGCTAGGTTCATGACTGTCCTTACGGGTGGTATGTGGGCTGGTTCCGGACGGCGTCCAGGGACCACTTGCTGATGGGTTTGCTTAAGGGCTCGCGGGCAGTGGTTGGGATCAGGACCTGGTACTCGTGCGCGCCGATACTGGGTGTGGTCGGCCGCGGCCCACCCAGTATGTCGACCGTAATGGGGAGGTCAGCATCACCGGACAGATCCGTCCCAACCCCACGGGCCGGCGAGTCCGCGACCATGTGGTATATGTCACTGCCCGGCGCATTGAAGACGACTGTCTCGGCACTGCCCAGATCTATTGCGTTGCTGCCTCCGGTCGGACCGGACTGGCCTGTGGTGTACCCGTTGTTGGTCGTACCAGCAGCAAATGTACCGGTATAGTCATTGCTCGTATTGTTGAAGGCAATTGAATTACGGACGACGGGCTCTGCGCTTTCAAATGAACTAAACCCATCAGAACAGCCGACGACAGTAATGTTGTGGAGATAGGCGGCACCACCGCTTTTATTGCTTAGCACACCGATCCCACTTGCATCATTAGAGCCGTACGCGATTATGTTTGAACACTTAACAGTACCGTCGCCGTACAGGTCCAACACTCTACTTAATGTGTGCGCACCGGGGACCATAACAAAGATCGATCTTTCAATGTTCACATCGGCCCACCCTGTTTGAACACACCCAACACCATCGCCGTTGGCTGTGGCTCTGACAGCAAAGCCGCGTATAGTTACGTTATGGTCGAGAATTCGCAGGGCTTTTCCGAATGCGCCGAGTGAACAATCCAGCCGGTACTGGTTACCGGATGTCGGATACACTCCAAGAGGAAGATAAGTAGCGCCCACACTGACATCTATGTCGTGGGTCGCGTCGGTTATCATCCCGTCGATGGTGACCGCAGTGGTATCGGCGTTCCCGTCTGTGCATATGCACGTACATTCAACATATTCGTCTGTGCCGGCAGCCGTTATGTCTGCGCCGCCTGCGCCCCAGTTCGCTGCCTCGGCAGCATTGAGCGAGGAATAGTTGCCGGTCCCGCCCGTATCTACAGTTGTAGCAACAAGTGTAGCCATAACTATTTAACGACCTTTGCCTCTACGTTCCAGTCCTTACCCTGATCAACCGTCGCTGTCATCAACTCTGCCAAGTCCAGCGCCACCATGCCCAGACCATCCAGCACAAGCATCGACGCTAATGACAGCCGTCCCTTATCCAGCAGCACCCGACTCTTGTGCCCCCCATATTCCAGCATCTCGGGCGGCAACTGAGCCTTCTGGATTCCGTTAACCCGCTGCCGGTCGAACACAGGCGGACACTCGTCACGGCCCCACACACACTCCTTAAAGTCCTCACACTCCTTGATCGCAATGATGGCCCCTGCCTTGCGCCCTGCCGGGCCGTCATTCCGTAGCCGCAGAATCTCGACTGCCATTGTCCTCGATCCTCTTCAGCCGTTGTTCGTAGTCCTCGAGCCGTTTGAACCAGTGCGTCTTAAGCAGGTACAGCTCCCGCTCCAGATTCTCAAACAGCTCCACTGCCTTACCCGCATTCCTCACCTTCCAGAGCCGTTTCACACGCGTAATGAGCCAATCCACATCAGTGTTCAGGCGGCCCAGGGTCATATTCAGATTCGCCATAACATCTCCTAACTGGGGTGGTACGTGTCAGAACGACGCACAGCATCCAGCGACCAGCGGCTGACATGGTCCTGTAACTGCTCATACGCGGTCGGGCCGGGATTGAGCGAGGCCCGCCGTTCGTCAAACCCCAAAACCGGTATCTTGTAGCGGGCTTCGCCTTCGTAATCCGTAGTACATGCATACGGGCTGTACGACAATAGATTCGTACCTTTCTCGGATACCGGAGAATCGGCCTTAATGCGGTAGTCCTCATTGTTATAATCTTCAAAGAGAGCGGTACCCGCCACATTACTAAGGTTCAGACCATCCGTGCCTGGATCGCTCCCGTTGTCATAGCCGTTGTTGACGCAGCCGCCAAAACGCGCACCGTCGTAGGCCGTAGTGGTGTCGAAGGTCATGCAGTTCATGCACTGCGCGATACTAGGAGTGACAGATGCATGAAATCCGATGGTGCAGTTAATGGCCGAACAGTGCTGCAGGTAAGTCGTATGAGTACCATTTGCTAACACCCGAAAGCCTACACCGCCGGTGCCATTGAAAGAGTATGCGAGGCAGTTCTGAATCAATACCGACGTGCCGGCCGAGATGTTATGGATGTAAAACCCGTAGCGGTCCGCCGCCGTACCCGCCAACCATGCCACACAGTCTGTGATCCGGGCATCAGTGGCGTTGGTCTCCACCTCAAAAGCGCCCTGATTGGCTGCCGCCGTACAACGGTTGGCGATTCCCACCAACCGGACGTAGCCCATAGTAACAGTGACTGACGGCGCACTGGACCCCAACGTGTCCATCCGGTAGTAGTTGCCCGACGAGGGGTACGAACCTTGCCAGCGGTAGCCCTCAGATAACACCGTCTCCACCAGCACGTAGTGATCCGCATCGGTAGCGGTCCACCCGGCGAAGACGGTAACTTGGCTATCTACGGACCCGCCCGTACAGCGCAAGATCCCGTGAGCCCATTCGTCCTGGCCGACGCAGTCTCCGCTATTTGCCACCCCTCCGAACGCATCCTCAAAGGCGTCCATGCTGGTGTAATCGGTACCCGCGCCGTTGTCCGGATCAATTATGGACGATCGCTCAGTTGCCATTACAGCGACCTCAGCGATTCGACCCGATCGTTGGTCCTGCTGTAGAACTCTGTGCTGGGCATCGGCAACGCACCGGTAGATACCAGTTGTTGTTTTTGAGCGGCTGGCAGTAGATCCAGATTAATCCAGTGTGAAGCGCGCACCCGAAATTTCATGGTTTTCCCGTCCAGTTCCAGCTCCCTGTGATGGCGAACCAGACGGCTCGTAATGGCACTTAGCGAGCCCACATCTGTGACGGTTACAATCCCATACGTAGGCGGCCCCTCTGCCTTGCCCCAACCCTTATGCGGCCGCACTTTATAGGCAACTAGATCCCCCGCCCAGCGCGGCTCAGAGGTATCCACACCCTCACTACGCAGCCGAATCAGTACGTCTACGTCCACAGATCCAACTCCAGATGCGGCGCAGCACGCCCCGCCGCTCCAGTTTCTCAATGCGCGCAACCAGCTGTAGCAGTACCTGCTGCGCCCGCCGCGTCTTCCAGCCATTAGCCTTAAAAAGCTCACCCGCATTCGCCGCCGGGATGAGCACGCTAAGAAATTTGTCACTACGGAACCACAACCGCAGAATACGCTTCTCCGCCGCGTCCTGGGCCCGTTCTAGCTTTTCGAGCTTCTGCCGCAGGACCACCATCTGGTCTCGCACGAACTGCTCTGTATTCGAGCGCGCCTCGGCCTGAACTTCCTTTGACTGCCACTCTGTTACTTGTTTCTCCACCGCCGCCACCTGTCGCAACAGGCGCTCAAAGGTGGCCTTAGCACTCACACCATCAAGCAGGCGACACTTGCTTATCTCCTGGTCCATCTGGTCCAGGCGCCGCCGGATGGCCCGAAACTCCTCTTGGATGTTGGGCATCGTACAGCCTCGCGATCTTCTTCACGCTGTTACAAACCCGGTCGGTCCGGTCACTTAGGTAAGCTAGCGCCTGCCGGCACCGATCTACCGTTTCCCTACTAACTGTCTGGAGGCGCCTTTCTAAGTGCTTTTCGGTTTCTCGCATGGCGGCACGTGCACCCGCCCGCACATTCGTATAGTCACTTTTTGCTTTTTCTAGCGCGCCTAGTGCCTCTGCTGCCCTTTGCTCGAACACCTTTTTTGCATCGAGGACCAGATCGTCCAGGACGCTTGCGTGGGCCATTAGATTCGCCACCTGCGCTTCCAATGCGTCCACTCTCGACGTCAAGGCTGAGTCCGGCGGGGGCTGGTTCGGCATCAGGCTCCTCCTCGGTGAATAAGTCCTGGGTCCATTTCTGGGCCAGGGCGCGGATGTTGAACTTCTCGGCAAAGGCAGCGCGGTCAGCACAGTCAGCCGGCAACCGCGATCGGGCCCGCGCCGCCTGATACAGGACATCTGACTGACGACAATTCTCGGTGTCCTTGGCCGGCAGTTTGTACCAGCCTGGGTACCCCTTCATCGTCTCCTTCAGCGCCGCGTGGTCAGTACACACGCATAGGCACCCCGCCGCCATAGCCTCCATGGCCGCCACACAGGATATCTCGTCAAAATTGGTGGGGTACAACCAGACGGCCGCCTCCTTCAACTCCTTAGCGATAGTCTCCCATCCAACTCGTCCGCGGTTGATGACCGAGACGCCGTCGCAGGCGTCGTAGCACATATCCTCGTAGCCAAAGAGACTCGTGTCTTTCTCCAGTTCCACAACGTGGCCGAACCCGGTCTGCGCGGCAAACTGCCGCCAATTTGAGCTGAAGCCATAGAACATATGAAGTTCATAGCCCTCCTTGTCGAGGCCGCTATCCCGAAAACACTTGATCGCCCGCAACCAGCCGCGGTCGGGACTGGACAAGTAGACGATCTTCTTCTTCTTGAGCGTGCCATCGTACAGGTGCCGCTTCAGATCCACACCATTACGAGTATAGTATACCTTATCCTCGGGAACTGATGGATGCAGGCCCCGCTGAAACTTAGACAGGAAAAAGACCTTATCGATCTGCTCCAGTACCTCCGGCTTCCACCANNGGAATGCCCGTGTTTCGAGAATCCCAGGCACCCGCCAGATGATTAGATAGTCCCGATACAGTTCATGGTTGTAACAGGCGCTATGCTTCCAGTGTACCCCGTCGTGCTCCATATCCTGGTTCCCGTCGAGTGTGCAGTACACGGACACATCGAAGCGGTCGTCCCGGGCGAGCTGCCGGGCGAGATCGTACACCATCTTCTCGGAAGCGCCCATACCTGTCTTGTACGTGTTGGGCCCCCAGGGCTCATTACTGTGGCCGCAAAAGAACGCCACAGACTTTTTGCCGCTGGGGACGGTAATACTCTTCTCCGGCACACCCACGCCATACTGCCGCAGATGCGGGCTAAGGGGCATGTACTTCTGTGCCTCAAAGGGAGCATCGCAGTGGCTCAGAACCTGCCCAATCACCGACCCCAACTTTGTAGCATTGGCCCAGTGTGCCGTGTCCTGATATGCCCGCTGCGCTTCCGCCCAGTTGGGTCGCTCGTTCAGGGCCCGCTGGGCGAGCTGCATGGTTAGATCCGGATTCCGTAACTGCCGCGCCGCCGCCGTCGCTATCGCCGCCGGGTGAAAGCCCAGTGTGTTGGGGTCTACGGCATGAAGGGTGTCCCGTGACGGACAGGCGTCACCCAGCCGCACCATGTGCAGGACGTTCGGCCAGTGTCCTAAGCGGAACCAAGCATCGGCCATAAAGTAATATACACGAGCATCTTCCGGAGCTACTCGCATCGCTTCCTCGCAAGCCTGCACCGCTTTGTAGCTCCGGCCCAGCTCATTGAAGCAGCCGGCCATGGTGAGGAACGCCGAGAGCACATCCTCTCTATTCCCAGACATTCCTACAAACTCAGAAAACCACCGAACCGCCTCGGCGCAATTCCCCAGGCCGCGGCTCGCGTTGCCGAGATAAAACAGGGTGCGGGGATCGCGGTAGTCGTTTGTGTCTAGGTCATTACGTAGTATCAAGTAGTTTCGTAAATCGCTAAACTTATGACCCTTCGGAGTGGCGTGGTAAATCTTACATGGCCAGTCTGGCGACCGTACGAGGCGCATATCCCCCCGGGTCTCTTCCGGGAGCAGTGTCTCATGGCACTTCCCTTTCCAGTAGAAGTCCCCCCGGCTCGTTACCCGCTCACGCCAAAGCTCTGTAGTGCACGTGCCATCCTCTGCATGGGAATACTCGTAGGCCATCATAATGGCCCCGGGCTCCCCGTCGGCAAATACCTTATCCACAAAAGGTCGGAAGTGCTCCGGATTCGTTATGGTATCGTCTAAGTCGAGCCAGAAGATATACTGGTTTTTAGCCTCGTCGTAACCCAGCTGACGCGCCTCCGCAAAGGAGCGAAGGAGGCCGTCAGTATAATGGCCGTGGCCGATCAGCTCTCGCCACGTCTGATCGTCTTTCAAATACTTCTCAGCCAGTGCAGCCGCATCGAGATCACACAAGTAACTCGCGTCTACTATTTTCCAGCCGCGGTCCGCTGCAACCTTTACTGTGCTGTCAGTCGAGCCGGTGTCGACTAATATTAGCTCATCCTGCGGATGGCCCAGAATCGCCTCCACCGCACGATGGAACCGCATTAGGTTCTTCCGCTCGTTCTTGGCGATCACACAGACACTGATCGGAATCTGCGGCTGATACGT
>JABAOF010015325.1_pt2 | contig 10818 bp, 8 predicted proteins | sample 7062171 | NCBI WGS metagenome assembly JABAOF01 (sample SAMN14538628, study PRJNA623070) | marine sediment metagenome | biome: marine biome [ENVO:00000428]; feature: marine pelagic biome [ENVO:01000023]; material: deep marine sediment [ENVO:00002113] | place: India: Gulf of Khambhat ... | reverse complement strand
TTCCTATGGCCGCACAGCTCTGTTATATATGCGAACATCATCAACCAGGCCCGACCAAAAAGTACCAGCTTCCATACCCTTGCCACAACCAAAGTACAAGCCATTATCTGAGCCCTCTAAATTAGCTTGTGTGTCTTCAGCTACTGCAACGTCATCAACGTAGAGCGTTCTGTATAAACCATCCCAAACAAGGCCTATCCGATGCCAGTTACCATCAGTGATGGCCGTCTCTGAGATGAGCGAGCAGCCATCCGGGCCGGCACTTCTCAGCTCGGTCATTAAGTTTCCCTCTGATGGGTCCGTGCAGAGCCAGTTCTCCACACCCGTTTGCGACAAAACGACCTGGCCTGGAACACCGACCCTGACCCATACAAAAACACTGAAAGCTTCCTCTGTTGTATTTTGTATGGAGTCGGTAATGACACAGTCATCTACGCCATCCAACTGTATAGCACCGTCCACCTGTCCACCACTCGGCAGCCAGACAGGACCACCAATGACAAAGGCATCGTTGCTACCGGCACTGTCGTAGGCGATGGAGCCCTCCGTTTCGTCCAAAGCCCAATGTGCTATCAGCGTGGGATCATCAACAGGGTGGCCCCAGTGGCTCATCAGAAGCTCCAGGTCCAGTACATCCACAATACCATCGCCGCAGAACGGCGGAGGGGCAATATCACACATGGGGTCGTCTTGCCCCCAGGATTCAATGAGTCTGAGAAGATCGCTGATATCCACTTTCCCGTCACCATTGAAGTCAACGCTCGGAGCCTCCACCGAAACCGCTTCCGCCCAGCGATAAATGGCTTGCCCCCCCTGAGTCCCGGCATAAAGTGCGAACATCCCGTCAGGCACCACATCCTCGACGAGGGTGAGCTGCGGCTCGTCGGGCATGAGCTCGTCGGCCGGCCAGCACCAGCATTTGATCTGATCGCCGATGATATCCACGCGGATGATTAGTTCCCGCTCATCTACATTGAATGGGAGATTTGCGCTGCGCAAAACGTAGCGGTCCCTGTGCCCTAACCAGAACCGGTTGGGAGGCCTGACTTCTATCCAATAGCCACCGGGTCCTCCATCATTCCATCGGACAACTAATCCCGATACCCACTCATTACTGCTATAGTCTGATGTTCTCTTGATCTGCGTCCTGACAGATACATCACGATAAATGTAGGGCGTGCCATCCCGGTCCGCCGCCTCTGCTCCGGCGACTTTGAGTCCCTCGGGTGTCAAAGTGTATCCCGTGGCGTCCACACCCCAGATAGGCACCCAATTCACCGGTGAGCCGTCTTTGGGATCCCCGTCGCTGAAATCATCAAAAAAGTGGAGGCCTGCCTCGGCATTGGCACAAAGGACCAGCATGGATATCATAACGCTCAGCACGTATCGTGTTGTTGCTTGATTTTTCATTTTCTTTCTCCTTTCCGGACAATTACTGGAAGATTTGTATTAATAATAAAAATCTGCTTCTTCTTTTACGGCTTGCGGCTGCAATTGCACACGTTTCGATTCCATCGGCCACGGGCCGCACAACAGAGGTACGACACCTTCGTCGGGGAAGCCATCGTCGTCGGCATCTTTGTCTCCAATCACAGGGTCCAATACATCGATGGAATTGTAAAGCTGCCACATTCCATCTTTAAGCAAGGTGCCGTCTTCGGAAATCGTTGCCGTGCCAATCCAATACCAGACCCACTGGAGTTGTGCATGTGCGTGGTCTTCCGACATGCCCGCAGCCCCATGGCAAATGATTGTGAAGTAATACTCGTTTTCGCCGGTTTGGACGAGTTGCCCTAATGCAAGTCCGTGCACTCGAGATTCCGTCAGCCCAAGCCAATCGTAGTTCACCCCGGGATTGGGGCTCCATGCACGGTAAGCATATCTGGTACCAGTATCGTCAAGAGGTGTAATTGTTTCGGTCCATATCCAGGGATTGTCCTCCGGAGAATTCTGCTGGCTGCTGATCCATATACCCGCAATTGAGTCTGCTTCGGCGTTATATTCTTCCCAGGATAGGAAACCGTTCTCCGCCGCAATCAGTAAAGGAACTGTCAGAAGTAAAAGCAGGAAACCATATCTCCTTGCTATTGCCATGAATTTGCTTGTGCGTTCCATCTTGTCATCTCACTTTCTCGTATTCATTAATACGTTTTAAGAGTTTTTCTTTTAACTTAGTTTCGCCACGTTGGCGTAATGGTAAGTTATGTTTTCATTTCCTATCTCCTTTCTGTACAATTGGCCGAGCTAAAGAGCCGCTCAATACAACGAGTTAAAAGTGCCGCAACATTTGTTAAACTCAGTTATCGATTCCCTAAAAACCCAGCCGGTTCGACTGCTGAATTTTGAACGATTCATGCTTCCACCTATAAATACAGCAAGGGATTCTGAATTTGCGCGCCTGATCGTTATTTTCACGATTTTTTCTTCAAAATACTGAGCAATGACGATCCAGGCATAAAAAATTGTTGCAGTGCGAGCCTTTAATATGTATCATATTTTGTCGGAAGCGAGCGAGAGAAGGAGCTATGAGTATTAATGTTCGCAACCGTTGTTGTATATTGAACTGTCATAAGCATGATTTTGCAGGGCACTAGCTGTGCAGAGCGATGACCACACAGATATTGGTGGAGATGGTCAGACATTTCTGACCACACATTGGTCTCTGATCGAAAGCATACGCACCGAAGCTGACAGCAGCCATGCCCTTATCGGTTCACTGCTGAAGGATTACTGGAAGCCGGTATACTGTTATCTGCGTCGCCACGGGTACCAGAATGAAGATGCAAAAGACCTAACTCAGGCCTTCTTTCACGAAATTGTACTCGCTAATGAGCTTATACAACAGGCCGACAGGCGAAAAGGATGCTTTAGGTCGTTCCTGCTGACGGCTTTACGCCGGTACCTTATCAACGTCAAAAATAAAGAGACTGCTCGCAAACGCGTTCCCAAAGGCAAACTTATCGCTTTGGATGTGGTCGATCCGGACGCTTTAGCCGCAGTCTCCGAAGATATGTCTCCGGATGAGAGTTTCAATTGCGCCTGGGTGTCATCGTTGCTGGAGCGGGTTTTTGAAGAAGTTGAGAACTCCTGCGACCAGGACGGCAAGACCGTTTATTGGAAAGTATTTGAAGAGCGGGTCCTGCAGCCGATAATGGACCAGACCGACCCACCCTCTGTGAAAGAAGTTTGCTCTAAATATGGTATTCCGGACGGACACAAGCTTGCCAACATGATAATCACAACGAAGAGGCGGATCCGATCAACTTTGGGAAAGCACATTCGAAAGTTAGTTACATCGCCCGAAGAGGTAAGTGACGAATTACAGGAAATGGCGCATTTTTTCCCGGAGATAGCGCAAAATTTCAAATAATTCCTGTATTTACTTAATGAACCAGTGGAATTGGTTGCTTAGTCCGGGCAGAATATAGATAACAAAAGTGTTTTCTTCATAATACTAATTTTTCGATAAACCATGAAAAGGAAGCCATTATCTCACCTTAACAGGAAACAGTTGGGTCATCTGTTTGCTACGATTACCGATAAGGATGACTCTGCTATCGGTGGATCCTGTGACCAGGCCATCAGACAGGAAGAATCAGGAGAGCAGAGTAAGCCAATCGGGGCATCCTTACTGGAACAATCGGGAACCTGGATCGGTCGCTACAAGCTTCTTGATGTCCTGGGTGAAGGGGGCATGGGAGTTGTTTACCTGGCCGAGCAAGAGCAACCTATAAAACGCCAGGTAGCCCTCAAGGTCGTTAAGCCCGGCATGGACAGTAAACGGGTGATCGCCCGCTTCGAGAGCGAGCGGCAGGCCTTAGCACTTCTAAATCATCCCAGTATTGCACATGTCTACGACGCGGGAACCACCGAAGCAGGCAGGCCGTATTTTGTGATGGAGCTCGTTACGGGAGTATCCATTACCGATTACTGCGACCAGCATAAGTTAACAATCGAAGAAAGGCTTGAACTGTTCTTACTAGTTTGTGACGCTGTGCAACATGCACATCAGAAGGGAATCATTCATCGTGATATCAAGTCATCTAATATCCTGATTTCGCTGGACGATGACAACGCGGTACCCAAGATTATCGACTTCGGCATTGCCAAAGCATTGACAGCCCCACTGACCGAACGGACTCTTTGTACAGAGCAGGGAGAGCTTATAGGGACGCCGGAGTATATGAGTCCCGAGCAGGCAAAGATGACTTCCGAGGGTGTGGATACGCGCACGGATATATACTCACTTGGCATTGTTTTGTATAAGTTACTGACCGGTGTGCTTCCGTTTAATGCTAAGACCCTGAGGGAAGGCGGTATCGAGAATATCCGCCAGGTGATCCGCGAGGAAGACCCCAAGACCCCCAGCACCCGGTTAAGCATGGCCTCTGGAGAGGAATCGACAAAGCTAGCCCGGTTGCGCCGGACGGATGTTCGAACGCTGCGACAAAAACTGCTCGGCGATTTGGATTGGATCACGCTCAAAGCGATGGAAAAGGATCCGGATCTTCGCTATGCGACTGCCCATGCTCTTGCCGAAGATATTCGGTGCTACCTCAACCACCAGCCGGTCACGGCCCGTTCGCCAACCATAGCGTACCGTCTCCGGAAANNGAAGATATTCGTCATCACCTTAAACACGAGCCGGTCACAGCCCGCTCACCTACGGTAGCGTACCGCCTGCAGAAATTTGTCCGCCGGAACCGAATACAGGTTATTGCCGCGGTGGTGGCCATAGTCCTGGCTTGTTGCATTGGAGCTCTTGCGGTTACATACTCTCGCGCGTCTCGGCAGGCACGTGCCGCGGCGGCCTTGAGAGATCAAGATACACTCCAAGCGGCGCAGGAAGCTTTCTCAGAACGGCGTTTTGCGGAAGCTTTGGAACTCGTTGGTCCTATCGTAGGCAGCGAACATGTCGGTTCGCAAGCCCGTCTGCTACAAGCGAACATCCTCCTTGAGGGTGGACATCGGAGAGAGGCAGAGGAAATGCTCTCGTCGCTCATTCACGACACGCCTGAGATTGCCGGCGCGGCCCACGCCCTTTTGGCTCGAATCTACTGGGAAAACAGTGACAGTCAAACCGGCTCGCTTGAACAGGCGGCGTATCATCGCAAAGAGGCGGAAAGACTGCTTCCTGAAACGGCCGACGCCTTCTACCTTGGCGCTCTGACGGCCCTTACGGTGAAGGAAACGATGCAGATGTTGGAGAAAGCCCTGACTCTTGATCCCAGACACTATCCATCCCGCCGCCTGCATGCCTGTACGCTCTGGGCCTCACAACGCTATTTGGAGATGGAGACGGATGCCTTAGCTCTCATCGTCTCCCGACCTAAAGATTCCTTCGGCTATTTCCTCAGTGCCATAGCGCGTTTCGAACAGAAAAAGTATGAGCCCGCACTTCAAGACATTGAGCGGGCGCTACAACTGACGCCGGAGGAGACTGCCCGACGAAGTGAGCTGCTCGACCTGCGATGCCGCATCCATCTGGCACTGGGACAGTACCAACGGGTCGTCTCCGACGCGGATAGCTGTCTCCAGGAATTCCCTGACAAGACGGTCTTCTCCTTCCACAAATTCTGCGCTCACGCTTGGGTCTCGGCCAATATGATGAGGCCCGTACAGTATTTCATGGGATCGCAGAAGACAATGACCAGGCAAAGCAGGAACTGATCAACTGGTCCATGAAATATGTCTTTGAGACATTGGCGGCCGGACGAAACTGGCACAAACTTGGCCAGCGGCCTGAAGGCGCCCCGTTCATCCACATGAACGAGGCCGAAGCCAACTACAAGGAATATGCGTCAAAGGGTCGACGACTTATCAGTAAAGGATACGCCGCCAGTTGGTCTCCGGATGGAACGAAATTGGCCTACAGTTCGGGTGCAATCGGCGTTAGTGGGGTGGCCTTGTATGACTTCCAGACGGAGCAGAGCGAGCTACTCATCGTGCCCGGCGAGGATCCACGCTGGTCACCCGATGGGCGTCACATTGCCTTCGTACGGGGTCGACAGAGTTTGGATATGGCCGCGCTGGCATCCGTTGGGCACCTTCGTCTCGGTCAGCGCAGAATGGAGGAAGAAGTTTGGGTCATGCGATCCGACGGCACGGAAGCACGCCGTCTTGCTCTTGGAGCATGGCCGTCATGGAGTCCGGACAGCAAACATGTGTTCTATCACTCTCGGGCAGAAAATGCCCTTTGCAGGATCGCCGCGCACGACCGGACCACCTCCCCTCAGCGTCTCTGGGAGACGGGGTGGCCGTGGCCCTCCGTTTCCCCAGACGGCCGCCACGTGGCCTGGATCTACGGGGACACCAGATTGTGCATCTCTAATCTCAAAGAACCGACACCACGACCCATCCATATCTGTGACTTTCCCGACTTACGGTTCTACGGGGGCAGATGGGCACCCAGTGGCCGTTGGTTTAGCCTTGGCGGCTACGACCCGGAAGAACAGGCTGGTCTGTGGATATATGATATGATCCAGGGCCAGGCAAAGAAGATGCTCAGCGGCTTGGCGGGTACGGCTCACTGGTCTGCAGACGAAAAATCCCTGGTCTACCTCGTAGATGCGCCGATTCTTGAGCTCTGGGCGGCAGATATCGAGTCCCTCGGCTCCGGCAAAACCTTCGCCGAGCACGATCGGGAGATGGCGGCGTATTACACACGAATGATTCGGGCCTATCCAAAACAGGCCCAGTATTATTTGTCCCGTGCGAGCTGCTACATCAGGTTGAACGAGCTTGAGAAAGCTATTGCAGACGTTGAAAGAGCCGAGCGGATCTCCGACCAGCCAGAAAAGACTGCGAGTTGGCTTGCTCAGTTGAAAGCCGCCTATAAAGCAGGCGGTTCAGTTCAACATGACCTTCTGGCGGGAAATATGTCGTACGACAGCACAACAGATACTTATTCGATTGTGGGATCCGGCTTTGATATTTGGGATGTTTTTGATGAATTCTACTTTGCCTATGCGAGACTGGAGGGCGATGGCTCGATTACGGCAAAGATAGAGAGTGTCGAGCACGTTCACGATTGGACTAAAGCAGGCCTGATGATCCGCAATACACTCGATCCGGCGTCGGAGAATGGGACGGTTCTCATTACACCAACAGGAAGAGTCTTTTTCCAGTGGCGCGATAGGGAAATGGGGAGAACGCGTGGTACAATTACAGACCGCAACAGTATAATGCTGCCGCACTGGGTGCGACTCACCCGCAAAAGCAACCAATTCACTGCTCAACACTCCAGCGACGGAGTGCAGTGGGACGCGGTCGTTGATTCCCAGGACCCCAATATGCCCACGTCTATCGAGATATCGATGAACGGAACGGTCCACATCGGACTGGCCGTCAGCTCGCATAACACCTGTCGCACGNNGTGAGTTAAAACTGGGCCAATGTCATGAATAGTGCTGCGTAATGGTAACTAACCATAGCGCATTGATCCGCACATAGATGTACCTGAAATGGCCCCAATTCTTTAATCTACGTAACTTCAAAATTCTCCGAAAAGCCACCTCTTTCAGGGGCTAAAAAACACCCTGATTTTCAGGTGACTTTATGTCTCTAAAATGTCTCCACGAACGTTAATTTTGCCTATATCGAGTCCGAATAAATGTCAATTTTTTGTCAAAATACAAATATTTTTAATAATTTTCCATGTGTAATCGGATTAAGTATACGGTAGCAAATCCTGAGCCGAACAAGATTGAGATAGTAGTTAAGAAAGGCGTCGAACATGTAATTATTTCTAAAACCAACTCAAAGCTTATTGGAAACACTAATTTTATTGAAATATTTTGGGAAGTTACTTTGTATGATTTTCAAAATGTCATTATTTAGAATTTCCAATGTTTTAGTACTTGGATGTAAATATTTATATCATAGAACCAGCTGAATCTCTTGCTCGTTCATTTTACTCGGTTCTTAAAATTTTTCGTATTCCACTCTGAACACTTATTTGCCACTGTCAAATTTTGTAACTCATTTAATCTGATAGAGGTTCCGGTAGCTGGCCATTTAGGTCCAGGCGGTACGCGCCACCACCTTCTGTTGCTAGATACAAATGTTGTCCATCTGATGACAGGACCAAATCTACGGAAGCCCGGTTGATTAGGCCATTGTTGATAGCGTTCCATGTCGCTCCGCCGTCGGCAGAGATAAACACTCCGCTGTCTATGGTGGCCGCGTAGATCACTTCAGGATGAATCGTATCCACCGCAAAAGCACGCACAGTAGTTTCTGGATTCAAACCTGCTGACGAAATTGTCCAAGTCGCACCGCCATCGGTGCTGACCATTACCCCGCCTTTATAGAAACCGGTATAGAGTTTTCGGGCATCGGCTGGATCGACGGCCAGGGAGATCAATGAGGGTGAAGGAAGATCCGGGTCGAATTCGATCAGTTCCAACTGAGAGTTAATTTCGCGAGCAACCACATGCCATGTATCGCCATCGTCTCTTGAACGGTACAAACTACCGGGATGTATGGAAACGTAAATGCTGCCATCCTGTGCGAAGACAAGATCTGTTGCCATACCCTCAGAGAGACCTGTTTGCTGCCAGGTAATTCCGCCATCTTTTGAGTGGAATACACCTCGACCGTCATCACAGGTACCAGTTTCGCTACATTTAACATCTCCCTGAATTCCAAGCACTAAAGAAGGCTTATTTGGTGAAAAGATGATTTTATGCATAACAGCTCCTCCCCCCGCATCCCAAAGACTTGAATCAGCCTGGGTCCAAGTCAGACCACGGTCGTGAGAGATTTTAGGTACTGGCCCTGCATCCGCAATCACAGCAATCAAGCTTTCAGACTCAAAAGGATCGATGGCAATGGCAGATGCTTCCATAGCGCGAGCCACACCTCGCGACATTCCATCCCATGTCTGACCACCATTTTTGCTGATGAATAAGCCACTTCGTGCACTGGCGTACACAAGGGCCGGGTCATTTCGATCTACGGTTATTGTGTGCATCAATGCGCCGGTGTAGCCCTTACTGGCATTGACCCAATTCTGCCCTCCATCTACGCTCAAAAAATTCCCTCCGCCATAGTTGTTTACAAAAATGCGCATAGGGTCACGGGGGTCACACTGCATATCGATGGGAAATCCGGCGACCACATCAGGCGGGCCCCAAAGGGCGATATTAGTCTGTGCCAAACCACTGGAGCCAGCCTGTAACTGCCAGGTGCTGCCCCCATCTTCACTACGGTATAGAGCGTTCACGGAAGCAGCGTAAATAATGTTGGGATCGCTTTCACAAATCTCTACACAGCTAGCGTTTGTCAGAGGCAAAACGCGCTGCCATGAATCGCCACCATCTTCGGTCAGGTAGATTGCACCAATCTCAGGGCCTATAGCCCATACATAGGCGTCGTTGCCCGCCGCTGCGATTAATATATCGGGATTTTGGGGATTCATAGAAAGACTACTAAAGTGAAGCTCATTGGCACGAATACCATTATTTACACCCAATGACTCCCAGGTGACGCCGCCGTCACGGCTGCGCAGAATGCCCACTCCACCGGGTTCTTTCGCATTGGGATCACTGTTTGCAGCTTCACGGTCAAAGATACCAGTGGAGACATAAACAAGGTCATGATCCTGAGGGTGAATCCAGATATATCGGGACAGATTGTCTCCATACCAGATGCGCTGCCAGTTCTGTCCACGGTCTGTAGTTTTGTAAACAACACCTTTGGTCATGTCGAAATTGATTCCGTTCATCAGCTCGTTGTTCCAATCCCAGCTTGAGACCTCGCCCCCCAAGTAAACCACATCTGAGTTCCCACGTTCGACAGCGAAACCACGAACAGTCAAAGAACGTTCACTTATACCGTTACTCATCGATTGCCAGCTTTGTCCGCCATCATCGCTACGATAAACACCACCCCCGAACTGGGTTCCCGCCCAGAGGGTATCGGGGTTGTTGAGATCTACAGTCAAGCTGAAGACAGGAATTCCATCGGCCGATGGGCCAATACGGGCAATAATACCGTTGTTGATAGCGAACCATGTTGCCCCGCCATCGGTGCTTTTAAAAGCACCCGCCAGGGCATCGGTAACATACATCACGTCGGGATTCCGCATATCCATACGGACATCGTAGCCCAATCCACCACTGGGTCCACCTGTATGGACCCAAGTAAGTTCACCTTCTACCGGGGGAGGAGTTACCTGCTCATAATTCAGAACCAGCTCATCCACTTGAAGGACGAGATCCCCCAGCGTCTCAAGTGCAATTCCACCAGAAATTATTTCTTCATCTCTGGTAATCGTCCAAATGATCTCATCATTCAAACGTAGTGTGTGCTCGCTATCGGTTACCTTTATCAAAATTTCCCCCCATTCTTCCTGCGAGAAATTGATGGGTGCATTGGGTAATTCGGTGACATTTCCATTAGTCTCACGCTGCAGGGCGCTAAAACCGTTGCCGATGAGGGTGTGATAAGCTCGGCTTTCTGAGTTGCAATAACTGATAACGAATTCGCCCGGACCAAAGCGGCGTAAACGGACCACGAGCGTGAAGGTACTCCAATCGCCGTCGAGGGCGGCAAAATTTCCCGGTTCGATATGCAGGATGCCTTCCTCTACGTGCGATCCTGGAGTGTGTTGCCAACCCGGCAAGGCAGGATCGTCGAAGGTTTCAGTGAGAGTCTCGGTTTGGGCCTGGAGTGAAGCGGTAAGAGTCAGCCACAAATAAAGCAAAGTAAGCCCCAGTTTTATGCTATTGTTCGGTTGGACTTTTTTCATCAGTCTTTCTCCTTCCATATCATTGCTTACTTAACTCATTATCTTCCAAGATCAATGTCTTTTGA
>JABAOF010035864.1_pt2 | contig 10821 bp, 9 predicted proteins | sample 7062171 | NCBI WGS metagenome assembly JABAOF01 (sample SAMN14538628, study PRJNA623070) | marine sediment metagenome | biome: marine biome [ENVO:00000428]; feature: marine pelagic biome [ENVO:01000023]; material: deep marine sediment [ENVO:00002113] | place: India: Gulf of Khambhat ... | reverse complement strand
TGTGCAGGCCCAGCCCCGTCCCACCTGTCTTGCGCGTCTGCGGGTCCGCAAGTTGCGTGAAGCGGTCGAAGACCGCCGCCCAATTGTCACGGTGAATCCCTATTCCCGTGTCGGCCACCTCCAGACGAAACTCGTCACTGTCCGCCAAAGCAGACACGCTGACCTGGCCCCCTTCGGGCGTGAACTTAATCGCGTTGGAAAGAAGGTTTGAGACGACCTGGATGATCCGATCCTTATCGGCAACGACCTTCGGCAGCGACTCGGCCACATCGCAGNNCGGCCCCCTCGAACGTCTTGACGGAGTGAGCAATAGCTTCGCGCAAGTCTTGCTTCTTTGCGTTCTGCCTATAGTGGTCGCCATCGGCCAACTGAAGGTCAAGCAGGTCCGTGATCAGCCGCGTGAGTCGATCGCACTCCGCGTTCATGATCTGCAGAAACTGCCGTTGATCCGCCGACGGCATCTTCCCCATGCCGTCCATGAGCAGCTCGGCATAGAACTTCAGCGACGTCAGCGGCGTGCGTAGATCATGTGAAACGATGGATAGAAAATCAGACTTGAGTTTATTCAGTCGGTTGAGCTGCACGTTCTGCTCGTCCTTGGCACGGCTCAAGGCTTCGAGCTCAACGGCCGCGCGATTGAAGCTGTGGCACAGACGCTGGACATCGCCTGAACCCCTCGCGGGCGTCCTGATGCGGTACTTACCCGATCGCAACTGGTCGAACGCACCAGCCAGCCTGCCCAGCGCAGATCCGTCGGCACCACCAAGGATCCAGCCGGTCAAGAAACCCAGACCGACGGAGACGGCGACTGCCACCGGGACGATCTTCGGACTCGTCGTCGCGGCGCAGGCAAAGACCGCTGCCGCACCGGCTACAGTCGCGCTTGTGATCGACCACTTAAGCCGCAGCGACAACGACCCGCCGTTGTCGGCACCCCGCAACATATAGTTGGTACGCGCCATGACTCGTTGACGCCGGCACCTAGGCCACGAGATGGTCATGCCCCTGCCGCAATACGTGGCTAACCCCCGGTGGGCATCCGAATCACGGCCGGGACATCCATCCAGGCCACTCCAGCGACCTGCAGGTATATCGACGCGGCCTAAACCGTTCGTTAGCTAGCAAGGATCGGAACAAACAGGTGGTCGCCCGGGCTTCCTCGCCCCCCATCAGGACCAACATCCCGGTAGCGCAATATCGGACATGGCTGGCCGCACGGGTCTCTACTTCTATCGGTGCCTCTCAGGGATCGGCAACCCCAGCCGCCTCATCACGAGTTTCAAATCCTCCCATGCACGGGGCTTCTCCTGCGCGTTGCGAAGCAGGTAGGCCGGGTGATAGGTCGGCATCACCGGGATTGGATCGCCGATCATAGGCGTCCCGGAAGCATAGAAATCATGGAACTGACCGCGAAGGCGCCCGATCGACTCGCGAGTATCCAATAACGTCTGTGACGCCGGCGCCCCCAGCGCGACGATGACTTCCGGCTCAATGATACGGATCTGCTCGATCAGGTACGGCGAGCAGGAGGCTATCTCATCCGTAGCCGGCGCCCGATTGTTCGGCGGCCGGCACTTTAGCACGTTACAAATGAAGACATCCTCACGGTCCAGTCCCATCGCTGCGATCATTCTTGTCAGAAGCTGACCCGCCCTTCCGACGAACGCTAGACCCTGTCGATCTTCTTCAAAACCGGGAGCCTCGCCGACGAACATGATTCGCGCACTTGGCCTGCCTTGACCGAAAACTGTCTGCGTGCGCGTCCTCGACAGCGCGCATTTGACACACCCGCACACCTGCTGCTCATCCAGTAACCGAAGCTCTCGGGCTTTCCGCTCCGCCTGCTCTTCGCTGTTCTGTACTTGCACCGAGGAAGTCCTTTCTCCGACCGCATCTACCGACACAGGTATCTCGCGCGCGCCGAGCAGCAGTTCCGTCTCCAATCGCTGCTTCAGCACAGCGGCGATTTCCTCTCGCTGCTCCGGACCCATCGGCCCGCCTCCTCCGCCGACGTTGAGCCTACAGCCTCACCTCGCGCCGGGTTCTCTGAGACCGGTAGATTCCGTCAAGGATCTTAATCACGTCCAGAGACTGTTCAGGCGGCACCGGTGAAGGCTTGCCATCGGCCACGCAATCGTAGAACGCGCGGATCTGATTTTCATGCGCTCCGCGACCCGTGGACTTCGGCGTCAACTTGGCGTCAACCAATAATCCGTTCTGCGCGGTCCAGACCTNNTGCGCTACGTGCCCGAGCCAGCTACTTTCCAGCGTCAGCGACGAACCGTCCTTGAACCGAACGAACCCCGCAGCGAAATCCTCGACGTCGAATTGCTTGCGATCCCACTCACCCCATCCGCCCGGCATGTGCTTGGTGTGAGCAATGTTGGCCTGTGCCACGCCTACAACGCTCTCAGGTCGTGGGAAGTCGAGCAGCCATAGGCCAAGGTCGAGAATGTGCACGCCGATGTCCATGCACGGGCCACCACCTGCCAGCTTCTTGACAATGAAGCCCGGCGCCGTCGGCAGCAGGTTCCGTCGAATCGCCCAGCATCGACCGTAATACCGCCTACCCAGTGCGCCGCTCTCGACGAATGCTTTGAGCGCGACCGACTCCGGACGAAAGCGTTGTGTCTGTGCCGTCATCAGCTTACGCCGAGCCGCCCTCGCCGCCCGAATCATCCTCTCGACCTCAGCAGGCGTCGTCGCCAACGGCTTTTCACAGAGCACGTGCTTACCTGCCGTCAGCGAGGCAAGCACGACGGGCGTGTGAGCCTTGTTCGGCGTGCACACGTCCACCACGTCAACCTCTTTCAGCCGCACGATTCGCCGGTAGTCCGTTGACGCTTGAGGTATGCCGAACCGCTCCACCGCTCTTCCAAGGGCCTTCTTGCTGATGTCCGCCGCCGCAACCACCTCCACGTCCGGGATCGCCTGCCAGCCCGGAATGTGAAAGGCCTGACCGATGTTGCCTGTCCCTATGACCGCCACCTTGAGCTTTCGGCCCTTCATGAACAACCTTCCTTTCCCACCTGCCACCGTTCCCAAAGCTGGCACGAGGATACCGAAGTCCGCCACTGCCGCAAGCTCCACCCGGACACACACACCGCCGAGGGGCACATAGTAGCGGAGTACCCACAAGATGCGTAGATCGATGGTTTCGGCGCCCGCGCCAAGCTCAGGATAGTGGGGATGGTGGAGCTTGAACAGGAACGTAAGGCCAGTCACATCCTTCCCCACGAACCCGGCAGTCGCGCCGCTGGTCTTGCGCTCCTTGGTCACAAGAGGGGGCTGCGGCGGCTCGCGAGCACACGCTTCGCATGGAGGAAACCAGGCAATCGAATCTGCCGCGTCAGTCCCTTCTCGGACATGGGTGGCTCGGCGCGAGTGACACACACCTCTTGCGTGCGACCTCGCGCTTCAGCTTGGGCCATCCGGATCGGGATTCCAGCGCGAGACGTCGCACAGCAGCTCTGCTCGAGGCCCGCAGATAGCAACCAACCCGGGGCTCATCTTGTCCATTCGGTCCGCCACCGGTTGCCTTGCCGCCTGGCAGGTCCTATTATGCAAAAGACAGGCATTTGCCAGGGCAGCAGCCCGCCGCGTCGAGGCGGACGCTTTTCTCTCCCCAACGCCCGATGCGGATACCCCCTTGGCGAGATGGCAGCAGGCTGGCGATTCTAGCTATTCTCCCGGCTTTGCCGAATCTGCTCATGTTATCACGTCTGCTGCCGATGATTAGCCGGGTAGGTAAGCGCCAGGCGGCTTCGCCCACGTTCGACATCAGGCGTGGCCGCTCGGAAGTGAATGTAATGACTTGCTGTGCAAGAGCATAGGGAAACAGCGTGAGCACGGTTTCGACCCGTTCGGCAAACAAGCAAGAAGAGCGACTCCCAATGGCTAAGGCCAAAGATGTCCTGACGACCGGGGAGGTCGCCAAGATCTGCAACGTTGCTCCCCGGACTGTTTCGAAGTGGTTTGACGCCGGGCAGTTACGCGGATACCGCATACCCGNNCCCGGCAGCAAAGACCGCCGCATTCCACGCCAACAGCTCATCCGCTTCATGAAGGCCCACGGCATGCCCCTGGAGGGCATCGAGACTGGCGAGACGCGGGTACTAATCGTGGACAACGAGCCTGATTTGCTGGCCCTTCTCCAGCGGGCTCTCAGTGAGGCAAGCTATGGTGTCAAGACGGCCTCCGGCGCCTTCGAGGCCGGCGCGGCGGCGGAGACGTTCCGGCCGCACGCGATACTCGTGGATGTTTCCCTGCCTGACGTGGACGTGAAGCAGCTGTGCCGCCACATCCGCAGCAACCCGGATCAGCGAAATATCCGGCTGGTAGCGATGAGCGGCGGACTGACTGAAGGGCAAGGCGAGACCCTACTGCAAGAGGGCTTTGACGCATATCTTCGCAAGCCCTTCGAGATCCGCCAAGTCATCGGCGCTCTTGAGAACGCGACAAACACGTCCTGAGCTAGCTTCGAGCTGCCAGGAATCCCCAACACAAACTCGCCGGCATGCTTGCTGGACGTCCAAGAGTGGACCGCATCCCGGCGCCGTTCCGGGTCCGCGGCGCTCCTGAACATGGCGACGCACGCGCGAGCGTCGAGCGGCACCTGCGCGGCCCAGTCCGCCGCCACAGGCATCGGGCGGCCGCGCAGCAGCGTGTGCCAGCAACGAAACGGCACACTGGGAGGCCCGTCTCGACGTGTCCAGCCCAGAAGACGACCGCCTAATCATCCACGCAACAGGAACGCTATCAACCGTTAAACGGCAGTCCCCGTACATTCGTTCACCCCCGCGCCTACCGGTTGAAGGAATCACACATCCACGATCCGCCTGGGCGTCAGGAACACAAGCCAGCGACGCTCGATCGGCTTGCGCCATATGGTGGCCGCCGCCCTTGCGTAGATCTCAAGCTGGCGTCGGTAGCCTTGTGATCGCGCCGGTACCTGCTCCACCGGGATTTCGTCGCTCTTGTAATCGACAATCTCCCAGGCACGCTCGCCCGGCAGCATGGCATCAATGATCCCCCGGATCAGGATTACATCTCGCTCGTCAATCCCCCGCAGAGCCGGATCGTACTCCGCTAGCGGGAGTCGCCAAACGACCATCACCTCTCGGCGTATCCGCGCGCCGACCCGCCGCAGCCTCCGGCCCAACGATGTCGTAAAAAACCACTCGATGGCCTCGACGTCCACAACGTCGCCCTCGGGGGGGGCCAGCAATCCTGCCCGAACCATGGCATCGATCTGCGTTCGGATTCCACCGGCGTCGAGCGGTTCGGTCATATCGAGGTGCTGCAGGACGAGATGCGTTGCGGTTCCGCGCACCGTGCCGCCGGTAAGTCCGTCCGGTTCGACGAAGCGGGGCTTGAGGCCCCTGGTCGTCGCCCCCGCAACGAGCCCGGCGCGATCATCCGGTTCGGCAAGGACGTCAAATCGGCGCTTCATCTCGCTGGCAGCCATCACGGCTGGTACAGCAGTGATCGACGCCGGCGGGTACACGTGCCTGACACGCTTGAAGACAGATGCAACTGCGGGATCCTCGCACGCTCTTGGCTCGTCCGCAGAGAGCGGGCCGGCCAAAGCCGCCGTCCGGAGGGACTCGTTCGACGCGCGCAGCTGTTGATCAGGCGTGGTCCACGCACGAATAGCGTCAGCGTCGTGCACTTGAACTTCAAACAGCGGCGCCCCGTCGCCGGTGTCCACTTCATCGCCGGGCCACCGGACATTCCCATCCGGCTGTGCCCCGATTGCGGGCAAGAGCCAATCGAGCGGGCACCTCGCCGTCGCCAGCGTCAACGCCGGCAAGGGGCCACCACAAGTTCGCCACGCCACCCGTTCCTGCTGTACGCGGGTCAAGTCGGTAGAGCCGACAAGCACCACGCGCTCGCGCGCGCGAGTGATCGCCACATAAAGGATGCGCATCTCTTCGGCGAGTGAGTCCAGTACGATCTGCTCGGATGCAAGTTGATGTGCAAGGCAGGGGTACTCGATCCGCCTTTCAGTGTCCATAACCTTCGGACCGATGTAGTGGGACCGATCGACGACCAGCCGGCCGCGGGCGTCATCCAGATTGAACGCTTTGCCCAGATCGGCCACCACGACGACAGGGAACTCCAGCCCCTTGCTCCGGTGGATGCTCATGACACGGATGACGTCTTCCGCTTCGCTGAGGGCGGCAGCCGGGCCGAGGTCCTGCTCTCGCTCCTGAAGTTGTTCTATGAACCGCAAAAACCGGAACANNAAATCGGAACAAGCCCTGCTTTCTGAACGCACCGAATTGGCGCGCACGCTCGTGCAGCTTGAGCAGGTTGGCTCGCCGCTGGACGCCGTTGACCAGTCCACCAACGTAGGCCAGGTAGCCCGTCTCCTGATAGATTCGCCAGAGGACGTCTGCGAGGGGGCGGCAGCGCACGGCGCCGCGGTAGTCTTGGACGCGTGTGACCAGGCTGCGCAGACGCTCGCGCAGCTCGCGATCCTTCCCCCGACGAGCGTACGTCACCACCGCTTCGTAGAAAGGCATGCCGCCACCAACATGTCGAATGCGGACCAGCTCCGACTCATTAAGCGGATCGCTCAGGATCGGCGAGCGAAGAACAGCTGCCAGCGGGATGTCCTGCTGCTGGTTGTCCAGCACGGCCAGCAGGCTGAGCACGTCTTGAACCTCAGAGCTGGCGAAGTAGCCGGCGGTTAGCTCGGCATAGACGGGCAAGTTCATCCGCCGAAGCACAGCGGCAAACCGCGTGGCTTTGTGCCTGGGGGCTCGAAGCAGAACAGCAATGTCGCGGTATTGCAGCCGTCGCGGCTCCAGCCGGCTAGGGGAATCCGCAGCGCGATCAAAGACCCTCATCCCGGGACAAGCCGGTTCTTGTCCCATCATCTGACAAATGCGACGCCCAACAAGATACGCTTCACGCTCAATCCGCTCCCATTCCAGGATAGACTCCGCGTCGCCGACGGCTACGTCGCCGTCCGCCTCGTCCGCAACGCTCCCCGAAGCGTCTTTTTCGAGCAGATGCAGCTCGACGGCCGGCCGATCGAAACACGCCGTCTCCAGCTGCTGCGGCCATGACAAGCCCGCGCGTAACTCAGCTGAAGCGCCGTAAGAGATACCCCCAAGGTCGGGCGTCATGATCCTCTCGAAGATCGCATTGACCGCCTCCAGGACAGCCGGCCTGCTGCGAAAACTGTCTCGCAGAGCAATGCAGACGCCTTGCTCGCCGTCCCCGCTGAACGCTGCTTGACGCTGCAGGAAGATCGATGGCTCTGCCAGGCGGAAACGGTAGATGCTTTGCTTGATGTCCCCCACCGAGAACAGGTTGTTGGCCTGCGAGGGATCGTTCTCCCGGCTCACAAGCTTAAGAATCGCCTCTTGCACCGGGTTGATGTCCTGGAACTCGTCAACCAGAACATGGACGAACCTCCGCCGGACCTGCCTGGCTAGGTCGCTTGGCTTGTCCGGGTCGCCCTGTTCGGCTAGCAGCCCGATCGTCAACCGCTCCAAGTCGCTGAAGTCAAGTGAAGCCTGTTCCCGCTTCGCATCCCCATACGCGATGTCGAAACCATCCACCAAGTCAGTGATCGTCTCGACCGCCGGCACGACACGGCGCAGCCCATCCACGATCTCCTCGCTGGTGAACAGTGCATGCCGGCATCTGAGCCGGTTCACAAAATCGCGCCGACACCGTTCAAAAAGTTCCTTGCTTTCCTCTTTCTGCAAGCGCCCACACTCGTCCGAAGCAGCTGCGCGTGGGACTCCTCGGGCGTGGGGGAACTCAAAGCTCCTGACGCGATGCAGAGTCCCTTCGAGCGCATCGGGGCTCATCTTGCTGATCAACAGGTTGTGCCATTCAGTGAGCGCTTCTGTGTACTCGGCTATGCGATCCGCATAGAACATCCACGATGGCAGGTGTTCACTGATGTGATCGATGCATCGCTGACAGCCAGCTATCTGCCACTCCAGCTCACGACGCAGGAGACTGTGGTGCGTCCGCTCGAGGTGCTGCGGGATCTTGCCGTCAACGGTCGGTCGGACCCACTCCCGCGCGCGGTCCAGCCAGGCCTTCGGATGCACGAGGCTCCGGGTGAAGGCGTGCAAATCGAGCACCAACTCGGCGATCTGTGCGTCTCGCCCATCTCCGTAGCTTTCCACAAGCCCCTGAAATCGCCGCGCCAAATCGGAACCACGGGCGTACAGCCTGGCGAATAGCGCCTCGATCGTCTCCCGCCGAAGCAGTTCCGCCTCCTCCTCGTCCATGACAGTCGCATTGGGATCAACATTCGCCTGGGCAAACCACGCGCGCACCAGCCTCAGGCAGAACGCATGGATCGTCGAGATGTCAGCAGCGTCAAGCAGAGACAGTTGCCTGTGTAGCCACGCATCCGTCGGACGGCCGGCAAGGCGATCGCGAATCGAACGGGCGATGCGGGATCGCATCTCACCGGCGGCGGATTCCGTAAACGTAACCACGAGAAGTCGGTCAACGTCGCACCGCTGACCTACAGGCAGGTCACACACGAGATGCGCGCACCGCTCGGCCAAGACGGCCGTCTTGCCCGATCCTGCCGACGCGCTGACCAGCACGCTGCGATCCGTCGTGTGGATCGCCTGTTGTTGCGAGCTTGTCCAAACCTGACTAGTCACGGCGCTTGTCCGATGAGCTGACCATCATCTCCAGGGCATCCGTGCGATCATGCCACTCCAAAGATCGCCACGAGCCCGTCTCGAACTCGAACCGACACACGCTGCCATAAGGGCACCAACCGCATGGCATGAATCCGCGCAGCCGATAAGGTCGGACACCGACGTTTCCGTCCAGCATCTCGTCGGCCAAGTCAGCGATCTTGCGGCGTGTGTAATCGAGCACCTTGACGAGCTGGCCCTGCTCGACAGCGTCGGACCTGTTCAGCTGGGCTGGCCGGCCGCGCTTGTCTCGAAAGCCGGATACCACCCCCGACCACCCCCCGAACGGCGCACCCTGGTCGAGGACTTCGAGCAGAGCGAAATCAAACACGCCCCGCGGCTTGTGCGGCTTATAGCGAGCTTGCTTCTCTTCGTCGGCTAGGCTCGGGTGATCGACCCGCCTGTACTCCGGGACCAGGCCGACGTAGAAAGCCGCAGCCGGTTCGATCGGCCGGCCGGTCAACGACTGCCCACGCTGCTGCAACGCCAACAGATAGCCGAGCAGCTGAAGTGACAGGCCGTGGTAAACTTCCATGAGGTCCAGGCGCTTGCCGCGGCTGCGCTTGTAATCGATAACAGCTCCCACGAGGTCCGCCCCGACCGCGGCCACATCGACGCGATCGATCTTTCCGCGGATGGCGAGCTTGTGCCCGCCGGACGTGTTGATCTCCAGCGCCGGAAGCGATGCTCGCGTGTCCCCAAAGCCGAACTCGAGCTCCGTGGCGATCGGCCGACACTGCCCCGCACGGGCAGCAAAACGCTGAGCCTTCAACACCTCAGCGATCTCTTGATTGCTGCGATCCAGAATGTACGTGCTCCTGGCGTCGCTTAGAGCAACCTCGTCGGCGAGCTGTGGCACCACCTCACGGGCGACACCATCCACGCGCTCGACGATCTCGGCGTCGTCCATGTCTGAGAGCAAGCGTCCCTCCTTACGCAGGTCCCCGACGAGTCGTTCGAGTATGGCGTGATGAAGCACGCCCAGGTCGATCGCACCAATCTGGAACGTTGGTCGCTGCTCCAACTCCAGACCATACGCAGCGAAATGGCGGAACGGACAGGCGGCAAATGTCTCCAAACGCGACACGCTCGCAACAAAAGCTCGTCCGTACAGCGCCGAAACGGCCGCAGGATCAAGCGAGGCCTGGTTGCGGTACGCCAAGGAAGACAACGCCGCCGCAACGCAACGATTCAGACCTTCATCGACACGGGCTGTCTCGTAAACGCCGTTCCAGAGAGCGCGGGTATGTTCGTCGTCGGCCCTGCGGGGCGGCCGACGACGCAGCTCGAGAGCCAGGTACGCAGCCAACTCATCGGCGGTGCCGATCGGCCACGTTTCGCGCGTCGCCGCAGGATCCCCGATCCGAATCGGCGTTACGCCCGGCGCCGCCGCGAGGACCGCGTCAACAAACGGGGACGGATTAAGACTCTTGCCCTGCTCATCCGCCGCGGCGTAGCTGATCCAGAGGTCCCGACTGGGACGCGTCATTGCGATGTACGCCAACAACTTCTCGTCGAACAGCCGCTGCCGCCGAGTCGCGCCAAGCTCGATACCGATCGACGCCAGATGTTCGCGATCCGCGTCGCTGAAGATCACGTCCTCGCTGCCGGCGAAGGGGAAGACCCGCTCATTGAAGCCAAGGACGAGCACGGCCTTCAACTCCGGATGGCGGCTACGTTCAATCGACCCGACGAGGACCTGATCGAGCGTCGGCGGTGTCAACCCGAGCGTCAGCTCGGAGAGCCCGGCGTCGAGCGATGCGGCGAACCGGTGCGGCGACATTTGCTCGGCGCCGACCGCATCGACCATATCATCCAGCAACTCGACCAGTTCGCGCCAGATTTGCCGGTGCTCAGCTGCCTCGCCGATCCGGCCGTCATCTTCAGCTCGCACCGCCCACGCCTCAAGCTGGCGTGGTACCTCAAGCCGCTCTAGGGTCGCATACAGAGCAACCGCCCAATCCCGTGCTGGAGCCGCCTCTTCGCGCTCCGCCGCTAGAAGCCACGGAGTCAACGAATCCAGAATCCGACGTCGGGTCGTGTTGATCCGATCGAGCCTGACGCGCTCCGGCCCAGCCGGTTCGTCCTCTTTCAAGCCGCGGCTCATCTGACGAACGAAAGCCCAATCGCCGTC
>JABAOF010011625.1_pt1 | contig 10823 bp, 11 predicted proteins | sample 7062171 | NCBI WGS metagenome assembly JABAOF01 (sample SAMN14538628, study PRJNA623070) | marine sediment metagenome | biome: marine biome [ENVO:00000428]; feature: marine pelagic biome [ENVO:01000023]; material: deep marine sediment [ENVO:00002113] | place: India: Gulf of Khambhat ... | reverse complement strand
AAACCCGCCGTCCAATACATTCTCTTCCACGGTGAGGACCTTCCCCAATCTTTCAGCATTCGTGCAAATCAACTCCTCATCTAGGGGTTTCACGAAACGGCAGTTGATCACCGAAGCCCTCATTCCGTTCTCTAATAACCTATGGGCCGCCTCTAAGCTCGGGTATACTGTGGATCCGATGGCCAAGATAAGCACATCGCCCCCCTCCAGCAGAACCTCTCCTTTTCCAACCTGCATTGATCTCGGCTCTCGGTCCATCTTCACACCATACCCAGTCCCCTTTGGGTAGCGAAAGGCAATCGGCTCCTTCCATTCGATGGCGGTCTTGATCATATGTTGAAACTCATTTTCATCCTTCGGGGCCATTACAACCATATTGGGCAGGTGTCTGAGGTAGGAAAAATCGAAGAGCCCGTGGTGAGTCGGCCCATCACTCCCCACCACTCCCCCCCTGTCCAAGGCAAAGGCCACGGGCAAATTCTGGAGGCAAACGTCCTGTTGGACCTGATCATATGCTCTCTGCAAAAAGCTGGAATAGATGGCCAACACTGGTTTGAAACCCTCGAGGGCCAGCCCGGCAGCAAAGGTAACGGCGTGTTGTTCAGCGATCCCAATGTCGAAGAACCTCTCAACAAATCGGTTTGAATATCCCTTCAACCCCGTTCCGTCCTCCATCGCGGCAGTGATGGCAATGATCTTATCGTCTTTTTCAGCCAATTGAACTAAGGTCTTCCCAAAGACATCGCTATAGGTTGGGGGAGTCTCTCCCCTCTTACGCAGCTTTCCTGTCTCGACATGAAAGGGGCCGACGCCGTGGAAGCTGGCTGGATCCGACTCTGCAGGAGAATATCCCTTTCCCTTCTGAGTCAAAACATGGACCAATATCGGTCCCTCCATCTTTGCTACATTGGAGAAGGTCTCAACGAGGTGATCCAATCGATGGCCTTCGATGGGCCCAATATATCGAAAGCCCAATTCCTCGAAGAGCAACCCGGGGGTAAGAAACCCCTTAAAGGACTCCTCCGCCTGTTTGGCGATCTTATACATGGATCTTCCAATACCCGGAATGGTTTGCAGGAAGGCCTTCATCTCAGTACGGAACCGGTTCACGAATCGCCCCGTCATGACTCGACTCAGGTAGGAGGCGAAGGCCCCAACATTGGGGGAGATAGACATCTCATTATCGTTGAGTACCACGATGAGGTCCTTTCCCAGATGGCCTGCCTGATTTAACCCTTCGAAGGCCAGACCTCCCGTCATAGAACCGTCTCCAATGATGGCAATAACCCTCTGTTTATCCCCTTTGAGGGATCTGGCTACGGCCATTCCCAAAGCGGACGAAATGGAAGTGCTGCTATGGCCAGCATCGAAGCAGTCATGAGGGCTTTCCTCCCTCTTGGGGAAGCCACTCAAGCCCCCGAACTGCCGTAGGGTTCTAAAGCTTTGTTTCCTCCCCGTAAGGAGCTTATGCGCATAGGTCTGATGTCCCACATCCCAAACCAACTTATCTATGGGTGAATTGAAGACATAATGGAGGGCGATGGTCAACTCCACCACCCCGAGGTTGGAAGCCAGATGTCCCCCCGTCAACGATACCGTTTTGATGATCTCCTCTCGTATTTCAGCGGCTAAGAGGGCCAATTGGTCTTCTTCCAATGCCTTTAGGTCAGACGGCGACCCTATACGGTCCAGTAATTTCTCCATCCCTTCCAACCTCAAGCGGTTCTTGTTTTCCGTCTCATGGTCAACACTTCATCTTTTGAGTGAAATTAGAAATTACGTTTCCCGATGTACTGGGCGATCTCCCGGAAGGGCTCCCCTCTGCTTCCGAAGGGTTTCACGGCAGCTACTGCTTGACCGATCAATTCGTTGGATCTCCGCTTAGACTCCTCCAAACCCAAGAGGACCGGATAGGTAATCTTGTCCCGGGCCTTATCGACTCCAGGAGCTTTCCCCATGGAGGCCTGGCTTCCCTCTACATCCAAGATATCATCGGTTATTTGAAAGGCCAGACCGATTGCCTTCCCATATCTGGTAAGGGCCTCCATCTCACCGTCCGTCGCGCCTCCTAAACGTCCTCCCGTCCTTACGGAAACCAAGATCAGGGAGCCTGTCTTGTGGGTATGAATGAATTCAAGTAGGGGTAATTCAACCGTTTTTCCTTCGGATTCGATGTCGACTACCTGCCCTGCTATCATTCCCGCAAATCCCACAGCCCTGGATATCTCGTCGATAACCTCGATGGCAACTCGCGGGTCCACTTCCCCGCTTAGCCCCTCCCTGCTCATGAGGTGAAAAGCCTCTGTTAAGAGGGCATCCCCCGCCAGAGTCGCCATCGCTTCCCCGAATACCCTGTGGCTCGTTGGCCTTCCCCTTCGGTAATCATCGTTATCCAGGGCGGGGAGATCATCATGGATAAGGGAGTAGGTGTGGATGAGTTCCAGGCTACAGGCGTACGGTAAGATCCCGTCCCCCTTTCCTCCCACGACTTCATAAGCGGTCATGGCCAGGATGGGCCTCATTCTCTTCCCGCCGGGGAAGAGGGTGTATCGCATGGCCCTGTGAAGGGATTGGGGAAAATCGGTCTCCTTGGGGAGGATTTTTTCCAGGGCCCCATCGAGAACCCTCTTTTTCCCCTCAAGGTACTCGGCGATATCCACTTCTCCTCCTGCGTTTACTCTTCCGCTGTCTCTTCCGGCTCGAACGGGCGCGGTTCCAACTTTCCCCCGTTTCCCTTGAGGAGCACCTCCACCTTTTTCTGGGCTTCATTCAGCTTTTGATTGCAAAAACGGGAGAGCCTTATCCCCTCCTCGAAAAGCTTCAGGGACTCCTCCAGGGGCAAATCGCCATTTTCCAGTTGGGCCACGATGGATTCCAACTGGGTTAGTGCATCCTCAAAGGTCTTCTTTCCCTTTCTATCCATATCAAATTAACTTTATTATACACCTCCTCCCCCCTCAGTCAAGGGTTTTCCCCCCCTGGCCGAGATTTTCGCCATTTTTTGTTCTCTCCTTCTTTTTTCCTGCAATATATTTCCGTTTCCGGACTATCTCTATGGCCTTTCTATCATTGCTCGTCGCCTCCATCAACGAAAGGGGATCTACCCTGGCCCCTTTAAGACGAACGCCCCAGTGAAGGTGAGGACCCGTGGCTCTCCCCGTTGCCCCCACTGTACCGATGATATCACCCTTTCGTACTTCCCGGTTCATTCGGACCGCGACCCTATCCAAATGCATGTAAAAAGTGAACAACTGGTGACCATGATCTACGACTACCGTCTTTCCCCCGAAAAAGAGCTCGTCCACCATGACTACCCTTCCGTCATTGGGGCAAAGGATCCTCTCGCCCCGTTGGGCCTTAATATCAATACCACTGTGCCGCCCCCTTCTTTCGCCATTAATAATCCTCCTTACACCGAAGAAGGCATTGATCCTTCCCTCCACAGGGGCTATGAACTCCCCATGCCAGGTGCGGTCATCGCTTATTACAGCCCATAACGCCTCCATTCTCCTCATCTCCTCTTTTACCCGCTTCAGGGATGGGGGGTCCAAATGGACCAGCTCATCAGGAAGGGTAATCCTCTGAACACCGAACATTGCCCGGATCACCTCTATCTGAAACATCCGGCTGCTCACCCCGCTTGCACCCTCAACGGAGATGTTCAGCCGGTGGAGCCCCGCCGGAGATTCCGAATCCACTCCGATCAGGGCTTCATAGCCGATCGCATTTTCACCGGGATAGAAGACAATCTCCTCGCCCTGAAAATCCCCCGACGGTACTCCCCCTCCATCATGGGTCAACCGGATCCTGAAAACATCTCCTTGTTTGAGGGACGAAGGAATTCCCTCCACCCTCCAGATATGCTGCCCGCCGAAACAGAGCCCCCAACCCAAAGGGGCAATCAATAGAAAGGAGACTATGGTAATCCTGATTCCTCCACTTCGCATACAATCTCTCCCCGATAAAACTTCACCCTTACCCTCTCGCCCTTCTCCACCGACCGTGCGTCCTTTACGATCTCATAGGAGGGGTATTTCCTCGTGATGCTGTATCCCCTCTTGAGGATGGCTAATGGGCTCAGGTTATCCAGATTGGAGACCAACTGCCTCACTCGATTTTCCTGCTCCCCTATTCCCTTCTGGATGGAATTCCTCAATTCCTTGGTCAATTGCGAAACTCTCAATGCACATCCCTCGGCCCTCTCATGGGGACTCCTGTAAAGTAGTTTTTCTCTCAAGCCCCCGATCTTATCCTGAGCCCCCAACACGAGTCGATGGCTTTCCGATAACAGGCGCCGCGATAATTCATTGAGACGTTCCCAAAACCTCTCTACCCTCTTGCGGGGATCTATCAATCCCCTCCTCGCCTGATCGACCCGACCCGTCAAGAACCCCACGTGCTGCCTCATGCAACCCATCATTCTCAGGTTTAAGCTTTGAATTGATCGGAGTAATTCGGCCTTCTCCCTTACAACCAGCTCCGCTGCAGCCGAAGGGGTAGGAGCCCTCATATCCGCCACGAAATCGGCAATGGTAAAATCCGTCTCATGCCCCACCGCGGAGATGACGGGAATTCTCGATTCATAGATAACCCTTGCCACCCTTTCGTCATTGAAGGCCCACAGATCTTCAAGAGACCCCCCTCCTCTTCCCACTATGATAACCTCCACGTCTCCCAGGGCGTTCAAATCCCGGACCGCTTGAGCAATCTCAAGGGGAGATTCAGCTCCCTGGACTCTCACGGGGCAGACCAAAATCTCCACGTTGGGAAAACGCCGATGGATGATCTGCAGCATATCCCGAATTGCCGCACCTGAGGGAGAGGTCACAATCCCGATCCGCCGGGGAACAAGGGGAAGGGATCTCTTCCGTTCCTCGTCGAAAAGCCCCTCTTTCTCCAGACGACTCTTCAATTGCTCAAAGGCTATTTGGAGCGCCCCGACACCCTTGGGTTCAATGTGGTCCACAATGAGCTGATATTCGCCCCGCCGCTCGTAAAGGGACATCCTTCCACGGCAGATAATATGAAGGCCATCCTCAGGTATAAAGCGCAGATATCGCGCCTGCTGTTTAAAGATGACGGCCCTCATCTGGCTCCACTGGTCCTTCAAGGTAAAATAGATGTGTCCTGAGGGGGGAACCCTCACATTGGAAACCTCCCCCTCCACCCAGATATCGATGAGGTATTCCTCTAAAAGGCCCTTTATCTCCTGGGTCAGTTGGCTGACGGTATAGATGTGCGGTCTGTGGATTTCCAAGGACGTTCTTCCCCTGGGGCTTGTCCCGACTATACCAAAGAGGCCTTGTTATTGCAATGGGGAAAGGCCACCCGGTTATCCCTCAACCTCCTTCCCCTCAGCTCTTCATTCTTAACTCTTCACCCTTCATTCTTGATTCTTACCTCTTGATTCTCATTGCTTACTCCTTACTTCCTTCCTGCTCTTCCTCCTCCGTTACCTCCCCCCCTCTTCCGTCCACCCCCTTGACCTTAACCTCAGCCTTAACCTTTTCCATCTTAATTCCTAACTCTCCCCTCTTCGCCGCTGGGCCAACCAAACCATCTAAACCATCCAAACGCTCTCAACCATCCTAACGATATTAAAGATCCAAACCATCCTAGCCGAACAGACCAGATAGACCAGACAAACTCCAGGGCCTCAGCGGGCTCCAGACCAGTGTTCCCTTGTAGCATGTTCAACAATGGAATATAATAAAATATCGGAAATGGGCCTGATTCCTAACCTTGGCCTATCCTGACCGCGTCCTGGTTTGCGATCCCAGGTTTTGTTGAAGGAGAGAAAGGGCCATGTATGAAATCAAGATCGAGTCTTCATTTTCGGGGGCTCACCACCTCAGGGGTTACGACGGACAGTGCGAAAACCTCCACGGGCACAATTGGAAGATAGAGGTCTTCGTCTCATCATCGAAATTGGGTGAGGACGGAATGGTTTTGGACTTCAGGCGGTTAAAGGAAGCCACCCAAGCAGTTCTGGAAACCCTTGACCATAGGTATCTCAACGAAATCCCCTATTTCATCGAGGTCAACCCATCATCGGAAAACATCGCCAAATATATCTTTGACCGAATGAGGAATCGGCTGGGAGGAAAAGGGATTAAGGTAACCAAGGTGACGGCATGGGAATCCCCAGGAGCCTGTGCCTCTTATTACGAGGATTAAGAAAATGCATGACATTCAAAACCAACACGATTGGCGAAATATCGAGATCAACAAGGTTGGGGTGAAGGATATAAGATACCCCATCACCGTTCTGGATAAGAATAAGGGCATACAGCATACCGTGGCCAGCGTTAATATGTACGTGCATCTCCCTCACCATTTCAAGGGGACTCACATGAGCCGTTTCGTCGAGATCCTCAATAAATATAGGGGCAGTATTGCCATCAAGAATTTCTCCAATATCCTGAATGAGATGAAGGTGAAACTGCGGGCAAAAACCGCTCATCTAGAGATCGAGTTCCCCTATTTTATCCAAAAGGTTGCCCCGGTCACCAAATCGAAGAGCCTGATGGAGTACCGATGCCGATTCTGTGGTTCAAGCGATGAAGTTGAAGACTTCTATATGGGCGTTACCGTCCCAATTACCACTGTCTGTCCATGCTCCAAAGAAATCAGTCAACATGGGGCCCATAATCAGAGGAGCCTCGTGACCGTCAATTTCCGATTCAAACGATTTATCTGGATTGAGGACATCATCGACCTGATCGAGAGCTGCGCCAGTTGTGACGTTTATTCCATCCTTAAACGCCCGGATGAACAGTACGTCACCGAAAAGGCCTACGAGAACCCCATGTTCGTGGAGGACATTGTGAGGGAGGTTTCGGAAAGGCTCATGGCAGATGAAAACATCATCTGGTTTACCGTGGAATCTGAGAATTTCGAAAGCATCCACAACCACAGTGCCTATGCCTTCGTTGAGAGAAACAGGAACACGGCAAGCCAATTATTGTAAAGAAAACGGTGGCTCCCATTGCCCGTCTCCTGGATGGAGGATTATGGTATAGTTTTTGCTTCCAAATATCCTTGATACACTAACTCATCTCTGGAAAGCCACTATGCGAAACCCTTACAATTTCACACGACCGGCTCAAGAATATACGTTCCTGGGGGGCCGTGACAGGGAACTGAACGAAATCAAGTACTACATCAACCTCAATAAAAATGGGGGGAATTATCAGGTCGCCCTCCAGGGCAATAGGGCCTCGGGAAAGACAAGCCTCCTCAACGTCGTCCAAAGTCTATACAGAAATGAGCAGGAAATACTCATGGCTCGCGTGGACCTCAACGTGGATCTTGTCACCTCTGAATATCTCTTCTTCCGGGAAATCTTCAGCAGTATCATCGGCGAGGGACTGAAAAGGGGAATCTATGTGTGGCCATCCAAGCTCGAACAACCCGGTCGCCCCAAGAAATTCCTCCACGACCACAACGAGCCCCTCTTCTTCTATGAGTTCAGAAGAGACGGAACCATTGATGAAAAGCTCCTCTTCCCGGACTCTTACATCAATGCGGCAAAACAGAACAAACTCGACCTTCCCATTCCACAACGCATTGTCATTGAAGGCTTTCGAACCATTATCAAAGGTTTCTCCCAAAGGGGGATCAAGGTGATCATTCTTCTCCTGGATGAATGCGACCTCCTCTCCAAGAATACCGCCCTCCTTCAAAAACAGAGAAATATCATCGACTCCCTTTCCGGATATATGTACATCCTATCGGGTACGAATCGGATGTTTCCCGAGATGGAAAAAGTCTTCTCCCCGTTTAGGAGGCAATTCGTTACCATCAAGGTCGACAAGTTCGCCCATCTGAGTCAAGCCATGGAATGCGTCCGAAAGCCCCTGGAAGACCATGAAAAATCCATCTTCGACGATGAGACCATCGGACGCATCTTCTCCCTTTCAGACGGCATGCCTTATAAGATCAATATGCTATGCCACTTCTTGTATGAACATATGGGCCTGAAGGGTCAAAATGACTGCCACGTCACCGAGGAAATCCTCAAGAAATTCAAGGAACAACTCTCCCGTTCATAGTGGTTACCTCCCCTCAAGATGGCGGTGCGGCTCACCCCGATGGGGCGAGAATAGAGGTTTGGGCTAAGGTCAAGGTTAAAGGATAGGTTGAGGTTAAGGCAAAGGCTAATCAGTGAAGAATGAAGAATTAAGAGTTAAAGGGCTAAACCTAAGATTAAGGAAACAAAAACCGTGCTGCGGTTGTGCGGTTCTGCAGTTTTGTGGTTGAACGGAAGAACCAAACAGACCAAATAGACGAAATAGACCAGATAAACCAATGGACTACTTCCCTCTACCCTCCAGGAAGCGAATAATCTCCCTGCGCACATCGAGGTCTATTAACATCCTCAGATGGTTTACAGGGAATTCCTTTTGGGATCCCGGCCTCATCCACGCTATTCGAGCCCTCCCCTTGGAAACCAAACCATCTCCCTTTTCGTTGACGATCTCATCGGGCATCATCACCGCGGGGATCATCTTGGGAAGTGAATCGATGAAGGAGGTTACCTCCCTCAAATCTCCGATATCGTGCGTGGAGATCCGATAGAGCTTCGTGAAAACCGTGCTCGTCGCCACCAAATTGAGGTAGGGTATGCGGGTCTGTTGCTCCTCAAGCTCTTTGCGTTTCAGACCGAGGACAAAGGGGGAATGGGGGCGGAGCTCTTCCAAGGCCATCCCCTTGAATAGCCCCGCGAATTCGTCGTAGAAGGTCCACAACCGACGGAAAAACCTTCCCCTGTTGGGCGATAGGTCGCTGGGTATCATCCGCCCAATGACCTTCACTCCCCGGGCGAAACAGTCGGCTACATCGGCCAACCTGCTCCCCCCGTTGGGACAGGCCAAAAGGATGAGCCCTTCGATTCGTCCCCTTTTCGCCGGATGATCTTGGATCCATTTTCGCGCCACCAGCCCACCTCGACTATGACCGACCAGTATCAGGGGCACTCCCCCACCGAATATCGCCTCCGACTCCTCGATTACGCCGTTGAGCTCTTCCAGCGCCAGAGCGATGGACCCGTAAGGTTTGCACTGGGTCCAGGTTACCAGGTTATACCCCCTGTCCCTGAGGATGTCCCACAGAGGTTGTGGTCTGGAGGAGAGCCTTCTCAGCGGTGTGGAGAGGCAATAGTCTCCCAATTTCCCAAAGGGGAAGTAGGGGGGGACTGGCCTTTCCCGGTAGTCCGCCAACACGTAATCGAAGGAAATCTTCCCCCTTCCAAGGAATTCCTCATAAGGATTGGTCCAGCTCTTCTCCGTTGCACCGAAACCATGGATGAGGACGAGGATGGGTTTTCCCTTTGCCCCCTTCCAAAACCGGAGCGGAAAATTCAGGGCCATCGGATTATCTCGACCGCCCCCAAGGGAGATGAGGAGAACATGGTGATCAACCAGCCTTCTGATCGAGGAGAGGGCGTTTTCTTTCTGGCCCGGCCTCTTCTCGGAGCCCGATCCGTCTTGTGGGCATGGATATCCCAGCTGACATAATGAGCTTAAAGGCATCCTCGATGGTGATGTTCAGGGGGATGATCTCTTCCCTGGAGACCAAGATATAGAAACCGGACGTTGGATTGGGGGTTGTGGGAATGAAAACATTGAGGAAATCCCCATCAACCTTTGAGGCGAGCTCCCCACTAGGCGAACCGGTGACGAAGGCGATGGCGTAGATTCCCTTTCTTGGATATTCGATCAAAACGACCTGCCGGAACTGGGAAGACGGATCCAGAACAATGGTCTGAACGATCTCTTTCGCTCCCGTATAGATAGTCCTCACCAAGGGAATTCTTGCGAAAAGATATTCGATTCCATGCACCATCCGCTTGCCTACAAAATTTGCCGTGACCAAGCCCACCAGAAAGATGACCGCAATGGTGAGGATGATACCCAGCCCAGGGATGTGAAAGGGGAGATAGGTACCGGGATTATATGGAGGAGGAAGGAGAGCAAGAAACCGGTCCGCCGCGGTAATCACGATCTTCAGGATATAGATGCAGAGGGAAATGGGGATGAGGACGAGCAACCCCGTCAAAAAATATCTCTTGAGTATGGCTCCCAACCATTTCACCACAAGACACCCTAAGAAAACCCCAACTCCAAACGGCTAAATATTAATATACCTGACGGTGGATTGCAATAGCATTTGGATTGCAGCTTCCATATTCCTTCTCCCTGTTAACTCTTAATTCTTCACTCTTAACTCTTAATTCTTCACCCTCTCCTCCCGCCTCTTGTCTCTTACCCTTCTCCTCAACCTTAACCTCAACCTCAGCCTTAACCTTTTCCTTCTCATCTCTTCACTATTCCCTCTTGCCTGCTGAGGGGCCTTCTGGCCCCGAAGGGGAGGACTGGATTTTTGACCTAAACTCATGTATCCTATGCCTTGACGGTCGGGGAGTAGCGCAGCCTGGTTAGCGCGCTTGCTTCGGGAGCAAGAGGTCGGGAGTTCAAATCTCCTCTCCCCGACCAATGATTTCAAGGGGTTAGCCAACTGAGGTTAACCTCTTTTTTTGTGATGTGACACTTTTGTGACAGGTACCGTTTTGAGGGGGCTTGAAGGTGGGATAATTTGGACTGGGAGGAACCCGGTGAGGTGGCCTTCTATTCAGTAACCTTGCGCGAGGGCAAATCAAAATGGGCTGATGGTACCACCGATCTCCCCCCGGTATTATTTCGGAACGTGCCTCCACCGGTTCTCATAGACGAAGATTATGGTAAATAATTCTATCGCAAATCAATACTTTTCGCTTGCCCCTCCGATCATCTAATTCATCTTGAAATATTGACTCACTGACA
>JABAOF010023874.1_pt1 | contig 10827 bp, 2 predicted proteins | sample 7062171 | NCBI WGS metagenome assembly JABAOF01 (sample SAMN14538628, study PRJNA623070) | marine sediment metagenome | biome: marine biome [ENVO:00000428]; feature: marine pelagic biome [ENVO:01000023]; material: deep marine sediment [ENVO:00002113] | place: India: Gulf of Khambhat ... | reverse complement strand
CGGGATCAGAGGGATGATCGAAACGCTTGATCCCTTTTCCTCCTTACAGGATGCCAAAGCTCATGGCCGACTTATGGAGATGACCGAGGGCAAGTATGAAGGCCTGGGCATGACCATCGCCAAAAGGGGCGATTGGATCACAGTTATTTCTCCCATAGAGGGAACACCGGCATATCGCATGGGAATCAGAGCAGGTGATAAGATCGTCAAGATCGACGGCCAATCCGCTAAAGGGATGAGCTCGGAGGAGGCCTCCAAGCTTATGAGAGGTGAGCGGGGAACTACGGTGGTTCTCACCATAGAAAGAGAAGGTGTGGAGGAGCTTCTGGAGTACGAAGTTGAGCGAGCGATAATTGAGCTTACCAATGTTCCTTACCACGGAGTCATGGATGGGGGGATCGGGTACGTAAGACTCTCAAAGTTCTCCAAGGACTCTGGGAAGGAACTGAGGGAAGCTCTGGAAGATCTGAAGAGCAGAGGTATCAAAGGGATGATCTTTGATCTCAGAAGCAACGGCGGTGGACTTCTGGATCAGGCAGTGGAAACCGCCAATCTCTTTCTTGATCAGGACAAGCTCATCGTATATACACAGGGTCGAACTGAGGTCAAGAAGGAATTCTACGCCAGCGACGAGCCCGTCTTTCCTGACGGCCCCTTAGTGGTTCTGGTAAACGAGGGTACCGCATCGGCTTCAGAGATCGTCTCTGGAGCAGTCCAGGACTGGGATAGGGGAGTGATCATCGGCAATACCACTTTCGGGAAGGGATTGGTCCAGCAGATATACGGCATGCCAAATGACACCTACCTGAAGCTAACCATAGCCAAATATTACGTTCCCAGCGGAAGATGCATTCAGAAGCCGGAAAGAGCCAAGAGGCAGTTGGTCAGAGAAGAAGCGCAGGCAGAGGAAGAGGAGGAGCAAGCGGAGATCGTGGAAGCTGAAGAGAAGGAAGTCTTTTACACCAAGGGTGGAAGAAAGGTGTACGGAGGTGGTGGAATAGTCCCGGATATTGAGATTGACGTGCCCGACCTGAAGCCCATAGAGATCAACCTGGAAAGGCAGTCAATGTTCTTCAACTTCGCGGTTTCCTATGTCGCCAAACATCCTGACATTCCTCGGGATTTTGAGGTAAACCAGCATATGCTGGAGGAGTTCAGGCAATTCCTCAAAGACGAGGATTTCACCTACAAGTCCCGCCTGGAGCTGGATCTGGAACCTCTGAAAGATCGAATCCAGAAGCACGAGAAACCAGAGATGTTCTCCCAGACTGTGGCCGATTTGGAGCGACTGATTGAAGAAGACAAAGAGGACGATTTCGACGAAAGCATCGACTACATCAAGGAATCCCTGAAGAGAGATATCCTTAATAATCTATATGGTCAAAAGGCCTGGTACGAAGAAGTGCTGCTGAAGACTGATCCTTATATTAAAAAGGCGTACGAGATCCTAACCGACGAACGGGAATACGCCGCCTTGTTGAAAGAATAGCTGGAAGTTTCGACTCCAGACCAGCCGGAGAGAAGTGAGAAGCAAGCCCTGTTTTGCGGGCTTGCTTTTTTTGATTGGATCAGCGGACTACTTGAGCCGCGCCCAGATTCGCTCTTTTAAGCCTCATCCTCTCCTGATTCCGCGACCTCAGTACGTTTAAGTCCACTTGTCGAGCCGTGATAGCGTTTCTGCTGAGGTTCGCGGGAGCGTGCACACGTCTAAAGTTCGATGTACCCAAAGCAAAAGGGGAGTTAACGTACGTTCGTTCTGCTGCTTCCGGGAAATGGTTGGTAGGAGATTTTACTTGACATGGGGTGAATGTGGATGTAGATTGTAGTATAACTGCTGATAACTCACACTTACAGATAACCCTTCTAGTCAGGAGGTAAAAATGAGACGAGCAGTTCTTTTCCTGCTTGCTTTTGTCTCTGCTAGCCTTTTTCTCTCGTCCGCCTTGGTTAGTGCCTCTGGGACGGTTTTCAGCTTCGATTTTGATCCTTCGGATCTGATTTTCGAAAAGGTGGATAGTTATGACCGGGTAAGAATGGCGAATGCAAGATTTGAGGCAGAACCAGGCACTCCTTCTTTGCCGGTGCGGTTTGTGCAGATAGCCATTCCTGCCGACCTGGAGGTTGAGAAGGTGGAGGTGGTTCTCTCGGAGCATCAAGAATTGCCTGGAACGTATAAGCTCTATCCGGCTCAACGCTTCTACCCCGTCTCCAGTTTACCGACCAAAGGGGAGGAGGTAGAATTCGTGGAGCCTGATCCTGCGGTTTACGCTTTGAACACCGAGTATCCGGGCAAGTTGGCAGAGGTGACCAACAATGGTTTTCTCGGTGGTCAGCATATTGCGGGAGTGGCGCTTTACCCACTTCAATACGTTCCCGCCGAAGGAAGGCTGATTCTGTATACCCGGATCGAATTCAAACTTGTCTTCAGGTCAGCGTCCCATTCTCCCGCCCCGGTGAACAGACGATCAGCCAAGGCGGTTCGTTTTTATTCTGACCTGGCCAAAAGTATGGTAATCAACCCTGAGGACGTTCAACTCGATACCAAAGGTTTCTTGCCTCAGGATGAGGAGATAGACTATCTGATCATCACAGATGCTTCCTTTGTTCCGACGTTTCAAGAATTGGCTGATTGGAAAATCCTCAAAGGAATATCGACTGAGATAAAAGACGTCTCCTGGGTGCTTTCCAACTATCCAGGATCAGATGATCAGGAGAAGATAAGAAACTGTATCCGGGACTATTATGCCAACTACGGCACCAAATGGGTGCTATTGGGTGGCGATACTGACATAATACCTCACCGTTCAGCTCAAATGTCGAGTTACTCCGAGTTAATACCATGTGACCAATACTTTTCTGATCTGGACAGCAACTGGGATGCAAATGGAAACCAGATCTACGGGGAATGGGCAGATAGCGTGGATATGTATCCTGATGTATTTGTGGGAAGAGCACCCTCCAACGACATTTCTCAGGCTCAGACCTTCGTAAATAAATGTCTCCTCTATGAGACCAATCCGCCGACTGATTATCAAACCAAGATACTTTACGCAGCCGAGGTGTTGTGGCCTGGAACGGATGCTGCGGTTTTGAAGAACTACATAGACTCAAGTTTCGTCCCCGACTATTTCCAGGTGACCAAGTTGTACGAGACTTCGGGCAACCTGAACCGGGCGACCTTCAGGGCTGGATTAAACGAAGGTCAGAATATCATAAACCACAACGGGCACGGAAACTATGATGTATTTAGCATCGGCCCAGACCTATGGTATAGCTCAGATATGGATGCCCTGGTCAATGGGTTCCGCTACTCTTTGTTCTATACGTTCGGCTGCATCACCGCCGCCATCGACGTGGACTGCATCGCTGAACATTTTGTCAACAATCCCGACGGAGGAGGTTTCGCCTACTGCGGAAACACCCGCTACGGATGGGGACTGCCAGGATACCCGCTGGAGGGACCGGGAGCAGAGTTTGATATCGAATTCTTTCGTGCCCTTTTTCACAACGGCGATTACCAGGTAGGAAAGACATTGGGCAATTCAAAGTTGCCGTTTATTCCCATAGCACAGCAACCGAGTGGCGGCGGTCGCTATTATCGCTGGACAGTATACACCTTACTGCTGTTAGGCGACCCCACCCTGGAGCTATGGACAGACATACCTGCTGAGCTTTCTGTGAGCCATGCTTCGGTCTTTTTTGCGGGCATGAGTTATTTTGAGGTAAATGTGGTCCAGGATAGCGCTTTAGTCTCCTGCGTCAAAGGCGGGGAGATTCTGGGCACCGCGTACTCCACCGGCGGAAGCGCCACGGTTTACTTCGATTATCCCCTGGCGACTCTGGGAACCATGTGGGTGACCGTTACAAAGCGTGGTTACATACCCTGCCGGGATACGGTGATAGTTGTTCCCCCGGAGGGACCCTACGTGGTTTATCATTCTCATGAAATCGATGACTCCGGGGGAAACGGAAATGGCGCGGTGAATCCGGGCGAACTCATCTATGCGCCTATAACCGTTAAGAATATCGGAATAGAAACCGCCAACGGTGTCAGCGGAACTTTGCAGGAGGATGATGATTACGTGGCGGTGACAGATAGTGTAAAAAGTTTCGGAGACATGGATCCAGAAATGACCGCCCAGAGTATTGGCGATTATGTGTTCCAGGTCGACGCCTCCTGTCCGGACAGTCACGTGGTAAAGTTCACTTTAAAGACAACCGATGGTGAAAACTCCTGGCTCACGCACTTCTATCAGGTGGTAGCGGAAAATCGATTTGTGATTGCCGCGGTTCCTGATACGGTCATAGTGGAGAAGGGGGACTCGGCGGGCATTAAACTGATTCTCACCTCTTTGGGTGGATTGAACTCGCAGGTGGATTTGAGCCACTCGCCCTTACCACCAGAGGTAAGTGGGTTTCTGGATCCCGATTACCTGGTTCCCACAGACAGCTCATCTCTCAAACTGTATACCACGCCTGACGTGTATCCTGGGATTTATCCGATCACGGTTACTGCTGACGGGCAAGAGATCACCCAGGAGAAGGAGGTGGTATTGGGGGTTATGGCACCGTCCTACAGTGGGCCGGTGTGGCACGTATCCACTGCTGGTCACGACTCCGCGGGCAACGGAAGTGAGGAGTTTCCATTCGGAAGCATCCAGAGGGGCATTAAGAGTGCCACCGACGGCGACACGGTTCTGGTCGATATGGGTCGGTACAAGGAGAGAATCAACTTCCTTGGCAAGTCAATTCTGGTGGCCAGTCACTTCATTTTTGACGGGCTGGAATCTGCCATTGAGTCGACGGTGATCGACGCAGATTACACTGGGCCGGTGGTAAGTTTTCAATCGGGCGAGGACTCGAATTCCGTCATCCGAGGATTCACCTTAACCCGAGGTCTTGCCCTCAGCGGTGCTGGTGTTTTTTGCTACGGGTCTTCACCCACCATAGTCGAGAATTTCTTGGTGGAGAACAAGGCTGTCGGTACCAATGCCGGCTGTATCGCTGGGGAATTTGCACGTCCCAGGATCAGGATATTCAGGAATCTCATCCATAACAATTCCTGCCAGGTGGGTATTTATCTTGAGCTGGGCTCCAACGCTCAGGTGATCAACAATACCGTGTGTGATAATTCTTACTGCGGAATTCTCATCAGGAATCTTTGTTATGCGTTGGTTAAAAATAATATCATTTGTAATAATGGCGCATATGGCATGGGTAAATCGGAAAGCACGTACGATATCCTATATAATGACGTTTATGGCCACGAGCACAATTACTCGGACAACGTTGGAGACCAGACCGGGATTAATGGCAACATCTCAGCCGATCCGCTCTTTGCGGATACTGCCGCAGGTGATTATCATCTCACGCCCGGCTCACCCTGCATCGATGCGGGCGATCCCGCCGATTGGATTCCTGCCGGAGGGGGCGCCGCAATCGACATGGGGGCATTCGAGTATCAGGTCAGCGGACCCTGGGTGGTTTACCTTTCTCATGTAATCGATGATTACGCGGGAAACAACAACGGTGTGCTGAATCCGGGGGATGTCGTTGATATGCCTATTACGGTAAGGAATACCGGGACCCAGACAGCATACGGGGTAAGCGGGATATTGAGTGAGGAAGACGATTATGTCGTTGTCACCGGAAACACCCAATACTTTGGGGATCTTGAGCCGGAGATGACAACGGCGAGCAGTGGGGCCTACTCGTTTGAGGTCGATCCCTTCTGCCCTGACAGCCACCAGGTGACATTCCAGTTGGAGCTGACCGACGGGAGTTCAGTTTGGATCGACGACTTCGTTGAAATTGTGGCAGACACCGATTTTGCCTTAACAGCTGGTGAGGACACCGTTTGGGTATTCCCGGGTTACTCCGACCGTGTGGAAGTAATCCTGACCTCTCTTGGAGGATTCGCTTCGCAAGTGGAATTGACTCATTCCGAATTACCTCCCGGGGCTAGCGGCGTATTTGATCCGAATTCGCTCGTTCCTCCTGGCACCTCTATCTTCACAATAAATACCATACCCGATGTGCCCTGCGGGATTTATCCTGTAACCATTTCCGCTACCGGAGGCGGACTCAGCCATGTCACGCAATTTGAATGCTGGATACTTATGAACGGAGACGCCAATGGGGATGGGGAAGTTAACGTGGGGGATATCGTCTATCTGATAAACTACCTATTTAGAGGAGGGCTGCCTCCTGATCCACCAGAAGCAGGCGATGTCAACCGGGATGGACAGGTTAATATAGAGGATTTAGTATATTTGATCAACTATCTCTTCCGGGATGGGCCACATCCGGCTGGAGAAAGCACCAAACTCCAAGTCCCTTCACAGAAAAAAACGCAGGGCCAAGCTCCCGCTGCTTGGCTGTGGGTCTCAAAAGGAGCGGTTGCTGATACCAAAGGGTCAGTCCAAACTCTCATTCAAGGAACATTTGGGGTAGACCTTGGAGGAGTGCAGTTAACCATAGAATATGATTCCCAAGAGTCGGTCCTAACTCCTCTTTTGCCATCGCATCTGCAAGATTTACAGATTTTCTCTAGCCAGAAAGATGGACTTGTTAAGGTGGGAATTCTGGATATGAAAGGCAACGGTTACATTCCAGCCGGAAGCAGGCTGGATCTCCTTATACTTGAGTCAAAGAGTGCAAAACCAACCAACCTCAAAATCAAAGAGGCCATCCTTGCGGATCGGAAGGGTTCGGTCATTCCGGTGAAGATACTCACCGACGGGGAGAAGGAAGAGCTAAAACCGAAATCATTCACCCTTTTCCAAAATTATCCTAATCCCTTTAATCCGCAGACTCAGATAAAGTATGCAATACCCAGGGATTGTGATGTAAAGTTAACTATATACAACTTACTGGGACAAAAGGTAAGAATCCTGGTGGAGGAGCATCAGAGCGCAGGCTCTAAGAGGGTTCATTGGGACGGTGAGGATGAGCAAGGAGTTGAGGTGGCGAGCGGAATCTACTTCTACAAGATTCAGGCAGGAGAATTCGTGCAGACCAAGAAGATGTTGCTGTTAAAATAGCGAATTGAAGTTTTACCTGGCAGAGTTGGTGAGCCTTCAGGTTTAGTCAAGCAGGATGCGGGCTTAGTCAGGTTCAAGGAATGAACATTGCAGTAGAAGTGAGGTGCAGCCGTTAGCCTGGAAAACCAAACTGGTAAGGAGGTATGTGATGAGAAAGAACATTGGCTCTGTCCTCATGATTTGCTTTAGTCTCATTATCCTGCCTGCCGGAGCAAGTAATATTAGTGTGGCCAGAACAATCACATTTGACAGAAGCTGGGGACCACAAGGCTTCCATCTGGTGTCTGAGAAGGTGACCGGCATCGATATAGTCTACTCCATGGGCTCCGTGCGTATCGAGCAGATGGACATCGATGGGGAGGCGATGGATGTTGTGGCCATTCCGGGCGTCTTTCTGCCCAACGACGAAGGTGCTCCCAATCTCCCGGGGTTCGGAAGGTACATAGCCATCCCCCAGGGGGCAACGACACAGTTGGAGGTTGTGGAGACTCGCACACAGGTTCTCCAGGGCATAAACGTAGTCCCCGCTCCTCCGATTCCCAGGGAAGGCGACGATTCTCCTTTAGTCTACGCGAAGGACCCGACCATCTACACTAAGAACGAGTTCTATCCCGTCGAACCTGTAGTATTGTCAAGTCCCATGAAGATGCGCGGCGCAGACGTGGTTATCCTGGGAATCACCCCCTTTCAGTATAATCCTGTCTCCAAAGAACTGGTGGTTTATACTGACCTGCGGGTCAAAGTCTCCTTTGTAGGAGGCAATGGCCACTTTGGTGATGACAAGTATCGCAGTCGTTACTGGGAGCCGGTGCTCCGGGCCAACCTGGTGAATTACGCCTCCTTACCCCAAGTGGATTTTAGCCGGAGGCCTCTGTTCAAGGATGGCGGGTACGAGTACGTGATCATCGTGCCGGACGACCCCGACTTCATCGCTTGGGCTGATACCATCAAACACTGGCGTACCCTTCAGGGGATCTCCACCGGTGTCTTCACCCTCACTCAGACTGGTTCATCAGCTTCAGAGATTGAGAGCTGGATAGACAACGCTTATTATAGCTGGGCGATGGATGCCGTGTTGTTGCTCTCTGACTACCCGGGTTCAGGAAAGACTTACGGCATCCCCTCACCCGAGTGGAATGGCCACTGCCGTTCGGATAACATGTATGCTGACGTTAACGGAGATGATCTTCCCGATCTTAACATCGCCCGCATCACCGCTCAGGATGCTGCAGACTTAGAGGTGATGGTCACCAAGTTCCTGGATTATGAGCGCAATCCGTATACCGATCCTGGTTTCTACGATCACCCGGTTGTGGCTGGCGGCTGGCAGACGGATCGTTGGTTCATCCTCTGCAGCGAGGTCATCTACGGATTCTGGGCCAACATGTTGGGCAAAGATCCGGTACGTGAGTATGCCATCTATTCTGGAACCCCGGGCAGCATCTGGTCAACCAATCCCAACACCGACATGGTGGTGGACTATTTCGGGCCGAACGGATTGGGATACGTACCCGCAACGCCTGAGCATCTTACCGACTGGGGAGGCAATGCGGCCCGGCTGAACAATGACATCAACTCGGGTTGCTTTATCGTTCAGCACCGGGATCACGGTGGCTTAGATGGCTGGGGAGAGCCTTCCTACCATAACAGCGACTTAGACGGTTTGTCCAACACCATGTTCCCTTTCGTCTTTTCTATAAACTGCCTCACCGGCAAGTATGATGCAGACAATGAATGCTTCACCGAGAAGTTTCATCGTATCCAACACGGTGCTCTGGGATTGGTCGCCGCCAGCGAAGTCTCCTATTCTTTCGTTAACGATGTCTTTGTCTTTGGCATCTATGACGGAATGTGGCCGGAGTTTGACCCCGGGTATGCACCAGGAAACAACATTGGCTCCTCCAATCTGCGCCCTGGCTTCGCACAGGCTTCGGGGAAGTATTACTTGGAGGCTTCCAGTTGGCCATACAATCCAGAGGACAAGGAGGTGACGTACCACCTGTTTCACATGCACGGTGACGCCTTCACCACATTGTACTCAGAGGTGCCCCAGGCTCTCTCGGTGAGTCATGCCAGTGTGCTTTTCATGGGTCTCGACTACTTCCCCGTCACTGCTGATGATGGCTCGGTCATCGCCCTGACGGTTGACGGCGAGATCATTGGGCTGGCGGATGGAACCGGAGGAACTGTATATGTGCCCGTCCAGCCCCAGACAGTTCCTGGAACAATGGTGGTTACTGTTACCAAATTCAACCATTATCGTTATCAGCAGGACGTTCAGATCATTCCTCCGGAAGGACCGTTTGTCATCTACCATTCATCTGAGATTGACGATAGCCAAGGCAATAACAATGGTGTAGTCAATCCTGGTGAGACCATTCTCATGTCCATCACAGTTTGGAATATTGGGATAGAGGATGCCCAGAACGTCAGCGCCACCTTGCGAACAGAGGATCAGTGGATCCTGGTGACCGACAGCGTGCAGTCCTTCGGAGACATAGATTCCGGCATGACTGCGGTGAGTGTGGGCGATTACGTTTTCCAGACTGACGCTTACTGCCCCGACAGTCATGTGGTCAGGTTTGATCTGGAGGCGACCAACGGTGACACCTCTTGGGTGACCAGCTTCTTCCGGATGGTGGTGGAGCCAGATTTCGTGATAACGGCATCACCCGACACCGTTGTGGTGCCCCAGGGTGATTCAAGTTTCGTCAAATTGACCTTTACCTCACTGGGGGGATTCGGCTGGCTGGTGGATCTGACTCACACGGCGCTGCCAACCGGAGTGACCGGATTTTTGGATCCGGATCAATTGATTCCCCCGGACAGTTCGATTTTCCGGCTGTACGGGGCCCCGGATGCTTCTCCCGGTCTTCATTCCGTCACCATCACCGCAACCGGCGGTGGGATCAGTCGGGAAAAGGAACTGGTGCTGGGAATCGTTCCCCCTCCTTATTACGGACCCGTATGGCATGCCTCCCCTGAAGGTCACGACTTTATAGGTAACGGGAGCGAAGAGTTTCCCTTCCGCTCCATCCAGAAGTGTATAGACTGTGCCAGCAACGGCGATACGGTTTTGGCCGCAACCGGACTGTACACCGAGAACATCGATTTCACAGGCAAAGCCATCTTAGTAGCCAGTCACCTCATCTTCAATGGCCAGGAGTCCACCATCGAGTCGACCGTGATCGATGGAGATCGTAGGGGGAGTGTGGTGACCTGTTCCTCAGGCGAGGACTCAAACTCCGTTATCCGGGGTTTCACGTTAACCGGAGGCTACGCTACCTATGGTGGAGGGGTGTTCTGCATGAGTTCTTCGCCAACCATAGCCGAAAACTTTATACTGTGGAATGAATGTGTCCCGGGCAAGGGAGGACCGGCCATTTACTGTGGCTATGGATCAAATCCCGGAATACGCAGGAACGTGATCGCCAATTGTACCGGACCGGCGGCAGTCTTTTTGCATGTTGAGTGCCACGCCCAGGTAATCAACAACACCATTTGCGACAACAGCTGGGGTGGGATGTCCATTCAGGGTTCTTCCGACCCTCTGGTCAAGAACAATATCCTCTACAACAACTATTACTATGGCATCCATCTGGCAGGTGGTTCTCCAGCCATCTCGTACAATGACGTTTACGGATCGGACGACAACTATCTGGGAATCGATGATCAAACCGGGATTAATGGAAACATCTCAGAGGACCCGCTTTTTGCAGATCCATCCTCCGGGGATTATCATCTTACCGGTGGCTCTCCCTGCATCGACGCTGGAGACCCGGCG
>JABAOF010017002.1_pt1 | contig 10830 bp, 9 predicted proteins | sample 7062171 | NCBI WGS metagenome assembly JABAOF01 (sample SAMN14538628, study PRJNA623070) | marine sediment metagenome | biome: marine biome [ENVO:00000428]; feature: marine pelagic biome [ENVO:01000023]; material: deep marine sediment [ENVO:00002113] | place: India: Gulf of Khambhat ... | reverse complement strand
TCGGGGCGTTCCTCCAGCTCCTGGGCGGCCCGGACCGCCAGCTCGGCATCCTCTTCGCCACCGGGATCCTTATCGTGAATCCGCTCGCCGGTTGGGCCGTTCTGCTCGGACTGGCTGTCCGGATCGCCTGGGCCCGGGGCGATACGGCGGTGGAGGGCGCGCCGTCGACGGTGTTCGCGGGCGGCCTCATCGCTGGCGACGCGCTCTGGAGCTTCGGCGCCTCGCTGTTCCGCTGACTCGGGAGTGTGGCCGTTCACGATGGCGAGCAGTATCATGACGGCGGCGTCGGCTCTTCGGCCCTTACCTTCCTTTGTAGAGAGCGGTGAATGTGAATCGAGTTCCCGGCTCCACTTCCATCTGCAAACTGGTTGCGGTCGGACTCGCCGCCGTCGCCGGGTTCACCTGGCTCGGCTGTGACGACGACGGTGGGCCGCGGGTTCCGGCGCGCGTCATCGTCTTCCCCTACTTCGTCATCCTGGACGAGATCGGCGCCACGGAGCAGTTCACGGCGCACGTTCAGGATGAGAGCGGCAACCTGATGCCGGGCGTGCCCGTGAAGTGGAGCAGCAGCGATATCGCCGTCGCGAGCGTAGACTCCGCGACGGGCCTCGCTACAGCTCGCGGGCCCGGTATCGCAACGATCACGGCTACCGCGGGACCGACTTCCGGCAACGCCAGGCTCGAGGTCCATATCTTCAGTGAACCTCCCGGCACCGCCCCGGTGTTCGCGGTCGATGTCTCACACTGGTCGGGATATCTGAGCGCGGGCCAGGTGGCCTNNGCTAGGGATGGCCGTCGACGGCGGTATGACCGTTGACGCGTATGTCGTACTCGAGTGGGACGACGAGATCGCGCAGCTGGTTGGGGCTGCGCTCTCCGCGATCACGCCCTATCCGGTGCAGCGTCTGTGGCTCGATGCGGAACGACCGGCGGGCGTCTGGTCGGCGGCTCAGCTGGTCGGCAAGATCCAGGAGGGCGTCGACGCGTGTGGGGGGTTCGCGTGCGGCATCTATACGCGCAAGGCGTGGTGGCTGGATAGCACCGGCGACAGCCAGGCATTCTCCCATCTGCCCCTCTGGTACGCGTACTACAACGGGCAGCCTAACTTCGAGGATTGGCACCATCCCGCGGTCTGGTACGAGGGGCCGTTCGGCGGCTGGTCGTATCCCACGGGAAAGCAGTACGACTCGGATCAGACGGCGCCTGACCTGTGCGAGGTCAACGTCGACTACAACATCATGTACAGGGCGGGTAGTCCGACGGCGCGCGTCGCGGGCTTGGCCGGTCAGGATGGTGAGCAGTATCATGAAGACGAAGCATGACATAGCGAAGGTCGCCGTTAACACCTCTGACATCATGAATGGCATTCGCCCTACGGCGCTCAGCGCGATCGCGCTCGTCGTCATCACCGGGGCCTGCGCCAGGCCGCCCGAGCCCGAGCCGGTCCCTGAGGGGGCCGCTCCACTTGCCCGCGAGTGCGAGGTCGTTTCGCTGACGGATGGCGGCGCCGACGCCGTCAACGTGGCGCTGCTGGACGAGGTGAGCGCGGCCCACGCGCCGCGACCGCGCAACGATGCGGAACGCCTGCTGTTTCGGCACCTCTACGAGACGCTGATTCGGGTGGACTGTCAGGGTCGCGTCTACCCGGGCCTGGCCGCGTCCTGGAGCACGGCTGACCGCGGCCGCAGCTGGCGGTTCGTGTTGCGTGGTGATGCGCGCTTCTGGGACGGGAGCCACCGCGAACGACGTGGTGTGGAGCTGGCAGGGTGACGAGCAGCGGCTGGGCGCTCAGGCCTTCGACTCCGTTGGCGTCGAGGATCGCCGGACTCTGACCGTTCACTTCGAACGGGCCTATCCCGAGGTTCCTCGGCTCTTAGCGGATCTGAAGCATGCCGTGATGCTCTCACGACCCGGCCCGCGCTGGCCGCTGGGGACGGGGCCCTATCGCATCGAGAGGCCGATCGCCAGCAGTGATCGCGCGCACGTCATCATGCGTGCGGCGCCGGTGTTCGACGAATCTCGGCCCCGCATCGATTTTCACCTGGCAGCGGGGGCTGATGTGCGCGACCTCCTCGACGGGGGCATCGATGTGCTGATCACGGGAGACCCGGAGGTGCTCGAGTATGTCGCCATGCGCCCGGAGTTCGTGTCCGTGTCCCTGACATGGGACCGCACCTACGTACTCGTCGCGCCGTCGCGCGTCAGAGCGCTGCACCACGGAGAGTTCGTTGGCGATACGTTGCGGCTCCCGCCTGAGATCCTCGATGCCTTCGCCCGCGATGCGGTGCGCGGCGCGGCGCGCGGGCACCGGGCCCTCGCCTGGTGGGAGGATGCTGGCTCCTGCGAGTCGGTGATAGACAGCTTGAAGGACCTCCCGCCTGCGATACNNCGCTTACGCGCGCGGCGACGACATCGCCCGCGGCCTGGCCGAGCGCATTGTGGCCTTGGCAACCCGACCGACGTCGCCCGAGCAGGCAGCCGCACTGGGCCTGGCGATCCCGGGACTTCTCGGGGCTGAGGATCCAACCACCGTCGTCGAACTGGGCGCCTACGAGTTCGAGCTGGCCTTGGTGCGCGGCAGCGAGTTCCTGATTGTCCTCGCGCTTCCCACGGTCGCCCTCGACCACTGCCACCAGTTGCTCAACCTCGCGAACCGCGTTCCCTGGCTGGCCGTAGGCAGACTGGCGCCGTCTGCGACGATCGTGCCGCTGGTGGATACGCGGCGGCACCTCATCGCTCGCAAAGGCGCTGCCGCGGTCTCACTGAACTGGGACGGCACGCTCCTCATAGGTGGCGCTGACCCGGGCGGAGGCAGCGTGCCGTGAGCTTCCGCAGCCGTCTACGTCTGGCCTTCGTCGCTGTCGTCCTGATCCCGGTGATCGCCTTCGCGCTCGCCGTACGGAAGACGATGAGCGACCGCTTGACGGCGCAATACCAGCGACGTGTCGATGCGTTGGTCGCGATCATCGAGGACGACCTGGCGTTGGAGAGCGAGGAGACCGCTCGCCAGCTGGCCACGCTCGCGCGCTCCGCAGCCGAGGACAACCGCTTGCGGCTGGCCGCCGTGGGCGGCGACGCAGCGCGCCGTGCCTACCTCCTGGACTACGCGGGTACCGCGTTGCAGCTGGCTGGCCTCTCGATGTTGCAGATCCAGGACGAGGCGGGTCGCATCATCAGCTCCGGACACTTTAGGAACGAGTACGACCGGCTGGAGCCGCGACTGCCGGAGCTGCTGGCGGCGACGCCGGGCGGATCCGCGCTCGTTCAGGCACGCTCGCCAGAAGCGCCGTTCCTGGCCCTCGCCCGGGTCGATTCGTTTCGCATGGGCGGTAGGCGCTTCATGCTGGTCGGCGGCACATCGGTNNCATCGGTGCAGCGAAGCTTCCTCGCCGGGCTGGCGCGCGAGAGCGATCTCGCGATCTCGCTCGTCTATCCAGGCGGCGTCCTGACCTCGGCCGGTGATGTTCACGCAGGAGAGGTGGAAGCCGGTGCAGCGGGTACCGAGGGCGCGAGCGCCGACACGGCCGCGGCGGAGCGTGTGGTCGCGGAGCTCGTTATTCCGTTCGTCGATGCGAGCCGCGGCGCGGCGGTCGACTCGCGTATCGTCGTCACCCACCCGCTGGATGAGTTGCAGGCGCTGCACCGCAACATCGACAACTGGTTCCTCGCGGCCGTCGCCGTCACCGTTCTCATCGCCTTCCTGCTGGCGAGCTGGCTCTCTTCCCGGATTAGCCGACCGCTCGTCGAGCTAGCGAACAAGACCTCCAAGATCGATCTCGATCGCCTCGATATCGATTTCAGGAGCACGCGCAGAGACGAAGTAGGCGCGCTGTCGCGGCTGCTCGGGGCGATGACCGAGCGTCTCCGCACTGGCGCCAGTCGCCTCAAGGAAGCGGAGCGCCGCGCTACGATCGGCGAGCTGGCACGCCAGGTGAACCACGACATCAAGAACGGTCTCACGCCGATCCGCAACGTATTCCGCCATTTGGTGCAGGTGGCCCGCGAGGACATTAGTGAGCTACCTCGTGTGTTCGACGAACGGCAGGGGACAATCGACTCCAGCATTACATATCTAGAAAACCTCGCCTCGAACTACGCGCGACTGTATCCTCGATTGGATCGCCGGCCCTGCGAGCTGAACGCGATCGTGAGTCAGGTGGTGACGAACGCACGGGCTGCGGGTGGCGTGGAGCTTCGCGTGGTACTCGCAGATGGACCCACCGTCGTCACTGGTGATCCGGTGGCGCTCCGCCGCATCGTCGAGAATCTGGTGGACAACGCCATCGACAGCCTCGAGTCGGGTTCCGGAACGGTCACCGTCTCGACCGAGATCGTGAGCGGAGAGACCGATGCTCGGATGATTCGCGTCAGTGTCACCGACACGGGCTGCGGGATGAGCGCGGAACAGAAGGCGAGGATCTTCGACGATTTCTACACCACCAAGGAAGGCGGGACCGGTCTGGGACTGTCTATCGTCCGCCGCTTGGTGCTCGACTTGAACGGGACGATTCGCGTGGAGAGTGCGGTAGGGCAGGGAAGCTGCTTCACCGTCGAGCTTCCTGGTGAGCGTACGCCGTCTGCAGCAGGCGAGCAGGGCCAGCAAGAGGGAGGACAGGGCGAGTGACTCTGGTGCTCGTGGTCGATGACGTCCCCGCCATGGCCGAGCAGTACGCCTACGACCTGAATCGCGTGGGCGGCTATGAGACTCTCATCGCGCTGGGCGGCGCCGAGGCGCTCGATCTACTGCGCTCCGAGGCGATCGACTGCGTCATCCTCGATCTCGAGATGCCCGGGGTCGACGGGTTCGAGGTGCTGCGCACGATGAAGGAGCGCCGCGACCTGACTCCGGTCATCGTCTACACCGGGACCGGCAACTACGACCGTTGCGTTCAGGCAATCAGGCTCGGCGCTTACAACTTCATCGACAAGGCCGAGTCGATGGAGCGCGTCGTCCAGGAGGTGGAGAACGCACTCGAGCGTGTCAGGCTGGTCGCCGAGGTCGAGGTGCTCAAGCGGGATCTGGGCACCGAGTCCCCGATCGTCGGGTCGAGCCCCGCCATGCGGCAGCTCAAGGATGCCATCGCCCGTGTCGCGGCTATCCCCAGCCCCGTGCTCATCGTCGGCGAGAGCGGCTCGGGGAAGGAGCTGGTGGCCAGGGAGCTTCATCGTCTCGGCCCGGTTCCACAGAAGCCCTTCGTCGCGATCAACTGCGCCGCCTTGCCCGAGAACCTGGTGGAGAGCGAGCTCTTCGGTCACGAGCGCGGCGCCTTCACCGGCGCCAGCCGCACTCGCAAGGGTGCCTTCGAGACCGCAGCCGGCGGCACACTCTTCCTCGATGAGATCGGTGAGCTGCCGCTGCCCGCCCAGGCGAAGCTGCTGCGCGTGCTCGAAGAGCAGCAGGTGACCCGCGTGGGTGGAGAGCGCACCATCAAGGTCGATGCGAGGGTCGTCGCAGCCACCAACCGGGACCTGGAGAAAGGAATCGAAGCCGGAGACTTCCGGCAGGACCTCTTCTATCGGCTCAACGTCCACGTGCTCCACGTGCCGCCGCTCCGCGATCATCTCTCCGACCTCCCGGAGCTCGCGGAGCATCTCATCGCCGCTACCTGCGCTCGCTTTGGCGTGCGCCCGAAGAGGCTCGACTCCGGGGCGTTGGAGCTGCTCATGTCCTGCGAGTGGAGGCAGAACAACGTGCGCGAACTCCGCAACATCATCGAGCGCATGATCATCGCCTGCGAGGACGATACCGTTACTGCCGCTCACGTTCCGGCGGAGATCCGTGGCGCCGCTGAGCCGGCGAAGCGCGGCCCGCAGCCACGAACCTTCCAGGAGCTCAAAGCGGAGGCGGAGCGCCAGATCATCGTCGCCGCCCTCGAGCGCAACGACTGGCACATCAGCAACACCGCCAGAGAGCTCGGGCTCGCCGACCACGCCAGCCTGCTCAAGATCATGCGCCGCCACGGGCTGAAGCGGGACTGAGCTTCGGTGTCCGGCCGGACACAGAGGCCCCTCCAGCACGTGTCCGGCCGGACACAACCTGCCTTCCTCAGAGCGCTCCCTTCGAGCGGTCTGATCGTATAACTGCTTTTATTCCAACAACTTGTCGGAACCGACGCTCACGGCGCGAGGGCTGGCCCCGGGCGTGCCCTTACGGTGGTCGATCGCTGATGCGGGGACCGGCGCCCTGCGGGGCGCGCAACCGAAAGGAGGCACATCATGCAGAGGGGACTGAAGTTTCGGCCGGAGGTCGTCTGGAGCACTGCCGCGCTGGCGCTGTTCGTGCTGCTGTCGCTGGCCGGCGTCGGGTGCGGCGGAGATGAGACCTCCCAGGGCGACGTCGGCGGCCAGGCGACGCTACCGCCGCCGTTGCCGCCGGTCGAGACCACGCTGGCGTCGGACACGTCGGAGGTTGCGAGCGAAGAGGAGTTGGCGGTCGTCGAGCCGCGCGAGGTCAGCTACGAGGAGGCCGAGTCGACGTTCCTCGAGCGGCGCTACGCTGAGGCCGTCGATCTCTTCATGCTCTACGCGGAGCGTCGCGCTGAGAATCCGTGGGGCCACTACATGCTGGGGCTCTCGGCCTGGAAGTCGGGCGACAACTGGCTGGCGGAGGAGGCATTCCGGCGCGCGCTGGAGCTGGATTCCACGCACGTGAAGAGCTGGCTGAATCTGGCGCGTGTGTTGCTGGATGAGGAGCGCGCCGACGAAGCGCTGGAGATGATCGACGAGGCGCTGGCCCTCGAGCAGGAGTCGAACGTGGCCTTGAGGCTGGAGGCTCGCGCCTATCACCAGCTCGGGCTGCTGGAGGATGCGATCGACGCCTACCGTCAGGCGATCCTGATCGATGATGAGGACGCGTGGTCGATGAACAACATGGGCCTCATCTACATCGAGCAGGAGCGGTTCGATGAGGCGCTGCGGCCGCTGGCGCGAGCCGTAGAACTATCGCCGGACGTCGCGATCTTCCACAACAACCTGGGCGTGGCGCTGGAGCGGACCGGCCACTACCGGGCGGCGGAGGACGCGTTCAGGACCGTGCTGGCCATCGACGACACGTACGAGAAGGCCGGGGTCAATCTCGCGCGCGTCGACGGGCTGGAAGAAGATCCGGATCTGCTTCCGGTAGATCTCGCGGAGCTTGCCCAGCGCTTCGTGGATGAAGTGGAAGGGTGGCGTGAGGCGGTGGCCTGGCGGGACTGGCAGTGACTGACGACAGGCCTGCACACCCGGGCGCCAGCAACTGAGTCCAGCTGGCGCCCGGGTAGCGCGGCCTGCAAGAGGTGGTTCTCTGGGGAGGCTAGGACAAAGCGCTACATCATCTTCTCCTGGGCTTCCTTCCGAACCAGCGCGTAGCCGACACTGTTGAAGTTGTTCTCGAATACGTACCTGAAGAGCTCCCGTGCCTCGGTTAGGTTGCCGGCGCCCTCATGGGCCAGGCCGAGGTGGTACGTCGTGTAGGTGTTGTTCGGGTTTGCCTGGTTGTAGTGATCGATCGCCCCCTGGAAATCGCCCTGCAGTAGCGCGACCAGGCCGAGCACGTCGTGATAGGGCTCCAGCTTGCGCGGGTTGGCATCGGGCTCGAGCAGGCGAGCGTTCTCTTCCGCCTTCATCCTGGCGCTGCTGAAATCGCCTCTGCGCGCCGCCGCCATCGCTTCCCAGTAGGCGTTTCCAGCCTGTTGCGCCCTGACGAAATCCTCGTCACCCGTCTTCTGCGCCTCCGCCAGCGCCAGCTCGTTGCGCTGCTGAACGGCGTGCTCGGCGATGTCGTTCATGCCGTGATGCATGGCGATCTGAGCGATGTTGGTGAGTGCGAAGATCTTGACGCCGTTCACCTGGTCGGCGGGCGTGACATCAGCAGCGGTCTCTACGATTCTTTCCAGCTCGTCCACGGCGGCCTGCGGTTCCCCCGCATGCACCGAAGTGAATGCTCTGTAGTTGGCGTAGGTGCTCTTCTGCTGCGGTTTCGCGACCTCCAGTGCGCGATCGTAGTCGCCCCGCGCCTCATCGTAGCGGCCGAGGAATGAGTTCACGTGGCCTCTCTTCAGAAGCGCGATGGAGAAGACAGTCATCTCGTTGTTCGGATCGAGCTCCGCAGCACGCCCGTAGGCCTGCCGTGCGGCCTCCAGATCCTGGCCGCCTCTGTACGCGTCTCCGAGGTTCACATGCGCCTGTGGCTCCTCGGGCCGCAGATCAACGACCTGCTGTAAGTGGCGGACCGCCGCGTCGAAGTCCTTGGGCTCGTTGAACAGATAGGAGAACCCGAGGGTCGTGTGCGTGATCGGGAGCCGCGGGTCCAGCTCGAGGGCCTTGTTCATCTGCTCGCGGGCTTCCGCGATGCGGTCGAGTCCGGTGTACACTCCGGCCAAGGTCAGCCAGGCCCGCGGGGCTGACGGATACTCAGCTACCAGTTCTTCGGCTAACGCGAGGGCGCTGTCCACGTTGTTCTCGAAGAAGGCCATGTTGATCTCGATCAAGATCCGTTCACCCTCGCTTGCGTTCGCCGAGTGGGCCCGGGCCAGGTCCATGTACTCCTTGAACTCGGCTGCGGAGTTCGCGTTATTGGCGACCTCCAGGTAGCCGCGTGCGAAGTCCGGGTCCGCCTCCACGGCCCTGAGGAACGCCGCTTTCGCCTCCAGGCCTCGACCGTTGTCGGCCAGCGCCTGACCCTCCCTGAAGTGAGCCAGCGCCGATTCCGTGGAAGTCGTGGCGGGGATCGCGGACACCGCGGCCGCTGCGATGGTCTCAGCTTGTTCCTCCTGGCGCTCCTGCGGAGCACAGGCTGCCAGACCGAGCACCATCACCAGGCCAGTGGTTCCAAAAGCTCGCATGCTCATACTCTCACCGCCTTGTCAGTGAAGTAGGTGATTAGGGCAGATGCTGCCACTTCGAGCTGTACGTTGATCTGGCCGACTCTATATATGTATAGACTGCTGAAGGCCGTGAATGGTTTCAACCCCGGGTTCCGTCGCGAGTGCCTCCCCGGCTTCCGTCGCGATTGCCTCGCTCGGCAAGATCTACTCTCAGTTGTCGACAACAAGGTCCTATTCCGATCTCAGGGCGCTAACCGGGTCAACCCGGCTCGCCCGGCGAGCCGGGATGTATGCGGCGAGCAAGGCGACGCTGCCGAGGAGCGCGGGAACCGCCGCGAAGGTTAGCGGATCGAGTGAGCCGACATCGAAGAGTAAACGGTTGAGCGTCCTGGTCATAACAAAGGCCAGCGCCAGCCCGACCGCGCCGCCGACCGCCACCAGCTGCATCGCGGACCTCATGAGCAGACGGACGACCGCGCCTGTGTCCGCGCCGAGCGACATTCGGATTCCCATCTCGCGGCCCCGCTGCGACACGGAGTAGCTCACAATGCCGTAGAGCCCGACGCTCGCCAGCGCGAGAGCGAGCGCGGCAAAGACCGAGAGGAGGGTGGCCGACAGGCGAGCTGGAAGCCGCACTATCCCCAGGTGTCGCTCCATCGTCTTCACATCCCACACCCAGATGTCGGGATCGATCGCGCGCGCCGCGCGGAGCAGCTCGAGCGCCGTCCGTTCAGGATCCAAAGATGTCCTGGCCACCACCGTGATCCACGAGGCGTAGGCCTGGCTGTACGGCAGGTAGACGAACGGCCTGGGAGCCTCGCCGAGCGACCGCACCTTCGCGTTGCTCGTTATCCCCACAACCAACAGGTCCCGACCTTCGGGGCGCCGCAGCATTCGGCCGACCGCATCTTCACCCGGCCAGAACCTGCGTGCCATCGCATCGTTGATGATCGCGACGCGAGGCGTGTCCTCGTGGTCCGCGTCGCTGAAGTTCCGCCCACGGAAGATTCGGATGCCAACTGCGTCGAAGAAGCCGGCATCCACCGTTGCGCGATCTATGTCGTACGCGTCCCGACCGGCAGGCGGCTCCACACGGTCGACGTTCACGCTGATCCACTGCCTGGTGACCGTGTTGAGGTGCAGGTTGGAGGTCAAACCGACAGCCGCCACGCCGGGAGTACCGCGGAAGCGCTCCAGTAGGGCTCGGGTGAACAGTCGGCCCTCATCATCGGAGTAGCGGTTCGCCGGCACAACCAGGCTGAGGAGTGCCGCGGGGTCCCGTCCGAAACCCGGGTCCACGGCCTGAGTCGCCAGGAAGCTGCGCAGGAATAGTCCCGCTCCGATCAGGAGGACCAAAGACACGGCCAACTGAGCAGTCACCAGAGCGTTCCGGAGTCTGGCTGTGCCGGGCCGCGCGCCGCCAGCAATCTCATCCTTGAGTGTTGACGCGATGTCCGGGTTCGTCGACTGCAGGGCGGGAGCCAGGCCGAGGAGCGCGCCTGCGACCAGGGAGATGGCCAGGCTGAAGCCGAGCACCGTTGCGTCGAGGCTCACGTCGAGGCTGATGGGAGCTGGGAGAGGCAGGTCAGCGGCGAGCAGGAGCTTCAGCACCCATATGCCGAGCGGCAAGCCGGCCGCGCCGGCGAGGATGCCGAGCAGAACGGTCTCGGTGAGGAGTTGGCCCACCAGCGTTCGGCGCGTGGCGCCGAGCGCCAGCCGCACCGCGATCTCCTTCCTCCGATCCATAGCGCGGGCCAGCAGGAAGCTCGCCAGGTTGGCGCAGGCGATGAGTAGTACGAGCCCGACAACCACGATGAGCAGCCAGGCGCTGGCGTGTATGAAGCGGTCGAGCGGAGGGTAGATGACCACGTCTTCCGTAGGGACGAGGACGATCTTGTCATCCGCACCCCAATCGGACGGGAACTGCTGACGGAAGCGCGAAGACACCGCCGCGGCTGACACGGTCGCCTGCTCTATCGTCGCTCCAGGCTTGAGGCGGCCCTTGATGAAGACGGACTGGTCC
>JABAOF010006439.1_pt1 | contig 10831 bp, 11 predicted proteins | sample 7062171 | NCBI WGS metagenome assembly JABAOF01 (sample SAMN14538628, study PRJNA623070) | marine sediment metagenome | biome: marine biome [ENVO:00000428]; feature: marine pelagic biome [ENVO:01000023]; material: deep marine sediment [ENVO:00002113] | place: India: Gulf of Khambhat ... | reverse complement strand
AGTCTTGTGATGTCGGCAGTTTGCCCTTCCTTGGCGATGTTGACAAGTTTTTAGGAGGCGCAAGTAATCTTGGTTCTTCGGCTGAAGACTCGAGAGTGGAATATTTCAAGCACCGAATCATTGAGAGTTTTTCGGACAAACTTGAAGCTGGAATTGCAGTTCCCAGTTTTCCTCAGTTTCGAGACATGAGCAACATGTTTCTGTCAATGATGGATGGAGTGGAAAGAGCTAAAGGAGGCTACTATGAAACTGCCCCTCTTTCTTTCCAGAGGGAAAGGAGTATTCTACCCGAAGTAGCGACCATTAGGAAACACTCTCAGGATTTCTATGAAAAACTTGGGCACTCTTTTAAAGTTAGAGTTTGCGTTACTGGTCCCTTCACGTTGGCTTCACAATTTCTCTATAAGGACAAGAACATCTTCACCAGAATCGGCACTGCCCTGTCGCAAATTGTGGAGAGCAATATCTTCAACAACAAACATGGCAGCGTATGTGTAGTTGCCCTGGATGAGCCGGTTTTCGGACTAATAGACGACCCATTGATGGATAGAGGTTCAGAGGCAAGAGAATACCTGCGCAAGGCTTGGGAACTGATCCTAGAAAAGGCCAGTTCGAGAAATGTTCAGACCTGCTTGCATATCCATCGTACACGAGATGAGCTGTTCTGGGAGATAGAACCTCTAGACATCATAGAAACGCACATCAAAGACCCAATTTATGAAACAAAAAGAACCAAAAAACTATTGGAATCAACAGACAAATTTCTGAACGCCAGCATGACTGCCACAGATTTCGACCAGTTAATCCGAGACCATTTGATCGCCACTACCCCGCAAGAAATGAGCGAAACGACAATCAACGAGAAAATCGGTATGATATGGAAAGACATTAATGAAGGAAAAGTGAAGCCTGAGATTTTTCTGGAAAGCACAGATTCTATGCGTAAGCAATTGACTAAGACGATCGCAAAGTTCGGTGCAAACAGAATCGCATATGGCACTCCCGAATGCGGTCTTAAGAGTTTCCCAACTTATGAATGTGCTCTTGAATGCCTAAGAAGAATAGCACGCGCCGTCAAGAGTTGTTAACCTGTAACGAAGACTGCGCCCGATAAGCACGCTAGATGTGAATGGTGAATTCGCAGCTTTTTGCTCCAGAAATTATCGCTTGCTTGATTTCTACTTCAACTGGTTTCTCCAATGCAGATTCGAATAATTGCTTGTACCATCCAACAGAGCACCAGCAATAAGTTAGCTTTGGAAAAGCTTGCCTTGTGTGTTTCACTAGACCACAATAGCAACGATCATAGCCACCAGCTATAGTGTTCTTGTTCTTCAGATGGAGTCTCCCACCCCCGATTCCAACTTCATTCAACCTATTGATGAATTCTTCTATAGATTTCGTTTCCCTCTTCAACTCCCTAACACGTTTTCTAGCTGTTGGACCAAAGCATCTTCGACCGCAGCTCTCCATAATCTTGTTGCTCTTCTCTTCACCAATTAATCTGTCTAATCGTTCTACGGCGCCCCTAATCCAGGCCGCTTTTGTTGCATAGTCAGAAGTTGTTTCATACTGATTCACATCTTTCATGACTTTCAAAAGAACTTCACGATTGGTTTCCTTCGCAATTGCCTTTGCCAATCTTCCAAGTCTTCCCCCTGTGGGGATAGCCACTTCGTTTCTATTCTTGAGCTTCGGATTCAAATTGTGACACGTCCGTATTGACAGTAAATGATAAGATACCTATTGTGTGCGTACCAAGAAAAATATTTGTTGATGCTAGAAATATCTAGTAGAACTGCCGGTCGTGCACAGATTGCAGCAGTATTCAACGGTTCATGAAGCTCTCTTGTATAAGAAGCTTAGAGGAGACAAGGTGAAATGTGGCTTATGCGAGAGACGTTGTGTAATTGTCCAAGGAAACAAAGGCGCATGCAAGACAAGAATGAATATTGAGGGCAAACTGTACTCGCTTGTCTACGGAAACCTCAGTGCAATGGAAAGCAGACCTATCGAGATCAAACCTTTCTTTCACTACTGGCCAGGATCTACAGCTCTCACATTTTCCACGTGGTCCTGCAACTTCGATTGCATCTGGTGCCAAAATCATCACCTATCCAAGACGGAGCCAAATCCAGCCAACGCAGCTTCTTATGATCAAGAAAAAATCGTTCAAATGGCAAAGCACTATGGTGACGAGGGTCTATGCGCCAGCTTCCAAGAGCCAACATTGCTGACCGAATGGGCGCTTCCGCTCTTCAAACTAGGCCACGAACATGAACTTTACTGCTGCTTCGTTTCAAACGGCTACATGACAACCGAGGCGTTGAAGTTGCTTAAAGAATCGGGCATGAACGGGCTCAAAATCGACGTTAAAGGTGACAAGGAAACCTACAAGAAATACTGTGGCGGAGCAGATATCGACAAAATTTGGAAAAAAGCCCGGACCGCCAAAAAGATGGGATTCCACGTGGAAATGGTAAACCTCGTTGTCACGGGCGTTAATGACGATGAAGAGTGCCTGCGGTGGACCATTAAGAAACATCTCAAATCCGTTGGATCAGAAACTCCACTACACTTCACACGATACTTTCCAGCCCATAAATTCCACAATCAGCCCACACGAATTGAAACACTCGAAAGAGCATATAACTTGGCCAAAGACGAGGGAGTCCTCTTTCCGTATATCGGAAACGTTCACAACCACAAATACGAAAGCACCTACTGCCCCAACTGCGGAGAGACCCTCATCCAGAGACGCGGCTACACGCTTGTCACATACAAGGTCACTGAAGACAAAAAATGCCCAAGATGCCACAGATCGATGCCCATCACCGGCAGACGCATCAAGAAATGGCAATTCCTACTCTGAGCAAAAGATGAACTACCGTCGCTCGGAAAGTTGGTCACTCTGGGTAACCGACTACCGCTTGGCTAGGGTTTTTTCTATTTTCTCCAGCCTTTTCTCAATAGCATCCAGTCTATCTAATATCTGTTTAAGCACTTTACCAACATCTTCCGCTGGAACCAAAGGAACAGGCGTTGGTGAAGGCCACCGTCTTTCATCTGGTCTTTCTGGAGGTCTCGGCAACAATGGCTGAGGGTACGCTGCAGTCTCTTCACCGCTGGTTTCGTTCATTTCATGTCCTTGAGTACCTTTTCCTTTACATTATTTAAGTAATTACTGTCTCAAAGCGCCTTGCAGCGTATACATTTTTTTGCATTGGTAAAAGAGCAGTAGGTTTTTTTCAACGGTGACGTTTAAAAGCAGGAAGAAAATTATATTTCAATCTCACGCCGTTCGTTAGAAATTCGGGCGAAGACTGTTTTTCTCCTTTTTTTCTGTGATGAAACGGACGTTGCAGGTGTTGGGTCTTCACCAATGGGTTCCTGCTCAGACAGCTCTTCTTTTCTGAGGCAGACAAGTCAGGAAAATCGATTGACTTTGTTGCCTATCTTCGTTCTGACCTAACCATAATTGTCCATGAGGGGCTGCAATTGAACTGAAAAAGAATCAAAACATAAGACCACTAGTCCGTAACCCAAAAATAACCGTCTAAAGCTTAGAGTGTTAAAAGGGTGCCTGCAATGAGGATAAGGCGAGCTGTTCAAGCGGTAATTTTTCGGAATTTCAACGGCGAAGAGCGGTTTCTGCTTGTGAAAAAGCGAGATTTTTCTGCGCGAAGATTCCGTTGGAGGCTCCTCAAGGGTGGCGTGAAAACAGGAGAAAGTGACGTTGAAGCTCTCAGGCGGGAAATTTTTGAAGAAGTTGGCTTCGAAAACGTGCAAGTTCTAGCTAAAACCTACAACTACCAATTCACCTTCAAAAACGTGAAACACATGGTTTCCAGCTATAAGGTCAAGGTCGGCCACGACGAGCAAATCAAACTGCAAATGAGTGAACTCGCCGGTTACACTTGGGTACCCAAAGAAAAAGCGATTAGAATGCTGTATTGGAAAAACGAAGCAAAAGCGTTGGCGGCCTAGAACAAATCTTAAGGGAACTTCGGCTTGATTGCCTTGGTGGAGCAAACATCCACACATTTCAGGCAATAGATGCACTCTGGATGGGTAAACTTCTCCCAAGGCAACTCGAGAATTGGGACTAAAGTCGGACATACCTGCACACAGTCGCGGCAGCCCGCTCTCGTACATCGAACTGGATCCCTTCGCAGTCCTAGAAAACTAAACCTGTTCAGCAGAGCAGAGAAAGCTCCTTGAGGACACAAGTAACGACACCAGCCTCGAGGCACATAAACTGCAAGGCCTATTATGAATCCCATTATCAAAAGCCTAACTAGAAGAAGTGGCTGCAATGACGTGATTGTGCTGCCAATGCTGGCGTAGATTTCCTCTGCCGGGCCTCCTAGTAGTTGAGCGATCCCAAATCGAAGATCTATGGCAATTCGTGGTATGACTGCGAAAAGCGTGTCTGCTGGACTTATCGTGTTGAAAGGGGCTTGCGCAAAAACACCCAACGCCCTTTTGTAGCTTTCGCCGGCTCCGGCAGCGAGAGAGACCGCCAAAGTTCCGCTCACGAAAAGGATGACGGCTAGAACCACGTATTTTGCTTTCACCATGGTCCTATGTGTTCGAGGCGTGATTTCCATATGTCGCTTCTTCACGTAGGTCAACAGATCTTGAATGAAGCCGAAAGGACAAGCCCACCCGCAGAATGCTCTACCTAAGAACACGGCTGCAACGAAAATTGAAGCTAGGGCAAGCCAGGGAAAAGTGACTTCAAAAAGCATAAGCTGCAACGCACCTAAAGCATCGCCGACAGTTTTGGAAGGAGTACCCAGCAGTCCAATGATCGGAAGAAGGATCGGCCTTGACCCCACCCCAAAAACAACCGCGTTAAACAGCGCAAAAAGGCTAACCTGTACGATTTTCCTCAAAGTTTCTATTCTGAGAACCACTTTCTTGATGCGAGCAGCTGAGTCCGCGTTTGCTCTCTCCTCACTGCGAGCAATTTTCTCTATTTTTTCTTCTCCCAACAGGTGGCCCCCGAATTCTAAAGCGAGAGTTAGCGTTTTGTTGTATTTTCCAACATTGTGGCTTTTAGACGTGAAGGTTTAAGTGCCATAAAAAGCTATCCGTTATGTACGGTGGTTGGGTGAGCACGCTCAAACAGGGCGAACAGCTACGTAGCGTTTCCGCACATTAGTGGACAACCACCTTTAGACAACATAAGCGGTTCTAGAATGAGACGACAAACCTCAGGTGTCATCGCTTGCAAACTTCGGTTTCCACAGCACTTCTGCGATTGTTGAAGAGTCAGAAATACCATTTGGCTGGGCAACACTCAGCCGTTAAGCGTTGCAGATGGTTATACGAATCACTTGTTCACAATCGCCCATGTTACAAACAGAAGTTCTACGGCATCAGAAGCCATCAGTGCGTTCAAATGACACCATCTGTCCTTTACTGCAACATGCGGTGTCGGTTTTGCTGGCGCATTCAAAGCGGAGATGTAGCCTTCAAGTGGGATGAAACCGGTCCAAGCAGATGGGATGATCCTGAAACAATTGTTGAGGCGTGCATCGAGGCACAAACGGATATCCTCAGCGGATACAAAGCGAACCCTAAGGTTGACAAGAAGACATTACGAGAAGCCTCGACGCCGAGGCACGCAGCCATCAGTTTGACGGGCGAACCTACGCTTTACCCGCGTTTAGGTGAATTGATCAAAAGCTTTCACAAACGGGGCTTCACCACATTCCTTGTGTCCAATGGGACTCTTCCTGACGTCTTAACTCAACTGGATACTGAGCCCACACAACTATACGTGTCGCTATGCGCGTACGACAAGCAAACCTTCACCAAAACCTGTCGACCACAGATTCCAAACGCTTGGGAAAGACTTACCAAAACCTTATCGTTGCTCTCAAGTTTCAAGTGCCCCACTGTAATCAGGCTAACATTGGTGCGCCACGTAAACCTTAGCCATCCAGAGCAGTACGCCAGGCTCCTTAGCAAAGCACATCCCACGTATGTGGAACCTAAGGCCTACATGCATGTGGGAGCTTCACAACTGCGGCTAAGCTATGAGAATATGCCGAGCCACCAAGAGATTCGTGACTTTGCTGTTACGGTAGCACGAGAAACTGGGTACAACCTTCTGGATGAGGCTCCAGAAAGCCGCGTGGTCTTGCTGAGCGACTTGGATCAACCTCTCAAACTAGCCTGAGGTGTTTTTCCTGTTAAAGTCACGTAAGCTAGCTGATGCTAGTGAAGCTGGCAAAAGCATATTAAATCAAGTTGAATCATCATCTTTGAACACTCGGTGATCAGTTGACACTAAAATCCATAATGGATAAGATTCAGAAAGAGCTGAAGACCAAGGAAGAAGCTAAAGAAAAAGTTCAGAAAGATATGCGCAAGGCTCTGCGGCTGTCAAAGCAGGCAATTCTGCTCACACATCAGAAACGCTTCAATGATGCACGGAAACTGCTTAAAGAGGCAAGCAAGCTTCTTAGTGAGCTCCGTGAAGTTGCAGAATTGCACCCTGATCTTGTTTACACGGGAATCGTGGCTGGGGCTAACCAAGAATATTCAGAGGCTCAAGTTCTCCTCAGCCTTGTTAGGGAGAATCGATTTATGTCACCTGAGAAGCTGGACGTTCCAGTTGTCGATTACGTGCTTGGGCTAGCTGACGTTATCGGTGAAATGAGGCGTCAAGCTCTTGACTCTCTTCGTGCTGGTGATCTGAAGCGATCAGAGCACTACCTAGAAGTGATGGAGCAGATCTACGTAGAATTATTGTCAATGAATGAAACCTACATGCTGGTTCATGGACTTCGAAGGAAATGCGATATAGCTCGTCGTGTTATTGAAGCTACAAGGGGCGACCTTACCTTGGAGGCGCGAAGAGACTCGCTTGAGCAGTCGATCGGAAAGCTGGAGAAAATTCTTGGAAGAAAGAGGAAATCTGGCAAGTCCGAGAAAGTTTAATCGAGGACTACCTGTTCAGTTTAACTCGAAGTTCTCTGTGGACAAGGCTCATGCGGCGCAGCGGAGTCTGGCCAAGCGTGTAACCGGGGAAGATAATCTTCCAACAAAGATTCATTTCGTAGCTGGGACAGACGTGGCTTATGCTGGAAAAGTATCTATCGGCGTGGCAACGGTTCTCAGTTATGAGTCACTTGATCTTGTAGAATCGCAAGTTGCCCATGTTGAAACACGGTTTCCGTATATCCCAACCTTATTGTCTTTCAGAGAGCTGCCGCCAACCTTGGCGGCCATAAGAAAGCTGAAGAATCCATCCGATGTGTTTCTCGTGGACGGACACGGTATTGCCCATCCATATAGACTAGGATTTGCGAGTCATCTGGGATTGGTAATTGGTAAGCCGACCATTGGGGTTGCAAAGTCCATACTCTGCGGCAAGGTTGGAAGAATTGCTCGCGAAAGGCGTGCGGATTTGACTGACAAAGGAGCTGTCATTGGCGCTGCGGTCGAAACAGAAACAGGACGGAAACCATTGTATGTAAGCATAGGTCATCAAATTTCACTCAAGAGAGCCATAGAAATTGTCAAGCATTGTACCCGAAATCATAGAATCCCCAGACCAATTTTAGCCGCTCATAAATTAGCCAATGACGAGAAACGGAAACACCTAAAACGCCTTTAGAAGGCATCCAAAAGACCCGTGCGCTTTTGTTTCCACGAACCTGCTGAAAATAGATATAAGCATATGGGAACTATGGCTTTAATCCACAAAGGGGACTCAGACTTGGACTCTCGACTGGGAAAGATTGTTAGCAAGATTCAAGACAGAGAACTACGAACCAGAATTGCTCAGTTTGTTGAGAACCCCACGATTGAGATCGAGGGAAAGACGTATAGAGGAGTGTCTCTGGAAGCCTCTCCTGCTGGCTTGTCTCACCATCACAGCTACTCAGGCGGATACGTCGAGCACGTAGTTGCAGCTGCGGAGATTGCTTTGACCTTGTGCGATGTTGTGGAGAAAGTCTATCGTGGACTAGTCAATCGCGATCTTGTGCTCGCAGGCGTCCTTCTACACGATATTCTCAAGCCATTAACCTACATGGAAAGAGAGAACGGAGCTTTCGGCAAGTCTCCCCTAGCTGACAACATGGATCACCTAACGCTTATCGTCTCCGAAATGGTCCGCAGGGGCTTTTCCCTTCATCTAGTCCACATTGTCTGCGCTCACCACGGTCATCGGTATGGACCGATCGGTCCGAGAACAATCGAAGCTCTGGTCTGTCACCTAGCTGACATTACGGATTCAAGACTAAACGGTGAAGTCCTACGAGCCGCGCAATACCTAACAAGAGAAGCCACCGGAATAGAACTGCACAACGTGTCCGGGAAGGAAGCATTTCAGATAGTGCAAGCAAAGACCATGGAAGGCTGGGAAGGAGTCACCAAAGCAGTAGAGAAAGTCAAGCAGAAACGGCAATAGGTACATGCTTCACGCGTTTTTGAGAAATGGTTTCTTGCTTACACATTTGAGATTCTGGTCGAACTGAAACAAGTCTCGCAAAGTGACGAACGCGCTAACTGAGCTCAAAGCGCGCGCAACCAAACGCCAAAGCCATTGTCTTCTGTGCTTTAGAAACCGGCTTTCACAAGGTGTTGCGATTTCATGAATTCTCTCAAGACAACGGTGGCATAAGAGCCGCTGGGTAACATGAAGCCCATTCTAATTTTCCCTCTTGAACGATCTGATTTGTCTTCAGTTGCCTTTTCAACAGAAAAGCTACTAACAGGAGCAAGAACAGCTCGGAGTCTGCCACGAGCGCTGATCCTCGGCATCTGTGGAACAAGAAAGTCGTTGGGCTCTATTTTTTCGTTTTCGAGGATTTCCCTCTCAATGTCGCCTTGTCTTCCAAAAGACGTCGGCTGTCTGGGGCCTACAAGAGGAAGTGCGATCCGAGTTGTATTGTTGACTTTCAAGGTATAGTCTTCTTCGAACGCTTGATTTAGAGGCATTTCATGCTTTATTCGAGCGCTGAGAAATCTGTTGAAAAGAAATGACTGATAGGCTTGAACAAACAGCTTGCAGAGTATGATTGGCAGTCTTCGGAAGGCTCCAACAAAGTCGTTTGGATGTTTTGCAAGGTGCCCGAGCATGTAACGTTCGTATTTCAGTTGTCGTGGGAAGTCATGAAGCGCTGCTCTGAAGTCTCTTGTATCCCCAAGCCGCTGTCTTGCCTTCTTCGATTCAATGTGTTCATGCTCACTTGACCTCGCAAGAAACGCAAGCGTTGCCTCGTCCCATTGGCCTCGAACTATGTGTTTGCCAACGATATGCGTAATTGGACGAACCGTTCCGAAACGTTGATGTCCGAAAAAATTGGGGATTCCCCCTAAGCTTGAGAGCTCAATCCAAATGGTTTCTATTCGTTGTTCGATGACGGAAGGCGAGTGTTCTATGGATCCTATCACTATGCGAAAGTGATTTCCCAAAAGAAGACCAGAATACATCTTTTCGTTCACGAAGCGGAAGGGATAAAGATCAATGTCTTTTATGTTGATCTGCGAAATCTGTTTGGGAGTTACTCGTCCTATGCTTATGTGCTGAGCTGTAACGGCTTTAGCATCTTTTAGTCCGGCTACGTGAATATTCTCCGCGCTCATGCCGAGTTGCCTGGCAATAGCTTTCACCGCCAGAATTGTGTCCCAGTTTCTCTTGACTAGAACGCAAGCCAGATAGCGTCCTCTTCCACCCACTTCCATGGTCCTCTTGGTTTGCTCTACTTCAGCTTTCGAACCATCTGTTAAAGCTTCTTCCACTACAAAATCTTCGGGAGATTGCCGAATCGTTCCACCAATTCCCTGTGATTCAGAAGCGTAGACCTCTATCCCAAGCATTTTCTCCAATTTCGGAACATTCAAAGAAGAGCTCCCTACCTGATCTTGCCGAGACCAAAAGAATCGCGCGCTGTGGATTCTATTTTTCCCTCAGATTCTTCCTGAAAAATATCTCTCCTATCCCTCCCTCATTGCAGCCAGCAATAATTCCACATTCTTCGAATTCTACCGCTCTGTGCCATGCTTGGGACTCTATCGCACTCGCTTCAGCGGAACTATGCAGCACCGCGTGTCCGTTGAGTTTGAAGATCTCGTGTTCTTTCTGTTTGACGAGATACCCCTCCAAGAATTTAATCATTCTAGTTCCAATGCCTTTCCTCTGATGTTCTTCATTGACTCCGATGATACCAAGATAGGGTGCTATCAGCCCTAGGTATTCTACCCGTAGGTATCCAACAAGTTTGCCGTCCATCTCAGCAACAATCACATCTTCAGCTTCAATACTTCTTCTAAGATATTTCTCCATGAACCTTCTTCCTCTATACGCATCTACATGTTGAAAATCGGATTTAATGCAGAAATCCAAATCCTTCAGCTCAGCAAATCTCACCTTGACAGATATTTTTCTCTTCATGTTCTTATTCCTATTTTCATATTTCATGAAATGCTTGTTATCTCGTTTTAAGTAACATTAATAATTTAAGGAAATACGTTCTATCTTGAATTGTGAACCTATGCCGAAGAAGAAAGAGAAAAAGAAGACTAAGAAGTCATCTCCCAGTTCTTATGTCACTATGCCGCATTATTTTCCGACTGAACAAGTAGACATCGTCAAGAAGATTAGGCCCAAGAGACGACGAAAGAAAAGATAACTCTTGCTGCTATTTGTATGATATTTTTCAACTAGAATCGGACTTTCTGCTTCTTAGAAGTTCGCCTTCTCGTTTTTCCAGCCCATTCATGTTTGCAGACGCTACACCGTTTCTGGCCTTCGCCTATCGTAATCTTCTTACTTCCACAAGCGGGACATCGTTCCTTTCTACCCATC
>JABAOF010011824.1_pt1 | contig 10832 bp, 7 predicted proteins | sample 7062171 | NCBI WGS metagenome assembly JABAOF01 (sample SAMN14538628, study PRJNA623070) | marine sediment metagenome | biome: marine biome [ENVO:00000428]; feature: marine pelagic biome [ENVO:01000023]; material: deep marine sediment [ENVO:00002113] | place: India: Gulf of Khambhat ... | reverse complement strand
TCTCCTCCTGAGGCGGGATGCTATGATTGGACATGGCCTTGCTCATGTCACTTTCGGCGGTATAGCCCTTGGCCTCATGCTCCACATTCTGCCACTGGCGGTCGCCCTCGCTGTTGCCATTCTCTGCGCACTGGGAATTCTTGAGCTAAAGGAGAAGGCAGGCATTTATGGGGATACGGCTATTGGTATATTCAGCAGCATAGGGATGGCGATTGGAATTATTTTAGCCACCCTCGCGGGAAATCTCAATGTGGATCTCCTGGGCTATCTCTTTGGCAATATCCTCGCAATAGAGATCATCGAAGTTTGGATTTCCGTCATTCTGGCAGGGGTGATTATTATTGCAGTGACCCTCTTTTACCAAGAACTGTTCTACCTGACTTTCGATCCCGAATCCGCCAGGGCTTCTGGCATCCATGCGAAACGCCTGGACAGGCTGTTGGCCGTTCTGACAGCCGTTACCATCGTCCTCGGCATGAAGATAGTGGGCGTTCTGTTGGTGTCTGCTTTGATCGTCATCCCCTCAGCGGCGGGATTACAATTGGCCCCCAATTTCAGATACGCCATTATAACCTCTTCACTAGTCGCCACGGGATCGGTGACAGCCGGGCTTATGATGGCTTTCTATTGGGACCTACCCGCTTCTGGAGCCATCGTCATCCTCTCTTTTCTCATCTTCCTCCTGCTCTTCAGCCTCCGATTGCTGAGAAAAACCATCTAATTTCTTATCGAGGGTCTTTGAACCTAAAAGTCCTTTGAAATCAATTGAAAATACGATATTTCCGATTTTTTTTTGCCTTTTTATCATATAACTGCTTGAAATATAAATTTTTTGTTGCATAATAAAGTAACGTATAGTAAATTTGGAAAAAGAGTATCGGGAAGAACCCAGAATGGAGATTCCACGGAAAAAATTCTGGACTACCGTGTCTTTTTCGTCCTTTCTCCAGATCCTCCCCTCTCTATCCGTTCTTGGCTTTCCCATCTATAACGGTTTTTCCACCATTCTGAGAATATTGCCCTCCCGCGTGCGCCCTCTCGAGGGGAATCTGTTAATTTCGTCGAGGTATGGGGCCTCAGATTCGAGGATAAAGGTTTCCAGTGCCGCATTTTATCCGGGTAAGCCACCGGTGAGGAAGGGATTCATCCGTATGTCTGCGGTAGTGCTCATCTTCCTCGGCCTGCTCCTCCCTGGAACCTCAATTTATGGGGCTGATTATGAAGATCAATATAGGAAAGCGAGAAACGATTACTACGCTCTCAAAACCTCCCGGAAGAAAAAAAAGTATAGATCCTATTGGTTGAGATGCGTCGAGAAGTTTCAAACCGTATATACTCAATATCCCCAAAGCCCAAGGGCGGACGATGCATTATTCACCGTGGGCCTCCTCTACTACGACCTGTATGGCTATTCGTTCCTCAAATCCGACCTAACAAAGGCCTTCTCATCCTTCCAGGGCCTGATCGCGAAATACCCCTCCAGTAAGTTGGCCGATGATGGTCAATTCAAAATCGGCGAAATTCACCTGAAACGAAAGGAGTTTTCGGAGGCCTACGAGGCATTTCAAGGGGTGATCGATCAATTCCCCAGGGGGGATATGGTATCCCTGGCGAGGATTAAGCTAAATGAACTGGAGGAGTACAAGCCGAGGCCTCCAGCCAAGGAAGTGAAGGGGTATGGTCCGAAACCGGTGCCCAGGGGAGAGAGTGAACTTCACCCCGTGACTCGGATCAAATACTGGTCCAACCCAGATTATACTCGGGTCGTCATCTATGTTGACAAGGAGGTGCCCTATAGAAACCGCCTTCTTAAAAGGGATCCCTCCATCAATAAGCCCCCGAGGCTCTATATCGATATCGATTCAGCGATGATCTCGCCTGACTTGAAACAGCCCATTCCCATTCATGATGGGCTCCTCAAAATGGCCAGGGCAGGACAAAACAGCCCGGATACAGTAAGGGTAGTTCTTGATATCGAAAGTATCAAGGACTATAAGATCTTTCCCCTAAATGACCCATTCCGCATTGTCATCGACATCTTCGGGGCCTCATCCACCGAGGGGAAAGCCCTGGCCGCCATGGAGGAAAAACAACCTGTCTTGCGACCATCGCAACCGGGAATTGAGAGAATCGTCATCGACCCCGGCCACGGGGGTCGAGATCCAGGCGCCATTGGGCCCAGCGGCCTCATGGAAAAGGACGTTGTATTGAAGATCGCAAAAGGACTCAGGAAGAGGCTGGAAAAACGGGGATACAAGGTCTTCTTGACGAGGGAGAGGGATATCTACCTCCCATTGGAAGAGAGAACCGCCATTGCCAACACGAAAAGGGCGGACCTCTTTGTATCAATTCATGCAAATGCCAGCAGGAAAAGAGGGGCAAGGGGAATAGAGACCTACATCTTGAATTTCGCCTCCGATGAGGAGACCATGGAATTGGCCGCACGGGAGAACGCCATTTCCACTAAGAGACTGACCGACCTTCAGATTATCCTCTATTCCCTCATGTTGAACGCCAAGGTGAATGAATCCAGCCGATTGGCCCACCATGTCCAGGAATCCCTGAGTAACAGTTTGAACCACAGAAAATCCAGCCACCGGGACAGGGGGGTGAAACAAGCTCCCTTTTACGTTCTCATGGGGGCAAGAATGCCCGCGATCTTGGCGGAAGTCTCATTTATCAGCAACAAGCGAGAGGAACGGAGGCTCAAGAGCCGAAAACACCTGGATAGGATTGCCTCTGCTATTGCGAGAGGGCTTAACGGATATATAGAGGAGACGAGGAATGCCCAACGGTCTCTTCCTTCTCCAAGAAAAACCTCATTGAAGACGAAGGGTGCCCCTGAACGGAGCATCGAGGGGCGAATGGCTCGGGGAAGCAGCCTCTATAAGGAGTTGAAAAAGAGAAAGGTCGCCTCCGACCAGATCGCCCTTATTACGGCCAAATTAAAGCCCCTCTTGGACTTTAAGGATTGCAACCCAGGCGACTCTTTCCGGCTTTCCCTCGATGAACAGGGTGAATTGCAAACCTTTCTCTACGAGGCAGGTCTAACCGATATCTATGAAGTCACAAGAGAAGGAGATCAATATATCGCATCGAAGAGGGAAGTTGTCTTGGATCTACAGCTGACCAAGGTACAAGGGAAAATTGAATCCACCCTCTTCGACGCCATTGATAAGACGGGGGAAGGAGACCGCCTGGCCCTGATCTTCGCCGATATTTTCGCATGGGAGATCGATTTTCACAATGACCCCCGGAAAGGGGATCGATTCAAAATCGTCGTGGAAAAATTCCACAAGAATGGCCAGTTTATCCGATACGGGAACGTTCTCATCGCTGCGTACGACACCCCTTCTCAGGAATACAAGGGGTTCTATTTCAAGGGACCGGAGGGGCAGGAGGGCTATTACGACGAAAACGGACGATCGTTGGAGAAATCCTTTCTCCGCTCTCCCCTAAAATTCACCAGGATTACATCGGGATACAGGCGACGAAGGCGTCATCCGATCCTGGGTGGATATCGCCCCCATCTAGCCATCGATTATGCGGCACCAACGGGAACACCCATTCGAGCCGTTGGGGATGGGAAGGTCGTCTTCTGCGGATGGAATCGTGGCTACGGGAAGCAAGTAACGATAAAGCACGGCAACGGATATACTACATACTACGGCCATCTCTCCCGGTACGCGCGGGGCATAAAGAAGGGAAGGCGGGTGAAACAGAAGCAGATCATTGGATATGTTGGATCAACCGGAATTGCCACCGGTCCCCATCTCGATTATCGCATATCGAAAAACGGAAAATTTCTGGATCCCCTCAAGATGAAGAGCCCACCCATTTCTTTCTTGCGGGGAGAACGTTTGGCGGATTTTGAATACAAGAGAGACCATTTAGCGTCCTTATTGAGATAGAAACCAGCGCAGCACTTGCTTCCAACTCATCAACTCCAACGGGACCACCTCACCGTGGTGCATCGCCTTCAATCATAAGCGAAAAAGATCAACGGACGTGCATCCTTTCGTTCCTCTCCGGGGGAATTACTGCTTCCACGGGGTTGCGCGGAATGGTGGTGGCTACGAGATGATGTTTAAAAACCCTCCTGGCGACTCGTTGAATATCCTCCTTCGTTACTCCCTGTATAAGATCCCTATAACGCTGGTCCCAGTCGTACCCCAATCCCAAGGCCTCTGAAACGGCAGCGCTAAAGGCCTGTGAGGCATTTGTTTCAAGCCCAAGATCGTGCATGGTTATGACCATCTGTTTTGCCAGCATCAGTTCATCATCCGTCACCGCCTCCTCCTGAATTCTTCTCACCTTTTCCGAGATGATACCCATGACTTCCTGATAGTTAGCCATCGTGGTCTGCGTGACTACCCCGAAGTAGCCGCCGTCTATCCCATAATTTGGGTAGGCATGGACATAATAGACGAGGCTCTGATCGCCTCCTCTGAGGGCTTCGTGGAGCCATCCGCTGGGATACCCAATGCCCGAAAGAATAGCATCGATAACGTCCAAAACTGGTCGATCCCGGTCATAGAGAGTCATTCCATTGAAACCAACGAAAATGGCCGCCGACGATTTGTTGTTCCTCTTCTCTATCCTCCTATCCTTGTCGAGGATGGAGGTCTCCTCCTTGAGATTGGGTGCAACAAGGTTCTTTCTTTTCAGGTGGCCGAATCGTTTTTCCACGCTTTGGGTAACCCCCTCAATGTCGATATCGCCAAATACCGCCAGCACCATATTATTGGGCATGACGACTCGGTTGTAGAAATCCACGATGTCTTTCCTGGTAAAACCCCCCACTGACTCTTCCGTCCCTACCAGATCATTGCGATAGGGGTGCTCAATGAAGAAATGTCGGCGAAAGAAGCGAGTAACCTCCCGTTCCCAACTCTCGTCGATCCTCTTGATGGCCAGGAACGTATCATCCTTTTGCTTCTCAATCTCCTCTTCAGGGAAGGAAGGGTTCATGAGCACGTCCGAGAGGATTTCGATGCCCTTTTCGAAATCTTCCTTGAGGACCGATACGGTCACGGAATAGGTGTTCCTCCCGGAACTCGATTCGATACTGCCCCCTATCTCCTCCATCTCCTTGGCTATTTGGTACTTCGACCGAGTGTTGGTACCCTTCGTTAAGAGCCCCATGGTAAAGAGTGCGACCCCCGGCTGTTTGGGGGGTTCATACCTCTGTCCCCCCTTTCCGAACAGCTGGAACGTCACAATGGGGAGAGCTCGGTTCTCTCTCAGCAACAAGGTCATCCCGTTGGAGAGACTTCGTTTTTCGATCTGAGAAGGAAGCCTTAACCGAATTGCCTCTTTTTCGGCCTTTTCCGGTTGAGGGGGTTTAACGAGGGCGGCGGTCATACGGTCCCTCCGCAAATACTCTCGGGCAACCCTCCTGACATCCTCGGGAGTTACGCCTTGAATCCCCTCCACGTAGAGGTCGTCGAAATAAGGATCCCCCGTGGCTACATATGACGTTGCCAGGCTTGAGGCGATATCATCGGCTGCCTGCTTACCGAAAATGTGGCCTGCGATGACCTGCTTCTTTGCTTTATTCAGTTCGGATTCCGGGATCAAGCTGGATTGAATCCCCCCGATCTCGTCAAATATGGCCTCCAGGGCCTCATGTACGTCCGCATATCTGAGGGCCATGGAAATGATGAAGATCCCCCGAGCGTAATGAGGTGTCCAATTGGACGAATCGATGGAGAGGACGAGCTTTCTTCGGTCCTTTATGGTTGTGTAAAGCCGGGAAGTTCGCCCCCTTCCCAGAATGATGGCCAGGACATCGAGGGGATAGAGATCAGGACTTTCCAGGGAAACCGATGGGAATCCCACATGCATTCTGGTCAACTGGGTCGGGGGAAATTCCCGTTCGACCCATCTCGGTCCGACCTGGAGGGGTTCTTCAGGAAGGACCGAAGGCTTTTGAGATACACGCTTGAAATCCTTAACCAGCTTGATGACCTCCTCAAGGGCCTCGAATGGCTTGAGAGCTCCCACGAGGGCTACCACCACGTTGTGTGGCGCGTATTGTCTCCGGTAATAGTCCATAAGTTGCCCTCGAGTGATAGTGACGAAAACGTCCTCATAGCCAATTACGGGGTGACGGATGGGGTGCCGTTGATATGCGGTCTTCATAAAGAGGTACCAGAGTTGTCGAGAGACGCTATTTTCTCCCAGTTTAAATTCCTGTTGAATCACCGGCTTTTCCCTTCGATATTCGTTTTCAGCAAATTGGCAGTCAGTCACATAGCTGATGAGGAGCCCAAGGGCCGTTTTGTAATGCTCCGCCGTCGTATTGATAAAGTATACCGTTCGATCATAGGAGGTATAGGCATTGGAAGCCCCTCCGAGGGATCGAAGGACCTCCTTTATCTCCCCTTCCGTTAATTTCGACGTCGTTCCCCCTGAGACGATGTGTTCGAGGTAATGGGAAAGTCCTCCGTAGAAGTGTTCTTCCTCATTGATGGAACCGGCCTTAACGAGGACCTGACAAGAAACAACCCGCGAGGTGTGCGTCTCTCGGATCAATACCGTCAATCCATTCCTCAGTTGAACGAAAAGGTCTCCGGGTCGAGACGGTAATACGTCTTCCACAAAGGCGCCATATTCTGGGTTCAGCGAAAGCTTCGGAACCGATAGGCCTTTCCCCATGAAGGGAGTTTTTTCCGTCGCCACTGAAAAGGACGCTATAGAAAGTATAAACCCCAATAAGAGGGCTGAAGAAAATCGCTTCATGGGTCCCACCTCCTCTCCAGCCTGAGAACGTATCCGACTACACCCCTCAACAAATGCTCCCCCGGTCTGACCTCACGCCCCATGTGCAAGACGCAAAGGGGGTAGTTGCAAAATTCAGACTTTACCAGCGCCTTGCTTGGTATCCCTTCACCACAAAATCCCATCATTTGGTTGACCTCCTCATGGAAAGGTTTTATCGCAAGACCTCTATCTTCAGATGGGCGAGATCTATTCCCTCAAATCCACCCCCTCACCCGATACCAGATGAACCCTGCATATTCATGCAATGCCCGTTCAGAATGGGCGAGGTTATTCGAGCTCGGAAGGGCGGAAATCATCTCCCCCAACAACTCCCCTGTTGAGGAGAGGGAATGAGGCTTGTCCCGAGTCACCCTGAAGTCCGCAGGTGCGGGAATCGGTGATAGCCCCAGTTTCTGAAAAACGGCAATGGCTCGCGGAAGATGAGAAGCTGAGGTTACGAGGAGGAATGGCTTTCCCCCGAGGATCTTCTTAATCTCCACGCCATTCTCATAGGTGTTGGTGGAATTCGTTTCCAACATGATCCTTTCGCCCGGAATTCCCATGGCAGTGGCCAGGTCACCCACAATCCTGGATACTGGTATATCTCGCTCATCCGTGTCCATGACGCCACCCGATATCACGACCCTCGCCTCGGGGATGAGGTGAAAGAGGCGAATGGCCTCTAGCAATCGAGATACGGTGGTTTCGCCCACCCGACCCCTCAGGGGAAGACAAGGATCTCCCCACGCGACCCCCGTTAACAGGACGATGGTGTCGACCTCCTCCACGCCTTCCGTATTCATTACGGGAGGATACCTATTTTCCAACCGAGCGAGCAGTGCCGTGGAAAGAGGCGAAAAACTGAAGGCGAAATACAAAATGATTCCGAGAACCAACAGGTATTTTCCGACCCGTTTCTCCAACACTATGAGGGGAAAACTCAAAACGAAACAGAGGGAAACGATCCCAGAGGGGGTTATTGCATAGTGGAAAATTGATTTGAATATGTCCATAGGGTAAACCTCCTCATCAGGTATCTGGCTTCCAGCCATCACAAGGATAAAATAACCTTTGAGTCGTGGAAGAATTCCACGCTGTCTCCAGAGCTTTCATCCCCTTTTCTATTTTACCCTTTTTTTCGGCTTTCGGGAATCCTTCCATCCCTGGCCACCACCATGATCCCTTCGCTTCAACGCCTCGGGATCTGTTGGCCAACTTTTCTTTCGCTCACCGAAAATGATCTTTAAGCTTGCTTCACTGCAAGGAGCGCCTAAACGCTCCTTCGTTCCCAAAACTCGCCCTTCGGGCTCAAACATTGAATGTGCGGTCCTTCGCTTCACCAATAATGGCGAGCTAAAATCCCTTACTGTTCGCTCCGGGGAACCCGGCCAACAACCAGTTCCAAAATGACCTTAGGGATTCACAGTCAATTATTTCTCGCATGCTCCAGCCTAAAAAGGGCTCTCCCTCCCCTTACGTTCAGCTGAGCCCTTCGGTCTGCCCTCGGCCATGAGCAGTTCGGCCTTGCGCTCACTGCCGAAAGGCTCGGGCCGAATGGAGCTCAGGGTCGAAGACTCACGTCACCCTCGATGGGGTACCTTGCTCCACCAGCACAACACTCGTGGAGAGCCGTGTTTGCTTATGAAGAATACACCTTCCTCCACATCAATACGTCACAAAAATACCCCCTTTTTGAGGTCAGGAAACCCCAACACCCCCTGGATAAATGGGAAACATGTGTCGAATGAGTTGAACGGAGTGTGTGGCATGGATTTTGCTCTACCACAGATGTGAAGGGGTAGTGTAGACCGTTAACCCATCATGCTGAAGACGGCAACCCGTGGGAAAAAAATCTAACTATAAAATCCTGAAGAAGATCGGCCAGGGGGGGATGTCAACGGTCTATCTGGCCCACGACATCACCCTCGATCGAAAGGTTGCTATTAAAACCTTACGCATTGAACCGCTCCTGGAGTCGGGAGAGGATCGAAAACGGGAAAGGCTCCTTCGGTTTTTGCAAGAGGCCCGTGCCGCAGCCAAACTAAATCACCCGAACATCGTTTCGATATACCACGTAGGGTCGATGAACGGCATCTCCTATATCGCCATGGAGTATCTCGACGGTCGATCCTTCCGGGAATTGATGGTATCGAGGGAACACTTCTCCGTTGACTCAATTGTAAGTTTATTGATCCAGGTTTGTGCCGGCCTTGAATTTGCGCACGCCAATGGGATTATCCATCGTGATATCAAGCCCAGTAACATTATTTTGCTCCAAAACGGAACTGTGAAGATCACGGACTTCGGGATTGCCAGAATCGAAAAATCGGAATTGATCAAAACCCGGGACGGGAAGTTTATGGGAACCATCTATTACTGTTCCCCAGAACAATTGACCAGCTTTGCCGCCGTCGATGGAAGATCCGATCTCTACTCAGCGACTGTCCTGCTCTATCAGTTCCTTACGGGGAAGTTTCCCCTCCATGGAAACTCCCTTGGAGAAACCATTGATAAAATCATTCGGGGATCTCCCGTTCCCCCGAGAAAGATGAACCCATCCATACCCGTCCAATTGGAAAAGGTCATCCTTAAGGCGCTATCCAAAGATCCCCGTGATCGGTTTCGGACTGTGGGCGAATTCAAGGGAGCGCTCCAACGTTCGATTTCTTCCGGGAAACGTCATGGAAGGGAGAAACTCAAATCGCCTGCAGGAAAAGGTATGAGAACGGGCTGGGTGGCCTCAATTCCGCGCTTCCCCTTGGTCGTTGGAAGCATTCTGCTCATCGGCCTTCTTTCCCTTGGATATCTGAAAATCGAGACGGAGAGAAGTATCCAGCGGAAAGACGCCGCCATCAGGGGAAGCAATATGGCCAGGATCTTTTCCCTCTTGATGGCCGAACAGTCCATTGCTCGAGATCGACGGGTCCTGGCAAAATACCTGAATGAGGTGGGAGCTGCCCCGGATATCTATTTCATAGAAATGATAAGGGATAATGAGCTCATAGCGGGATACCAGAGAAATCCCTCGCGAGGGGTGGAAGACGTATACATGGTATCTTACCCCATTTCAGTAGAAGGAGAAAAATTAGGCTCCTTGAAGGTAGGATTTCTCAAGGCCAAAATCAACAAGAGCATAGGAAGGGTTACGGCATTCATGGGCTTTGGGCTCATCTTCATCGTTTCCCTTTTCTTGGGCCTCTTGGGATATACCCATTTTCAAACGTATTCCAAAACCAATGCTACCTAACCCAAAAAGGAAAGGACCGTCATGAGACCCCAGGCCGTCCGTAAGGAAAGAAGAAGGGACAGACGATTCGAACTCATCAACCTCGTCGTCTATAAGCAGTTCGAAATCGAGAAGATCACCAAAACGATCAACTTGAGCATGGGCGGCATGAAAATGAGGACCGAATTCCCCGTCCCTCTGCATGAGGAGCTGGAAATCTCCATAAAAATAGGCGACGAAATATTCAAATCGGAAGGGGAGGTAATCTATACCAATGAGAGAGAAGACGGCGACTACGATATCGGCGTGAACTTCATCAATGCCTCGGAGGAAAGCCTCAATCTCCTGAGCCAATACCTCTCCCAACGAGATTAGTTTCCCCGGTCAATTTCACCGCCCTAACTGTCTCAATTTCGACCTCACATACCTCCCGCGCTTGGTTCGGTTGTGGACTCCATTCCATTGACAGGCCCTCTGCACCCTGGTATGGTAAGGTCCTTCTCCTTCATTGCAGCCGAATACATCTATGCATAACGGAGGAGCGGTAGAGGAGATGAAAGAAACCCTTTTGATCGCCCTTGGGGGAAATGCCCTCATCAAAAAAGGACAACGGGGGTCCATAGAAGAGCAATTTGAAAACCTGAGAACCCCCATCCAACAGATCGCTCGTCTCTCAGAGAAGTATGACACAGTCATTACTCATGGGAATGGCCCTCAGGTTGGAAACCTCCTCCTGCAGCAGGAAAAATGTCCAGAGGTTCCAACCATGCCCCTGGAGATCCTCGTAGCTCAGACCCAGGGACAGATCGGCTACATGATCGAATCCACCCTTGACAACGAG
>JABAOF010010715.1_pt3 | contig 10834 bp, 9 predicted proteins | sample 7062171 | NCBI WGS metagenome assembly JABAOF01 (sample SAMN14538628, study PRJNA623070) | marine sediment metagenome | biome: marine biome [ENVO:00000428]; feature: marine pelagic biome [ENVO:01000023]; material: deep marine sediment [ENVO:00002113] | place: India: Gulf of Khambhat ... | reverse complement strand
CTATCCCCTCAAAGGTCCGCTCGTAGGGATGCGGTTTTCACACCCTGGGGCAGGATGCCCCACCCCACGCGCACAATGGGGCCGCCATCACTGTTCGGGACAGGCCAGCATATAGCCCACCCCCTGCGAGGTGAGAATGTATCGCGGATTGGCGGGATCGCGTTCCAGCTTGCGCCGCAAATAGTGCACGTAGGCGCGCAAATAGTCCACGTCGTTCCGATACTCTGCCCCCCACACGGCAGTCAGCAAGTCCTCGCGCACCATGACCCGGTTGGGGTTTGCCGCCAGTTGGGACAGTAGCGCGTATTCAGTGCGCGTGAGCTGCACTGGCTCGCCTCGTACCTTGACCAGCCGCCGCGCCAGGTCGATATCGAGCTCACCGCAGGTCAGCGTGGGCAGCATCGCCTCGCCGACGTGCCGGGCGCGGCGCAGGACGGCGCGGACACGGGCGACCAGCTCTTTGGCGCTGAACGGCTTGCTCAGATAATCGTCCGCCCCCGCATCGAACCCGCGCAACATATCACTCTCTTGGGCCTTGGCGGTCAACATGATGACCGCCACGTCCGAAAACTCGCGGATGCGACGACACACCTCGTAGCCATCCGGGCCGTGCGGCAGCAGGATATCGAGCAGCACCAGGTCGGGCTGCTCCAAGGCAGCTTGTTGGATCGCCCCCTCGCCGCTGCCGACCGCGATCACCCGATAGCCGACCGCTTTGAGGACCTCGCTGACGAGGCGCATGACGCGCGGTTCGTCCTCTACGACCAGGACCGTCTCATCCATTGTTTTGTTCCTCCAGGGGGAGTGTAAAGTAGAACGTGCTGCCCTCTCCCAGGCGGCTCTCCGCCCAGATGTGGCCGCCATGCCTTTCGACAATCGTGTGCGCGATGGGCAGGCCCAGGCCAGATCCGACGATGTGCTGTCCCGAGACCGATTCGACGCGGAAAAACTTCTCAAAGAGCCGATTCAGGTGCTCCGGCGCGATGCCCGCTCCCTGATCGGACACGCTGACGATGACACGCTTCTCCTGTGCCTCGCCTCGGACCACGATCATCCCCCCCTGTGGTGAGTACTTGACCGCGTTGTCCAACAGGTTGCGCAAGACCTGCTCGATGCGCAGCGGATCGGCGTCCACGATCGGGAAATCGACCGGAAAATCGATCAGGAAGTGGTGGATGTGCGTCCGTCGTGCCATGTCCTCAATCAATGCCTGGACCAAGCGGGTCAGCCTGACCGGTTGGGGTTCGAGCTTGAGCAAGCCGGCATCGATCACCGATGACTCGAGCAGATCGTGGATCAGGTCCTGCAGCACATCGCACTCTTGATCGATGATTTGCAGGTACTCGCGCTCGGTCTCCCGAGAAAAGCGGGCCTCCTCCAGGAGCAGGGCCGTCGAATAGCCCTTGATCGAGGTGAGCGGGGTGCGCATCTCGTGAGCGAGGGTCGAGATCAGCTCGGCCTTTAGGCGGTTCGCCTCCTCAAGGGAGGGAGCCTGTCGGCGTAGTCTCGGGCTGCTTTCCCCGATGACCAGCGCAAAGAGCGAGGCGATATCTTGGAGAAAGGCCAGGTCCTCGATCGTAAACTGCCTATTCGTATGGCAGCTCTCCAGCACCAGAGCGCCCAACCTGGACGGGCCGGTCGAACGTCCCTCGCTTTGCACAGCCCCCTCATCGGCGATCAGGGGCACGCAGAGGGCGCTTTGCGCCTTCTTTCGACCAGAGTTCGCGGCCTGGAATAGCTCATAGGTTGTCGGCGTGAGGTTCGCCCTGACCTGGGCGATCTCGTCTGCCGTCGCATAGATCGCCGACTGCCCACTCTCGAACGCGCGCCCGCTCATCCCCTCGCCCAACTCTACCCGGATCTGGCTCAGGGGGGAGAGTTGATATCCGTGCGCAGCCTGTGCCACCAGCCGCCCATCCGAAGGATCGTACAGCAGGAAAATGCCCCTCTCGGCTTTGCCCCACACGTCGATGAGGCACGACAGGAACCGGGACAGCATCTCATACAGGTCCTGTTCGGTCGCCAAAATCCTGGCGATCTGGAAGACAACCGACAGCCACCGGTCGCCGGTCGCCGCGGCGCTACACCTCGCCATAGACGCTACACCCATCCCCGCAGCCTGCAGGCCTCGGCGACGCGAGCCACGGCCACGACATAGGCGGCCAGGCGGTTGTGGACCCCATACCGCTGGGCGACCTGGTGCACAGAGCGAAAGGCGGTGGTCATTTTACGATCCAGCCGCTGGTAGACCATGTCGATGTCCCAGTAATAGCCATATGCGTTCTGCACCTGCTCGAAATAAGAGACGGTTACCCCGCCCGCGTTGCACAAAAAGTCGGGGATCACAAACACGCCCTTGTCGTAGAGGATCTCGTCCGCATCGGGCGTGGTCGGGCCGTTGGCCAGCTCGGCGATCATCCTGGCGCGGATGTCGCCCGCGTTGTCGCCGTGGATCAGACCCTCCAGCGCGGCGGGGATCAGCACGTCCACCTCCAGGGCCAACAACTCTTCGTTCGAGATGTCGCGGCAACTCTCACTGCCATCGTACCCCACCACGGAGCCCGTGTCCCGCTTGTGCGCGGAGACGGCCTCATAGTCCAATCCCTCTGAACAGTAAATTCCCCCCTTGGAATCGGACACGGCGACCACGTGTGAGCTAAAGAACTCGTCCACCAGCTTGTGGGCGAACTGCCCGGCATTGCCATAGCCCTGGACGGCCACCGCGGCCGCCCCCAGGTCGATGCCCAGGGTCTGTGCCGCCTCGCGGATGCAGTACATCCCGCCCCGCGCCGTGGCATCGCCGCGCCCCTCCGAACCGCCCAGGGGGATCGGCTTGCCGGTGATCACGCCGTGGGCGTTGTGGCCGACCATCTTGCTGTACTCGTCCATCATCCAGGCCATGATCTGCGGCGTGGTATAGACGTCGGGGGCGGGGATGTCGGTCTCCGGGCCAATATAGTGGCCCAGGGCGCGGATGTAGCCCCGGCTGAGGCGTTCCAGTTCGCCCATCGAGAGCTCCTTGGGGTTGCAGACCACCCCGCCCTTGCCCCCGCCGAGGGGAATGTCGACCACGGCGCACTTCCAGGTCATCCACGCGGCCAGCGCGCGCACCGTGTCAAAGGTCTCTGCCGGGTGAAAGCGAAGCCCGCCCTTGGTCGGCCCCCGCGCGTCGTTGTACTGCACCCGAAAGCCCTCAAAGATCCGCACGGTGCCGTCGTCCATTCGGACCGGAAAGTGGACGTGGAACTCGCGCATCGGCCAACGCAGCAGCTCGTGCGTCGTCTCGTCCAGGCCCATCACCTCCGCCGACAGCGCAAGCTGCTGCTGAGCGATCTCGAATGGATTCATTTCCTGTGACATTTTATTCTCCTTTGAACAAAAATGTACAAATGGAGGAAATCGGCAAATGAAGGAAATCAGCAGATGGGCGGCAACCGTAATTCCCTTCCCTACGCAAAGATCACGTACTGCCTGAGAAAGCTCTCCGCCGCCAAATAAAAGGTCTCGATCGTCTCCGTCTTGCGCCAGCCGTGGCCCTCCCCCTCGTAGAGGTGATACTCGTGCGGCACACCGCGGCGCCGCAGCGACTCGACGATGGCCTCCGCTTGAGCCACAGGCACCACGCGGTCGATCTCGCCCTGAAAGACCGCGATCGGGTCCACGATCCGGTCCACGGAAAAGGCCGGCGAGCGCTCGCGGTACACCGCGCTGGCCTCAGGCAGCGGTCCCAGCATCGAGTCCAGGTAGCGCTCCTCGAACTTGTGCGTGTCGGCGGCCAGGGTAAACATGTTGCTCACGCCGTACAGGCAGACCGCGGCCCGGAAAAAGCCGGGATGATCGACCAGGCACTTGAGCACCGTGTATCCGCCCGCGCTGCCGCCCATAATCACCAGGCGATCCGGGTCGGCCAGCCCGCCGTCGACCAGGTACTGCGCGCCGCCGATGGCATCCTCGACGTCGAGGACGCCCCATTGACCCCGCAGGTCGGCCATGTAGGGCTTACCATAGCCCGTGCTGCCCCGATAGTTGACCTCCAGGACAGCATAGCCACGCGAGGTGAAAAACTGCACGCCGCCAGCGTACCCGGCCCTGGTCTGGCTGGTCGGCCCGCCGTGAATGCGCACGATGGCCGGCGGCAGGCCCGTCCCGGCGTAGCGGCTGCTGGCAGGCGGGTAGTATAGGCCGTGCACAGTCGTCCCGTCCTCTGCCGCCCACTGCACCGCTTCCGGCGTGGACAGTTCAGCTGCGGCGAGCGTTTCCCCTGTCGCACGCCGGAGAATCTGCACCTCTCTTGCCCCTGTGGGCGCAGGGCACGCCGGCGAAGCGCCCGACGGAGACCAGGCGACCACGCGCGGGCCAACCGTGCTGGACGAAGCAACAACGGCAAGCGTTCCGGTGGATGGGGCGACGGCGACCTGGCCCAGGCTGGTATAGTCCTCCAAGGGCGAGCGGACGGCGCGCGCCTCCCGCGCATCCAGGTCATAGACCCACAGCCGGTCAAAGCCCGCCTCGTTGCGCACGTAAAAGATGCACCGGCTGCTGGGGCCAAAGCCCCAAGTCCGAATCCCCTGCCGCCAGGCGGGCCGGATGACATCCACCGGATCGGTGGTCAGCGGATAGCTTTCGCCCGCCTCGAGATCGTACAGCCACAGGTTGCCCCAGCCGCCCTCGTCCGAGACATAGGCCAACGAACACCCATCAGGCGAGAACTGGGGCTGAAAGACGGCCACGTCCGGCTTGTCGACCAGCGTCTCCACCTGAGCGACGGTGGGCAGCTCGGAACCACTCACGCGCAGGGTCGCCATCACAAGCATCGTGCTGTCCCAGGGCATGTTGGGGTGGTCCCACGATACCCAGGCCAGGCGCGCGCCGTCAGGATGCCAGCAGGGCTGCATATAGAAATCCTGCCCGGTGACCAGCTTTTGCGGCCAGCCCTTCCCCTCGGCGTCCACGATGGCCAGGCCGTCCTCCCCTTCCAGGGTATACACATAGGCCACCCAACGCCCGTCGGGAGAAAGGGTGGGCGAGGCCATGTGGCCGAACGGGGGCGTGATCGGCGTTGCCTCGCCGCCGGACAGCGCCTGGCGGTAGAGTCGCCCCTCGCCCGTACTACCATCGTGAACCACAAAGTAAACGTACCCCCCGCCGACGGCCATATCGCCACCGCCATAACCCACCCTGGCCCGCACCGAAAGGGTTGCGGTCAGGTCGCGAAAGGCCTGGCCCGGCGACGCGCAGGCCAGGACGCCCCGATCGGATCGCCCCTCCAGCCAGACCAACGTCTCGCCATCGTCGTCCCAGGCCACGTCCGAGAGGCGCAAACTCTGGGCCAGGCTCGCCGGTGTGATCGGGCTGGGCCACATACCAAATGGTTTTGTCGTTTTTTCGGCCATCAAGTCTCCTTGTTCTGATCTCTCTCGCGGCAGACGGGTTGATTGACTACACTAGGGCTCACGTACGCAGCGGTACCCGTGGCGCGGGTTGCCCCAGCCCTTGGGCTGATGCCGCACCCAGCCATTATAGCTGACGTACCACGCCTGGTCGGCGTCGTACTCGTCGGCGGTCCAGTAATAGATGGCCGACTGCTCGGACGACCACAAAGGCGTTTCCTTGTCCGGCCAGACGCGGCAGGTTGCCCGCCCCCGCTCTCCGCTCCAAGAGCACCCCGCGTTCTCGCCGCGCTTGACCAGCGAGCGCACCACCTCGTCCGTGGTGGGCATGCGCCAGATGTTCTGCGGCTCGTCCATCAGGGTCACGCCATCCTCGGTCAGGTAACGGCACAGGCCGGTGGTCTCCATCGGATGTTCTGTATCCGCGTCGGCCTGCGTGGCGTGCCGGCCCTCCGTGCCCGGCTTGTCTCCCAGGCCCACCGGCGGCCGGCCATACCAGGCGATGCTGTCCCAGGAGGGGTTCCAGCCGCCCCCCGACAACTCGGGTTGCTGCAGCCAGTTCCAGCCCGGCCCGGCGGGCGCCCAGATCAGCGTCACGCCGTTCCCCTCGATCAGCCGCGCGCCCCGGTCGCCATCGTCCACGCGGAGCAGGATCGCCGGCAACTGGACCGCCGAGAGGACGAGCAGGACCAGCAGTGGGAGACCCAGGCCGAGCACGTAGCGCAGGTGGCGCACGATCCATCGAGAAGGCGGCGTCCATCTCGCGCTCTCCAATCGCCTCCGATGCCNNCAGGAACAGCACGCCGGTGATGACGATCATGCCGCTGACGGGGAACATGCTGAGCGCCGCCCCCAGGTTCAGCCCGCCGGCGCGCCGGCCCTGCATCCTCCACCACCAGGCGGTAAACAGCCCACCCACGACGACTAGCAACCAGCCCCCGGCGCGCGGCCAGGTGATCACGATCCCGGTCAAGAGCAGGCAAATGGCAGCGGGGATCAGATAGGCCAAAGGCTGGGGAAAGGGCAATCCCCAGCCTTCATAGTACATCTCGCCTGCGCCCCAGAACGTCCACAATGAGGTGGTGACCGTGACCAGTCCCAGGGCAATGTAACCGGGCAAGGCACGTTTCCACGTTGAACGCTTGAAAGATGCCATTTGGCTCTAGCTCTTTCTCTTTTCCGTATTCTCCGCCCGACCGTCTGCGGTCGGCTCTCCATGGTGGAATTGAGAGCTCTCTCGGAGGATCGCGTTCACCAGGTGGCTTCCCAACACCGCCAGCCCATCGGTCGACATGTAATGGGGCGCCGTGTCCTCAAAGAGGATCGAGGCCTGCGGCGGACACATCCCGTCCGCGGGGAAATCCTCGTCGCCCAGCCAGTAGACGGCAGCCAAGCGCACGCGGGGCAGGACCTGAAAAGCGTACCCGGCGTTGCCCACCTCGATCGGCTCTCCACCGATCGACTCTGCGCCCCGGCGAAAGGCGTCCAGCTCCTCCTCGCCCAGCTCGCGCACCAGACGCATTTCGGCATAGCCTCGAAACGCCTGGGCGTAAAACATCCCGTTGGGCAGGTCCCGGTACGAGATGTAGCGACCAGAGGGCGGCGTGCCGTCGGCGGTCGCCAGGTAGGCCAGGAGCAACGCCTGGTCCAAGGCGTCCGCAGGACGCCCGTCGGAGGGCGCTTTGTCTGCAAACGCCCGCTGGACGGTCAACCCGGGAAAGGGTATGCGAAAGGGCTCTCCCCAAAAGTGGAGATACAGCGCACCGCCCTCGCCCAGCGTGCCGCCGCTGCGCTGCGCCAACCGCGCCGGGTCGATCTGGCGGAGCCGCTCTTGCGTCTCGGCCACCTGTTCGGCCAGGCGATCGTACCATTTCTCAATCTGGGTGGGTCGTGCACCCGGTCGAAGCAAAACATCCCTCCTATCGTAGCCGCGCTTTCCGTCGGACCGTGAGTCCGCGCGTCTTATTCAAACTCCAACCCCTTGAGCTCTGGCGGCTCCACGTGCCCCCACCCGATCTCGTACCAACCTCTCTTCACATACTCTTGAAAGCTGGAATGCCCATAGTCCTCAGGTCGCTTCACGTGACCGTGCTTGACCGGATTGTATTTGACCGCCGGACTACAACTCTTCCCAGGTGCCATCGTTATAGAGGGCATAGACCTCGTCGTCGGCTCCACTCAAGAGCAAGCCGCGCGCAAAGGGCTGAACCACCGCCGCGTACCCGCGCTCGGGGGCCGTGCCCCAGCCGATCGGCGACGGCGGTCCCTCGAGACCGAAAACCCACACACGCGCAAAGCCGCGCACCGGCGCATAGAGCCCTTGCGGCGGCGACAGGTCCGGTTCGCCTTGATCGGGCGTCCACGTGTCCTCGTAGCTGGCCCACGTTCCGTTCCCTTGCAGGACATAAATGAGGCGCTCATCCTCTCGCCAGAGCATGCTCCCCCGCTCAAAGGGCTGAAACGCGGCCCCGGTCTCCGCACCAGAGGCCATAGCGCAGCCCAGGTCCTCAATGTCACCTTGGGCGAGCCCCTGCAAACGCGGATCGACGGCCAGCACGCACGGCGTCGGCAAAGGCGTAACCGCAGGCGGAGCCTTGATCGCCGAGACGCCAGCCCAGGTCAACTCGGTGTCGGCGAAACGATAGAACTCGCCGGCGGCAGAGCCGAGGAACAGGTCGTGCGTATCCCCGCCCGTGGCGGCCACGGCCAGGCTGGTCAGGTTCTCGGCAAACTCGCGTTCGCCGCCCATAGGGGACACGACGATGGGCAAGGTGCTGACCGACCAGGCCTGGTTGCGGTCATCATAGCGGTATAGATCGCTCTCGGTCATAAAGTAGATCGTGCCGTCTTGCGCGTACTGGGGAGACACGGCGGTTGCAACCAGGCTATCCAGTGAGACGGCGCCCGTATCAAAACGCGTCCACGTACTGCCCCCATCGTCCGAGCGTTCGCAGATCCCCTGATAGTCACACCTGAACTGGGGCGGGCGTTGCCCCTGAATGTAAAACATCTCTTCCACGCGCGGAAGCGGCGGCGTGCCCCAAGAAGTCTGCCGGACCACCAGGCTCCAACTGTCCCCCCCATCCATGGAGCGATAGAGGGCCTCGCCGTTCGGGGTCCAAGCATAAGCCAGCAGCGTGCGATCCAGGCCATAGTCGGGAGAGGGGACGACATGGTGCACGCGCAAGTCGTACAGCCCATCGCTGCACATCTGCCACGTGTCCCCCCTGTCGTCCGAGCAGTAGACACCCTCGCCATGGGTGTCGCGCAGGTAGACACCGGCGTACATTTTGCGATCGTTGGCATAGTCGGGTGAAAAGACCGCGTTGACCGTCGGCTCGTCCTCGCCAAAGACGGGCAACCCGCCTCGCAACCGCTGCCACGTACGGCCCCGGTCGGTCGAGCGAGAGAGCCGCCCGTCGATCTGTGCCAGGAGCGTACCGTCGCGCGCATAATTGGGCGAGGGCTGGATCGAGGCCACCGTGTTGGTGACGGGCCAGGGCTCGGCGGGCAGCGCCGGGGGAGGGGCGCCCCCGGTCCGCGTCCAGACCAACAGGCGGCTACCGCGCGGGGTATACAGCCGCCCCAACTCGCCGTCCACGGCGGCAATGGTCGGCGTCCACCCGTCGGTGTACAGGCGTCCGATGCGGTTCAGGGTCTCGCTGTCCAGGCAAAAGAGCACGTTGCCCCGCGCGACATATAGCCGCCGGGCGGACGGATCGAGCTTGATCTGGCCACCAAGCCCCTCCAGGTGGAGCACCGGCGGCTCCCTGTCCTCGAGATGGCCGAGGTCAGGATAGGTGGCGACCGAGCTGTAATGCACATACCCACCGGTGATCAGGCCATAGTACGCCCGCCCGGAAAGGGGATCATGGTCGATCGACTCTTCAGGCCCCGCCTTGCCGGGCCACGGCGTATAAGTGATCGTCGCCGTCAGGCCACGCCGCCCGTCGATGGCCACATCGCGGGCGACGGTATAATAGCAGCCCGGGCACTCCTCGGCCGGCTGGCCGATGCCAGGCAGCAGCNNCGGTATAATAGCAGCCCGGGCATTCCTCGGGCGGCTGGCCGATGCCGGGCAGCAGCTCGCCCGCCGGCTCGCCGCTGGCGCCGTCGAACACATAGAACCGCCGGTTGACGATCACGACCTCGCCGGTGGTTGGGTTGGCGCGCGGCTTGCCCGTCTGGGGCAGGGTCCGCTCCACGGCGAGCGAGGCCACGTCGAACACGGTGACGACCGGCGTACGCTCGTCACCGGCGTACAGGCGCCCGTGCACGAGGTCCAGGCTGATGTGCCGCCCGCCATAGATGCGCCCTTGGGCCGCCGCTCCGGTCGCCACTTCGGCGTACGTATCCCGATCCAGGACGTGGATCCAGCCCGCGCTATCGCTGACGTATAGCCGGTCCCCCACCACAACCTCGACGACCTCGATGCCTAAGGGCAAACGCCGCCCAACCGCGCCCCCGGCCTCTCCAGAACCCTCGCCTGGCGCCACGTTGGCGGGCTCGCCGGGCGCCACGTCGATCGGGATCAGGGCGTGATCGTCCGAGCTGGCGACGAGCACGCGGTTGCCGTCGCGATCGTATACCAGATCGCGCAACCGGCCGCTGAGCGTGCTCAAGAGCGCCTCTGTCTCCCAGCTCGTCGTGTCCACGGCCACCACATCGGTCCCGCCAAACCAATCGCTCGAACGGTCAGTCAAGGCGAACACCCGCCCCCCGTTCGGGTCCACGACCAGTCCCCAGACGTTCCCCACGTCAGCAGAGCTCTTGGCGAATTGGTTGGTTGCCAGATCGAGCACGTACAGCCCGTCATAGCTCCCGACATACAGGCGGCGGTTCTCCCAGTCGAGGGCCAGTCCGTACAGATGCACGTCCTCTTGCTGGACCGTGGTCACAAGGGACAGGCTCGCGTCAAACACCTGCAACGCCCCATCGGCCACCACGTACACGCGATCGCCCGCCGCGACCATATCGACGGGCGAGGTGTTATAATTGCGCGCCACCTGGCGGGCAGGTATGTTTGTCCCCAGGCGCGACAACCCATCCGAGGTGACGACATAGGGCGCGTCTCCGCCCGGCGGACCGAGCGTGGCGGCGTCCGTCTCGTCCAGGGCAAAGCCGTATACGTCCGAGACCGTCTCGCGCACGGTCAGCGTATCGACGTCCAGCGCGTACAAGACCCCGGCCCAACGCCGGTGCAGGTAAAGGACCTCTCCCGCAAAGTAAAGGCGGCCTTCGCCCTGCACATCCGCCGGCAGCTCTACCGCACCCGGAGAGAGCACGCGGTCCTCGTCCAGGTCAAAGGCCGAAATGCATCGACTCGAGCCCCCTCCTGTGGGGATAAGCTCGGGGCTACACGCCCCCAGAGCATAGACGATCCCGTTCTGCGCGTCCAACGCCAAGTCCTGCACGTGGTAGGTGCCGCCGGCAACCTGGCCCTG
>JABAOF010011007.1_pt1 | contig 10837 bp, 10 predicted proteins | sample 7062171 | NCBI WGS metagenome assembly JABAOF01 (sample SAMN14538628, study PRJNA623070) | marine sediment metagenome | biome: marine biome [ENVO:00000428]; feature: marine pelagic biome [ENVO:01000023]; material: deep marine sediment [ENVO:00002113] | place: India: Gulf of Khambhat ... | reverse complement strand
GCCGATTTCTCCGCGCAGGTGAAGGCTTTTGACGGGGGAGCGCATATCTTTCTCGCCAAGGTGAAGAATCCGCAGGCCTATGGGGTGGTGGAATTCGACCCTGACAGCCCTCGCCGCATCCGCGGCATCCGTGAAAAACCTCGCCGCCCTCCCAGCCAGTTCGTGGTAACCGGCTTCTACATCTATGACGCAACCGTGTTCAAGTTCATCCGCCGCCTGAAACCCTCGGCGCGGGGAGAACTGGAGATAACGGACGTGAATAATTTCTACCTGCAGGAGGGTAGATTATCTTATAGCAAGATAAAGGGCTTCTGGTGTGATGCCGGTGAGAATCATGACTTCCTTCTTCATGCCGGCCAAACCATCGCCCGGCTCAGAAAATCCGAGAAGAACATTTGACCCAAACGCAGAGCCGCACTATTTTGACATCACTTTCTTGCCAAAGGTCGGCAGTCTCCTGCGCCGGCAGGCCGCCATCCTGAGAGATTGGGATGGCTTTGTTATTCCCGTGTAAGGTGGACAGATGTATTCCCAGGGCATCGCCGAAGCGCTGGTAAAGATATTTCAGTGGGTGCTGGTGGCCCTCATCTGCTTCGGGTTCGCCTATCGGCTGATTGCGGCATGGCTGGAGCGGGAACTGGCGGGCTGGGAGGCGGCCGCGCTGCTGGGCGGGTTGCTCGGATTTGCCGTTCTTGCGATGAAACTCAGTGAAACCCGATGGTTTATCCCTTTTCTGTTCGCGGTGCTGGTCATCATGTTCATCCTCAGGAGCATCCCCGGCAGATTGGCTGAGGCGCGCAAACAGCAGCTGCTGCAAGCCGACCTGGAAACCTACCGCAAGGCCCTCGATTTCGACCCGAGAAATGTTGCCGCTTACTCTTTCCTCGCCGACACCTATATGAAACTGGGAGCTGTTGATCAGGCGATAGCGCATTATCGCCAGGCATTGGAAGTGGATCCCAACCTCTTTGAGGAAAAGAAGAAACTGGAGAAAGCGCTTCGGCTTAGGGATGTATTGGGAGCGAAAACCATGTTCTGCCCCCAATGCCTCCGTCCGCGCAACCCCAAGGAGAACGAATGTCTGGAATGCGGTCGCGCGTTCCTGATTTCCGAGACGATCGCGTTCAATGCGAAACAGATCCCTGGAACAACGATTGCCCTCTGGTGGATAGGTGGGACGGTCGCCCTCATAGTGGCACTTACGCTGGCCGCCACCGGCCATCCCTGGCTCGCCTGCCTATTTTTCCTGGGTCTGCTGGGCTTCGCCGTCCGCATCTTGCGAAAACTGGTGGAATGGAAGTAGGAGGTGCAGTCGCAGAGCGGCCTTCTTCGCTTTGAGCCTCATTGACGCGTCCGAGGGAAGGCTCCTGGACGGCCAAAGAAGCGGCATGGGACAAACCCATGCCCTACGCATCAGACGTCTTCCACTCTGCGTAATCTTCGGATTTCTGTTTTGATCGAGATTCCGGTGCCGCGGTTTATTGCCCTTTTGTCTCCCGCAGCAGGAGGTTGGCGATGACGATGCGCTGGATCTCGCTGGTGCCTTCCACGATTTCAAAGAGTTTCGCCTCCCGCATATATCTCTCCACGGGAAAGTCGCGGGTGTAGCCGTATCCGCCCAGGACCTGCACCGCTTTGGTGGTGGTTCGCATCGCCACCTCGGAGGAGAAGACTTTCGCCATGGCCGCCTCTTTCTCGAAGGGCCGCCCCTGATCTTTCAGCCAGGCAGCGCGCAGACACAGCAGCCTGGCTGCGTCAACCTCTGTCGCCATATCGGCGAGCATCATCTGTATAGCCTCAAAGGAGGAGATAGGCTTGTTGAATTGGATGCGCTGTTTGGAGTAAGGAAGAGCACACTCCAGGGCCGCGCGCGCAACCCCGACGGCACCGATTCCCATACCGATACGACCCAGCGCAAGGGTCTCCATCGCCACGCGGAAACCCCTCTTTTCCCGGCCCAGAAGGTTCTCTTTGGGAATGCGGCAGTCGGTGAAGATGAGTTCCCGGTTTGACAGAGAGGGAAAAGCCATCTTCTCCTCATTCTTGCCAAAGGAGAAGCCGGGGGTACCCTTCTCCACGACGAAGGCGGTCAGCCCCCGCGCTCCCTTCTCCGGGTCGAGGTTGCCGATGATGATGTAGATCTCAGCATCGCCGCCATTGGTGATGAAGACTTTCGTCCCATTCAGGATATAGTGATCCCCGTCGAGCTCCGCCCGGGTCTGCACATTTCCCGCATCCGAACCGGCCATAGGCTCGGTGAGCCCGAAGGCGCCGACCTTCTCCCCCTTTGCCAGGGGGGTGAGAAAGCGCTTTTTCTGCTCTTCATTGGCGAAGAGCATGAGCGGATAGACGGCCAGCATGTGCGCGCCATATACCGCGCCGGTCGTCGTACAGGAGCGGGAGAGTTCCTCGCCCACGACGGCCCAGGTGAGGAAATCCATGCCCAGGCCGCCATACTCCTCGCTTACGGGTATTCCCATGAGGTCGAGGGAGGCGAGTTTGCGCACACTCTCCCAGGGAAACTCCTTGCGCTCATCAATTTCCCGCGCGTGGGGGATGAGTTCCTTGTTCGCAAAATCTTTTACCGCCTCCAGCACAGCGGTCTGTTCTTCGTCCAGATCGAAGTTCATTCTTCCTCCTGAATGCACTAAATGGTTTCGATGTGGGGAAGAGTCTCCTCACACATCGGTGTGGGGCTCTTGGGGCTTGCGCGGAAGAGGCTTCTGGGCATCAGTCTTTTTTGTAAGCCAATCCAGAAACGATGAATCTCCGCTCCACTTGAGAATCAAACCCAGCCCGAAGGCCGCCAACATAGTAAAGAAGGGCGCGTAAGCAAGCAGTAATATAACGCGTAGCAGTCTCTCATCCATGGCTTCTCACCTCTTATTGGCTGCGCTCTTTTTCGCGGGGCGGGATGAACGCTTTCTTCCGCTGAAGAGGGCTTTGCGGATTTCGGCGGCGGGGATATCTGAGACAATACGGACTTCGCCGATGCGCTCTGGCAAAACGAAGCGCAGCCCACCGCGGCTAGCCTTCTTGTCAGTCTTCATCAGCGACATAACCGAGGCGACGGGAACCTCCGGCACAAGGGTGGGAAGATGATAGGCATGGAGGAGCTCGGTCAAGCGTTTCAAGCCGTTCTCTGAGAAGAGGCCTAGATTGGTCGCCATGCGCGCGGCCGCCGCCATTCCGATGGAGACGGCCTCCCCGTGCGCCAGGCCGTGGTAATTGACCGCGCTCTCCAGTGCATGTCCGAAGGTATGGCCCAGGTTGAGAAATGCTCTTATCCCTCCTTCTCTCTCGTCCCGGCTTACAATGTCCGCTTTTATGTGACAGTTTCTCCACAACAGGTGACGCATGGTCGGCGGATACAGCCGCGTCACATCTTCAATGTGATCCTCCATGTACCGGAAGAGCCTGGCATCAGCGAGCACGGCGTGTTTGACCATCTCCGCCAGCCCGTTGCGAATCTGCTGGCGTGGCAGAGTATCCAGGCAATGCAAATCCGCCAACACCAGTTTCGGCTGCCAGAAGACACCGATGAGATTCTTTGCCCGAGGGTGATTTACCGCCACCTTGCCGCCCACGGAGGAATCCACCTGGGCGAGAAGAGTTGTAGGAATCTGTACGAAGTCAAGCCCTCGCATGTAGGTGGAGGCTACGAATCCCACCAGATCGCCGATAGTACCGCCTCCAAAAGCGATTAGCAGAGAATCACGCCGCGTTTCCATGCGCAGCAGTTCATCGTATAGGTGTTCCGCGTAGCGGAAGGATTTCAGTCGCTCCGGATCTTCCAGCGCGGGGAGTATGATCTGCTTGTGTTTGGGAAGCCCTGCGGCCAGCGCTTTCCCATGGTAACCCCACACCTGTGCTTCAGAGATGACCACTACGCGCCCATGTTCTCCCAGCCGGTTTATGTGCTCCGCCGCGTTTGTCAGCAGGCCCCGGCCGATGATGATCTCATAGGAGCGCTCGCCAAGTTGTACCGGAACCGTTGTGAGAAGGTGGGCGATTTGGGCGGCGGTCTTCGCCGGAGACGTTTGCGTTGTATCGAAATGGTAGTCCGCTCGGGCATACTGGGGGCTGCGAAGGGCAAGCAGTTTCTTGATCTTGGCGCGGCGGTCAGCGGTTTTCAACAAGCACCTAGCGGGCTCTTTTCTCACTCTCGCCAGAATCGCTTCAGGTGAAGCGCTGAGCCAGATAAGTGTTCCGCTTCTCTGCAGAGCGGTTAGGTTCCGTCGATCTTCCAGTACGCCCTCGCCCGTGACCACGACGAGTCCCTGTTGTGTGGAGAGATGGGTGATGACATTTCTCTCCAACCGGCGGAACTTCTCCTCTCCGTCTTCCGCGAAGATGCGCTCTACCGTTTTGCCGGCACGCTCTTCGATGAGACCGTCTGAATAAACGGCTCTCAGGCCCAGAGCCGCGGCCAGCCGCTTGCCGACCTCAGTTTTCCCGGTGCACGTGAATCCGACGAGAATGATGTTGGCCATCACAAATACAGTGCTTTCTTGTAGTTCAGTTTGTCAGACGGCTTCGGCGGGCTTATAGGCCTGCCTTCTTCCGGTAGTTCTCCCAGGCGCGCTTCATCTCTTGGATGGTATCTGAGCCGAATTTCTCCATGATCGCGTCGGCCAATATTAGACAGCACATCGCCTCAGCCACCACCCCGGCGGCGGGAACCGCGCATACATCAGCCCGCTCTTTTGCCGCGGGGGCGGGTTCTCCCGTCTTCAGGTTCACAGAAGCCAGCGGCTGACTGAGAGTGGGAATCGGCTTCATTGCCGCCTGCAAGAGGATGGGTTCACCATTGGTAAGGCCCGCCTCGAGTCCGCCCGCGTTGTTCGTGGCGCGCAAGAGTTGACCCTTTTCCCCCTTGACGATCTCATCATGAGCCTGAGAGCCGGGGGTGGCCGCGGTATGGAATCCCAGGCCGATTTCCACTCCCTTTATGGCGGGAACGCTCATCAGTGCACCGGCCAGACGACCGTCCAGCCGCCGATCCCACTGAGAGTAACTGCCGAGTCCGGGCGGCACTCCCCAGGCGACAACCTGGAAGGTCCCGCCGATGGTGTCTCCCTTTTGCTGCGCCTGGTCAATGGCGGCCTTCATCTTCTTTTCCACGGAAGAGTCCGCGCATCGCAAATCAGAGGCTTCCGCTCTCTTGTGAATCTCCTCCCACTGCAACCCCTCCACAGATGCCTTTGCCGGACCGATGCTCAGCACATGGGAGAAGACTTCGATGCCGAACTCCCGCAGTAGTCTCCTCGCCACGGCTCCGGCAGCAACGCGGGCGGCGGTTTCTCGGGCGCTGGCGCGCTCCAGTACCTCCCGAAGGTCTGAGAAGCCGAATTTGAGATGGCCCGCCAAATCCGCATGCCCAGGCCGAGGAATCTTCATCTCCTCCAGCCCTTCCGGCGGGGAACCGAGGGGGTTCATCTTATCCTGCCAGGAGGGCCAGTCACGATTCTCGATCAGCAAAGCGATCGGAGTTCCCAGGGTCTTGCCGAAACGCGCGCCGGAAAGCAGACGCGCCCGATCCTGTTCGATCTCCATCCTCTTACCCCGGCCATAGCCCAATTGCCGGCGGCGCAAGTCCCGGTCGAGATCTTCCTGGGAGATGTGCAAGCCTGCCGGCAATCCGTCTACAATTGCCAGCAGTGCCTGGCCGTGAGATTCTCCTGCAGTAAGCAGCCTCAACATCGCTCATCCATCCTGTCGGCCAAGATTGGTGGCGGAGAAATGGTAATTACTTCCTATAAGAAAAGACAAGCCCCGACAGTTTACACTGTCGGGGCGGAAAGGGGCAACATCATTTTGTGATTGCAGGTAGTCAGGCGTCCTCCATCAATAGGGGCCAAGCGTGACCTCCGCAGCCTCATCTCGAATGACGTGAGGGGTAACGAAGATCAGCAGTTCGGAGTCCCCGATGTTCCTTTCTGTTCGTGTAAAGAAGAGATTGCCTATGATGGGAAGATCTCCAAGCAAGGGCACCTTGCTGCGGTTGACTGTCTCATCACGGTTGACGAATCCGCCGATAACCATGGTTTCTCCATCCTTGATATTCAACAGGGTGGAGAGGGAATTACTGGAAACCAGGGGGACGTTTTGGGTGCCCCCTTCGGGGGTGGGAACGCTGACGAATTCATAAGTTGATATCTGCGGGTTGAGGATTGCAGTCACCGAATCATCCCCATTGATGCGGGGGAGGATGGTAAGTTGAGTAGGAACGTTCTTCGTCAAGACGGTGGCCCCGGGCGGGATAGTGGGGCCGCCGGGGAAAGCCCCTCCACCACTGAACTCCACATATGGTATCTGATCAACGAAAGAAATGGTGGCCGGGAAGTTGTTCATTGTAGCAATCCGCGGCGAACTTACCAGCCTCGCCTTTCCCGTAGTAAGCAGCACGGAAAGCGTAGCACCAAAGTTGCGGTCTCTTGCAGTTCTGATAGTAAAGAACCCGGCCGGCGCCAGACCGGCAGCATTGACACTGCTGCGAGCAACATGCCAGTACCAGTCCAATCCCAGCGCAAAGGCGTCTGAGGTGTTCATGGTAATGAACTGCACCTCCAGGAGCACCTGCTTAGGCTTCTGATCGAACATCCTCACCAGTTCCAGGAATCGGTCATAGGCCTCATCTGTCGCTTCGAAGATAAGCATGTTTAAGGGTTCATAGGCAATTGGCGCGGTCATTCCCAGGGGGAGCAAAGCGGCGAAAGGAGCGCCGATGTCTATTCCCGATTCCAGAAGCTCCTCTTCTATCCCAGTGACCCCGGTATCCAGGGGTTCGCCAAGCGACCTTGCCTCGGGAATACCAGGGGCTCTTCCGAATCCGCCGCGTAGACCACCGATGCCACCCATGGCACGGGACTCACCGAGCCGGTTGTTTCCGAGAATATCGCTGAAGGGCTTCAGCGAAGTATCGGTAAACTCACGCTGACCGGGGGAGGTAGAGGGTTTACCGGCATTTATCAGTTGATCGGCGAAGAAGGCAGTATAGTCCATTGACCATAAGCGTCCCTCCAGGCCGCCTTTCTCTCGCGGGTTGAAGCAAGCGGCGATGTCTCTCGGGTTCCAGTATTGCACCCTGTACTGGCGAGTCTTCCTTACCTGAGAGGATTCTTCTCCGGGGCCGGCACCTGATGCAGCATGGCTTGCGACTCTGTCTGTAGTCACAGGAGGGGGTTGAGCACCTACCACATAGGTGTCCCCATTCTTCCACCAATGAAGTCCCTTGGCGGAACAGACGAGGTCCAAGATATCCCGAGCCGTTGCATCTCTCTGACCCAGATATACTCTGCCGGAGACATCGTCGGTTAGCAGATAGCCCACTCCCATGGCTCTGAAGATGGCATCCAGCATCTCTCGAACGTCAACATCTCTCTCTTTGACAAACATGGGGGCTGACAAGGGGTCGGATTCGCTCAGCGCAGTCTGGTCCTGCTCGACGAGAGTTGCAGTAGAGGATTCCGCGCTTGCGGCCGGCGCGAGGAGTGACCAGACGCTCAAGGCCGCAATCAAATAAACACCGATCTTCAATCTAGTTTGCCCCATCAAGTTAGCCTCCCTGACAATCATCTTCCTTTAGCAGCAAAGAACAGCGAAACTCATAGCTATGAAGATGCTGGCTTTGCTGTGCAAGTAGTCCTAGTGCGTCTCCACAACCACCTGCTCTATCTTCAATTCAATCTGAAGTGAGATGATATTGTAGTCGCTCGGGTGCAGCCGGTAAGGGCCTGAAGCCGCCAGCTCTAGCGGCGACCGCCACCGCGACCGCGAACGGGGCTGCCGCCACCCCCGCCGCCACCGCCGCCGCCACCGCCGCCGCCGCGGCGACCACCTTGGCCACCACCGCCGCCACGACGACCGCCTCCCAGTCCAGCGCCACCGGTGCTGGTACGGCGACCCCCACCGCTGATGCCTTGGACGGCTCCACCGAAGGCACCAAAGCCTCCGGTCGCACCGCTGGCGTAACCACCGAAGAGATAGGCTATCTCCACAGCATCGGTATATCTAAGTTCGATGTACTTCAGCCTCCTGGGAATTCGCACCGTCGGGAACTCCCCGATCATAGTGCCGTCCACTCCCACCTGTGTGGCTGGGACGATGGTATAGAGATTGCCTTCTTTGCGATAGGTGGCTCCGGCTCGGTCGAGTATCGCCCTTAAGGCCTCGCCGAACATAACGTTGTTCAGACTGACGGTGACCTTCCCTTTCACAGCGGGGTCAAGAGCGAAAGAATAGTCGGTGGTACGAAAGATCAGCCGCAAAGCCTCGGAGATATCCGCTCCCCTCAGTTCAAGGGAGATAAGGGTTTCGGCTTCCGCCTCCACAGGGCCTATCTCCACCGGAATCGCTTCCTCCACGAATTCATCATCCAGGAAGGGGAAGTCTTCCACCAGGTCCAGCTCATCCTCCGGCACGAAGGAATCCTCCAGCACGAGTTCCTCGAAGGACTCATCTTGTGCCGAAGCCGAACAAACCACCGCGCCTGTTAACAGCGCTGTTGCCAGCAGGCAGATAATCAGCCTTTTCATGCTAGCCCCTTTCCGGCTTGCAGCCATCTTTCTTTATCAGCCGTTAGGTATTTATTGAGTGATAATAGTGCTAACCAGTTATTTTACCACATCTCGCTGGGCCCGGACAACTTCGAGCCGGGTTTGCCAGCGTCTTGTTACTCTGGAGGAAGTTCAGGCAGAGCCGGCACCAATTCCTCCTCTACCCACTCCAGTGGCTCCTCAAACACCTCCGGCATCTCCTCAAAGCCCTCCGGCACCTCTTCAAGCTCTTCGAAGCCGAGCCCCATTGAGGATTCGCCGCCAAGAGCATAGGCCTCCGCGGACGCTCCCGTGACGACCTGTTCCGGCATGCGCGAACGGGGGCCTTGCAACGGCACCTGAATCTGTCTGCGAAGGATGGGGCTGTAGAGAATGATGGAGTCGCGTGTTATCGCGTTTACGGTATATTCGCGCACCGTATCTCCGGGGCGGACTATGTAGGTCTCGGCGCCAAGCTGCAACAAGCCGTAGACTTCTCCATTCCACATGATTCCCGCGGTGCGGCGAAGCGTGGCAAAGTCACCGTCTCTCGTCACACGAATTCCCCCCGCCATGGGAGCAACCGCGGGCAGCACCGGAGGAGCTGGCGGCGGGGGAGGCTTTGGCGGAGGCTTTTGAACAACGAAGGGATCGGCGCGGATAGGCTCTGGTTCTCCGGGGTATATCACCGGCTCAATCTCTGCCGTCGCCGTAGCTGCTGCCGCAGCCGGCTCTGCGGTCTCGACAAGACCTCTCTCTTCAGCGCGCCGCCTGGCGGCGCCGCGTCCCCTCCGGGCCCCGAGTTTCGCTTGCGAAGTGGCGCCCGACCCGGGATCCTCTGCGGTCTTCTTTCCCCGGCCGGCAAACACAATCACCAGTACGATCACCAGCAACGCAGCAACGCCGGCAATGATGAGAATCTTCTTCTTGTTCGCCGCAGCCGCGGCCGCGTCGGCCATATCCTTCCTCTCCGGTCCGTCCCGCTCTCATCAAGTTACCCTTGCAGTCAGTTCAAGGCTCTTTCAAATGCCCTCTCCTGCTCGGCGACGAACCCCGTATCACTTCTCCTATTCTCGCTTAAGAAGGCTAAGCTCCGTTCTGGCAGCGCCTTTAGAGGAGGGCCCTGATAGGAGCGCAAGCATCACTTGCCCAGCCTCACTGTACCGCCAACTCCTCGCCAATCTCCTTACCTCCATGCGCTGCGGTTGAAGGCATGGGAGCCGGTTTACCTTCGACTTCTTCCCCGTCCTCTACGGGGACCCGTGCCGCGAGGGCGTGCTCCGCCGCCGCCTCCTCCCGAGGCTCTTGTCCGACCGCCGGCGGTGGTTTTCTTGGTGGCGCCGGGCAGTGCATCTCGATAGTAGATATAGAAGGTGGCGGACATGGCAACATTAAGCCCTGGAGAAGGGCCGTTAATGGTTATACTGTCGCCGAGTTCCATAACCCTGGGAAGCTCTTCGGTGTGTCGCAGCCACTCCAGCAGGGTCGGAAAGTCTTGCACCTGCAGTCTAACGTTCCTTTGACGGAATACGCGACTCTCCATGCTTTGAGAAGGAGGTTTCCAGCCGATGCCGGAAAAGCCCAGCGAGCCGGTGAAGCGGACATTCGGATTGCTGTTGATAGCATCTATGATTCCCTTGGCGTAGGTTGGGGATTCCGCGTTGATTTCGAACATCGCCTGGTGCGGGTCCTTCAGGGAGATGTGCGACATTTTGGCATCCATTATCTCGTTCCACCTCGCCTCTATTTGCAACTTCTCCAACTCCGCCGCCTTGAGTGAGGCCTCCACTTGTGGACGCTCCGCGGCCTTTTCCAACTCTTTGGCAGTATTAGCTTCCAACGTCTTGATACTATCCTGCCGGGGCTTCATCAGGGCCATGAAAAAGATCCCGGCAACCCCCACGATCACAACCAGGGCAACGGCCAACATGTGGATACGATTTAGCTTTGCCATTCTCTACCCCACAATGTGCGGATATTCGCTATCCGATCCCCTCTGCGACAATCATGTTTATCGCCTCCCTCTCCCCCGGCCCATTCTTGGTCCCATACCTCTACTGGCGCCGCCGGAGCCTCGAGAAGCGCCTCTTGTTCCGCCGCTTTTCGCTTTAGCTGCTGGAGGAGCTATGCTGTATTGAGGCAAAAGCACAAAGGAGAACTGCACTGCCATCGCTTCATTGGGATTGCCCCCTCCGCCGGATACGCCGCCGGCGGCGCCTCCGCTCCTGCCTCTCATGCCTCTGCCTCCCATTCTGCCACCGCGGGGACCACCTCGAGAACCTCCCCCACCGCCGCCACCA
>JABAOF010005879.1_pt9 | contig 10841 bp, 12 predicted proteins | sample 7062171 | NCBI WGS metagenome assembly JABAOF01 (sample SAMN14538628, study PRJNA623070) | marine sediment metagenome | biome: marine biome [ENVO:00000428]; feature: marine pelagic biome [ENVO:01000023]; material: deep marine sediment [ENVO:00002113] | place: India: Gulf of Khambhat ... | reverse complement strand
ATTGTCGCAATCACGGCATATTGTCGCGTTTCTGCCGGTTCTCGAGCATCGGTACGGCATCCTGCCGTATCTGATGTCGCACTCTGCCGGGAGAAACGGCGCCCGAAACGACACCCGGCCGAGACCCTGTTCATGAGTGTGCGCGCAATCACGGTGACCCGCCGCACAGCCGAGACAGCGGTGTCGGAAGTACCCTACCCTGCGGCGGTCCGACTTCGCCGTTCCAGCACCGTGAGGAGGATCCCTGCCCGACCTGATCCGCTGTCCCGCATGCGGCACGCGCGTCACGTCCGATGCGGACGACTGCAGGGCATGCGGTGCCGCGCTCTCCGCTGCCGACACCTGGGCGGGTGACGAGCCCGCCGCGGGCGCCGACGCGCTCGCTGGCGACCGGGTCGCGGCCGAGCTGCAGCGGGCCCTGGGCAGCGACTTCCAGCTCCTGCGCAAGCTGCCGGAGGGCGCGATGAGCGCGGTGTACCTGGCGCGGGAGCCGGCGCTGCGCCGCCTGGTGGCGGTCAAGCTGCTAGTGGGCGACCTGGCCAAGAACGACATGGCGCGTGCACGCTTCGCGCGGGAGGCGGAAGCCGCTGCGGCGGTCTCCCACCCGCACGTCGTCGGCATCTATCGTGTGGGTACCCTGCCCCGCTCCAAGACTCCCTACATCGTGATGGAGTACGTGGACGGCGTGGCCGCCGGCGCGACCGCGGAGGACGAGGCCGCGGCGGGCATGTTGCCCGAGGCCCGGGCCAAGCGGGTAGTGGGCGAGGTGGCCTCGGCACTCGCCGCCGCGCACGCCCGCGGGCTGGTGCACCGGGACGTCAAGCCCAACAACATCCTCCTCGACCGTGAGACCGGGCGAGCCGTGCTGCTCGACTTCGGGGTGAGCGCCGTGGTGGACCCCGCCCGCTACGGCGGCGCGGCGAAGCTCACGCGCCAGGGAGTCTCGCTGGGCACCCCGATCTACATGAGCCCGGAGCAGGCGGCGGCGCGCGAGGTGACCGACCGGAGCGACGTGTACAGCCTGGGGGCGGTGGCCTTCGAGTTGGTGACCGGACGCCCCCCGTTCCAGGAGCACGCCCCGGAGGCGTACCTGGCGGCCCACCTCAAGCAGGCGCCGCCCAACGCGCGCACCCTGCGGCCCGACCTGGACCCGCAGTTCGCCCGCCTCATCAACCGCTGCCTTGCCAAGGACCCGGCGCAGCGGCCGACAGCCGCCGAGGTGGCGCGCGCGCTGCTCCCCGAGGCGCAGCAGCACGTCGAGTGGCCGCCCCCCGGACTGTACCGGCTGCGGGGCCAGGGATGGAAGCTGCTGCTGGCGCTGGCGGGCGCGGTGGCGCTCGCGTTCGGCTTCCTGGTGGCGGGCGCGGCGGCGGCCGGCGACTCAGCGCTGGAGCTGGTTCCTCTCGGCACGCTCCTGCTGGCGACGGGGCTCACGGCCGTGGCGGCGCTGCTGGTGGCAGGCCGCCTGGCCGTGCGGCTGGCCCGCGCCCGGTCGGCGGGCTACCCGTGGGACGTGGTGCTGCGGGTCGCGCTGGACCCGGGGCGTGACACCGGGGCGCTGCTCAACGCGGGGGGGGCGTACGCGTTGCTCAGCGAGGGCGCCCGCCGCTGGCTGCTGCGGCTGCGGCACGTGCGCTGGCTGGCGCTGGCGGCGGCGGTGCTCGCTGCCCCGGTGATGTTGACTGCCTGGCGCCGCGGCCTGTTCGCCGCCCCGGAGACCGACGGGCTGTTGCTCGACGGGCGGGAACTCGCGGCGCTGGTGCTGCCCGTCGCCGTGGCCGCTCTCGTCGCCGTGCTCGCCGCCCTGCCCGAGTGGCGGGTCAGGGGCCGCGGCAGCGGGTTCGGGCTTGCGCGCCTCACCGGGCGGCGCCCCGCGGCACGCCCCGAGCTGGTGCGGGCCTGGCTCGGACCGGGGCGCGAGCCCGCGGGGCCGCCGTCCCGCCGCTGGGGGTGGGTGGGACCGACCCTGGCACCGGCGCTCGCGGCCGCTGTGGGGGCGGCCCTGCTCCTCGTGCTGGGAGTGGCGTTCGCGGCGGCCCTGACGGCGGCCCGGTGGCGCCGTACCGCGGAGCCCGCGGCGCAGGCGCTCGAGCACGTTGCCCGAGCGACCGCGTGGGATGACGCCAATGCGGCGCTCCGCAGGGTGGCCTGGCTGCCTGCAGCCACACGCGCGCAGGCTGCGGCGGCTGCGCGGTGGCCGGCGGCGGATTCGGCGGCCGGCCTTCTGCTGGGTGGACAGGCATCGCGCGACGTACTTGCCTCGCCTCGGGTGGCCTGGTGGTCGCCCGACGGGGGAGCGGCGCTTGCCGCGGCGCGCCGCGTGCTGGCGGACACGGCGGTCGGCCCGTTGCTCGCAGCGTGGCGCGGCGTGGCCCGGCTACGCCGCCCCCCCGAGCTGTGGCACGAGACTGAGGAGGGAGCCGTGCCGGTGCGGCTCTCGGAGGAGGGCACTCGGGCGCTGGCGCGGCTCAATGACGCCGCCGGTCTCGTGGCCGCCGCGGAGGGGGACGCATCCGCCACCCGGCAGCGGGCGCAGGAGAACCTCGCCGTGGGGCGCTGGCTGCTGGCGGACCCGGTGAACGGACACCTGGCGGCCGGCGTGCTCGCTCTGGGCGGGGCCATGCTGTTCGACCGCGGGGTCTTGGCGGGCGACCCCGCGGTGCTCGCACGGGCCGAGCGCCTGCGGGCCGCGCTGCCGCCCGACGACGGGCTCACGGACACGGAGCGGCGCCAGGGGGCGGCGTTGCTCATGGCAAGTCCGGCGGCGCCCACCGGGCTCCCGACCATCGCGGATACCGCGGCGCTGCCCTACGTGCGCGCTGCGCTGATTGGCGGGGTGGCCGACGGCTTCTGCAGCAGCGGTCGAGAGCTGGCCATGGGCGTGGACCGGGGACGGCTGGCGCTGCTCGCCCGCGTCGACTCCCTGGCGCAGGACTTGCGCCACGCCGACCGCCTCGCGGCGCGCACGGCGGCCCGGATCGAGACATGGGCGGCCGGCACGCCACCGCCCGGCAATCGCGTGCCGCGGCGCGGGCTGCTGCGGGTGCTGGGATGGGTCGGGCTCGGAGGGGTAGCGGATCGGTTGGGGTTTTGCCGGGGGGAGGTGGGGTAGGTGAGGTGAGCGAAGTGCTCTAGGGTGAGGCCCTTGCATCGCGTCAGCACAGCGACCTTCACATGAACAGTCTTGGCACCGTGCTACCCGTCGGAGTGAGGTATTTGGTCGGATGGGTCCAGCGGCGCGTGCGGTGAGGTCACGCGACTCAGCTGGGCGCTCGGTCGTTCGGAGTCGCGGCCGGTCAACAAACACGTGGCGCGCACCAGAGTCGACCGTTCGCGAGACGAGCCTCATTTGCCGTATCCGAAGGCGCGCTCTACGCCGGGACACAGGACAGTTATGGGATCGCCGTGTACAGCCTGGAAGGGACCTTGGTCGGCGGCGTTCGGCGAGACTATGCCAGCCTAACCGTAACGGCGGCTGACATCGAAGCGTACAAGGACCGTGAGCTAGCCGATGTCACGGATGCGGAGGCGAGGCCCGAACGGCTGCGCGAACTCGAACGCCTGCCCTACCCCGAGACGATGCCAGCCTACGGAACCATCAAGATCGACAGCGAGGGCAACCTCTGGGTCGCAGAGTACCGTCGTCCAGGCGACGACCGGCCGCGCTGAATGGTGTTCGACGCTAGCCATCGCATGCTAGGTATCGTTGAGACACCCAGCGACTTCACAGTCCAACAGATCGTCAACATCACGGCCAGCCGCCTGGCTCGCCGGGAGGTTACCGGGGCCAGGAATCGGCCACTGCCTGACACCGTCAAGGGTGTGAGTCCGATCCACGCCAGGCCGGCCCGCATGGCGCGCAGGTTAGCCAGAAGCGCCTCGCATCAGGCAACCGTGGTGATCCTCAGTTCACCCGTTCGAATCGTACCCTGCGCGTCCGAGTGCTAGACAGGTAGAAGCCAACCACCTGCCCATGGTCGTCCCGCTCGAAGGACACCTCCCAGCGCCCGCCTGCGGCGAAGCTGTCTACACCGCGGGGGTTCAGGCAATAGTCGTTCACCCTCCGCTGCCGAAGCACGAGCCGGTCTCCCTCCAAGACGACGGCGTAGAGGGTCTCGATCTCCCAGCTGAAGTAGCGACCTGTGTAGGCAGCGAGCTCTTCAGGCGTGGTGGAGTCCAGATCTCCTCGTCATCCGCCAGGCGAGTCGCTCGGTCCTCCCCCGTCCTGCGATGCAGCGTGAGCGCGTCGACTTCACCATCGGCGTTGCGGCGGAACGTGATGGAAACGTCAAACAGAGCCAGCACGAAGGTGGAGTCGGATGTCGGGACGATCTGGCGTCGGCTCTCCCCGGTCATTAGGCTGTGATCCGAAGCACTACTCTGCTCTCAACGCCTCGGCAGGATCGACCCGGGTCGCTCGACGCGCAGGAAGGTAGCTGGCGAGCACCGCGATCAGCACGGTAATCGATCCAGCCGTGAGGAGCGCGATGGGGTCGGTCGCATCGACCTCGTACAGCAGAGGCGTCAGCATACGGCTTAGGACGATGGTCACGATGAGCCCAGGTACGACTCCAAGAGCCGCGAGTCGGCAGCCATCCAGGATCACTTGTCGTAACACGCGGCCTGTCTGGGCACCCAACGCAATGCGGACGCTGATCTCATTCGAGCGCCGCGCCACGCTGTAGGACAGGAGACCGTAGATCCCGACCGCCGTGAGCACCGCGGCTACGGTCGCAAAGAGCCCCAACAACACCATGTAGAATCTCTTCGAAGCGGCAGATCGCCCGATGAGCTGGTTCATCGTCGCTCCGTCGTGCACGGGGATGTTAGGGTCCAATTCCCGGACTGCTTCGCGAATGGCCGGAATGAACTGCTGCGCTCGCCCGGGGACCCGCGCGACGATGTTCACAAATCGGAACGGCACCTGAGCATAAGGAATGAGGATTTCGGGCGTCGCTTCGCGATCGAGACCGTAGAACCGCGTGTTCCCGGCAACTCCGACGATCTCGAATGCCTCCTGTCCCCAGCCTCCGATGTCGATACGCTGCCCCACTGGGTCCTCGCCAGGCCAGTACCTTCGCGCGGCAACTTCGTTGATGATCACTACCCCGGGTGAACCGGGGCCATCTCTTTCTGTGAATCCGCGACCACGAACGAGCGGAACGCCAATGGTCTGGAGATAAGTCGAACTGGCGCAGTTGATTCGGGCATCCGGTTGGTTGTTCGGATCTGGTGGCGGATGCCCCACGATTGTGAAGGAGGAGTTGACTTCCCACGGGACAAATGGGACCGACATGGCCGCACCGACAGATGTCGCCTCAGGTCGCTGACTCAGGCGCTCAAGTACGTCGCCAACGAACTGGGTCCGCTCTTCATGACTGTCGTACCGACCCGCGAGACTGATCCCGGCGACGACAACATCCTCGGCGTCGAACCCAATCTGTTCAGAGACCAGCTTTGCGAAGCTTCGTGTGAGCAACCCAGCTCCGACCAACAGCACGAGCACGATTGACACCTGGCCTACGACGAGTGCGTTCCTCAATCGCAACCCCGCACGACCGGCCGTGGTACTTCGTCCGCCGTCCTTGATCGCCTCGACGACATCCGAACGTGAATTCTGCAGCGCAGGGATCAACCCGACGATCAACCCCGTGGCGGCCGTGACCACCAGCGTGAACACCAGTACTTGAGCGTTGATTCCTATCTGGTCGAGGCGCGGGATGCCCGGTGGGCTGAGTGCGATGAGCAGCTTCATTCCCCAAAAAGCCATGAGCAACCCAGCTGCTCCTCCAAGAGCCGCGAGCACCATGCTCTCGCTCAGCACCTGACGCACGAGTCGTTGCCGAGCGGCGCCGAGCGCACCGCGCAATGCGAACTCGCGCTCCCGCACAGATGAGCGGGCCAGGATCAGGTTCGCCACGTTTGCACACGCAATGAGCAGCACGAACCCCACAGCCCCGAGAAGGATATAGAGCGCCCGCTCGACATGACCGACGACGTAATGTTGGAGCGAGACCACGTTGGCACCGGTGTTGTCGTTGTGTTCTGGGTACTCGCGTTCTAGACGCGCCATAATGGCGCCCATCTCGGCGTGCGCCTGCCGGATGGTGACGGTGGGCGCGAGTCGGCCGATCACCCGCAGGAAGTGCGAGCTGCGATCCCGAGCGGAGGGGTCCCACGTCAACGGGCACCAGAGCTCAGCGTTCGGGTATGTTGGAACCGAGAATCCGGCGGGCATGACACCAACGACGATGCGACTGAGTCCGTTGAGTTCCACGCTGCGACCGATGATGTCGGGATCGGCTCCGAACCTCCGTTGCCACAGTCCGTCGCTCAAGATCACGACGGGTGCCGCTCCTTCGGTGGCGTCGTCTGCGACGAACCCTCGACCGCCCGCCGGCGGTACGCCGAGCACCTCCGAGAAGGTTCCGGGTGTTACGACAGCCCCAAGCACGCGCTCGGCACCCTCGCCACCAGTGATTGTCGCACTCCACCAGTAGCCAGCCGACAGAGCGGTGAAGCTGCGGCTCTGTTCTCGCCAATCAGCGAAGTTGGGCGGCGACACCTGTCCCATGGTGTTGCCGTAGCTGCGATTGTGCTCCCACACCGTGACGAGTTGGCCGGGCTGCTGGTACGGAAGTGGTTGCAGCAGTATGCCGCTAACGACGCTGTAGATAGCGGTATTGGCACCTACCCCGAGTGCGAGCGTGAGCACGACGACGAGCGAGAACCCCGGTGCTCGCTTCAGTCCTCTGATGGCGTAGCGCAGATCTCGACTCAGGTCGTCGAGCGCGCGAAGTCCGCGGGCTTCCAGGCCTTCCTCCTTGAATCGCTCGACGCCGCCGAAGCGAACACGCGCCTGGCGCCGAGCCTCTGGGCGATCCATCCCGCCGCGCACCAGCTCGTCGATTTCCATCTCAAGATGGAACTGCATCTCCTCGTCCATCTCCTGCCACGCCCGGTTCGGGGCAATCAGGACCTGCAGGCGCCGATGCCAGCGACCCAGCCACATCCGTATGGGGCCGCTCATGTTGCCGCCAGGATCGCTTCCACCGCCGTCGCGATGCGCCGCCAGGTCGCGCGCTCCGCAGCGAACTGCTTCCGGCCGTCTCGCGTGAGGGCGTAGAACTTGGCTCGCCGACCCTCGGGCGAAATGCCCCATTCCGCGCTAATCAAGCCGCGGCCCTCCAGCCGGTACAGGGCGGGATACAGTGAGCCCTGGTTGGTTTGGAGCACGTTGTCGGAGAGCTGCTGGATAAGCTTCGCGATGCCCCATCCGTGGAGCGGTCCCAGGGCCAGCGTCTTGAGGATCAAGAGATCTAGTGTCCCCTGGAGGAGGTCAGTCTTCTCGCGCATGATGAGTCTGCACCATACTTAGATGTTCGACAACAAAGTGGGTTGCTTGTTGTCGATTGTCAAGGTATTGGTCACGATGTTGGGAACCGCACCCAGCTCTCGCGCCCCCGGCCTTTTGCAGTAGATGAAAGACCCGTGCTCTCGGCCAGTCTGGCCTTGATGCGCTGCCACGGTCACTACAAGCGGGTCGCCACCGCAGTCGAAGACCACCTTGGCGAGTAGGTCGACGACAGGTCCAACACGCCGGGGCGAGGTTATCAAAAGAAGAAGTTCGAGTCGACCGTAAGACGGACCATCAAGCTGCCGCCAGCCGGGGGCCGTGCGCTCAAGAGAGTGGTGAGGGCGTCGTGAAACTGGGACGATCAGCAATTCGGCGGCTCTCTTGCCTCGCCCGGAGCCCAGCCGGGACCCGCTGAAGCCCACGCGCCTCAGGGGGACAGGCAAGAACGACAGGTTGTCCATTCTCCTGGGCTCTCAAGCGTCGGACACGACAACTTGTCGCCTAGAATGTCGGACTGTGCCGTAAGAAACGGCACCCAATACGGCACCCCGCTGCAACGGGACCCGTAAACTGCCGGCCGAACGATTTGGCTGCGCCCATGGACGCCCGGGGGCCGCCCCCGGTGCCACGGTATTGACCGTACCGCAGGAATCACCGCAGGAAGAGTGCGTCCGGACGGCGCCGTCGGCCCGTCCATGTGCTTCTCTTGAAGCCACTGCTCCATCAATCGCGCCGCGGAAAGGGCGACTTGGCTGCGAAGAGTCGGACCCAGAGGATCAGTAGTGTGGTCGGAATCAGACCGAACCAGAATACGACTCCGTACACCGCCTGGATCTCAGGTGATGCTAGCTCTTGCACATAACCCGTCAGCGATCCCATGAACGCGTTGCCGAGATAGTGCACTATCATTGCCGGGAGCAGGCTCCCCGTCCTGACTACCAGATAGCCGTAGAACAGCCCGTAGATGGATGCCCAGGCCACTTGTCCAGCCACCCATGCCATCTCCCGACCACTGAGGAAGTTCAGGAAGTGCACGCAGCCAAAGGCTATCGCCGAGATCACGATGGCCTTCCACGCAGAATGCCTTCTCAGGAAGAGCCTGAGAACGACTCCCCTCCATGTGACTTCCTCGAACACAGCCGGAACCGAGACCAGAAGGGCAGTTGACCTCGGTGGTAGGTCCCTCGAAACATCCAGCACCCTTAGCCACACAAACTCCCATGTGATTGGCAATCCCAGGGACAGCCGGTACACCAGCGAACCTGCTGCCTGACAGAACGCCAGAATCAGATAGCAGGAAATCGCCAGCAGCAACAGCCGACCTAACGGTCTTACCCGGCTCAGCCTGATATCAGCCAGATACCGCCCGAGCGAGCGTCGCCCATTCGGTAACCGCAAGACGTAGGGCACAATGACAAACAGCATCAGAGAGTGGGACAGAATCATCAGCATGAGCCCTGCCGCTCCCGAGTCACGCGGAAGGGCGAGAACCTGGTATATGGTGGCAATCAGAAGTAGCAACAGGAGAACCCAAACAACAACCAGCACCACGAGTGCTGCCCAGGGGTGTTCAAATAGCTGGAATCCTGTCGTTCTTGATTGTTCGGCGTTGTTATGCATTTCCATCTTGCTGATTGGTGGCGGCAGCAGGAGGCGCGGCCTAACGTTTTGCCCGTAACCTGCGGGGTGACCCGATCAGGGCCGTGACGGGACAGACCCACAGCTTAACTAGAAGGACCTGGGTGTTCTCATTGCTCCGCTCGACCCAGGATTCCGATCGGCACTGGGCGAGCCCCGGTGCGCTCACCAGGCGGGACGGCGAGGACTAGGGCCACGATGGGTCTCAGGAGTAGCGATGCCCTCAAGGTGTCTCTCCTCGACTGGCAGGGCTGCCACGCCCTTGGGGAGCGAACTGTTCACAAGGGACCTGGCCCCACCCGATGGCTTCCTCGAATCGCTTGCCTACCGTGACTCACCTCGTTATGGCCACCGGTCGCCAATCCGGTTGAATAGCGTCCCCCGCGCTACGCGTTACCCGTGTCTGGCCTGTGCCATCAGAGTTCATCACATAGATCTCATAGTTGCCATCACGCATAGACACAAAAGCTATTCGTGTCCCATCGGCCGACCAGTCGGGCCGCGAATCCTCGGCATCATTATTTGTCAGCCGCTCACACTGGCGCCCGCCAGACTGCGGTGAAAACAGCCGGTGGAGGGTGGGATTGGTGCCTATTCCCGTCCTTGAGCGGTAGCAGTTGACGGGCACGTGCGGTCCTGACCGGCCTGACCGGGATGGGCGGCCACGGTCAGCACAGGCGGGTCGCCACCGCGGTCGAAGACCACCTTGGCGAGGGCGTCGATGATCCGCGTCAGCTCCGGGATGCTCGGCCCCCGCGGAACGAGCAAGGTTTCGCCACAGTGCGGGCACCGGATCGGCTCTTCCCAGAGGACTTGCCCGATGCGACTCAGCACAGCATCGAGGCACTCGCCAGCGCGGTGCGTGGCTGCAGAGCGGGACCGGCCACCACCTCGGTTGCCTGGCACGCCGCCGCCATACAAAGCGCCGCCGTGAGGCTGCGGGATCTTGCGCGGTCGATGGGCCGTGCTACCCGCCATCTAAGCCATCCGAAATCAAGATGTCAAAGGCACTAGATGACCCACCACTCGTGCGGACGGACCCGCCACCTAGCGTAGGCGGGGAAGGCTTGGCCGTCCTCAGGCCGCACCACTCGGCCATCGCCCCTACCGCCCTTCTGTTCACCACACTGCACCGCGCCCCCAGTCTTCCGCCTGGGCTCGCACACGGGGCAGCGCCACCACGACGCTACCCCGGCGGCCGATCCAGGCTGCGATACTGTACCGCAACCCCGGGCTTGCGCCCGGGGTTAGCCCGCGCATCGGACCGCTTGGCATCCTAGCCGACGCTACGATCGAGACTGCGGTATTGAACGGCCTCGGAAACGTGCACCGGCTCGATCGCGGCACTGCCCGCCAGATCGGCTATCGTGCGGGCGATCTTGAGCACCCGGTGATACGCCCGGGCCGAGAGCTTGAGCCGGCTGATCGCCGTCTTGAGCAGCGCGTCGGCCTGCTGGCTCACCCGGCAGAAGCGCTTGAGATCCTTGGGCGCCATATGGGCGTTGGCGAACAGGCCCGGCTGCCCCGCGAACCGCTCGAGTTGCCGGTGGCGCGCCTGATTCACCCGCTCCCGCACCTCGGCGCTGGGCTCGCCACTGCGCTCGCACGACAATTCTTTGTGAGGCACCGCCGGCACCTCGACGTGAATGTCGATGCGGTCGAGCAGTGGACCTGAGATGCGCGACAGATACCGCTCCACTTCCAACGGCCCGCACACACAGGGCCGACCGGGATCGCCCCAGAAGCCACACTTGCAGGGGTTCATCGCCGCCGCGAGCATGAACCGGGCCGGATAGCACAGGGAGGTGACCGCCCGGGAGATGGTGACAAAGCCGTCTTCCAGCGG
>JABAOF010012384.1_pt5 | contig 10845 bp, 8 predicted proteins | sample 7062171 | NCBI WGS metagenome assembly JABAOF01 (sample SAMN14538628, study PRJNA623070) | marine sediment metagenome | biome: marine biome [ENVO:00000428]; feature: marine pelagic biome [ENVO:01000023]; material: deep marine sediment [ENVO:00002113] | place: India: Gulf of Khambhat ... | reverse complement strand
CTTTCGATGTAGTCATAAGCCCAGTGACTCTGTGGCACATCGATGAATGTGGTATCCGGCGTTGCAGTTGGCGTTGGTGTTGGGGTCGGCCCAGGTCCACTACCATTCGTGTAGCTGATGACCTTCACGGGTGTAGTATTCCCCTTCTCATAAAAGCTGACCGTCACATCAAGACCAGCCACATCCACGGTCACAAACCCGTGCTTGTTCATGTTGAAGTCACATCGATTTGGCTTACAGGTCGCGGGGCCTGCGCCTGCATCGCCGGTGATGAATTGATGGAATGGATCCGTGATGCCCTCAAATCCACCATCCGCAGGGATCCTGCTTTCATCAAGATATGTGTGGGCGTAGGTATGTTCATGGCCATGAAAAGATGCCGACATGATGGGATGCTTGTTGAGCATCGTGATCAACTCTTCAACACTCGAATTCAGCGAGCATACTCGCTCAGTGCAACTGCAGTGCCCATCCACGCAGTAGATGGGACCATGCCAGTAGATGAAAGCGTGCTGCAGGCCTCGCGATTCGGCATCCGTGAGCCGGCCCTCCATCCAATTGATCTGCGCACTCGTGATCTTGCCTACACTTCCTGGGACATCCACACCGATGAAGATGGAATTGCCGTACTCGAATGAGTAGGTGAGGTCTTCCTGCCCGGGCATATTGGTGTAATTCGATGCGCCCACCCTGTTGGCTGTATTGCTGAACTCGAAGTAGGCCTGCCATCCAGAGGTGTTCGAGCCGTCGTGGTTCCCTCGAACAGGAAAGGCGATGTCGAACATCCCATTGGGCGCGCTATCCCCTGTGAGTTGGCCATCCATGGCCTCTTTCCATTTCGCCATACCGCTGGAAGTGAATCCTGAACTCTCCAGGTCCCCTTCGAAAATCGTGAAGTCCGCGTTGAGCGCTACGGCCTGGTCGGATAGGGCTGAAAGGTCGGACGTGGCGGATTTCGTATCCGCCCAGGAGATGAACCTGAAAGAGGGTGCCGCTTGGGCTTGCTTTTGGTCGATGACCATAAGTATTGCGAGCAGACACAGAATCAGAATAAGCCCGATGATCTGGGCTTTAAGGGTGATCGCGGATTTTGTCTTCATCGTGCACTTCCTCGTTTTTTGCGAAACCTTGATACACGCTTATGAATAGCTATTAACTGCATTTTGTTTTTTTTTGACTGAGAAATATCGTCCGGCTTCAGACACTGGAGCGGTTGTGCATTTTTACACAACCGCGTTCCAACTCAAGTATGTTGGCAGAATGGCGAGGAAGCACTAGTACCCTAGTGCATTTAGGTGAGGTACTTTAGTCCTTGGGAAAGGGGTACTGTCCTTAACCCTTGCGAAGGTTTAAAACCTTCGCAAGGGTTGAAGAATGTTTACAAACCTACAATTCGCTTAAACCTTCGCAAGGGTATCTTTGGAATGCATAGGGGCGGCTCGCGAGACGCCCGTAGTCCCATGACCAACCTTGATCAATGGTTAGATGGGTGATATTCGTCCAATCCCCATTTCAGTGGATTGTTCACGATGTATTGGCGGATATTGTCCAGTTCTTTGCGATTCCGAATGATCCGATCGTAATAACCACGGTGCCAGAGTGTGTTTCCTGGGGTCCCTCGTAATTGATTGACCATACGCGTGGAGACGGATTTGAAATTCTGAACGATTGCCCCAAGCGAACCCTTGTTTGTACCCTTAGGGAGGCGTACGGGCGAACCATTCGCTGAGAATTGCTTTTCAAATTCGACATTGACTAACGCGAATACTTCGCCCCTACGATCATCAATAATAAAGATGATCCCATAAGGTGATTCGGCATCAAAATGAATTCATCCAGAGTTATATTTTCGAAATGCTCTGACAATTGACGCCAGCATTTATGAACGATCTGACCAGCACCTGACAGCTTGACAACCCCGTCTACAATGTCCCCTAATAATTTCTGACTATCCTTTGTACAAATCGTAACAAAATACCCTCCCGGTTGAGAATAGTCATACCCCCTCAACCGTGTGGATCCTCTCATTAGCATTTCTGCTGTCCCCCTTGTCTAAAACTATCCCTCCCTCAACCTCTCACCAAAAGCAAATATCCCCGGTCCACCGCCTGTGTGAAAAGAAAGTTACGTTTTTCCGTATAGATGAGCGCTCCGAGGTACGTGCCGTAAAGTGGATTTGGCCGGTAATCCCTGCCACGCTCTAGGAGAAGCACCTTCTTCCCCTGTCTTGTCAGCTCGCGTGAGAGTGTGGCCCCACCCGGCCCCGAACCAACTACAATTACATCAGCTTTCAACTTCAAGGGTTCAGCCACAGCTCCCTCCCATTGAATCCTTTGTACATCCTCGAACGTGGCACTTGATTGCGGCCTCCTTAAGCCTGTAAAACCCTAAACCATGCATAACCCATTATTGCCCATAAACTCAAGATTCCTTATATGGATTAATTCTTGGTTTCTATAGCCAACAGTCTCGGTTCCTCAGATGTGCCTATCATCAGGACTAGCAGCACTATCAAGAGATCTCCAAATGGCAATTGCCTTCTTCCGTGGCATCAGGCGTCACTACAGCCTTGATGAAACTAACACATCCAGCAAGGCGATCGCAAAAAGCTAGATGAGCACCGCGCTTTTAAGCGGGAAGGGACCTCAAAAATCGAATCTGGCTCACAAATGGGAAGATTCGGTCAGATGCGACAAATTAAATATGGACAATCGCACTGATCACCAGGATCAGCGTAGATAACCAATAAATCCAGCGACGTCCTCTCGATGCCCCTCCTATGAGATCGAATCGGGAATGGGAGATAGTATTGCGTAGATAGCCTCTAACTCCTGAGTTCTCCAGTTAGGATAAGGCTTCGTTTCTCTATAAGGTAGTTAGAGATCCACAATATAGAATCCGGGCTTACTTGGAGTAATCTCCATAAGCTTCCCACACCTAATTCCCATGATCCAATGCTTGAATCCTGACCAGCGGTTCCGCGCTGGTACAAATCATTTCTATTTTCCACCAGAACCTTGTAAGATAGGAATCAATTCCACCACATCCCACTTTACGCAGATCGGTACTTATTGAGTATTGATTCGAACATCCGAATGAAAACGCCGGATCCGATGATTCCTGCCAATGATCCTAAGGGAGGCTGATTGATGGACCCAGTAATGATATCGCGCTTACAGTTCGCGATCACCACCATCTACCACTTCTTCTTCGTCCCACTGACCCTGGGGCTTTCTATCCTGGTGGCACTCATGGAGACTATGTATGTCCGAACTGGGAATCCGCTATACAAACGAATGACGAAGTTCTGGGGCACCCTCTTTGTCATCAATTTCGCAATGGGCGTCGTTACGGGCATTGTTCAGGAGTTCCAATTCGGGATGAATTGGTCCGAGTTTTCGCGCTTTGTAGGCGACATTTTTGGTGTACCACTAGCCATCGAAGCACTACTAGCGTTCTTCCTCGAATCTGTCTTCCTCGGTGTATGGATCTTCGGATGGGAGAAGCTCCCCAAGAACATACATGCGGCGGCGATTTGGCTGGTGGCCATCGGATCAAACATCTCGGCCCTTTGGATCCTGGTCGCCAATTCATTCATGCAGGAACCTGTAGGATACACTATCGTCGATGGCCAGGCGGCTCTGACGGACTTCGGCGCACTGATCACAAATCCTCATGTCTGGGTGCAATTCCCCCACGTCTTCTTCTCGGGTTTAACCACAGCAGCCTTCTTCGTGCTAGGGATCAGTGCTTTCAACCTGTTGAGGAAACTGGGGGAACGCGAACTCTTCCAAAAATCATTCCGCTGGGGGGCAGTAGCTGCTTTGATTGGGAGTGTCCTGGTCGGACTCGTTGGCCATTCGCAGGCGCAGCACATGGTCGAGGTCCAGCCGATGAAGATGGCTGCTGCCGAAGCGCTTTGGGAATCAGAAGATCCAGCTTCGCTCTCATTGTTCACCATAGGGAACGAATCGGAACGCCGAGATATTTTCTCGATCCGCATCCCGCGCCTGCTCAGTCTCCTGGCTTATAACCAACTGGACGGCGAAGTCATGGGTATCAGAGAATTACAGGAGAAATACGAAGATGCCTACGGCCCCGGCAATTATGTACCTCCAATTGCGGTTAGTTACTGGTCATTCCGGATTATGGTGGGGGCCGGGCTTATCATGATCTTCCTTGCACTGGTTAGCCTATATACTGTGCTCCGCGAACGGATCGATACATACTCACTGCTCCTTAGGATCCTTTTCCTGGCCATTTTCTTGCCATATTTGGCCAACTCGGCAGGATGGATCCTCACAGAGGTTGGGAGGCAACCCTGGATTGTTTTTGGGCTGCAGTTTACGTTGAACGGGGTCTCTCCAGATGTCCCAACAGGGATGATGCTCACCACACTGATCAGTTTCACCTTGATCTATGGAGTCTTGATAGCGGTGGACGTTTATTTACTAAGTAAATACGCAGTCCCAAAGGAAATGAACTCGGAATCACTATCCACTTCCGTTGCATGACGGAGCTCACCCTGGAGGCATGTCATGGATTTGAACACCATCTGGTTTCTCCTGATAGCCATTTTATTCATTGGCTTCTTCGTCCTCGAAGGTTTTGACTACGGGGTTGGTATCCTGCTTCCATTCCTGGGTAAAAACGATACGGAACGTCGCGTCATCATCAACACTATTGGCCCATTCTGGGACGGCAATGAGGTCTGGATGATCACTGCAGGTGGAGCGATCTTTGCCGCGTTCCCCGATTGGTATGCGACGATGTTTAGCGGCTATTACCTCGCACTGGCGATCTTGCTTCTGGCGCTGATCATCCGCGGCGTCGGTTTCGAATTCCGCAGTAAGAACGAGAATCCCAGGTGGCGAAAGATCTGGGATTGGATCATCTTCACCGGAAGCATAGTGCCTGCGCTGCTTTGGGGTGTTGCCATGGCCAATCTCATACGGGGTGTGCCCATCAACAGTGAAATGGCATACGTTGGAACCTTTGGGGACTTGTTGAATCCCTACACACTCGCAGCGGGGTTGACCAGCCTCATCATCTTCACATTACATGGGGCGATATTCTTAACACTGAAAACGGATGGAGAGGTTGTCGAGAGGGCTTTCACTGCGGCCAAGAGACTTTGGCCTGCTGCCATGATCCTTGGCTTCATCACGGTCGGCATGGGATACTTCATCACCGACATGTACGAGCGCCTTGGGATCAATCCCGGCGTGATCCCGCTCAGCGCGGGTGCGGCCATGCTGGCCGCAGGCTGGTTCATCTCGCGGCGCGAATCAGGCTGGGCTTTCGCCAGCACCACCATCTGCATCGCTTTTTCAACCATCACCATCTTCCGAGGCCTCTACCCCAGGGTAATGGTGTCCAGTCTGGATCCGCTGTGGAGCCTGACTGTTTACAACGCTTCTTCGGGTGACTACACGTTACGGGTGATGTTCATTGTCGCTCTGGTTTTCGTGCCTATTGTGCTCGTATACCAAGGTTGGTCCTATTGGGTCTTCCGGAAGCGCATACGCAAGGATTCGCCACTTGAGTACTGAGCAAATCCATCCAGTGGTTGAGGAAGATCCAGAGGGCTCTTTCTCACACCGCATACCTGGCGGATAACTACACAAAGGTACAGGGCGGCATTCTCACTCCGCCCTGTTCGTGTAAATTGCGAGCTACCCTAATGTCCATTGACTACGGCTCTCTGCAGACAGTCGACACACCGGAGTCTCTTTCAGTCGGTGCCTCCATGAACCTCGACAGGAGGCTTACAGATCAGGCGCTCCAGCACCCCCACCTTCTACTGATCACCATCCTCTTCGGCTTATTAGGGGGCATATGCTTCGTCCTGCGAGCTTATGTTTTAAGTCAGGTAGTGAACAACGTATTCCTCGAAGATCAGAGACTGGATCAGGTCTCACAGCTCTTGGGAATTTTCTTTGGACTGGCATGCCTCCGCTCTCTACTGATCTGGGTGAGTAAAACCTCTGGTCACCGGCTGGCCATCGAGATCAAAGATGACATGAGTGACAGGCTCGTCAAACACATCCTAAAGTTGGGACCAGCTTATACGCACGGTGAAAGGAGTGGCGAACTGGTGGCCGTCATCTCTGAAGGAGTTGAGGCGCTAGACGCTTACTTCAGCGAATACCTTCCAGCAGTCGCACTCGCCGCACTGATTCCAATCACATTCCTGCTTTTCATCTTTCCACTTGATCTTATGACCGCAGTCATACTGCTGCTCACAGCACCCCTGATTCCATTCTTCATGATCTTGATCGGCAGCACCACCATCCGAAGAGCCAAAGAACAATGGAATGAGTTACGTAGGATGGGCGCACAACTCCTAGATAGTATTCAGGGGATCACAACGCTCAAAATCCTAGGAAGAAGCAAGGATCAGGTGAAGGTTATCGCCAGATTGAGTGAGGATTTTCGCGATAGGACGATGGGCGTGCTCAGGATCGCATTCCTATCGGCCCTTGTGCTCGAGATCGTCGCAACCATCAGCGTGGCTGTGGTGGCCGTCGAAATTGGACTGCGGTTGCTTTCAGGGAAATTGGCTTTCGATCAAGGGCTCTTCATCCTGCTCCTTGCGCCCGAATTTTACCTGCCACTTCGCACGCTCGGCGCTAGGTTCCATTCGGGTGCGGCGGGCACGGCCGCTGCAAATCGCATCTTCGACATCCTGGAATACCCAATTCCCCAGCGCGCTGCTGGCAGGGCGAAACCTACATTTAGACCACCGGTGATCCGTTTCCAAGAAGTCCATTACTGGTATGAAGAGGGCGGTAGCCCCGTAGTCGGAGACCTTTCTTTCTCCATCCAACCTGAAAAGACTACCGCACTCGTCGGTCCCAGCGGCTCGGGAAAGAGCACAATCGCTTCACTTCTCCTGGGTTTCATAAGTCCATCCAAAGGAAAGATATGGATCGACGACCTCCTACTTGATGATCTCGATCCAACTAAGTGGCGTTCGATGATCGCATGGGTTCCCCAATCCCCCTACCTCTTCAATGGGACCATACTTGAGAACATCCTCCTCGCACGTCCCGAGGCCTCCATGCATGAGGTCCAGGAGGCTGCAAGCCTCGCACATGTTGATGAGTTTATCCATAAGCTTCCCAAATCTTATGAAACTTGGATAGGAGAGCGAGGTATTCGTTTGAGTAGCGGTCAGGGGCAACGCATCGCACTCGCCCGCGCATTCCTCAAGGATGCCCCGATCCTCATCTTAGATGAGGGGACCGCCGACCTCGACCCGGAAATTGAGACCCACATCCAGGGAGCAATAACCAACCTAAAGAAGAACCGTACGACCCTGATGATCGCACACCGTTTGGGAACTGTAATGGACGCCGATCAGATCCTGGTGATAAAAGATGGTCACATCATCGAGACCGGCAACCATGATGAACTTCTCAAGGAGGAGGGTCTCTATGCCAGGATGATTACGGCGTACAGAGGCATGGCTAGACCTCGATCTGGAAGAAGGGTGAAATCCACATGATGAAAACCTTTTTCCGCCTCTTGAAACTAAGTCAACCCTACTGGTTTTGGGTGATTATCTCGGTCATGCTGGGCGCAGCGACGGTATGCAGCGCTATTGGATTGATGGCGACATCAGGATACCTCATTGCGATGGCTGCGTTACAACCATCGATCGCAGATCTCCAAGTCGCCATCGTGGGCGTACGCTTCTTTGGTATTTCGCGCGGGTTCTTCCGTTACTTTGAGCGCCGTGTATCCCACGTGACTACGTTTAAAATTCTCAGCAGACTTAGAATATGGTTCTATTCACAATTGGAACCCCTGGCACCTGCCCGCTTATTGCAATATCCCAGCGGCGATTTGTACTCCCGCATCTTAGCCGATATCGAAACCCTGGAGCAGTTTTTTTCACGAACAATGGCTCCACCACTGGTCGCGATGGTGGTGGTGCTCCTGGCTGGCCTGCTCATGGCCTATTTCCGACCAACACTGGCGTGGATTCTCATCTTTGGATTGCTATGCGTCGGTCTTCTGCTGCCATGGTTGAGCCGTAAACTCACACGTCGGACGGGCCGTCAGTTTGTGGAGGCGCGCGCCCTCGAGTATGTAACACTCATAGACGGTATCCAAGGAATAGCCGAATTGCTCATCTTCAATGCAGCCCCGGGGCACACCCAAATTACACGAGATCTCAACCGAATGCTTCTCCAGTTGCAAATGCGAATGGCGAAGATCGAGACCTTGAGTTTCTCGATTTCAGGGCTGGTCATCGACCTGACCGTTATCGGGCTATTGATCCTGGCTATTCCCTTAGTCAATGGCGGAGAACTCACCGGGATTGACCTCACCGTCCTACTCCTTGCAACCATTGCCAGTTTTGAAGCCGTCCTTCCACTCCCCTCAGCATTTCAGAAATTGGAGAAAAGTCTTACCGCAGCGGAACGGCTCTTCGACGTCATCGACCAGGAACCTGTCATTCGTGATCCTATCAAACCGCTCTCCAAGCCCCAATCTTTTGATTTACACATCGAGGGACTGCGCTTCCGCTACGAACCCAAAGAACCCCTTGCGCTCGACGATCTCAGTTTTCGTTTAAAAGAAGGGGACTTCATGGCTGTTGCAGGGTCCAGCGGTGCCGGTAAATCCACCATTGTCAACCTGCTGCTGCGGTTTTGGGAATATGGAGAAGGTCGAATCCTACTTGGCGGGAATGAGCTACGCAAATATCGCTCTGAAGATGTACGATCCCGGTTGGCCGTTCACTACCAACAGACCCAGCTCTTCAACGGAACCATTCGACACAACCTGCTCCTTGCCAATCCGGATGCCGAAGACCATGAGATTGAAAAAGCCGCTAGAGCAGCTCAAATCCACGATTTCATCCTAAGCCTGCCATTGGGTTATGAGACCTGGATCGGCGAGGGTGGCCTTCGCTTGAGCGCAGGTGAACGCCAACGCGTCGCCCTGGCAAGGACCTTCCTCATCGATGCGCCAATCCTGATCCTGGACGAACCCAGCGCAAACTTGGACGCGATCACCGAGCGCGCCCTGCTCGAAGCGTTGAATGAGGTGGCGCAAGGGAGGACTACTCTCCTGATCAGCCATCGACTGGTGGGAATGGAAATGGCGGATGAAATCCTCGTACTTTCGGACGGATGCATCCTCGAGCACGGAAGCCACGAGGAACTGCTCAAGGCCGAGGGTCTTTACCGACGCATGTGGGAACTTCAGATGCAAGCGGATGTTATTGAAGCGCCTCAATTCAACTCAAGAGAATCCTCCCCCTGAATCATCCCAATCCAACAGGCATATGCAGAGTGGCAAGCCACTTTGGAACATGTGCAACCCATCGATGATGTATGAGACTGTTCCCTCAAGATTTGGCGCAGGAGCGATGGCCTGCTTGCCTGGTGTGATGAGTCGAACCGGCGCGCGCTCGTGAAGTCCAGCGAGTTCACGCGCCTTGACGATGGCTTGCTCCAACCCGCCTAGCTCATCCACAAGGCCATTCTCCAACGCCTGCCTCCCAGTCCAAACCCTTCCCTTTCCGACCGCATCCACGGCTTCCCTCTCCATGTCCCGGCCAGTAGATACCCGATCAATGAACAAGTCATAAATCCAGTCGATATCCTCTTGTATCAACTTTTGTTCTTCCTCAGTGAATGCTTTCTCGCCATCATAAATGGTGGCGAATTTGCCTCTCGAAATCGTCTCATGCTTCACTTGCAGCCAGTCCATCAAACCCCCGATCACCAATTTTCCTATGATGACACCAATGGAACCCGTAAAGGTACTTGGCTGCGCCATGATGTGGTTCGCTGGTGTGGAGATCCAATATGCGCCTGATGCGGCCATCGGCCCCATGGAAACCACCAGCGGTTTCATATCGCTTACCTTCTCAAGTGCAGCCCGCATGGCTTCAGATGCCGTGATTGTACCGCCGCGAGAATTCACATAAAGAACTACAGCCGCAGCGCGCCGATCACGAAGCGCTCGCCTGACTGTCTGAACTACGCTGATGTCGCCTGCACGAGGCTCCATGAAGACGGGAACCTGCACAGGTGGCCTAACCGGCGGACGCCCACTTTCCCCATCGATGATCGTACCTTCAATTGTCACAAGGGCGACGTAACGTCCTGGATGAGAAAGTGGTTGGCGGAGCAATCGCGACCCGATTGATTCCCAAGTTGCAACCTGCGGTACCTTATCTCTCACCTTCAAGTGCTCTGGGAGGTCATCTTCATGAACCAGGTGATCCACCGCACCGATCTCCACGGCCTTGATATCCATACAAGGTGTGTTATCGATCAGGCTGCGAGCCTGGCTATCCGTGATCCTGCGGCCCTTTGAAATGGCAGTAACCAACTCATCGAATGAGGCATCCAATAACCAGGTGATCATCTCACGCTCTTCCTGGGACATTTCATTGCTCATGTAGGCATCCGGTGCCGTTTTATACGCAGATGTGCGGTGAAAATCGGCCTTGATACCGACCCGTGCCAGCGCGTCCGCGAAGTAAGGTGACGTGATCCTAAGGCCCATGGGGTCGATCCTTCCCCCAGGTTGGAGAAGGACCTCATCCGCTGCACAAGCGACATAATAACTGGCATTTGTGTAATAGGTCGCCCAAGTTACAACCATCTTTCCTGCCGTACGAAGTTCTTTAATGAAGCTGCGTAACGATTCCAACCTCGCCATTTCCATTTGCAACGGACGGAGATGCAGGATCACGCCTCGCACGCGTGGATCACCAGCAACGACACGGAATTGTTCCCCAATTCTTTGAAGACTGACTCTGGGCGGGCGCAAGTAGCGCATGAGAAGGTTTTCTGCAGGCTGAGCGTACTCAGGATA
>JABAOF010003363.1_pt4 | contig 10845 bp, 14 predicted proteins | sample 7062171 | NCBI WGS metagenome assembly JABAOF01 (sample SAMN14538628, study PRJNA623070) | marine sediment metagenome | biome: marine biome [ENVO:00000428]; feature: marine pelagic biome [ENVO:01000023]; material: deep marine sediment [ENVO:00002113] | place: India: Gulf of Khambhat ... | reverse complement strand
AAAACTCCAGATGCTAATCGACTATTACCTTGGTGATATGAGCCACCGGGGTTGTACACAGGATTTTATCAGTACGAATCGACGCACACTTAGACGTTTCGTTCGAAGATCTTTCCCCAGCTCGACAGAAGTGAAAACAAGTGAGATTATGAAAGAGGTGATTGATAGCTATGTAACCAGCTTGCAGAACCGCGAGTATAAATGGGATAACCACCCCACTAGAGATCCGATCCCGGGTAGACTCTCGCCTTTCACCATACGGAAAGAAATCAAGATCCTGAAAGGATTCGGCACGTAGGCGCCCGGTGATGGGGCGTGGGTACGGATCGCCTCGAAGGTGAGCCGCCATTTACAGATATCCATCCTACCAAAACCCAAGGCAGAAGAACCCGACGCTTGGCGACTGCGCTGGACAAGAGTCACCCATAAAGAATGATAATAACCAATTGTGTCGAATAGGTCAGCGTGTGAGGGCTTTCCAGCGATCGGTGGCGGATCGGTTCATATGAGCTTTGCGCAAAATCGTCTTGGCTGACGGCTTCGCCCAGTCGGGAGCCGGTATGTCGTAATCAAACCCAGGTAGGTATACACGCTCAATCTCCTCGTCGAGCAAGTATTCGATGGCCAAGATCAGTGGCTCATCCTCCGGCGTAACCAGTGTCCATGCCACGCCTGCAGCATGAACACGAGCCGTGCGTCCGATGCGGTGGATATAGTTTTCAGCTTGATCGGGTGGGTCGAAGTTGACCACATGTGAGATACCCTCGATGTCTAGACCCCGGGCAGCGATATTCGTGGCCACCAAAACGCGAACCTTCCTGGCTCGGAAACGCTCCAGCGCGCGGATGCGCTGCGCCTGACGGAAATCGCTGTGGATGACCGCCACGGAGAAACCAGATTCACGCAGCTTGCGCGTGACGATGTTGGCCTCCTGCTTGGTGCGGGTGAAGACTAAGGCGCTCTCGACAGAATCAAGATTGAGAAGCTTGAGCAACAATGGAAGCTTGAGGTGCTTGGGCACCGGATAGAGCTCTTGTTTGATGGCATCTGGTGGTTGGGCCGTGTCAATCTCTACGCGTACGGGGTCTGTGAGAAAACGGTAAGTGAGGGAGACGATCGGCTGCGGCATGGTTGCCGAGAACAGCATGGTCTGTCGCTCTGCAGGCATACGGTTAACGATATGTTCGATGTCCGGCAGGAAGCCCATGTCCATCATGCGGTCGGCTTCGTCGAGAACCAAGATCTCGAGGTCCTTGAAGCGCACATTACCACGCCGCATGTGATCCATCAATCGCCCCGGTGTCGCGACGACAAGATCCACGCCGCGACGTAGACGCCCGGCTTGGCGTCCCAACGAGGCGCCTCCATAAATTGCCACCACACGCAAGCGTGTGAAGCGTGACAGGTTACGAGCCTCCTCGGCGATCTGCACCGCTAGCTCACGTGTTGGTGCAAGCGCGACCATGCGTGGATTATCCGATGGTGGAGATTTCAGTAAGTGCTTCAGCGAGGGTAGAAGAAAGGCGACAGTCTTGCCGGTGCCTGTTTGAGCGGTGCCAAGTACGTCTCGATGTTGTAGTGCGGCTGGAATAGCCTGTTCCTGCACGGGCGTGGGCTTCTCGAAGCCCTCATCTTTCACCGCTCGCATCAAGGCTTTGCCCAAGTGAAAATCCTCAAATTTCATTCCTATTTCGATTATGTCCTCCTCGAACCGGATCAACCTATAAAAAAACCGCTCCAGACAGGGAGCGGTGCGTCGGCCGATCCAGTAAGGTGATTGGAAGTGTATCGCACCCGAATTCGGCTGTCAAGGAGGGTGTAAGATAGGTGCCGCTGGAAACCCCTGTTCAATTGGTGAAAAGCGTGATAATATTGGCTCTTGAAGGTTGCATGTAAGTTCTGTCTGGAAGTCGAAAGATCACGGCCTGAGCTTCGTATGCCCAGGCAGTTTCTTTTTTTGAACCCGACCGCCAGGAACGAAACAAGCGCCTCAAATCACATTTGCCAAAGGAGGCAATATCTAATGTCGGAACGAATTCTTGGTACGGTCAAGTGGTTCAATGGTGGCAAAGGCTACGGCTTCATCGAGCGCGAAGATGGCGACGATGTGTTTGTCCACTACTCGGCGATCCTGGGCGAAGGCTTTCGCAATTTAGACGAAGGCCAGCGCGTAGAGTTCTCTATTGAACAGGGCCCCAAAGGCTTTCAAGCCGTTAGTGTCACGGTCGTCTAGCCTGAAAAGACCGAAGAACGAAAGCCCCATGCAGTGCATGGGGCTTTTTCACTACGAAATTGTCTATGTACGATCACCCTTTGCATCAGCGACAAATTTGAAGTCAAATCTTTGGATAAAATCGCTTCCGATTTCATGAAAGATTCAGAACCAAACCAGATATTTAAAAATCTAGATCATCTATGATCAGAAGTAACATGCAGGGGTTCCGCCTCCGGCGATATGATAATCTTGATCCAGGTACCAGGACGCCGTTGAACTAAAGAATGACGCGATATCCATCGAGGTGTGAAATGACTAATCCAGAGGATCAAATCAAGACCAAGATGCTGACTTTCCAGCGAAATGAGATCACCGAATACCACCTTTACTCCAGGATCGCCAAAAGCCAGAAGTCGCCTGAAAACAGGAAGATCCTTTCTCGCATCGCCGAAGAGGAATTGGCCCACTACCACTTCTGGGAAAATCTCACTGGCCAGGAGGTCCAGCCCAATCGATTGCAATTAGGTTTCTATTACTTGCTCAGTCGTCTGCTGGGATTTACTTTCAGCGCCAAGCTTTTGGAGAGCAAGGAGGAGGATGTCCAGGATTACTACGCCGAACTCAGGCCGGTTGTTCCAGACATCGATCGTCTGATCCAAGATGAGCAAACCCATGAGCAAGCGCTACTCGACCTCCTTGACGAGGAAAGCCTCCGCTACACGGGTTCGATCGTGCTAGGGCTGAATGACGCCCTCGTGGAGCTCACCGGCGCACTCGCCGGACTGACGCTCGCGCTGCGCAACAGTTCCTTGATCGCCCTCACCGGATTGATCACAGGTAGTGCCGCGGCGCTCTCGATGGCCGCTTCAGAATACTTATCCACGAAATCCGAAGGTGGAGATCAGGAACCCATCCGCGCCGCCCTCTACACGGGTGTTGCCTACATCTTGACTGTGTTCCTGCTGATCCTACCTTACTTGCTGCTCTCGAATCTTTTCCTCGCGCTAGGACTAACACTCTCCACGGCAGTGACGATCATCGCTGCGTTCAACTACTACATTTCCGTGGCCAAGGACCTCCCTTTCCGCGATAGGTTCTTGGAGATGGCGGGCATCAGCCTAGGCGTAGCCATCTTCAGCTTCGCTGTCGGTGCCCTCCTACGAAGCCTCTTCGGTTTTGACACCTAGACGCGAGATGCCCCTGACCTTCGTAAAAGCGCAAGGTGCAGTTACTCTCTTCATCAATACATTATCTTCCGATTTCGAAAGAAACAGAAGGTATTCAAGCAATAATCTTTAACAAGCACTTGACATTGTGGGAAAAATAACCATCAACATCACGTTAAACACGGCCCAACGCTCAGACACATTCCGCAATTCCTCCAAAATCCTCAGCATCGCCAATGTTTCGAGCTTACAATACTTCCAAAGGGCTTCACCAAGGTGTTCTGTCTCTATGGGATCTTTCAGTTCAACGATGCTAAGAAAAGCCCCAATCGTCTGATTACCGTCGGAGATCGGAAAATTATCATCGCGCATTATGGGCACCAACACAGGTAGGACAGACTTCAGCAAGCCAGAGATGTGCATCTCGGTTTCGCCCCAGCGAGACTCTTTCCAGCCTCGACGGTTGCGGCAAACCTTCCCATCGGGTCAACGTTCAACATCCCTCTGGTGATCTCGCCATTCACTCAAGCCAGTCCGCTTGTTACGTGCAGGATCACAGGCCACAACATCATACACATCAGCGCGGGATACCCATTTTCAATGACTATTCACGCGAGAATATGTGGACACACATGAAGGCAATCCATAATACCCTGCGCTACGGCTCAGGACATTAGCTAAACACTAGATACAGCACAAGAAAAAGGCAAAAGGCCCATCGGCAGGCGTGCATTATGGTCTGGCCCATGGTAAAATCAAGTTAATCTTATAGCCGGTTTAAGGTGCATCCATTGCCGTCAAACCCTCTTATGGGATTGACGGCATTTTTAGAATGCATAATTTCAAGGAGCATGGCTGATGGAAAATAAACTCTATGTCGGAAACCTGGCATATTCCACTACCGAGGACGATTTGCGTGCGCTCTTCGCTGACGCGGGGACGATATCCTCTGTGGCTTTGATCAAAGATCGGGACACAGGCCGATCCAAGGGATTTGCATTTATAGAGATGAGCTCCCAGGACGAGGCTCAGAAGGCCATCAGCATGTTCAACGGCAAAGTATTGAACGAACGCGAGTTGACAGTGAACATCGCCCGACCACGCAAAGAACGCGGTGGATTCAGCGACCGTCGAGGCGGCAAGCGGCGAGGCGGTAAACGCCGCTATTAAGGGCTCTGTATGGCATTCAAAGTCGATGATTGGGTTGTTCACCCACAGCATGGTGTAGGGCGGGTCGTCAAAATTGAGATTCGCCAATTTGAGTCGGGAACTGCACAGTTGTATTACGAGATCTCCCTCCTGAACGGCACCGTGTGGGTGCAGGTGGACCCATCGTTCTGCGGACTTCGAAAGTTGACTGCCAAGGGCGATCTCGCCAGGTACCGCGACATTCTAAAAAGTCGTCCGACAACTTTGAATGCGGACTACCGCCAGCGCCAGATCGAATTAACCGATCGCTTAAGACAAGGTTCCTTACAAGCCAGGTGCGAAGTGGTGCGTGACCTGAGCGCACTTGGTTGGTATAAACCACTAGGCGAGGGCAATGCCGCACTCTTGCGCGTTGCCCACCAGGCTCTAAATCAAGAATGGGCTATGGCAGACGGTGTGTCACTCAGTGAGGCGACTCGCGAAGTTGAATCGCTTCTCCAAGAGGGTAAATCAATGTACATGAAGTAGAATGGTTTGCCGGCAAGTTCTACTTCTTTTCCTACCTCTTTCCAACAAACTTCCCCCTGATAAGCATCTGGCTGTTGCCTTGTAATAGGTTACTATGTTCTCACCGCCGCATCCCCACCCGACGAAGAAACTGGGGTTCTTCCAGGGTCTCAAGGCATACTCTAAAGTGCTCCGCGAATGGTTTATCTCACGACTATTCACACGCGATACCACCACTTTCATCAATTGAAATTCCCACGCTATCCATAGTTGGATATCTCCACTCAGCTAAGCCTGGAAAGAATCGTGTCCAGACATCTCATCCTTTATCTTTTTAGAGGATTCTCGTGGAGATGGCAGCATTAGCAGCCCGTCCCTGATCTCCTCCGGATAGAATGACAGAGCTTTCTCCAACAAACTCTCAAGTTCCCTGAGGAATGGACACCTCTGGTTGAAGGTATAGGGTCGCGCACGGCCCACGTGACGACTCACCAATACCCCTCCAAGCTCCAACTTGTACAAATGCTTCTGAATTCCATAGACACCTGTCTCAAAGAAGCGGGCGATCTTCGGCATAGCCTTCATTGCGTGTGAATGTAAAGATCAACACACGCTCACTGTTTTCTGAACCGAGGATTGGCTCTAACATCAGATTGACCAAATAACTTGGCTATATAACCAATTTTCTTGGTTACATTAACAACTTTATTGGTTAATAAACAACAGCATGGATCAAATACAAGGGATGGGTTGGATGCTTGACTCACTGATATGGGGATTTCGATCCACATTAATATGAGGAATAACGTTCAAATCAGGAGATTCATAGTATCCGAGATCTGCTTCCGATTAGTTGTGGAATCAGTTCCAGCTTTGAGATTTATAAATAAAGATATATTTTTATCGGATTTCGCTAATAACCGGAAGCAGCTTCCGATCAGTAGAGCAATCAGCAGCAAATTCATAGTAGAATAGCCAATGCTACATTATGTCTATTGCCTGGCTTTCTGAAGACGGTTAAGGGTCTTTGGAAAAACAGGCATTGGCTCACGTGAGACCCTTCACCGGGTTACAACCAAAGGCGACCAAGGGTCTGTTTAGAACCCATGAGGACCTGCAAAACCCTGATTCATGGGTTCCCTGCCTGCACCTGTGGCGCAGGCACAGGTGGCCTGCTGGCGCAAGCCAGGACAGGATCCCATCGTCGCCTCAGACCAGGAGCCCGGCACTTTGAAAGTGCCGGGCACTTTCAAAAAAAACCTCCTCTTCGGCGGGACATCAAGAGACGTTGTCCTACGGCTTGGGGAAGCCCTTGCCGCCTCCTTATACCGCCGCTACTGGTGGACAAGGATCCAGCAATCTCCAAAACACGTTCTTGACCACAGGGTACTTCTGCGGGCAGTTTCTCCCTCAAGCTGACAAGATAGCATAACGGCTATATTGTTGTCTTTCTTGCTACCCGAATTCTCCTTACAAGCTGAATTCAAGATCTGGGTTGCATTGATATCTACAGGTAAAAAGAATGATGAGTATGGCAAGCATCGGGTTCCAACTGTTTGGGAAAATCATCCTCAAGCAAGTCGTAGGGACGCCCTGGTGGGGCGTCCAACGGTTTTAATTGGAAATCGGTTTGATATATGGGGAAGATGTGCCCCCTTCTGGGTAACCCTATGAGGCAATGGGTAAGTTCGAATTATGGTCGCTTGGATGGACGCCTTTCCAGGCCTCCCTACGAAGGCTTTCATGATAACGATGGACGCCCTTCTAAGAGTCCCTACGAGGCATTGGGCAAATTCGAATTTGTCACAATAATCGGAGACTCGAGGATTTTGGCTCCGATTTTATGCAGCCATTCGACTAATGCGCAAGGTGTACATCCTATGCTTATAATCTTTCAATTCTTGAGCGGCTTATTGTAACCGTTCAATCACCCCTTTCATTCGCTCAAGAGCCTTCTCAATTCTTTCGACGGAGTTCGCATAGGACAGACGCAGGTAACCTTCACCATATGCGCCAAAAGCGGAACCAGGCAACAAAGCCACCCCTGCTTCTTCGAGCAGCAAGTTTGCTATCTCGCTCGACGTTTTGGTAAATGCCTTAACATTAGGGAAGACGTAAAAAGCCCCTTGGGGTTTTTGGCAACTGACTCCTTGTAATTCGTTCAACCCCTCCACGATGATGTCGCGCCGTTTTTGGTACTCGGTGACTACTTCCACAACTTGATCCTGTCGGCCAGTGAGAGCTTCTATCCCCGCATACTGNNGTGAGCAACAACTGGACGCGTTCGGCCAGAGAGGTCGGCATGATCCCGAAGCCCAATCGCCAGCCTGTCATGGCATATGTTTTAGAAAATCCATCCATGATGATAGTACGTACAGCCATGCCAGGTAGCGCGGCAATAGAGATGATACTCAGATCATCATAAACAATGCGGGCGTAAATCTCGTCGGAGAGTACCCAACTATCAAACTTCTGGGCAGCGGCTGCAATGTGTTCCAGGTCTGTCCGAGGCATTACTCCCCCGGTTGGATTGCTGGGCGAATTGAGAATGATGAGTTTTGTACGTTCGTTGATAATTTGATCGAAGGCATCCAGATCGAATGAGAATTGATTCTCTTCCAAGAGTGGCACCGGTACCGGCTTCCCGCCAGCAACCTCGATCATTGCCTCATAGGTGGGAAAGCCGGGGTTTGGGTATATTACTTCGTCACCGGGTTCTACCAGCGCTAGGGTGGGGAAAAACAGATTCGGCTTTGCGCCTGGGCTGACAACTACTTGCTCAGGACTGATCGTCATATCACGACGCTGCCCAGCATCGGCCGCGATGGCAGCGCGTAATTCCTTCACACCTGCTGGTGGATTGTAGCGTGTGCGACCATCCGTTATCGCCCGGATGCCCGCCTGACTAATATTTGAAAAAGTCTCGAAATCGGGCTGGCCGATCTCCAGGTGGATGATCTCACTCCCGCCAGCCTCCAATTCTTGTGCGCGGGCTAGAACCTGATATGCACCTTCGGGTTTTAAGTGACTTGTCCGCCTCGCAAATGTCGTCATATCATTCCTCTAACAGCCGGAGCAGTTCTTCAAATTCGTCATCCTTGATGGTGAACCAATTCTCTTTCTGCGGGAATTCCTTCGTCACCACCTCGGTGACATATTGCCGCAATCCCTTAAGAATGACCTCTCCCGCATTGCCAAAAACCTTGGCCATGCGAGGTTTGAATTTGGGATAAAGACCGAACATGTCGTGGTAGATAAGCAATTGCCCATGGGCGTCTGGCCCAGATCCCAAGCTCATGATGATGCAATTCTCAGCACGTTCAGTGATGATCTTACAAACACGATCGGGCACCATCTCCAGCAGGATGCAGAACGCACCTGCTTCTTCGAGAGCTTTTGCGTCAGTGATGATTGTTTTTGCTTGTAATGCGCCGCGTCCTTGGACACGGTAACCACCCAATGCGCTTACACTTTGCGGTGTCAATCCCAGATGGCCCATCGCAGGTATACCCGCCCTGCTGATAGCGTGAATACGTTCCGCCATCTCGGCGCCGCCTTCCAGCTTGATGGCGTCACAATCGGCCTCAGCCATAAAACGACCAGCATTTCGGATAGCAATTTCGTTGCTAGGTTGATAACTCATATAGGGCATGTCGCCGATCAAGAATGCTTTGGTTGCTCCTCGGCGCACAGCCTGTGTGTGGCGAATCATGTCATCCATGGTGACCGGCAAGGTGGTGTCGTAACCTAGCATAGTCATTCCCAAGCTGTCGCCCACCAGAATCATGTCGACACCCGCTTCCTCCTGGAAGTAGGCTGTGGGGTAATCGTAGCAAGTGAGCCAACTAATGGGCTCGCCAGCTTCCACCTTCTCAAACAACGTTCGAATGGTGACTTTTGATCTCTCACTCATATCAAGCCTCCAATTCCAATGTTGCATCCACAGCATCTATTGAGCGTCGATACGGATGGCTTCGATTTTTAAGTCCATATTCCTACACGAGCTCCTCATGCATGACGTTTTTACATTTCTGTGTATCGCCGGCAAAACACTGAGTATCGCTTACCCAGGTTCGAAAAGTCGTGCGCCCGGACCGACCATCGTCACGTCCTCAAGAATTTCGGTCTTATATCGTATCGCGTTCGTCGCGCCTTCAATGGCTGCCAGTGGATGCGGAATACCTAGCCATTTATCATCGACCGGTACGGCACCCCTGGCAAACTCGGGGGCCTGAGCTTGTGCTCTATTCATTAGAATGTCCCCCCTCAGTGAGGCGTGGCTAGCCCATCAACCATCGCGCCACATCCACCGCCCTGGCCGCGTCGTGGGCGTATGCATCGGCGCTGATCTCCTCGGCAAAAGCGGCCGTCACCGGCGCGCCGCCGACCATGATCTTGACCGAATTCCGCAACCCAGCCTTTTCCAGGGCTTCAATCGTCACCTTCATCTGGGTCATGGTAGTGGTCAGCAAGGCGCTCATCCCGACCAGATCAGGTTTGTGCTCGCGGACAGCCTCCACAAAAGCGCTTGGCTCTACGTCAGTCCCCAGATCGATGACCTCAAAGCCACCCCCTTCCAGCATCATCCTGACCAGATTCTTGCCGATGTCGTGCAGGTCACCTTTCACTGTTCCCAAAACGTACTTGCCCGAACTGACGATATCACTGTCAGCCAGCAGCGGTCGCAACACATCCATACCGGCTTGCATGGCCCGTGCGGCGGCAAGCACCTCGGGTACATAGAGATCGCCCGCCTTGAAATCTCGGCCGACCTCGTCCATGCCGGCGAGCAGCGCGCCATTCAAAACTTCGCCCGGTGCCATTCCCGCATCAAGTGCTTCCTGGACCAGCTCAGCCACCGCGTCAGTCTTGGCTTGGTATAGGTTCGTTGCGATTTTCTGTAGTACGTCTGCCATTGCCTGAAACCTCCTATTGTATTTTGATTACTGACCGCAAATAATGAGGCGGCCTTTGGGTTTTCCATATGGGGTTTGACCGCCCCACAGTTGTGAATGCCAAATCCATTCCTGGAAAGTGCCAAGTGTCTCCTGACACCCAGTCTAAATCGAAATATTCACCCTATCCAGCCTCCCAAATTCTTCGATACGATAGTTCAAGCTTTAAGCCGGAATCCTTCCGGAAACGGATCATCGCCATCCAGGACAAACTGGTGCAACCCCGTGATATACGCGCTCCCTGTGACCTTAGGGATTACAGCTGGGAAAACTTCTGAACCGCTGCCAACCTGCGTCTCGGCTGTCACCTGACCCGTGAAACGCGTTCCAATGATGCTCTCGGTCACGAATGGTTCTTCAAGGCCCAGTTGACCCCGTGCATATCGCAGCGCAACTTCAGCACAAGTGCCAGTGCCACACGGTGACCGGTCGACCATATGGTCGCCTAAGATCACCACGTTCCGACTGTCTGCCCCATCGCTGTCTGGTTCCACATAAAACCTCAAGTCAATGATCTTGTTAATGTGTGGCAACTCAGGGTGCCGTACTGGGACTTGCTCATTGGCTGCCACCAAGATGCGCATGCCCAGATCAGCCAGTCGCGCGGCCTGGTCTGGGAGAAGCTCGATCTCCAATTGATGGGCATTAACGAGGACGAAGAAGAGACCTCCAAAGACCACATCCACCACAAGGTCACCCACCTCCGGTACCTCTAAGGTAACCTCCGAGCGATAGACAAAAGACGGCACGTTCTCGAATGAGACTGCTTGCACACGCCCGTCCATAATCTGTGCATGGGCACGGATAAGACCAGAAGGAGTGTCAAGTGTTACGAGAGTCTCTGGCTCGACCG
>JABAOF010020498.1_pt1 | contig 10847 bp, 13 predicted proteins | sample 7062171 | NCBI WGS metagenome assembly JABAOF01 (sample SAMN14538628, study PRJNA623070) | marine sediment metagenome | biome: marine biome [ENVO:00000428]; feature: marine pelagic biome [ENVO:01000023]; material: deep marine sediment [ENVO:00002113] | place: India: Gulf of Khambhat ... | reverse complement strand
TTTTGTTGGCAAGAAGGTTAAAGTTTGGGGCGAAACAATTGCTGGAAGGTACGCACCTTGGTTAATGGATGTGGGTGGGATCAAGGTGACTGAGTGATTAGCTAGCCTACCGGTAATGATTTCCTCTCTGAATCTTCCACACTGGCTTTGGTTGTTTGCATTTGTTAATCTTAAAGGGTTAGCCTGCTTTTTATGTTATCGATAAAAAACGTCACTAAAACTTTTGGTGATATAAAAGCACTTGAGGATGTCTCTTTTGACGTTGGTGAAGGCGAATTTCTCTTTATTTGTGGTCCATCAGGAGCCGGAAAAACGACTATCCTCAGGTTGATTTTGAGAGAATTATTTCCCGATTCAGGAGAAATTATTCTAGAGGGGCGTGATATTACCAAGATTGCTGAAAAAGAAGTGCCGTCATTGCGACAACAAATTGGAGTTGTTTTTCAAGATTTCAAGGTTTTGCCTGAGAGGACTTTGAAGGAGAACGTAGAAGTCGCTCTTGCTGTTATTGGTACACCACAAAAGGATTGGGATACTCGAGTTGAACATGTATTAAAACTCGTTGGTTTAATAAATAGGAAGAATCTTTTTCCATCTCAACTTTCTGGAGGAGAACTTCAGAGGGTTTCACTAGCGAGAGCATTAGTGGTAAATCCGAAAATAATTTTAGCTGACGAACCCACTGGCAATCTTGATTGGGATACAGCGGAGAAATTAATGGAGCTTTTTGAACAAATAAGTAAAGAGGGAAAATCTGTTATTATGGCAACCCATCACCAACTTCTTGTTGATAGACACATTAATGTTCCTGGTGGTAAGGGTAAGAAAAGAAAAGTGATTAGCTTAGATAAGGGTAAGATTGCTGATAAAAATAGCTCAGTAAAAAAAGGCAAAGACGAAGTGCAAAAGACAGATGAAAAAGGGACCAAAAAGCAAAGGGACTTAAATATTGCTAAAACAGGCAGTAGAATAAAAGTAAGAGTTGAAGAAAAATAGTCTAAATACAAGTTAAGATATGTCAAAAATACATCTAAAAACCGCCTGGGACCATATCAGAAGATCTCCATTTCAAGCATTGGCCGCCATGTTTGTTTTGGGTATTACCTTTTTTGCGGTAACCATTATCTCGGTATTAGTTTATTCGTCAAGTGCAATCTTGGCCTATTTCGAAACCAGACCTCAGGTTATTGCTTTTATCAAAGAAGAGGCCAAACTTGAAGAAATATCTTCGCTACAAGAAAAATTATTAGCTGATTCAAGGTTGAAAGATGTGAGTTATGTATCAAAAGAAGAGGCATTTGATATTTATAAAGGTGCAACGAGTGATAATCCACTACTTTCAGAATTAGTCAGTCCCGCTATATTCCCTGCCAGTTTAGAGTTTTCTTTAACCGATCTTTCGTTTGCCGAGGAAATAATCAACAACCTTCAAAACGAAGAGATTGTTGAACAAGTTGGCTTTACCGCGACAATTGGATTTGGAAGAGAGAGCATCCAAGGTGTGGTCGATCGTCTTGAAAATATTACCTTCTATATCCGCTTAGGCGGAGGAGTTTTCGCAGGGTTTTTAGTGGGCACATCGTTTTTAGTTCTTTTGATAATTATCGGTATGAGAATGACAACTCGAAGAGGTGAGGTAGAAATACTTGATCTAATTGGAGCCACACCAGCGTTTATAAGAAGCCCAATTATTATTGAGGCACTTATTTATTCCTTATTTGGAGTTTTAATTGGATGGGTCGGGGCTTTAGTCCTTGTTCTGTATGCAACTCCAAGCTTGATCTCTTACTTCGGAGAAATTCCGGTTCTACCCAAAGATACTTTGTCATTGTTTTCGTTGTTTGGGATTATTTTAGTCGGAGAGTTGTTGACCGGTTTTATTTTGGCAGTTCTAGGAAGCGCGTTTGCTGTGAAAAGAGCATACCGCCGAAAATGAGAATCTTTGCCAAAATATTTCTTTTATTCACTTTATTTTTTTTTATTTCAGTTAGTTTAATTCCTCAAGGTAAATTTGGGATCTCCGCTGAAACTACTGAGGAGAAAATATCACGTTTAAGTAAAGAGATTGAAGAATATGAACAAGAACTTAAACGTCTCGAGTCACAAGCAAGAACACTTTCAAATCAAATTGCCCAGTATGACGCTCAGATTCATCTCACTACCTTAAAAATTGCGGAAACCGAAGAAAGAATTCTCCTTTTGGGTGGAAGAATAAACCAACTAGAAATATCTTTGCGTGCTCTAACAGCCGCATTTTCTTCTCGCGCTGTCCAGACCTACAAGATGGCAAGATTAAATCAACCTATCTTAATGATCATCTCTGCCTCAGATCTGGCAGGTGCAGTATCAAGTTTTCATTATTTACAAAAAATTCAAGAGGCGGATAGGGGGTTGCTGGTTAGATTAGAAAGAGCTCAAACGACATATAAGGTGGAGAAAAGAGATCAGGAAGAGTTGCAAGAGGAACTAAGGAAACAAAAAGCTTTTCTAGATAATCAAAAACAAGCTAAAGCAAAATTACTGGAGATTACCAGGAATGATGAAAGGAGATATCAGCAACTATTAGCTAGTGCTCGGGCAGAGTATGAGGCTATTCAGGCAATTATTGCTGGTAGAGGAGAAGAAACAGAAGTTGGTACCGTTTCGGAAGGAGAAAGAATCGCTTCCTTGATTGTTGGACCCTCCGCTTGTTCAACTGGGGGTCATTTGCACTTTGGGATTGTAAAAGATGAGGTCTACCAAAACCCGGCAAATTTTCTTTCTAACAAAGCCGTTGAGTGGGATAACTCACCTGACGGGCCATTTTCTTTTAATGGTTCCTGGCGATGGCCGATGGAGGATCCCATTCGAATTACCCAAGGATACGGCATGACTTATTATGCAGCCCAACTAAAATATTATGGCGGTTCACCCCATACTGGGATTGATATGGTTAACGATTCAAACAGGCAAGTAAAAGCGGTAAAAAGTGGCACCTTATATCGAGGAGCTNNCGATGGCTATGACACTTATTATTTGCATGTAAATTATTAGTTCAAATTACTAAGTGCAAAGTATAAAATTACAGATTAAGATAAAAACTAAAATATTAGTTGGGTGAAAAAAATTCTGCTCGTAATCTTTATTTCGTTACTTCTAACTCCATCATCAGTAAATGCACAGGTAGTAATTAATGAATTTTATTCCTATGAAACCTCGGGTGATTGGATAGAACTTTATGCTTCTGAGGATACAGATATTTCAGGCTGGATTCTTAGGGATACTACTTCAGTAATGAAAACGATACCGCAAGGAATACAAATCGGTCCCATGTCATCACTATTTTATGTTGCTGAAGTAGGAAATCGTCTTAATAAAGATGGAGATAGAATAGTTTTATACAAAGATGATGATACAACATTAGTTGACGAGGTTCCTTACGGAGATGAGGGAGGTGTGTGTACACCCGGAGCTGGACAGTCAGCAGGAAGATTTCCTGATGCGAACTCTACAATTGAGAGGTTCGCAACACCAACCAAAGGGAACTCAAATGATTCAGCGACACTTGATCCATGCCCCACACCAACACCAAGCCCAACTTCTACACCTGCCCCTACCCTCACTCCAACTCCTCAACCTACATCAACTAATACACCAACCCCCACACCTCGCCCTACTAATACACCTACTCGAAGGCCAACGAAGAAAGTAGTACCAACTGCAAGGTTAAGTAATGACAAAAATACTGAAGACGAAAGTCTTCTGGGTTTAAGAGACATAGTTGATGGGGAGGACGACATTCAAGAAGCTGAGTTAGCAGAAGAGATAAAAGGGAAAAAGTTTCCAGTTTTAGCGGGTGTATTTATTGCTGCTGGACTGGGATTTGTTGCTGCAGCCGGATATCCAATATTAAAAAGAAAAAAGAAAGGCTATAATTTACTCAGTGGAGCCAGAAAAGTCGAGAAAAAAACATCTAGTCAATAATCTTGAAAATTTTATCAAGTTTTGGCTACCAGTCCTTCTTTGGGCCTCAATAATTTTTATCCTTTCATCAAAGCCAACCAGACCAGTTTCCAAGATTTATTTAAAAGATTTCATTGTTAAAAAAAGTGCTCACATTTTTGAATATGGAGTATTATCCATCTTATCTTATCGGGCTTTAAGGCAAAGCGAGGTCAATAAACAAAGAGCTGGTTTTTACGCTGTCCTTCTATCAGTTGTTTATGGCCTAACAGATGAATTTCATCAGTNNAACTAGCAGATTATACGACATTTTTTTTGATACAATTGGTGCTTGCCTGGCAATATATATAATATGGAGGTACTTACCAAAAGCGCCCAAGAGACTAAAAAGTTGGGCAAAGAAATTGCAACTAATTTAGTAAATAGAACAGAGAACAGAGAACATAGGGTAAAGGGTAGAGAGTATAAAAAGGGGGCAGTAGTATTAGCATTGTCAGGGGAATTGGGAAGTGGGAAGACAACTTTTGTTCAGGGTTTAGCTGAGGGGTTAGGGATAAAAAAGCGAATTATTTCCCCAACATTTATTATGATGAGAAAGTATCAAGTAAAACTCCAAAAATCCAAATCTCCAAAACTCCAAGCTTTTTATCATGTTGATCTCTATCGTTTAGAGGATAATGTTGAGACAGAAGTTAGAAATCTAGGTATTGAAGAGATCTGGTCCAGTCCAGAAAACATTGTTGCCATTGAATGGGCAGAAAAAATCAAAAAAATCGTGCCCCAGGATGCAACCTGGATTAAGTTTGAGGATTTAGAGGGGAATAGAAGGAGGATATTAAGTGATTATGATACTAAGTTATTAAGTCAATCGAGTTAAATAAGAGAGATGAGAAATAACAAACGAGAGTTCAAAGATATTACGAAGTCAACCTGGGACAAAATAACGAAAGATTACATTAATTTTAGAAAGTCGGGAGAGTCAATGAATGAACTGATTGAGATTCCGGCGATGAAAGAACTTGTTGGAAACCTAAAAGGATTAAAAGTATTAGACGCTGGATGTGGTTTTGGTGATTACAGTTTTTGGGCTTTCGAACAAGGAGTAAAAGAGGTTGTCGGGGTAGATATATCAGATAAGATGATTAATGCTGCAAAAGAAAGGAGCCAAAAGAAAGGGGTAAATATTGAGTTTATACAAAGCGATTTATCAGATTTGGGAGTTTTCAACGATAATTATTTTGATTTAATAATGTCAAGTATTGTTATTTCATACTTCGATGATCTAAACAAATATTTCAAAGAATTTGCCAGAGTTTTAAAGAAGAAGGGAAGATTTGTTTTTTCAGATGTTCACCCAATACGTCTATCGGGTTGGATCGAAAAGGACAGAGGGAAGTATATACTGCAAATAAAGAACTATCTTGATGCGAGAAAGGTTGAAACCAGTGACTTATGGAAAAACGAAAAGGGTGAGTACGAGGTAATACGAAGTTATTATTACCCATTAAGTGATATTATTAGAGCTTTGAAAAATACTGGATTTTTGATTGAGGATATTAACGAGCCCAAACCTTTAAAGCGAATGAAAAGTGTTTTACCCAAAAAATATAGCAGACTTTGCCAAATTCCATTATTTATATTAATTAGTGCTATTAAAAAATAATCAATGAAAAATATTTTAGTCACGGGTGGGGCGGGATATATCGGTAGCTTTATTGTTCGAGAGCTTAAGGCTGAGGGTTTTAAGTCGATTATTGTTGATAACTTATCACAAGGACACAAAGAAGCGGTGAAAGAATTCGATCTAGTACAACTTGATCTAGTGAGGGATAAAGTAAAACTTGATCGGCTTTTTAGGAAAGAAAAATTTGCTGGGGTGATCCATATGGCCGCTTTTATTCAAATGGGCGAGTCATTTAAAAAACCCCTAAAATACTTTCATAATAACTTAATTAGTGCAATAAATTTACTCGACGTGATGAGAAAGAATAAGGTCAGAAATATCGTTTTTTCCTCATCGGCTGGTGTTTATGGTAGCCCCAAAAGACTTCCCATCAAAGAAGATGATCCCAAAAATCCTGAGAATCCTTATGGTGAGACAAAACTAATGATTGAGAAATTTCTTTCTTGGTGTGACAAAGCTTGGGGATTAAAGTCGATGAGCATCAGGTATTTTAATGCTGCTGGTGCTGCCCTTGATGGTTCAATTGGTGAGGACCACCCTAATGAAAGCCATTTAATCCCTTTGGCGATGAAAGCTGCACTTAAGGGACGTGAATTTATTGTCTTTGGAAACGACTATGATACACCGGATGGAACTTGCGTCAGAGACTACATTCATGTCATTGATTTAGCCAAAACTCACACCCTTGCTTTACAAGCGCTACTCACTGGGGCAAAAAGTAATTACTACAACGCCGGCGTGGGGAAAGGGTATTCGAATTTAGAAGTAGTGGAGATGATAAAGAAAGTCACGGGACTTGAATGGAAAGTAAAAATGGGTCCAAGAAGACCGGGCGATGCTGATGTGCTTTATGCCTCAGTTGCCAAAATCAAAAAGGATTTAGGTTGGAAGCCGAAGTACGGACTTAAGGAAATAATTGAGACGGCTTATAAATGGCACAGGAAGCACCCGAGAGGTTATGATGATGGCTAATGTTTAATGGATGATGGCTAAGAAGTACAAATACAAAACAGTAGAAGAAGTACCAGTATGGCAAAAAGCTCACGAGTTAACTTTACTAGTTTATAAAGTAACAAGAAAATTTCCTAAGTACGAGCTTTATGGATTGACTTCTCAATTGCGCCGATCAAGCAGTTCGGTGGCCGCAAACATTGTTGAAGGTTTCAATAGAAATACAACAAAAGAACTCATACAATTTTTATTTAATGCTCGAGCGTCTTGTGCTGAAACAAAATATCATCTAAGGCTAGCTAGGGATCTCGGTTATATAGAAGAAAAAGATTATATTGGTTTTATGGGAGGATACGATGATATTGGTAAACAAATAAACGGTTGGATTTCGAGTTTACGTAAAAAAACTTAACCATTAATCATCAATCATTAGTCATTAAGGTTATGAAATTATACATCAACACCTCAGACGCTGACAAAATAACCGTTGGTCTTGATGGCAAGCGCTTTGAAACCAAGGCTCGTAAAGAAAAATCTCAAAAACTTTTGCCCTTTATTGACGAACTTTTGTCGTCCAAAGGACGATCGGCCTCTGGCCGAAAAAAACTAACCCTTAAGGATATTACTGAGATTGAGGTAAACACTGGCCCGGGTTCATTTACCGGTTTACGGGTTGGGGTTTCGGTGGCCAATGCTTTGGGTTGGGTGTTAGGAGTACCGGTTAATGGTAAAGATTTAAGAAAAGGAGAGACGGTTGAAATTAAGTACGAGTGATTATTAAGATAAAGGAAGGGTTGATATCAGCTTTGATTTAGGCAAACTGATATAATTAGGTGAAGGTGATGCGAAGGATTTTGACTGTTAGTGTTTTATTGCTTATTTCTTTTGTTTTTATTCAAAAAAATACTTCAGCTGAAAATTTATATCTCCCAGAAGACAATTTTGACAGAGTGATTCTCAAATTCCGACCACTAATTCCACTACTTTTCAAAAGAAATGCTGTGGGAAAGTATGGGCTTAGCCTATCGGAGAACTTAAGACTAGCTGACACTTTTGTAGTGAGGGTTCCCAAGGATAAAGTTGAAGAACTAACCGGTCGTTTGCAAAAAAATTTATTAATAGAGTATGCAGAGCAGGATTATTTAGCCGACATTTTTGAAATACCCAACGATCCGGAATTTCAAAATCAGTGGGGATTATCCAAAATTGAAGTTTCCGGAGCATGGGATGTTACTCATGGGGCAAGTGATGTTGATATTGCCATAGTAGATACCGGGATTAACGCTGACCACCCAGACTTAGCCAGTAAAGTGACATCATCAGTTAACTGTACCATTGCTTCGAGCTGTCCTTCAGTTGCCGTGGTCGATCCAAACGGCCATGGAACTCACGTTTCAGGAATTGCTTCAGCAGTGACAAACAATTCTCTTGGAGTTGCTGGTGCTTCATGGGAAGGTCGCCTGATGTCGGTAAAAGTACTCAATGACAATGGTAGTGGTTATTATTCTTGGGTAGCCAATGGGATTGTCTGGGCTGTTGATAATGGAGCAGAAGTGATTAATTTGAGCCTTGGGGGAAGTTACCCGTCAAGCACTTTAAAAAACGCGATTAACTATGCCTGGAATAATGGGACGGTTGTGGTTGTTGCCGCCGGTAATCAGGGGAGAAGCTTTCCTCGGTATCCAGCCTATTATTCAAACTCAATTGCGGTGGCGGCAACTGATGAGAATGATCAGAGAGCTTCATTTTCAAATTATGGTACTTGGGTGGACGTGGCTGCCCCAGGAATCTCAATCCTTTCTACCTATAGGGGAGCTTATGAATATTTTTCAGGAACTTCAATGTCAACACCATTCGTTAGTGGTTTGGCCGCCCTTTTGTTTGGACAAAATCCTGAGTGGAACAATATAAAAGTAAGAGATAGGATTGAAGAAACGGCTGATGCAATTAGCGGGACGGGTACATATTGGAGGCATGGAAGGATAAATGCTTGCGAAGCTATTGGTTGCGGTAGTTTTGTTGGTCCTACAGCGACACCAACACCACGTTCAACTCCAACTTTAACTCCGACCCCAACTTTATCACCTACACCAACTCCTATTCCTCCAACGCCGTCTCCGACACCGGAGGCAACGCCAACTCCAATACCCACCCCAACTCCATCACTTCCTTGGTGGTGCCGCTACATCCCTTGGCATAGAACCTGCAGGTGAAGCTTTAAAACTAGTAAGTTTGCGAAGATATTGTAGAATAGAGCCTAATGAATACTGTTGCAATTGTTTTGGCGTTGTTAATGGTAACAGTTGGAATTATCTTCAACCAAAGAAGTCGAATTGTTTCTCGGAAATCTATTCAATCGAGTCAAGAGGTACTTTCTCAAGGTGAAGGACAAACTGAAGATCAGCATCAAAATAAAGAAGCGGTTGAGGAAGTACAACAGACACCAACACCAAGTCCTATCCAAAATGAACTTTTCAACTACCAGTATCCAGACTCCCAAATACTTGATTCTTCAAACAGTTATCTTTTATTAGGTAGCAGTGCTGACTCAGACGTTATTACTGATTGGTATAAAGATAAAATTGAAAGTGAGGCAATGAATGTTAAGACATTTGTCACTACCAGGGCCAATGATAAAGTATTAAATAAGTTAGTTGGAGCAGATGGCAATAAGGAGCTCAGAGTAGAAATTAGTAAAGATCCAGGCGATTCTCTGGTTAAAATTTCCGTCACTATCAAATATTTTTAAGCACTTTGATTAATCAAAGAACATTCTTTAGCCAATAAAACAGTCTTCATTCTCAAGCTTGACACGGCTGATAGCCTTATGTAACATACTCTAACGCAGTGATTCTGCCCCTTAAAAGGGGTATTTTTTAATTCTCTTTATAATGGAAATCAGACAGATATCGATATCAACTCCTTCAATAAGAATAGGTCTATTAGAAAGAATTACGGGATTTATAAAAGGTCTTCCTTTGAATGAGCTGAAAGTGGGGCTAAAGACATTGGTAATGGCTCTTTATAAAACAATTAAAACCTTGATCGGACAAGTTATTAAATTATTTGTTTTTCTAAAAAATATTATTTTAAAGATGACGACTTCGATTATTTCATCTATTAAAGAAAAAAGACAGAATACACCAACTTCACGGAGAATAAATCTTCCCTCCAAAAAAATAGCTAAAGTACTATTATTAATAGGTATCGCAGCGGTGGTATTAATTAGCGGGGCTAAAATTATTGGCAGGCTAGGGAAAGGGGGGATTTCAGATACTAGACAGGAAGTTCAAGGGGCAAAAGCAAGTCAGGATTTAAACCGAGAGTTTACTTTTCCTTTAAAAAATTCAGAGGGCGAGGAAGTAAGTAGGATACATTATGGTATAGAGAAAGCAGAATTACGCGACGAGATAATTGTCAAAGGACAAAAAGCGACAGCGGTTAAAGGACGCACCTTTCTCATTTTGACTTTAAAGATTAAAAATGATTACGATCAGCCAATAGAGATCGATACTCGAGATTATGTAAGACTCTCTATTGACAATGACGGAGAGTGGCTCGCGCCTACTATTCATAATGATCCGGTAGAGGTGCAGGCCATTTCGACAATGCATACAAGGTTGGGCTTTCCGATAGATGACGAGTCCAAGAACTTAGTCCTTCAAATTGGAGAAATTAGTGGCGAGAAAGAGAGGGTTAGTATTGAATTCAAATAAGCAGAGCTTGTTTTTCGTAAACTCAAAATAGATGGCAACTGACTACTCTACCAATAAAATATCTAATGTCTTAGTGACCGAGATTAAAAGCGCCCTGAAAAGCGTCAGGTCTTATGGAAGCATAGAGATTTATGTTCAAGAGGGAATAGTGACTCAAATTACCGTTAGAAATATTAAAAAAACGAACCAGAATTTAAAGAGCAAAGTCCGATAGAAAATTTACTTGTTAAGTTCAATTAGGTTTGGGAATAATAAAGACTCTTGACAAAGTAACAAAATAATTATAAGTATATAGATAGCCTTAAAAAGATATCTGTTTTTTTAGAAAGAGAGGCTGACCGCAAACGGAGGCTTCCCGCTCCAAGTCTAACTTGGGACGGGACGCCTCCGTTTTTCGTTGCCGAGATTTCTCGGGATACGTCCTGAACTTGTTTCAGGATTCAAAACGGAGTAGAAAGGCCACCGGCCTGTAAGGCCTCTGGCCTGGAAGGAGAAGTGTGTCCGCCTAAATATTCAATTTTTGGCGGACTCCAAAAAAGAAAGGGGGTGATTAT